>Ga0080013_1001175_pt1 | contig 35557 bp, 15 predicted proteins | sample ETNvirenome_6_85_FD_69236 | JGI IMG/M metagenome (GOLD analysis project Ga0080013, IMG submission 69236) | Marine viral communities from the Pacific Ocean - ETNP_6_85 (SPADES assembly) (version 2) | ecosystem: Environmental > Aquatic > Marine > Oceanic | place: Pacific Ocean | collected 2013-06-19
TTATCAAAAGTGGCTGATAGAATGGCTCAGACCTCGACTTTCTAATTCGAATAAAATGCCGTTAGTCATCGGTGTGTCATCATCCGGAGCATCACCCGATGTTGATGCTGCCTTGATATTTGCAGCATCAACCGGATGTGATACATGTTACATTACATCTCAATCGGTCAACAATGAATGGGGTAGCATAGAAGTATCAACAGGTGCAACACATTATTATTCTTCTGAAGTGCTGACCATCATGCTTTTTCATCGATTAATGAACGCTTCAGGGTTCGAATCACCAATGATAAAGACCGCTCCGAATGAACAACCCGCGGGGACTCGTCTTCACTCTAATGATGACGAAACTTATCAAATCGGCATCGACTTCGATGGCGTTATTCACAAATGCTCAAAAGGATATTATGATGGGACAATTTATGATCGCCCTGTTGACGGAGCAATAGAAAGCCTAGCGCTTCTTTCAGAAAAATACAACGTAATTGTGTACACTTGCAAAGCTAAGCCCGACCGCGGTCTTGTAAACGGAAAAACCGGGACGCAATTGGTCTGGGAGTGGCTAGAAAAACATGGAGCTTCGGAATATGTTACCAAAGTAACTGCTGAAAAGCCCAGAGCGCGCGCCTATATTGACGATAAAGCAATTAAATTCGTAAATTGGGAACAAGCACTTGCTGCTATAGAGGGCTGTGATGAATAGCGTCCGAGATTTTAAAAAATTTGCTGAAAAAGACTTAGGACAAGTGGTATAATATGAAAGTATACGTCGATGTTGATGAGACGATCTGTTTTTATAAAGGCGAGAGGAATTACAAGCATGCGCTACCTATTGATTTTCGAATAAAAAAAATTAATAAAATGTATGATGAGGGTTGCGAGATAACTTATTGGACCGCTCGTGGTTCTATAACAGGTAAAGATTGGTTTGATGTAACACGTAACCAACTCAATGAATGGGGATGTAAATATCACAATTTAAGTGTAGGAGAAAAACCACCTTATGATTTACTTATATGTGATAAAGTTGTGAATAGTGAAGTGTTTTTTGCAGGAGAAGAGAATGAGTAGATGTTTAGTGACAGGACACAGAGGTTATATTGGATCTCGATTATTTCAAAAATTAAGAGACTTAGGGCACGAAGTGGAAGGTATTGACCTGGTTGACGGCCATGATATCAACACCTGTTTGTCGGAAGACCACCCGGACTTCCTTAACAACAAATGGTTTGACTTTAAACCAGAGTATGTTTTTCATCTCGCGTGCATCCCAAGAGTTGCATATAGCGTCGAACAACCAGTAAAAACAATGTTAAATAATGTTTTAGCCGGCAGCAATATACTAAATTTTGCTAGAAAAGTAGGAGCAAAGAGGTTAATATATTCTAGCTCCTCGTCTATTGTGGGCAATGGAGACGGCCCCACAAGCCCATATGCGCTTCAAAAGATGACTACAGAGGTAGAAACAAGGCTCTATTCAGACTTATATGATATTGACACAGTTTCTTTGCGATATTTTAATGTTTATTCTCAAGATCAACAAGCAGATGGCCCTTATGCGACCGCCATATGTAATTGGATGAAATATATTAGACAAGGTGAAAACCCTTTTATTACTGGTGATGGAGAGCAAAAAAGAGATATGTTGCACGTTGAAGACGCAGTATCCGCCAACATATTCGCCATGGAGCATGAGGAGAGCTTTTGTGGCAAAAATTTTGACGTTGGTACCGGTTCTAATATTTCTCTTAATCAAGTAAAAGAGATTGTCAACGATCACTTTCCAAAAGTTAAATTTGTCTACACTGACACACGACCCGGGGACGTGTTGTTGACAAAGGCACGGTCAAACAAATTAAAAGAATTAGGCTGGCAAGTAAAAATAGATATTGAAGAAGGAATTAGTTCTTGTTTTAAAGATTTAAAAAAGGAGTTACAAGATGCTTAAATTATCAGATGAAGCAATAGGTGCAGTTATGATGGCTTTACAAAAGTCGTTGATGGAACAAAGTGATATTGTTCCTGTTTTAAAAGATTTTAATTTTAAGGTAAGTGAAGAAGGCGACCTGTTTGTCATGAATCCGCCTATTTTAAAATTTAGCGAAGAAGAGGACGAACACCCCCCGGGTTCTTTAGAATGATGCCAAAGTATTTCTATAAATGTAGTTCTTGCGAGGCGACGACCACACATTATCACGCCATGAGCGATTGTAGGAAAGATTGTACAGAGTGCGACTCTCCTGGGTCTTTGGTTAAAAAGCCGTCGTCTTTTAATCTTGAAGGGCCCCACCACGATAATAAAAAAACTGGGCAAATAGTCAAACAGTCGATTGAAGACTTTAAAGAAGATCTGGAAAGTCAAAAGCAAGACTTAGCGAACCAAATATATATAGAAAATGAATAAATACTTAATTTACATATCAGTGGCCTTGAACGGCATTTTGCTGATGATACTATTTGGCATCATTCCTTTTTTGTTATATTTAAGCGTCTTAGCGAACTTAGGCTTTTTATGGTATTTGAGCGTTTTGTTGCGCAAGCATTCTGAACTAGAAGACGACGTGGTTGGTATAGTCGAAAAGATAGAAAGCTTCTCCGACCATCTTGAAGAAACGCACGCGTTAGAAATGTATTACGGCGATGAAAATCTTCAAAATTTGATTAGTCATTCCCGCGGCCTTATAAATGAGTTTATAGACTTTCAAGCTGCTTATTTTGATGTCGTAATAGAAGAAGAAGAGACTAATGAAAAAGAAAACTAGAAAAAAGAATACATATTTTACTAAAGTTCACGAGCAAGCAATAATTGATTATGCAATAACAGACGACAGGCAGGTTAGATCTACTTTGTATATTAGCTTGATCGGCCCTGCTTTTAATGAATTGGTGGATAAAATTGTTTACACGTATAAGTTTAATAATTTGCCGAATATTGATTATCTGAAAGATGATTGCAAACTATGGCTTATTACCATATTAGACAAATACGACCCTGAAAGAAAGTCAAAAGCATTTTCTTACTTTAGTGTGATCACTAAAAATTGGTTTATTCACAAAGTAAAACAAAACTCAAAAAGACTCAAGAGGGATGTACAGTACGAGGATATCAATAGTGCAGAAATAAATGATATTTTAGTCACGCACCATACTTATGAAACAGATAGAGAAAGACATGAGTTTTGGCAGCATTTGTTCGCAGAGATTGATAGTTGGGAAAAACTAAAGCTAAAAGATAACGAAAAAAAGGTCTTAGAAGCAATCCGCATACTTTTTAACAGCATTGATGAAGTTGAAATTTTTAACAAAAAAGCTATTTACTTATATATGAGAGAAATAACCGGTTTAAACACAAAACAAATTGTGAACAATTTGAACCGTATGCGCGAAAGATATAGGAATTTCAAAAAACAATGGGAAAAGGGAAACGTATAGCTTCTGATCAGTTCGTCGAAGAAGCAATAGACAATGTGCGCAAAGACAGGGCCCTGGCCTCGACTTTGTTAATAGAACTGATGAAAATTTTAAAACAAGATGAGACCAAGCATCAGTACTCAGGGCCAGTAGCGGCAAAATATCTAGAGACGCTGCAAAGATCTAATGAACAATTGGTTAAACTAGCTAACCTGGTTAGTAAAAAAGAGAACGCCGCCACTGGCCTTTCGCCTTTTGAAAAATCCGATATTTACGAGATGATAAAAGAAGAAAGCGACGAATAACGAGGGCTTAAGATGGCAAAAGAAGCAAAATCTAGCTGGGCATATCACGAAGCTTTACCACTTGGAATACTAAATAAATTAAATCAGGACATTACTAAGCGAAGAATTGCTGCTGGTGAATCTGGTGATTTTTCTTCTTTGATGGGAAAAGTTTTTAGTGAAGTATTCAGTTCTGATATAAAGATAGGCTCTGGTCCTTATGCTGCTGTTGTGTTGGACGTCTTAACGGGCCCACAAGCGAATAATAGCGCTTCGACAAAAGACCTTCCAAATACAAAATCTTCTCCCGTAGCCTCAAGAGACGCAGCTGCCGAGCTTAGACAAAAGGCTGGCAAGAAACCAGCTGTAACTGTAATAGCAAAAATTCCAGAGTTTGATTCAGACATACCATGGCCAAAAAGCGATAAAGATAGAAAAAGAATTCAACTTCACGGAGAGTTCAAACAAATCTATGAAGCTACGGCAGGCGTCGAAAATATTAAGCCTGGTTCAATCGTGTGGGTCGTGTACGCAAACGATGATGAACAAGCTAGCTATTCTGGTGGCCCAACAGGCTATATTGTCGGCGTCCACACAGCTGCAACTTTCAATGCGATTGTTACAAAAGACACACCACTAAAAGCTTTTAATCCTATTTGCAAGGCGGCTCGCAGTCTTGCCAAACCGGCAGGCGGAATTTATGTTGGCAATACAGATGACGATCCTGCGCCTGGCCTGATCGATATGAAGATAAAAAACCATATAAAAACAGGTATCTTTGGAAATGGCCATCCAAGAACGAAGGCGCACTTTAACGCCGCGCTCCTCGAATCTGATATATCGACCAAACACAAGCTTAAGGGCCCCGCTCCAGGCAGTAACAATGCGTTTATATGGATAGGACACCTAAAAAACAATGGTTATATGGATCTTTTAGACCGCCCAAATGATAAAGGAAGGGAGACTATCATCTATGCTCCCGCTACTTTAGATTTGCGCGCCCCTGTGGAAATAAAATACTACTTTCACGGAGCCGGCGGCTTCGGAGCAGCACATGTTGACGGGCCAAATATGTCGTTAGAACTAGCAGCCACGGGAGCGAAGATAGCTGGAAACGATTTTAGAGAGAAGATAGCGCCAGCGATTAAAGATTTAAACAGGGACGGCAGAAACTATATTTTGGTTATTCCAGAAATGTCATATTCCAGAGGTTATGGAACCGCAAATGATAATTTAGATAGAATAGAAAAATTAATTGATGGAAAAAGCGCTGGTCTTGGAGCACTAACAAATTCTCTTGTAACAACAGTTCGCACGGCGCCCGCCCCTGGAATCCGTGGTATTTTAAAGAGTTACTTAGGCACAATACCAGTAGAGTCTGGAAAGACTTTGACACAGAATACACCGTTAAGGTTAAGACAGCTATCAACTTTTGATGGTTCATATACAGGCGGTAAATTTGGCGATTTTCACGACGAGGTAATAAGTGTACTGGATGAATATATTTATAACTCTACTGGTGGAATTACTGGTAAGGATGAATTTGTGTCTTTTGTGGCGGACGGACTTGGAGCCATTGCTCTGTCTAGCATCATAAAAAGCACCGCCGGAAGCGCCGTGCACGCAGAAGGAATAGCCTCTTTTAAATCGGTTTTCAGCTCAGGTGTAAATTTAAGAATAGATTTTATTACGGATCCCACTGCAGATTCGAATCCCAACTTTTACTCTTCCTTTTTTGGTTTAGAATCACCGTCATCTGCTTTTTTCAAAGAATTCTTGTTGACGAGAGACGACACACAATACACAGAATTTAATTACATAACTTCCCCCGGCCCAGCTGCGAATAATGCTTTTTTTGATACGACAGGCAAAATAGAGGAATACAAAAAACATTCAAAAAAGGCTGGTAAAGGCGCCAGCGCAAAAAAATTCTCCTTTCGTTTAGGGCCGCATGAAGGAGACCAGAGATTTGCCACTCTTCATGTTGTGGAAGAGCTTAGTAGTCCGCGACAACACAATAAAACCAAAGTCTCATATGCCTTTTCTATGACAAACGACTTTTTACCAAGCGCCCCAAAGTTTCCTAAAAAGGGCGATGTGAACTCTCAGCTAAAACCCGGCTTTGATAGTGTTCCAGATCATGCGTATGCTCTAGCTACAAAACAAACAGCTAGTGATATGAAAAAATTAGCAAAGAAACAGAAAGATTTAGAGGGCCCCATCAAATATTTTTCTACTGCACTGGCCGAAATATCTAAGCCAACCAATCAGAGCGCTGGTCTGGCCGGCCTTTCTGTTCTCTGCAAAGAAGACTCGCAGTACAAGATATACTGTAATGATAACTACGTGGTTGAGCAGGGCGATGGTTCTTTATTCAGTCGCGACTATAGAAAGCACTTGGCTAATGTTAAAAAAAATCAAGAAATAACGATTCTTCTTAACGGAGCTAACGCCATAGAAGAAAGGAGATCCTCGAAAGGAGCGCTCGAAATTCAAAAAATAGTGTTTGAAGGCCTCTTGGTTCAGGCCAAAGAAGATTTAGACAAAGTTGATGATGATGACGGAGAATCGAACAGAGACTCTTGGAATTTATTGACAACTGGCGTACAGGAGTATCTTGAAAGATTGTCCTCTTTTCAATTGGGCCTAGGTCCATTTCCTGATTTAGATAACTTGGCTTACTTTCTTGTGGCCCCCGAAGCTTTCACAAAATTGATTACGAAAATTGATATCGAAATAAGCAGATTCTCCGCCCAACAAGTGCAAAAACCTGCTGATTGTGTTCCTGCTCCACAGAAAATCTCTGAAGCAGAATCTGGTACCACGGCTAGCATATTCGACCCAACCACAGGCTGCCCGCCACTCGGGCCGGCGATACCTTCAACTTTCGCGGATCTAGCTTTCTTGTTAGGTTACAATGATGATCTTGGTGATCCCCCGGTAAAAGAAGATTTTGAATATAGCAGGGGAATATCAAAGACAAAAGTTAAAAAAGCCAAGCTGCCTGAAGTTTTCAAACTAGAGAAGTTCCAGTATAAAGCCCGCGGCCCAAACGAAACAGTTATTAAAAAAGAGGGCCCGCCTGTCTGGGCTTGCATGAGCAAGATGTTGTCTGAAAAGTGGAATGAAACATGTGAACAAACAGGTTATTATCCTTTCGCCATAACGAGCGGTGTAAAAGGCCATGAAAACCCTAATGCTGCCGGCACTGCAGCAACAGAGAATGGTCTCTCATTGCATGCTTTTGGTTTAGCCATTGATATTGACCCACAAATAACCGGATATAGTCGCGACCCAAGAAAAGCGGTACACAGTGTATTTACTGGCGCTTGGAATCCATACCCTGTTTTAGACACCGGAGAAAGCATATTCGATGAGTTGTACAAACTGGGTGTTTATCAGAAAAAAGGCGACAAGCTTTTATTAAATGCTCATAAAGACTTAGATCTTTCGGAAGCTAGGCTAACACAAGAATTTGCTAGCGCTCCTGACAGCTACTTGGAGGCGACAGATACTTTTTCCGCAAGAGATAGCGCTTATTTTAAAATAATGGCAGATGCACGCGACGGTCTTATTGTCCCACTTGACGCTAATCCTGTGGAGTGGGTCGTGTTGTTTTGTGAAAAAACAGGCATGCGATGGGGGAATGGCACATTCTTGAAAAAACGCTGGAGAGGCGGCAAGGTGTGGAATGACGCCGAGAAAAAAGAAATCAGCAACTTACTAGGGGTGGAAAATGTCGTTGATAGAGTTCAAAACATTTCCTGGAAAGATGTGATGGATTCACATACGCATTTTCAATTCTGGGGTGGAAAAGGTATCGTTTCGTGGGAAGAGGTAAATCAATATATCAAGGAAGAGGGTTCATAAAATGGCAACAGAAATATCCGCTAGCACAACAACAGTCGTAAACTCTAAAGGAGAACAGACATATTATAGTTTTGACGTCGTTGATCCAAAAACCGGCCAAATAAAAGAATCTTTCAATACCACAGACCCCGGCGCCGCAAAAGCAAAATTCACTGAAATGAAAGGCAAGTATCCAACCGCGCCTGTAAATGGTATGTCCGGTGGAGATCCATTTGAAGACGGCACTTTTGCTGCACAAACAGATTATGAGGTTGGCGGTTTCGCTGGTCCAGAGAAATTCGCAGGCCCGGATGGCAAATTTAATCAAAACGACATTAGAAACATGCCCACTCCCGGCTCCTCGCCATATGAAGAGGGGGCCGCTTTAGATGACTCTTCTAGTATAGAAAAGCCGGCGCAGTGGATCGACGGTATGTCTAGAAAGCGAAAAAGAAGTTATGAGAAGCTGTCCAAAAGACAGAAGAGCGAAAAGAAAATTCTGGGCGTTAATGGTCAAAAAAGACCACAGCCAATGGTTAAAAGAGAAGATCTGGACTGTGAAAAAGTTATAGGTCCAGGCCCAGACAACAACGCTTTTATTGTTATTGGTAATGATAGGGTCCAGCATGGTAATTCTGGATATGGAGGCGCAGGCCATACGCAATGTGACTCAATAGACCTAGTAGCCGGCATGGGTGGGCCATATCCTAGAGAAGTCGATCAAGACAACCGATCCGTACCAACTAATCCAAACTTCTTTGTCGACGCTGCTAGAATTTATATTTCCCAGAAAACAAATGTCGACAAGAACTTTGGTATTGGTGAATTTGCTAGATACGACGCTACGAAACAGATGTCGCTAGTGCCGCCTGGAGGAGATGAGATCGGCGTGTATGGTGCAAAATCAGCGATCGCAGTCAAGGCAGACAACGTGAGATTAATTGGCCGCGAAAGTATACGAATTGTTACAGGGACCGATGACAAAAACTCTCAAAATGGCAAAGTGCTAGCAAAGAGCGGAATTGAGTTAATTGCGAACAACGATGTTGAAACACTTCAGCCAATAGTTTTAGGTGATAATTTACAGTTGGCATTAATTACTATATTGAACAATGTCGAGGCTTTAGCTAAAATAATGCATGGATATATCAAATATCAGATGAAATACAATCAAGCCTTGCAGCGACATACTCACGTTTCACCTTTTTACGGGATCACTACTTTAGAATCAGAACCGGCTATGATCGCGGGCATAAAGTGTGATATAGAGACCGGCGCGAATACAGAACTCTCTATCTTGAAGCACATAACAAATTTACAAGGAATTAAACATAATTTCTTGACGGATAGCGGCGAATCCTTTATTAATAGTAGAAACAACAAGGTTAACTAAAAACACATGGCAGAAATAGAAGACAAAAAGAAAGAAGTCGCTCCGCTTGAAAAAGTCCCGAAAGAGTTAGGTCCAACGACGATATTCTGCGACCCTAATCTAGAGTCGTCCTTACAATTTGAAACTAATCAAGACCATTATATTGGTCGTTTAGAGGGCGAAGACGGAATATTTTCAAGCCCGTATCTTCCTGTTAGATTACAGCCGGCAGAAGAGGATCTAGAACGAGGCTGGGACGAACCGGACTTTGGAGTACTAGATAACGACGGCGATATTGTTACAGAAGCAGAGGATAAATCTCAGGTCGGCATTAAAGTTCCTTTAGGCCTAGAAATAACTGTAACGGAGATAGTGCAAAGCAAGACAGGCACATGGGTTGGCTTTATAGCTTTAGATCCACGCGCCGACGATTTAGATGATGTGTTTGCCGATAACACGCGCACATTGTATACAAAAGCAGAGTATGTCAGAATAAAAGAAGATTCTGTACCTGGTAACACCGATCCCTACTTGTCTGAGCGCGTTGCAAAGGGAGATTTCTTAGCAGAATCTACTAGCGGCGTCGCAGGCGCTGCAACAATCGCTCCTGGCGAAAATGAAAATTGGGTTAGGCTAGAGCCAGAAGACGTCAAGTTTCAGTATTTTAATTTCTATTTTTATAATCAGTCTCTTGCAGACCGCGGTCAAATCCCAAACGACGACGGCAGAATAATTTACGACCTAGAGAGTATTGACAACTTTCAATCTCTTCGTTATTCTGAGGGGTACTTTTATTTTATTGTAGGTTCAGCGCCACGCAAAACCGAAGCTGAAATAATAAATTCTAGTAAGCAAGGATATGACTTGTTTGAGGATGAGCTAGAAGAAAAGAAAATCGCCGAAAAGATAGTCACACACGACGAAATTAAAAATACAGCGTGGGATAATCTTTTAGAATATCTCGGCAGGTCTGAAGCCAGCGCTAAGACAAGTTACATAGAAAATTTGAAAGATAAGTATTTCGTACAAGTCGCCAGAAAAACCAACACACAAACTCCAGATCCAAGTAACGAAAAGATATTGTTCGCGATTCGAGCGGAATACATAGACTCGCTGCCAAGAAATCCTAGGTTATTTAAAAACAACTTTAAAGCCGGCTCGACTTTTTTGAGAGGCAACAATTACGCTGTCTCGTTTCCTGTATCAGAAATAAAGAAGCGTTGCGAGACAATCACAAAAACGCTCAAAGATCTAAAGTCAAAGATAGATGCGTCCAAGCTGAGCATTGAGAATGCCAACGAGTCTGAATACGACATGCAAGCACAGATAAAGTTTATGGAAGAAGTGCCTGAAATATTTAAAGAATTTCTTGGTAGACAGTCTTTCCCCTTATCTAGCAATAAGAGTAGAATTTATGAACTAATCCGCGGAGGCGGTGGTACTTCCGGAGGCAGTGAAGTAACAAACGACAATCTATCCGCTCTTGATTTTAACGTCGGATCAGACTTGCCGGCAGAACACTTTATACAGCTCGGAATAAAAGACAATGGTGAGATTGCCGGCAACGCACGCGAAACCATATCTTACGTTTTGTTCTCGCCTGGACCAGGAAGCCTGGTCGGAGCAGACGCATCCGATACTCAAGATCTCTTTTATTTTGATCCTTTTATAACACAGGATGACATAGACTTTTCGGATGTTCCACGCTCCGCATTGTCGTTAAACATAGCTTTACCATGGCTAAGAGAAAAATTTGAAGGAGTGTACGGATCCCGTGCCCTTCATCTGTTGCTCTCTTATGAAAAGTCAAACAAGTTTTTCGGAGCGAGCGATACAGAAGAAAATTGGATGGAATATCTGTCCAAGTATATGGTGCCTCCGGTAAGAATTCATTTGTCTAAGCAACTTCGTGTTGATGATGAACCGCTAGAATGTGATGAGTTAATCAAAAAACTAAATAAGGCCGGCCCAATTTTGACGCCTGAAGAAAGGCTGCTTCAAGAACAACTTTACAATAATCCGGATTGTATGGTTGCATATTACGACAAATTTTCCAAAGCAACTCCAGCAGTTAGTCCTGGCATGTCGAAGAGAGAATTAGAAAAGAAAGCTAAAAAAACTGAATCTGGAGGAAACGTACTAGACAACCAATATGTAAAGGTACTTTATACTGGCTTTTTCAATGCTCTAGATACAAACTCGATAACTGCTTTGATCATGGCATGCTTACAGAAAAAGCTAGGCGTTGCCCTTACGGCAGAAGCAATATGTGAAACAGCGATAATTAAGCTTGTCGAATCTACTGGCGCCGATTCAGTAGAAAAAGCAATGTTGGCAAACGCGCTATTGGCGCCAGATTCAGAATCCAGCCAGCTCTTTCTAAAGGTATACGGCGATGGTCCCCCATTTGCACCGAGTTTTAAAGGTCGAGTTCGTTTCAAGGGCCCTAAAAAAAACACTGTCAATGAGCCTGGCCAATTACTACCGGAATTAGATCAAAGTTATAATAACGCGGGTATTGCTACTTCTATGCTAATGTCTGATAGGGCGTCAGTTCTCACTCTAAATTTAGATCCAGTTGAAGAAGAGGACTCATTAAGGATAAAATCGGCCGCCATCGAGGCTGTCAAAAGTTTAGAAAAATCCGGACAAACGGTTAATTTGATTCCAGCCATTAAAGGATATGCTGACAACAAATACGTCGAAGAGAAAGCCTGGGAAGACGGCACAGACGTCTTAAAAACCACCAAAAAGATTGCACTCGCTGCAGCTAGCTTTGGAAAACCTATTCCTGTTTATTACTCACAAGTAGAAATAGATAATGAGCGCGCTCGCTTAAAAACCCTAGGGTACACAAAAGCTGAGACCGACTCTGTTTTGGTGGCTTCAGGGTACTTGGTGCCTGATCCAAATCAGTATGAAGTTGTGCTGGGTGACGGAAAGGTTAGTTCGACACCACCGGGAGGCCAATCTGGAGCTACTGGCCTGCAGCCTTATAACTACTCAGCTGTTGAAGATGCCCGCGTTGTGGAACAAAATGCTGAAAATTGGCTTAATTATATGAAACGCACCATCGGCCTAGCTTCAATCTGTGAATTGATTGTCGGTGATGTTTTAGATGGATTACAAAGCTTAATTAGAGACCCCGGAGCGTTCTTTAATGGCGGAGGTGCCGGCTGGTGGGATAGCCTCCTTGAGGGCCTAAAGAGACAATTCTCACCTCCTGTACCTACTTTAAAATTTCCAGATTCTTTAGCAACAGATAACCACATGGGTGATTATGGCGAAAAGTTGCTTAAAACAATTCTTGCTATGGTTGCGCAAATGCTGGGACAAATTGTTAACCTTCTATTGAAAAATGCGCTAGAGCAATGCTTAGAAGAGGACAGCGACCTAGGCCCTGCCGGAAGAAAACCTGCACCGGGCCCTGATGTACCGTTCCCAGCTATCGAAGCTTCCAACCTACCAACAATTCGTGGATTATCAAATGCAGATATGGTAGCGTGGATAAAAGATATATTAGATAACGTTTCGACTGGCCAGCTTTGCGCTCTTTTGAGGGGCGATGCAACCAGGCAAACACTTCGTGCATGCGTGTCCCGCACTAAGTCAAACTGGATTAAAATATACAATGGCGGAATGGACACAATTCAGGATATAGAGTCGACGTTCCGAAAAATTGGCGAAAGTATTGATCTGGATATTTGCAATGTTGTGGAATCTCCAACATTAGTTAACAATTTGTGCGATGCTATTTTTGACCGAGACGCGCGCTGTTCTACTCTTTTAGAAGCCGGTCTGACTAAAGAAGAATGTGAACAGCAGATCAACCAAGAAATAGAAGATTTAAAGAGCAGAGTGTCTGGTTTAGCTAGTTTGAGTTTGTTAGACACCAGCCCTCTAGAGAATTCATTCCCACCTATTTGTGGCGAAAATGGTAATTTCACTGTTCCACCTGGTGTAAAAGACACCATGGATCGAATAACAGACAACATTCTTACAAATGTTAAGGGATCCCTAATGGTAGATTTGGAGGGCCTTAAGTTTTTCTCTGATCCTCCTCGTGCGTTGAAAGCGGTAACAGACCCAGAAGAACTGAAAAGAGCGCACTCGGCTTTCTTAAAATTAGCTCAAAAACCTAATAAGAAAAAGTGTCTTGCATTTATCGGAGACCCTCAAAACCATTATTCAGACAACAATATTGAACAGTCAACAGGATATATAATTTATCCTCTAACTTATAACTCCGTCACCCCAAACGGAGACAGCAGCGTCCTAAACAGTAGCTTAGAAGAACTAATCCCTCTTCACGTTGGTCTTTTAAACGAAGAAGATGATTCCGACTTAATAGCAGGAAGCATAGCTGAAAAGCTAAACTCGTCAGTAAAAAATGATGTTAGTAGTTATATAAATTCTAAATTAGATGCGAAAAAACCAGAAGAAATACCTTCTTTGCTTATCAACGATGAGTTAAACTCAGAATATGCAAAACAAATAAAAATTAAAAATTTAGATTCGTTAACTGTTGCACAAAACCAGCTCTTTAAAGCTCCTTTGTATGAAGCTAGCAGACAATCAAATACGTATGAAAATTTTCCAGGAAATCAAAATACTTATTATGGATCTGAGATGAATAAATTTAACTTAACGCTCATGGCCACTGCCGACCCCATTCTCTTCTATTCTTACAAAAAACAAAGAAGAGTGCTTTCTAGAACTTGGACTTTAGACACAAAATTAAAAGACATTGACAACAGACCCCAGACTTGGTATTATATGATGCAAGCTTATACTGGTGTGCACTTACCAATCCTTGACGACGATGACGGCGCCTGGCCAAGAAGAAACTTTCCAATGAGCGGTTGGATTGAGGATTATGATTTTTGGCTCGACGAATTTGATCCTGAAAACCCTGCAGAGATATATTCAGGCACCGGCTTCGGCCCGGCGGCCATCGAGGCCGTCAATTCGGATGGGGCCGCCAGGAATTGGTGGCCACTTTATAAGAATTCTCCCGGACTAAGAAATCTAGTAAAAATTATAAAAAACCTGTATGAAGATTTTGGGAAAAAGCCGTTTAAATTTAAAGAACTAACACCGGGCAATAACCAAAAAATAGACGAATTCGAGTTTAACTTAGCTGTTGCTTTTATGGAGCTAACTGTTGCAGAAGCTACCGGACTTCAATATGATGTGGTACAAGATAAATTTCCAAATATTTCAAATTATTTTGATGATAGTAGCGAAGTTATATTTGGCACTTACAAAAACCCAACACTAAACTTAATCGAACCTTTGGATAAGCATGCCCCTGAGACCAGGATCAAGGATGGAAAATTTTGGTTCAGGGCGATTCCGGCTCTGACCCGGTGGACCCAAATAGATGACACTGGTGAAACGCCGGGCTCCATCACCCTCCTCGACGCCGTGGCAATCATAGCCAATTTTAAGTCGACCACTAGTGTTACTTTAGACGAAACCTTTAAACAAACCCAGAGATGGGGAGAATATGAATTCTATTACCCTCATTTTCTAGTATTTGATAAGCTTTTCAGAGACCCAAAAAGCTCTTTGAACGCTCCACCACAAGAAATAATTGAAGCATTCTCTAGCGTTGGTGCAAAAGTTAATCAAGACTTATACGATTCTTTAAACTTTATCCCTAAAAGTGTGATGCCAGCTTCTCTCCGAGGCGAAAAGGTTGCTACAGAAGACGGTTTTATTACATATACTGACCCATCTCCAGATGTGCAGGATGTTTTAGTAAGCGACGCCGAGGATATAAAAAAATCTGGCTTATATAATCCAAATATATTAAAATATGAGCTTCCTTCAAAAATTGTTAGTGCAGTTGCCACCGGAGGCCTAACAGAAGAAATGCAAGAAGCTATCGGCTCAATCAATCCTGAAGCACAGCTTTCTGCACTAGCAGACCAACTAGAGACGACAAGCATAGAGAAGAGCCTTATATACCAGAACACAATTACACCATTAAGTGAAAATTCCAATATTCAAATAAACGAAGTTAAGAATATATCAAAGCTCGTTAAAGGTACAGTAACACCGTTTCCAGAATATCCATATATCGACCCGGATGTGCTAGGGGCAATCGAAGAAATGACTTTAGATGATTTCACATCTGGTCAATTGGTCAGCTTGATAAGCACACAACAAAATTATGCTGCAGGCAGCAAGCTTGATATATATTCTTCAGAAGAACTGGACGGCGATATATTTGAAACTGGCGTCGGCGCCGGCGTCGAGTCGCTAGCTGTATTCAACTTGAAAGAATTTTACAAAATATTTGATTACGGCCAGTGGCTGTTCGACCAGCCTGACGTCATCCACGCCGCAGAATGGCAAAGTTATCTCTTAGGTTCGGACAGTTGGATCAAGCTCAATTTGGGTTGGGGGACGGCTGACGGTATGCCTCCACCGACGCTAGCCGAAATTAATAATATAAAAACTGAAAAAGAGTTTCTCCAGCTTTTAAAAGCTTTTAATGATGATTATCTGCTTGATCAGGAGCTTACTCCAATCTTACTTAATGACGACCAGGCTAATAATTTAGCGAATTCGTTGATCGAACAGCCAGAAAATGTTGGATCTGTTATTCTGGATAAAACTAATGCCAAATATTTACCAGGAGATCCCGCTATCCCGCCGGCCGTCATTGTCGCTGACAATAGAATTACAAATGAAACATACAACTTTAACTTTGCTGGCAAATTAGCTCCAGATGTACACGACTTAATAGAAAGTCTTTATCCTGGCGACAAATCTTTAAGCCTCAGCTTTCAAGGAGATTACAACGAACTTTATAAAGATTTCGATCTCGAACCAGACAATTACAAAGCGCAAATATTTAGTCAACTATTGTCTAAAAAACTAGATGATAAGTTGCAACAATACTTGCCGACCAATGCCTCGTTTAATGATGAAAATCTAAAAGAAATTAAACAATTTTTGGCCATAGAAGGCTTTTCAGCACTCCAGTACGCTTACTCAACCCAGATGTTCGCCAAGATGAAAGCGTCCAGACTTCATAATCGCGGCTTTATGAAAAAGATTTGGAAAAAGATATTAAAAAGTCCTCTGGTTAGCGAGGGCATAGACCCTAGATGCGAAAACGTTTTAGAAAAGATCGGCGCTCCAACTGACACGCTTTCGCGGGACACAGAAACAGACTTCTTTAAAATTGAAGAAATAAAACCAAAAATTATAGAGCTTTATGAAAAATCTCTCTGCAAAGACATCTATGAGGCAAATATAGACGGACAGAATTCTACTCGTGTCTCACTTCTAGAGGGCATGGTTAGGTTAGTTGTAAAAGTCTATACTCTAGAAATGTGCCTGGCTTCTGTGATAGCTTGGGACAGCTTTGATCTTGAAGATGTCTTTAAGGATACTTCAATGGCCGCGATTATCCTACAGAGCATATCTGAAGACTTTGATATAGAATTCTTGTCCTTTTTTGCAACAGACATGTTGAGAAAAGAAAACAATCTAACTGACATACAATTAGCAAGGTTAAGACTGGGCGTCGATGGCGCTCCTCAAAGTAGTATGGAGTATTTGATCGGCCTCGAAGCAGAAAGTATTTCTACAGTTGTTAAAAACATGTTTGTCAACAGTTTTCCTCTCAGCACAGATCTGCGTATAAGTTTACTTAAAAACTCAGACCCAGATTACGCTAATGACTTTTCAAAAGAAATTATTAATTCTAATGAGTATAGCGTTGATTTCGTCGCTGAAGCTGGCGCTTTGACAGGTAGCACCGGCCCTCTAGAGGTAATATCTGATGCAAGAATGCACGATAATATTTATACAATGAACTTCGGCTCTGGCAGAAAGAACCCTTATGTAGGAATAGGCGGCCCCGCTGTCCCGAACTTTGATTTTGACAGAAGCCAAGCTGACGTGTTTGGATTAGAGGCAGAAAGAGGCGTAAGATCTCAAAATAATAAAAACTACTTGCACTCATTGCCTATGAATTGGTATCACGATCTTCCAAAGTATATTTATCCATCAATTTCTTATTCCGACTGGAAAGACAAGGCCTGGAACTTGAATTCTTCCAATACTTTGTATACTGGTGAAAAAATTAATAATTTGTTATACATCCAAAGACAATATCTTGCAAGAACAGACGCATTTTCTCTTGAAAACAGCCTAGAAACATCCCACGGCAACAATCTCAATAGAACTTTTGGAAATATAATTTTTGAACCTTACGTAAAAATTCAAGACTGGGGCCCGGAAGAGGAAAGAGATTTCAAGGCTGAAGTTTATAGCAATCTAGATCTAAATGGAGAACCCTGTGACCAAGCTGTTTTGATAGAAACGTTTAATATAGAGGACTATTTGGAGATTATAGACGATAAAATCAATATTAAAAGAGACGAGCAGAACAATGCCTTCAAGAGCCATATATATGGAAATGTCCCCTTGTCTGCTTGGAGCTACTTTTATAACAGCTATTTCTTAAAATCAGTTAATGAGTCACCGGCGCTCACCGCGCTGTTCAATAACTTTGGTCTTAAACCCTTCTTCAAAAAGGTTAGTTTTGGAATGCGCATGAGTTATATCACAGCAAATCCAGGATTAAACAAGTCACCCCTAATTGAAAGTTTAGATGTGCAATCAGCATCGACACCTTTAAAAAATGTCAAATCTATTCTCGGTCGTAGGCCTTATTACGTGGAAAACGAAGTCCCGGTTGTTTTATATGAGTTGCAAATTCCGATCGTTGAGGTAGAAAAAGAAATTAGTTCAATAAATGGTAGCCAATCATTTGTTATAGAAAATAGTGAGTTGATCCCTTTCAGCGAATTGGGCATTGGCCCGGGCAACAAAGACGGAGAAGTACACTACACTATTCAGGATCCGGGCGCCATCATCAAGAACCCACATCAATTCTTTTATGATAAGTTGGCCAACGGAATGTTGCAGGAGATTAAAAATTCTGCTGAATTTAAATTAATGTACGATTATCTTTTTCCGATGAGAAGGTATATGGCCATGGCAACAATAATGGCCTCTGACGGACTTTCCACCTTTATTAGTAATCCCACCGATGTTTTAGATAGAACCAAACAGTCTCTGTCTAGCATAATTGACAACATATCAAATTCCACAGATTTTAAACACTTGCCTGATCCTGTTGCGAACTTGCTGGCCGACCGCGCTCTACGAGCCGAGGCTGGTACCGGAGCAAAAGAGCCTGATATGACAAAAGAGATCTTGAAAATTGTTCTTAGAACTCCGTTACTAGTTCTTAAGGGATTCGTCGAGATCACAGACCCAGCGATTATAACTGCCAAGAGAATTATAGATATTTCAAATGCTGTGGCAGTAAATACCCTTGCAGCGGTTAAACAAGGCATCGCTACTGCTAAAAGAATTGTTCAGTCTGGTATTGATGCTGCGAGACAAATACTGCAGCAGCTAGAAATGCAGCTTAGCATCGGTATCGGTTTTGCAAAATCAGCCGTCGCGACGTTACCAACTATTAAAACTAGCGACGGGCCTGAAAAACTTTCCGATTACGTCATAATAGACAATTCCGGCGACATAGAAAACTGGGTATTGGAAATCAAGCCTCTCCCCGAGGATTTTACATCAGACGATCCTGAGATGGAAACAAAGTGGGCTGAGTTCACCGAGGAGTTTGATAAATTAATTGAACTGAGGCAGGAATATGTTGATAATAAGAGTAAATTAAGCGAATTGGAGAAGAAAAAAGCAGAAATCGTGAAAGAAGGCGAAGAAAAAGTAAAAGAAGCGGAACAACGCCTCAAGTCTGTCTATCAATCGCCGTATTTATTGCCGGGCGTTTGGTCGGCTATGATGCCATCAGTTATTCCTTATGGCGGCGGAATCAACCCGTATCCTATGCCTTTGCCTTTCGTGAGTACCTTCCCGGGCATGATTTATCTCGCTATACTATTTATAGATGCGATGGACGAGAAATTGCACGACGATATACAAAACACTAAAGATCCAAATTGCGAGGATCAACTTTAGGGGGGTGAACTAGATGAACGGTATTGGGCCAAAATTACCACTACAAAGAGATGATATAGATGGGGCATATACGCTCATCGACGTTTACGCTGAAGAAATAAAACAAAACTTTAAAAATCTCCTCTTAACATCGCCCGGTGAAAGAATGATGAACCCTGATTTCGGGGTTGGCTTAAGAAACTTTCTGTTTGAGCCTGAGCCGCGAGTGTCGGGCATGATAAGGCAGAGAATAGCAGGCCAGGTTACAAAATACATGCCTTTTGTAAAAATAAATAAACTACTTTTTAACCACGGCATTGACCCAAACACAGCAACTGACTCCAACGTATTGTCAATTCTTATAGAGTTTGAGGTGCCAAGTATAAATTTACAGTCCAGTTTAGAAGTGCAGGCCGAGGATATTAGCTAAATGTCAAAGAAAAATAAAAAATTAATTAAATATACCGATCGCGAATTTAACGATATTAAGCAAAGTTTAGTCAATTATGCACGTAGGTATTATCCGGATGTATATAAAGACTTCTCCGAGGCCTCTTTTGGATCTTTGATGTTAGATACGGTGGCATATGTTGGAGATATGCTTTCGTTTTATTTGGATTATCAAGCGAACGAATCATTTTTAGACACAGCAATTGAATACGATAACATTTTGAGACTTGGTGAACAAGTTGGGTATAAGCAACCTCTTCGTTCGAACTCTTTTGGTTTAATTTCGATATATGTTTTAGCTCCTTCTGTTGACGGCGGCTCCACTCCTGATACAAATTATTTGCCCGTCTTGGCAAAAGGCAGCAAATTTTCTACTATAGATGGGCGCACCTTTTCTCTTATAGATGACGTCGATTTTGCAAATCCGGACAATGAAATTGTAGTCGCAACTCAGAACGCGGCAGACGGTAAGCCAACATCATACGCTGTTAAGACAGTAGGGCGCGTAATTTCAGGAGAGGTAAAAACTGAAACTGTAAGTGTAAGTAATTTCAAAAGATTTCTAACCATACCGTTGTCAGACCCAGACATTACAGAGGTTGTGTCAATCGTCGATTCAGAGGGTCATGAATATTTTGAGGTTGAATATCTATCACAAGATACAATTTTTAGATCCGTGGTAAACAAGGATCCAGAAACCAGAAGGTATGTACCAGACGTAATGGTAACAACCTCTGCTCCAAGAAGATTTACAACTTTTAATCGTTTTGGAACAATAAATGTAAAATTTGGCTATGGATCAGAAAATAACCTTAAAACAGATAACACTATACACCCTTCTAATGTCGTTCTAAAAATGCACGGTCGCGACTATGAAACAGACGCGTCGTTTGATCCTTCAAAGTTGGTGGAGACTAGTAAATTTGGAATAGCGCCTGCTAATACCACGCTAACAATCACATACAGAACTAATTCATCTGATAATGTGAACGTTGCAACAAGAGCTTTGTCAGAAGTTTCGAGACCAATTTTTATTTTTGGCTCGGATGCTACAAATAGCTCAAAAATAGCGACTCTGAGAGAAAGTATAGAGGTTGTTAACGAAGAACCAATCACAGGCGATGTGTCAGTCCCAACAGTCTCTGAATTAAAACAAAGAGTCAACGATGTTTTTTCGTCGCAGAATAGAGCGGTGACGGCTAGTGACTATGAGGCTTTGGTATACAGGATGCCCGGCCGCTTTGGTTCTATAAAAAGAGCGCGTATATATAGAGACCAAGACTCTTTTAAGAGAAATTTAAATCTATATGTTCTTTCAGAGGATGCGGACGGTAATTTTATGAAAAGTAGCCAATTGTTGAAAAACAACATTAAAACATGGCTCAACAATCATAGAATGATAAACGACACGATAGATATTTTAGACGCTAGAATAATCAATATCAGGATTAATTTTGCTGCTGTAGTGGACTACAGTCAAGATAAAGTTGAGGCACTAAATGTAGCTTTAACAGAAATCGAAAATATGTTTTCGCAAAGGCTCGACATCGGCCAGCCGATCTACATATCGAAAATCTACGATATTTTGAACAATCTAGACGAAATTGTTGATGTAACAAATGTACAAATAACAAATGAGTCTGGAGGAAGGTACTCTGATCAGATTTTAAATCTTAAGGAGTATATATCTGCAGACGGCAGGATTCTATATGCTCCAGAAAACACAGTGTATGAGCTAAAATATCCTAATCTAGATATTAAGGGAACTATTAGATAATGGCGATTAAAAAATACAAAGCTACGAAAGACAACACTATTACTAACGCGTTCAAGCTAGACCTAAGCACTAGAGCAACTGGTTCTAATATGGGCTCTTCTGATATTTTAGAGGTATTTTCGATCTATGGGCAGCAGACTAGTACTTCGGCTGAATTGTCTAGGGTTTTACTACAGTTTCCCATAAGCACTATTTCTGCTGATCGCACTGCGGGAAACGTTCCTGCTTCTGGTAGCGTAAATTTCTTTTTAAGAGTTTTTAACGCTAGACATTCTGAGCAACTACCCACCAATATTACATTTAATGTCCTAGCTGTATCACAATCTTGGCAGGAGGGTACCGGCTTAGACATGGAATCGTATCTTGATATAACTAAAGATAGCATAGCTGGCTCAAACTGGATAAATGCTACTAGTGATACCGCAAAAGCCACACTAATTAACGCGATTGATATAAGCGGTCATGCTAACGGTGATAAGTTTACTATGAAGGTACCATCCATCGCCGGTGGCGACGACGTTACCTACACTTTTTTGTTTGATACCACCACCAATGTTAATAACGACACTGGCGCCAATACTTTTGGCATTTCAAGACAAATTGTTGCTGACGACGGCGCTCTGCGAGATGCTCTTGTCGACGCTATAAATGGCGTTGCTAATAGCGCTGTTAAATACGCCGACGCCGACACAGGCGCCGGTTCTACATTGACAGCTGGTACAATAGGTCTCACAGCAAAAGCGGGAACTGGTGCTTATACCGTTACTTTAACTATGGACACTAACGGATCCGCAGGAAACGTGGCCAATGTTTTGACCGCGGTAACAAATTTTGCGGAGGGAGATAAACTTATTGTCACCGCTTTTACCGGCGGGGATGGCCCATGGGCTAGTGCTGGTGGCCACTATCACTCCTCTTCTTACACCTCTGGCTCAACCATGCCAAACTATACAAAGACTTTTTCGAAAGGTTACGAAGATTTGGAGCTTGATATTACAGCGATGGTAGAAGAGTGGGTTGCCGGCACTCAAGAAAATTATGGTTTGGGGCTATTTCTAACTTCTAGCCAGGAAGCGTATGTTTCAAATTCTGCTGGCACCGACGACGGCGCTATTTTGCATAATGCTGCGGGCACAAGATCAAGCTTTTACACAAAAAGGTTTTTTTCTAGATCTAGTGAATTCTTTTTCAAGGTGCCTGTTATTGAAGCCAGATGGGATTCCACAACAAAAGACCAAAGAGGCGACTTCTTTTACAGCAGTTCTCTTGCGCCCGCTGCCGACAATTTGAATAAGATTTATCTTTATAATTATGTAAGAGGAGAGCTAAAAAATATACCGAACATAGGAAGCGGCGAGATATTAGTTAGTATCTACTCTGGTTCATCAGACGATACAGAGCCAAGCGGATCTAAGCTAAATCTCTCTGTTGGCGGAGGTGTTGCTAGCGCTGGAGATTTAAACGTTACCGGCAACTACGTTTCAACAGGAATATACTCTGCATCTTTTGCTTTTACTGGTTCCTCTACTTTAAAAACGATTTATGATGTTTGGCATAGTGATGGAACTGAGTATAATACGGGTTCCATTAAGCCACTAACTCTTTCATCCCCGAATTGGAATAGTTACCAGCAATATGTATCAAAGATCACAAATCTTAAACCTAAATACACAAAAAACGAACAAGCACGCTTTAGAGTATTTGCTCGCCCACGGAATTACAATCCAGTTATATATTCACGTGTAATAAAAGAAATAGATAACACCACTATTCGCAAAGGATCGTACGAGATATTAAGAATGGTTGACGAAAGAACTGTTATAAATAATTCTACAGGAAGCGCGACTAACCATACTTATTTATCTTATGACGTTTCTGGAAGTTACTTTGACTTAGACATGTCTCTGTTGGAGCCGGGCTATATGTATGGTATTAAATTACTTTATCATGTTGCTGGGCAATGGCGAGAGCAAGAAGAAGTGTTTAAATTTAGAGTTGAAGATAATTAATTATGTATACAAAGTTGGGCTAATTTATGAGCATTAAAGATCTATTTGACAAAGGACATTCTCTAAAGTTTGTTAAAAACAAAACTAAAGATGATATAGCTGAGTCGGTAGAGTCTTCTCGCTATATTGATGTATATAACAAAAGAAGAGACAGGTTCAGCCCGTCTGTAGATTTTTCCACTGCTTCTAATTTTGCGCGCTTCGGTTTAGCTGAAGAGTATTACGATACAGCCATAAAAAGAATTTATGAAACTTATCCATATGACGGCTCGCAAACAGAAAAAATTCAATGGGAAAACGATAGCACTTATTTAGATCTTTTTGTATTTGAAAACGAATACCCTAGAACAAATGGGCATGTTATAATGGGGCAAGAGTCTTCGTTCTATGGCTCAATAGACTCGACCTACAAAGTATATGCATCCACAGCACCACAGTACATATTTCTTAAGGGCGGCCCGCATGCGGACCCGGACGGAGATTATAAAAGTGATTTTGGCCCAGGCGCATCCAAAAAAGGCGTTTCTAAAGCAAATATATATGATACAACGTATCAGCGGACAAACAACCTAGAACTTGATTTAGACAAGGGCGTCACTGTTGAATTCTGGATGAAGAAAGAAGGTTTCGCATCGACTTCGGCAGAACATCACGAGTACGTTTTCCATTCTTGGAATTCTGGATCCTCGGCTAGTTCTGGTTCTTTACGCGCCTATGTCTACGGATTGGGCGCCGCGGCTCAAACCCGCATGCACGTTAGCGCTGTTTCTGGATCTACAGAATTAGTATTTAACCATGGTACTGGCTTGTCGACTATAGGTGACAGCAAGTGGCACCATTATGCGTTCACTTTAAAAACTCAAGGTGCCGATACGGTATCTCACTTATATGTTGACGGAGCACACAAATCAACCCTGTCTAGAGCTTCATCTACAATAAACGCCGTGACAGGAACAATGACGGCTGTAATCGGCGGCCTTGCCGGCCCGCTGTCCGGATCTTCCAATATCGGAAAGGGCTGGGGTAATATCGTCTCTGCATCTTTCGACGAGTTTCGGTATTGGAAAACAGAAAGAAACGCGCAAGATATAGGCAGATTTTACATTGATCAAGTTGGCGGAGGCACTAACACTGATAATGACAAACATGACGATTTAGAGAAAAAAGTTTCTCTTGGCGTTTATTACAAGTTCAATGAAGGCATAACAGGAAGAACCTCCACTGACTCTACAGTATTAGATTACTCTGGACGAATCAGCAACGGTACTTTTGTTAATTATGCGTCAACGTGTCGAAACACCGGCTCGGCTATTGTTTTATCAGAAGCCGCAACAAAAGAATTCTTAGACCCAATCATATACTCTCATCACCCGAGTGTTGCAAGCTTATCAACAGCTAAAAAATCTAGTGGATCGATGCATGATCATGAAAACGCGTCGTCTCTCTACAGGTCGATGCCATCGTGGATTGCAGAGCAAGACGAAAAAGATTCTAAAAATTTAAAATTCTTGACTCAAACAATGGCCAGCTTTTTTGATGACTTGTATTTGCAAATTGAAAAGGTGCCCAGATTAAAAGATATAAATTATCCTGATGACAATGATTACGAAAAGCCCCTAGCCTTCGCAGAAAGACTCTTAAGCTCTAGAGGCTATGATGCTCCGGAATTATTTGCAAACGTGACCGATCTGGCAAAATATCTTGAGAGGGACGAAAAGAAACTATTTGAAAAGAAACTGTATGAAACAAAAAACATCATTTATCAAAATATCTATAACAACCTCTCTTATATACAAAAGTCAAAAGGCACTTACAAGTCTTTAAGAAATTTTTTGAGGTGTTTTGGCGTCGATGAGGAGTTAATTAAATTAAACGTTTATTCGAACAATGACGTTTATGAGCTAAAAGACAACACCACCAACACCAGTATCAAAAAAACTTATTTAGATTTTGATGATGCAGAAACAAGGAACGCAGCATCTTCTAGTTATGCCGACTCGTATACTGCCACTGCATACCAGTATTATGACACTAGCGACTCTAATTCTATTTCTTATATACCTGGCGCTACAGAAACATTAATAACTGGCGCAATGATGACAATTGAGACAGAGGTAATTTTTCCAAAAAGATCAATTAGCGACGACAACAACTTTCAATTATTTTCTCACACCACTTCCTCAATTTTCGGACTACACGCAGTCGCTGCTAGCAACACAGATCTTACATATGCTGCCTCTGACACTGTTAATTTTAATGTGCATGTGTCAAAACCAGATGATGACGCAAGAAATGTAAAATTTCTTGTATCTGGTTCTAGCATGTTCTCACCCTTAGAGACTTCGCAGACGTATGCGGGTGTTTATGATAACGAAAAATGGAACTTAGCTTTCAGGTTAAGACCAACGAAAGCGACCACCAACAACACGCCTGCTTTAAACAGCAGTGTCGGTTTTCTATCACCGGCCGCCAGCGCTTATACGTATGAATTATATGGCGTCAATTATATATCTAATGTTTTGCAAAACGAATTTACGTTATCTGGAACAATGAGCCTTGCAAACGCGGTTACTTTTTTCAAAACTCCAAAAAGAATATTTTTAGGAGCAGAAAGAACAAACTATACCGGTTCCGTTGTAAAATACTCAGACGTCAAAGTATCGTCAACCAGGGTGTGGTTAGATTATTTGTCAAACGAAACAATTCGTGCGCATGCTAGAGATGCAAGCACATATGGCGCCCTTCAGCCCTACAGAAACACGAACGACTCATTAAATAAGAGATTTGTGCCTCAAATTTCTTCTCTAATAATGAACTGGGCAATGGACAATGTGACCGGTTCGTCGGCCGCCGGCCAATTTTTAATTGAAGACTTTGCATCCGGCTCAATCGAAGACAAAATGAGATTTGGAGACCATTGGGCCGCACCAATATCAAAATACAACTATTCAGGCCGCGGAGATAAATTTGTTGTCAGTCCAAATTATACTGACCAAGCGGTTGACATCGAATTCGTTCCATCAGCAAAACAAAAGCTTCCAGAAGTTGTTAACAGCGACGACATGATCAAGATACTGAATCAGCAAGACGAAATGGTGTTTACAAGAGACTCTAACTACATCGAGCATTATCTCTCAGTTGAAAAGAGTATGTATCAAACGATATCCGAAGAAATGCTTCGTTTCTTTGCAACAGTCGGAAACTTTAATAATCTTATTGGTGAACCGGTAAACAGATACCGGCCGTTTTACAAGAAAATGGCTAAATTGCGGGGTCTATTTTTTGAAAGCGTCGAAAACGAACGTCTAGATTTAGAAAAGTTTATTGAATATTTCAAGTGGATTGATGACGCGGTTACGATTATGATTGCGCAGCTAATTCCACTCTCCTCCAACAACACAGACTTTTTAAGAAATATGGTAGAAAGTCATATTTTAGAAAGAAACAAATATTGGACAAAGTATCCAACCTTAGAAGTTAAGGCTAGAAATCCAGCAGCTTCTTTGAAGGGAATAGAAGAACTAAAGTATAGTTGGAAATTTGGCCATGCACCACTATCCCCATCGGAAAACACAAATCAAAAACAAAATTGTTTGTGGTGGAAACAGAGGGCTGAGAGGAATGGCCCCTTAGCATCTGGAGATTCAAACGTTGATAGCAACAAGAACACAATATTAAAAATTGCTATTACTGAGGTCACCGGTTCCGAAGAGGCGCTACAAACTTCTGACAGTGTGAAGTACAATAAGAGCTACTATCATAATCGAAGCCTTGCCCGGCCCATCAACTTAGAGGTTACTCGTCTCCATGATCTACGTGGCGGCTCTACGCAGGCTGATAATAATTTACATGATTTTTATAAAGGAATTGTAAGGTGGGGAAGCGACGATGACTTTATTTATTTAGATATCGACAACGTGACTAGAGAGACGGACTGTGACGATGATCCGACACCAAAAGAATTAAAGAAAGAAAAGGTAAGGATCAGAGCGCTAAGTATGACCGAGGCAGGCACCCAGAAATCTTCTGCGGACGGCACTGGGGACAACGATTTAAAATACACAGATGCAAAAACCAGCTTACTATTACCATTTCAGATTTATACTTCTTCAATGAACCCTTTATCTTCGCTGAATACCGGATACCAAAAGCTCTATTCTAGCCAATTTACTATTGATTTTACAAACATGCATGAAGACAAGTATGGTTTTGATGCTACAATTCCAATGCAAGGTCCTTTTGCTGAAAAACATGTCGGAGGCAATCAACATCGACATGTGAAATTAAACCGCGGAAGTGACACCGCCTTAACAAGAGCGGAAGGTTGGCACTTACAGGAGTTTTTGAATAATAGCACCTCTGAGACTTTAATAAGCGAATTGTTCGACAACGCTCCTTTCGGCGGCAGTCAAGATACAAAGATTTTAAATTTACCAGTTAATTCGGTATCCAGCGACCCTTCTCCCGCAGAATATTGGAGAAACGGAGTCGGAGCAGATAACTTGTGGACATTTTTGAAGGGCCCAACTCCGTCAGCCGGAACCGGACCCAGCGCAACGTCAGATACGTTTGCTTATTGTGAGGTTTTGCCAAGTAAGGTGGGGCAGACATTTAGCCTTGTTACACCTTTAATAGACTTGCTGGATGTCTCTTCTGATACCTACGCACAGGTCGGCTTTTCCTATAATATGCATGGCCTGCATATGGGAGAGCTTAAGGTACAGGCTTCAACAGATGCGAATTTTATAAATGACGTCACTGATCTACTGGTTACTTGGGATGCAGGGGGCGCCCCGTTCACCGCCACTTATGTTGCCGGCCAGCAGCACACGAATGGAACTACCTATAGTACAGCTGTTGCCTCCTCGACCTTGTTCGGCAAAGGGTTGTCAGGCTACGTTGGAAAAAGGTTTTATATAAGATTTCTTTACACAGCCGGCATTAGTCATTTAGGTGATTGCGCTATAGACGCAATTAATGTAGGCATCGGGACAGTAGGCAGTATATCAAGAAATTCGTTTAAGTTGTTTAGTCCGACTCACGACAATCACAACAGGCCCTCAGCAACCTACACAAGAGGTATTTTAGCAAAACGACCCGTAAACATTAGGAATATTCACACAACAGGCAGCTCCCCAACTGAGGCTGGAAACTTCTTTAACAAATACGAAGTTGTTAGTACGGTTAGCCCAGAAGCTAATGACCCATATTTTGTTAAAAATACTTCACAAATTACCCAAACAAACATGAGATACTCGACAACCGGCAGTATACAGGCCGTGCTGTCTGCCACCCCCGGACATATTCGAAATGACCTTGTGTATACTGAATATGCCTTGCCCGATCGATCTTTTCTTGCCGGCAGCGTACGAAACAAAACTAGAATAACAACTAGATTTAGTTCTCCCGGCGGCTTTGAAACCACATCTAGAGGCCATCTCGATCCCGCACATGAGACGTTCTCCCAAAACAACGCACTAACTTTTAGAAACGCATGGACACGAAAGGTTTTTAATTCACAACTACAGGCTCACTGCGGCTTATACGGCGTTAGCACGCACGAAGCAACTGTCGCGAGAGTTTACGGTTCCGAGGTCGTCGGTGTCGTCCGTGGAGAAGATTATGCACTCGTCGGTGACGCAGCAAAACACAAGTATCACAGAAATAATACGGAAAGAATAGAGTTCACTGGCGACGAGGCAACTTCAAAAAGTGCAGTGTTTGTAACTGCGTCTTTTTTCGATAACGCATTTGTCTCTCACATGATACCCAGAACGGACCAACAAACAAGATGGATAACAGGATCAATAATTTAATATATAATCTAATTATATGATGAGGTTAAGATAAAAAATGGCTTTAAGCGGATCACTAAATTTTCTAACTGCTAGTAGTTACGGCGCCGGCGTTACGACCCAAATGCGCCTTGTCGGCGATAACACTGACAGTAAAGCATCTTTTACGGCAATTGATTTTGCTGGCTTGAATACAATAATAAGAGAGCCAATGACGGCTTCCCAAAATTATTTGGGCCAGCCAATGGACGTCCCCATACTAGGAGACTACGCGTCGGCCGGCCCGCTACATGAAGCAGGCAATGATCTGAGTAATCCAGGCAATTACATTTCTTTATATCGGCAGCACATAAAACCTCCAGGCGTAAGATATGCAGATCCTACGATTTTTAACGCGCTGATGTTGCACAGAAATGGACCCTATCAGCACCCTTCATGGAAACAGTACCGCGGCGGAGAACATCCCGTCGCTAGAACTTTGCGCCTCAACAATACTATGTCGATTGATTTTACTTTTGCTGACTCTATCGCCCGTGAGGAACACAAAAAACAACTAAGATATAGATTAGAAAACGGTACCCACCAAGAAGTAAACGATTATTTTGAAGGCACCAATAATATTTTAGGTACCTCGATCAAGAATCCAAAATTATATCAGCAACCCAACCTACAGCAATATTATGAGCCGTCTGTGTTAAAAGCTCACAAGCCTTTTATATATGACGTCCAAGGAGCTTATAAAGTTCGCTCAACTTTAATGAACCAAATGGTTTTTTTCGAAAATAAAGAAATAAATCAAGCACTTAACATTGCCGGCCCCGATCGATATAGCTCTTCTTTTTCTACAACAAAAACGCCAAAACAAGAATATTATGATTTTATTAGCGTTGCTAAAGAAAACGGAGCTAATGGCTTTATATATTCAGAGACTATCTTTCCAAAATCGATTAATACATTTAGGCCGTATAAATTAGAAAAGCTGAAGTACGAAGAAACTAGCGGCCTAAGTTCGAATGGATACGACCGCGCTGTAAACAGAAGTTTTTGGCGTGACTTACAACCTCCCTTGGGGGTTATGATAGGCTCAGATGGCACGTCTAGAATTAGAACTGATGGTGCCGACCAGACCGAACCAGGCACCTCCCAGGCCGGCACCGGTTTTGGCGCGCGCAATTCTCAATCGAACCCAATTCTATTCCCGACGTTGGCACCCACGGCCGCGGGGAATGCCATCGGGGAACAGAAAACAGGCCTGCCGGCTGAAAAAGACTTGGTGGGGTCTTACGATCTAATAAGTTCGAGATATCCTATTGGTTGGAATTTTACCTATAATTTTATGGATCCCGGAGTTATTGTACACACAGGCAACAATATTAGCTCATCTGTAAACGCGGTTACCAAACTCCCTGCCCGCGGCCCAACTGCATCATTTGTGACGCTGGAGAGTTACCAACCACACCCGATTTCACTTTTGAGCATGTGGCCACTAGACCCGCGTCCAGATATTTATGACACACCAATTTACTTAACTTCCAGCGTCGGCGGCCAAGGCCTGCAAATTGGCCTTACCCCACACAGAATGATGGAATATCAAAGGCACGACGTATACGCACAAAGTCAGTCGCCAGTCTTTACGTCAAGCATTCCAGCTGCAGTCGGGCCCCTGATACATATTACAGGCTCAGGCATCGGCCCCGCCTCATATGCTGGTGTGCACTGGCCTAATGGCAACTCCTTTACCTATAGCGCGCGAACTACAGCGTCGGCTTCTTATGGACAAATTCAAAATCTGATGACAGGCACTGCCGGTGAATTAGTATATAGCACTAAGACGCCAATGTTTTTCCACAAAACCGGTTCCCAAGACAACGACATAAAAGGCTATCGAACTGTAGCAGCCTCTATGCAGTATAACCGACACGCTTTCCCGTACAACACTCCATTTTATGTGACAAACAGAGTGCGAGGAAGAAACCCATTTTACAACTCATATTCTGATTTTTCAGAAAATATGAAATATTTTGGCAGAGATTATAGTATTATCCCAGAGTACAAGACAGCGAATAATATACAATATTACTATGAAAACTATTTTAAAGGAAGGCTAGAAGAAGAATTACACGTAGAGTCTGAATTATCTTTCTTCGATGTCGGCGACTACGGCAGCTTTACTGGAATAGACTCTTTCTACGATTCCTTGGCCGGCCAGGATGACCCCTTTAACCAGTTTAATGTTGGAATGTCTAAAGCATCTATAATCAAAAGAAACATCCGCTTCTCAACGACGCCCCAGAAAGCAAAAGAGTTTAAGTTAAACTTTTTAACCATTGACGGCGCATTCGTTACATCTAGTGCCAACGTTAAGAATCTATCCGGCCTATCAGAGAGCGCCTTGGCTTTTAAATATGATCCTCTTACGAATAACACTAGCACATCCACCTTACAAAATGAGTTGGGATATTCAAGTGAAAAAACACAAATTAGTTATTTGCAGAATTCATCTAGTGTAATTTTTCACGAAGCTTTTTCTAAAGCCGACACTGGCGCCTCGTCTAACATTATTGGCGCCCCCTTCGAAGATGGGCCAGATACAATTCCCTCTACAATAACATTTACTGCGCATGGATTAAAAAAGTTAAGACCAGAAAAAAACTTCTATCCGGTAACGAAAACTCTTGATGTAGGTAACAAATTTTATAATTTTATTTATAATTCACTTGAAAACTGGGGAACTGGCCGTACCCGACCAGAGAATGGTGCTGGAACAGCAACTCCATTCCGATCGCTAGACGATATTAATGGAACACCCGACGCAGTTCAAGCGTTTCTAGAGCCGTTTTTTGCTCCTGGTATATTGTATAATTCAATAAAATCAGGAATAGCCGTCGATTACCCTGTATACACCACAAAACCGGCTTATTTCACGCCGTACGCGTATTTTAGTGGCTCTCACGAAGGCCCACATGGATCGACGGTGTTTACTCAAAAGGCTTATATGATTAAGGATTATACTAAGTATGGCGCCACAAATACTGGCGATAGATTTACTGGAAAGATTACATCGTCCTTTAATTATGGTGGCTTTCATATGGTCGGCGCCAGTCGGTGTATTCCTGCTATTTTAACAACACCTCCTGATTTTCGGATGCCTTTCGAAGCGCTGTATGATACCTCTATTATAAAAAAGAAGTTCAGCTCAGGTCAAGGTGATGAAGGCAAACTAATATATTTAACAACGGAGTTTGTAGACTTAGATATTAATTTTCCCATGGCCTCCGCGGTTACAAAATCTGCCGGCAAGCATTCTGGCAATACCGATGAACACCCCGGCGCTGCGTACATTCCAACGGGCCCCCGCGCTGGACTAAGAATCGACAGTGTGGATACTACGGAACAGTTTCTTTACGAGTCTTCTATCAACAATTTCTTGTGTGAGACGATGAACTTTTTCTTAGAAGACCAAGGACGCCCAGGTCAAAAACTGCCTGTTTTGGTTTCTGATTATCGAAAAGACAGCGAGATTGATTTAAAGGCAAACAAGCAGTTCGCAATGGACGTGACTCTAGCCATGGGTGTAGACCAGGTAATGTGTGAGGGCCCTCGCGACGCCGGTATCGGAGGAGGCACAATGACCTCTACTTATGCAAATTACCGTCAATCCACAAAAAAAATGAGAGGATATCTGTATGGCCCACCAGTAGAGATAGTCAGAATGTCTGGCGATTCGACTATAAGATCTTCAGAAGTTTACGATGAAGATACAGGCACCCTTACAAGAACCCAGCCTAAAATATCGGCTGATATGAATAGTTCTGGTGTGTATACAGGCAAGGCAAACTACGAAGCGTATTTCGGTGCAAACCTTACAGACCCAGCTTATCAAACGTATACACCTCCTTACTTTTATGGGAAAAGCAGCTTAATGGTCACCGCGTTGGGCACCAGTAACCTAACCACCTGGGATAATATCGCCGATTCAATAGATGACAATTCTTATTATTTAGACTCATACATAACCGGATCGAATTACAATGAGCCCCAGCTAATTCAAAAAACGTTATGTAATCACCTACCAGGAGTAGGCTCAACTTCTGGTTTCTCATCAACCAGAATGAAAATAGACAGCAGCGTTGACACAATGAATAGGGTGAGAATTAATTATGAGGATGCGCTAGCCCTGGATTCGGGGAAGACGTTTGATCCTATAGTTGCTTCGTCTTATTATGTAAATCCAAAATGGATTTGTCCTGTTTTGGACTTCTCCTCTTCCTACGCCGCGGTTTCTTCTAGAAAATTACAGGGAATCGACAATGAGGAGGAAGAGGTAATTTCATTTGTTAACAATTCGTTTCATGATATCACGACCGGCCGCGGCCTCTGGGGCGGATATGGGTCTGACCCCTATGATAACGTGACTCAACAAAAAATTCAAGCTTTGACAGGAGAGGCCACCGCTGGCCCCAACACGATACAAAAAGGCCTCGTTCTCACAGTCCGCGATGCCGTTGCCTCAAAACAGTGGAAGCAAACGTCAGCTACCTACAGCACAGGTGTTGAGACTCCGACTTCTGGTTTCTTTATCAACAAGGACTCTGCCACTGAGGCGGCGCTTACAGGCTCGCTAGCTGATGCGCTGGGCATGCCCAAAGAAACAGTTAGTATAGGAAAAATGGCTGATTCAAAAACTGTATCCGAAGCTTTGGTCGTAATACCTTATTTTGACAAGCCAGTCAAGCTCAGAGGTAATCTTAAAGTACCTTCTAGCGAAATATTTATCACTAGGGAAATTATTCCAGGAAAGCACTTCTTACCAATTCACAAAATGTTGTTTGAGAATCTGCTTTCCATGGCATTAGCAAAAAGAAAATACGGCGTTGACAAAATTGTAGGTGGCTCCGGCGATGGCGACGGCGCCATCAAAGGTGGCCAATCCATTGGATACGAAAATATGAGTTCTTACAGCGCCGCGGCCGAAACTGATGTGTTCAAGATGATCGAAACTATTCTTGGAAATGAGAGAGAAGGGATCCCTGGTTATGAATTACCCGCAGAGCTAGATTTTATAAACTATCAGGAAGGTCACTACACCCCCCATGGGGGCCCAGGGCCCTTTCAAATGATGGTGCTACCTTTTGAGCACGAATTAAGTAAACAAGAATTAATGGATATTTATCAAGGTATTATGCCTGATTCTAGTTTGTCATTTAAAAAAGCTGTATCGTCTCTTAGTCTGAATCTCAAGCCCAACACTAGACATACCTGGATGCCAAAAACAAAAGGGCACGAAGGGTTTTTTGGAGAGGAGCAAGGTATTAGTCTCGCCGGCATGAACGCAGCAAACTTTTTAGACCCTAGTTATCTATATGATGAAAAAATAAGAAAATATGCAGTAGAACAAGATCTCGGCGCAGAATGGATTAGGACTTCAAGAGATTTTTATAAAAATTTAAAATTTATGACCTTCAAAATTAAACAGAGAGCACAAAAAGATTATCAAAATTACAAAAACAGACAAATAGAGGAAGCTGTGCTTCAAAAGACTAAGCTTCGACTTCCGGACATCAGGAAAACACACCTCAATCTAGGCTTTGACACTACGCCGAGGCTTAAGGACCGACTTGGCTATAATTGGCCATATGATGACTTTTCTTTGGTGGAGGCAGCTAAGCTCGACATCAAGCTTGAGGTAAAAGATTAATGGAGTTTTTTAATAAAAAAGAGGAAGTAATTGACCTAAAACTGACGCAATTTGGACGCTACTTGTTGTCAAAGGGCAAGCTCAAGCCAGTATACTACTCTTTTCATGATGATAATATTCTTTACAACGCTTCAAAAGCAGGGGCTACTGAATTGCAAAATGACAGCGAAGCCAGAATAGTCGAGACACCGACCATGCATCACCAGGTGTCTGTTTCATCCTTGGAGAAAGAGTTCAATAATAGTTATAATAAAATTTTGTCTGGAGAGACGACGGCAACATCAGAGGATGTCCAGCGTACCGCTGAAAAAAGCTATATGCTGCCAAATTCTCTAGGTACAAGCGACATTAATTCGGAATACGCGCCATCATGGACAGTTCGATATCTAAACGGAGCGCTCTCCGGATCCAGCGGGAAGCTAGACATAAAAGAAAAGACTGGAGGTAACAATCTTCAACTAATACCTCAGCTAGACAGTGTGATGAACATTGAGATAAAGTCCCTTAGCTCTGACGAGGAACCGAACTTAGATGAGATAGAAGACAACGCGCTTATATCTAGCGTCAACGTTGTTTCAAGAGACGAAGAGCTGTATTTTTTGTTAAAAGTTGCTGAAAACAATGGACTTTTTCAAAAAAAGAACTTTGATATAGAATTTTTTGAAATTGAAGAAGAGATCCAAGACACAACGACGATAGAAACACTTAGGCCCTTGATGTTCACAGACGAATCTGTTCCGGCAACAGAAATGGACATAATTGAAGCACCTCTACCAGAAGAAGATGTTAGCCGGGTCGAGTATTATTTTGATCTTTTGGTGGACGACGAAATAAGTAATGAAATTTTGTGTGAATTAGATCCAGCTAACGAAAAAATGGGTGTATACGCGGATGCTCGAACAAAACT
>Ga0080013_1001176_pt1 | contig 35556 bp, 27 predicted proteins | sample ETNvirenome_6_85_FD_69236 | JGI IMG/M metagenome (GOLD analysis project Ga0080013, IMG submission 69236) | Marine viral communities from the Pacific Ocean - ETNP_6_85 (SPADES assembly) (version 2) | ecosystem: Environmental > Aquatic > Marine > Oceanic | place: Pacific Ocean | collected 2013-06-19
CTGTGCGTTATCTTCTGTTAACTTACCTGGGTCCTCATACATTACTGAAGATACGGTTGTATATTCTCCTCTTCCTCCTGGTAATGGTACTGCTTGTAAAATAAGGATTAAATCTCTACCTTCGTTAACATCAGTAACATCTCCTTTATTTCTCCAAATAGGGATAATTTTATCAATTGGTCCGTCACCTTTCCAATTATGTTTAAACCTCCAAAACTTAACACCATCCTCTTCCTTATCTCTATCAATAACTTTTACTATGTAAAACTTTTGTGAACGATAATTTCGTGCTAATTCTTTTGATTGTTCATCACCAGCTAATCTTAAAGCTTCTTCTACTTCATTTAATGGGCTTCTCTCTCCTGTTGGTTTTCCTGTGGAGTCTTTTCCTGGGTCATAAATTTTCATCCATCTACCTTGTACTTGTGTGTTGTGAAAAAACACTTCTTTAAATGGTGAACTACCATCTTTTGTAGGTAATATTCTGATTCTTTTTTCACCTTGTTTAACACCTTTAGGGAGTGCAATGGTGAAATATTGTTTTAATCTATCTTCATCTGACATTCTTGGTGTCGATGATGTAGTTTGTTTGTTTTTTTCGTATTGGGCTAATACAGCGTCTAAACTTGAACTCATATAATTTATTTTTTTGTTTTAGTAATTAATTTCTTAATAAGGATAACTAACTTATTTATAGTTGTCAATTATCTTAGTAAAATAATTAAATAAAAAAAGCCCTTTACAAGGGCTTTAAATATAGTATATTTTTATCCTTTATTACATCCCATCTGTTTCAAATGTTTTTTTTATTTCTGTATCAGAAAAATTATCTACTTCTTCTGGTGTTAAAATATATTCTTGTTTTCCCTGCTCCTCAAACTTTTCTTGACTATCGTCCCAAAAATTTTCAAGTGATTGGGTATATGGCCCAGAATCATATTTTCTTAACTCTTGTTTTTCTTCTGAAGTTTTTGGTCTAAACTTTTCTATCTTTTGTTCTATATCTTCAATTTGTGACATCAAAGTATCCATCCCACTTAATTTATCTTCCATATTACCTAACATATCCATTAAGGTGTCTAGTTTTTGATTTGTTTCTCCAGAATTTTTTTCTATACCTTCTTGTTTAGTAACAATATCTGTAACATCTACCTCTGTTGTATTTTCGTCTGCTACTGGTATTTCCTCCCCATCTGCTGGTACCAACGCTGATGGGTCTGCTTCTGGTGTTGGTGGTGTTAGTGGAGCATCCGCTGCTGGTTCAGTAGTTTCATCAGCCCCGATTTCGAATTCATCAAAACCTCCAGGTAATGGGGTTTCTTCCGTATCTACAGGGTCTACTTCAGGTTCTTCTTGTTCAGACATTTCTACTTGTCTTGCTTCAAACTTTTTTAATCTTTCGGACTCACCGGCTTTATCCATAAATCCAGAACCATTACCCACACCCCCTATCATTTGTTCTTTAAGGTTTTGGGAGTTATATCCAATCTGGTTAAATCTATTTAACTCTTTTAATAATTCTTTTTCTAAATTATCCATTTAGTAATTGTTTTAGCTCTCCATTAGGTGATTCTACTTGAACTTTTCTATTAACTCTGGTTTCGTTTTCTACTCTTTCTATTAAACCATCTCTAGTTCTTACAGTATAACAAATTCCTGTATCTAAGTCACACACTTCTTTAGATGTACCATCTACAGCACTAGATTTTTCAACAACGTTTGTGTTTTTTCCTAAAAAATTGTCTAATTTACTTTTTAAATTTTCTGTAATCATAATTTCTTTTATATATAAATATTAGTTAAAATTAAATAAATTCCTTTTGTTAGTTATCTTTTAAATATTCACTACTAAATTTATCTGGATTTAAATACTGCATTCTTTCTGATAAATTTTGTTCTATAACCCATCTTCTTATTTCATAATGTAAATGAGTACCGGTAGAATTTCCAGTATTTCCCATTACTCCAATTTTTACACCTTGCTTAATTGTTGAATCAACAATTGCAGAAGTAAATTCTTCATCCCTTAAATGAGCTAATACAAACTCATATTTAGATACCTTACCTGCTTCCCAACCACTCTTACCTTTTTCTAATAAAACTCTTTCAATTAATATATGATTACCTAACCCAGCATATCCTGGACCTTCTCCACATGTTTTTATACCAGGAACACACCCACTAACTACATGTTTTACTATCCCACCAACTGGAGACACTACATTAATTTTAGTATTACTAAATTCTGGACTTGGTGAATAGTCTATCCCTTTATGTTTGTCCCCATCACTTCTACCAGCATTATATAATTGCCCTAATGATGGTTGTACTACTTTATTTAAGTTAACAGGGTCCATAATATCTATACCCAATTTCTCAATTTCTTTTTTATCTATATCAGCATTATACGCTCCCCTATCTACTTGTTTTTTTGTTAAGTTACTATTATCTAGACCTAATTCTTTATTATCTGTTTGGGACGTGCTGGTTGGTAATACTTTTAATAAACTGTCCTTAAGTTTAGCTAACAAGTCAGTAACCTTAGGTAAGGTAGGTATCCCTACCCTAACACCAGTAAAATTAGTTTTCATTTCATTTGGTGAAATTGAGTGACTTACGTCTATAATAAGGTATGGACCACTAAACATTGGTACATATCTCAACTCAAAATATGTTGTTGGTTGGATTAAAGCGTTCCCCACCGCAGATACACTACACTTATAAGACCTGGATTTATATAAATTAAAAAGATTAAGAGAATTTGTGGATACCTTTGACCCACTTGCCATTTTACCCATATCTTCAATAATTTTAAAAGATTCACTAGTATTTGGGAATTCTGTTTGGTCTAGACTAATACTTTCGAATACTTGTTGATTTGGAATTCCAAAATCTACAGCAAAAGCTACTACCTTATTATTTAATTCTAAATTAGTATCCTTAGTAATCGGTGACAATAATGGATTTGGTGAAGTTCTATTAGTAATAAAAGAATCGTTGTTGTACCCATATGTTGGTGTCTTTATATTTAAACTGGTTGATGGTGGTCCTATATATTGACAAATATATTTTGGTGATGATAGTGTTATGTCCACCTCTTTAAAGGCTCCAAATAAAGCGTTACCTTGTTGTGACGTATTATTATTTTCAATATTATAGAAATTCACATACGCTGGTAGTGGTATAAAATTAAAATAATTTATACTACACATTTGACTCACAAAACTCGTTATGTTTTGTTTGACGGAGGTATCCGCCTCAGCGGTAAAAGGACTATCTAACCCTGCAAACAAATAAATATCCACAACGGCTTCATTGCCAATATCAACATTTCTTCTATCTAAAAATAAAAATCTTTCAAATTGGGTGTTGTAGGATGTAACTACCCTATTGCTTGTTGGTGATGGGTAGTGGGTACTCTCACCTTCCACTTTTATACCAGATATCCATTTATCATTAAACGTTTTAAAAATTTGATATAATTCTAACTTAAGGTTATCAGCAATAACTTCTGGTCGGTCGTCCCCGTTAACACTTTGTTTATCTCTAAGTTTAGCTAGTGGGTCTATTTTTGCGGCTTCTTTTAGGAATTTATTAACATATTCTTTTGTTGAGTCACTCAAATCCTTAAACAAAGAAATTAGAATAGTATTAAACACAACTTTACTTAACCCAGTATTTGGTGTACCACTTTGTTTACTATAACTAATATAAAATTTTAGGATTGGAGCAAATTCTGCTACCAATAATGGGTCAATATTATAATTAACGAAGAAATCAAAACACATTTTAGTCATATCAGTGAATTGTGTGTTAACCCCGACTTCTAGTGTTGGAACTATCCACTCACTAATTAAAGTTATAAATGTTAGTGAGGGAACTCCACCTGGATATAAAGAAGCGTCATACTCTGGGAAAGTCATATGAGAAAGATATGAATTAGTTGAGGATGGAGTCCACGGTGAGTCACCTGGGTGTAACTTATATAATATATCTAACGTACTTACTGGTGAATTATTAATAGTTGTTACTATATCAAACCCATTTACAGAACCGTGTTTATATACAACGTATTGATTTAAAAATGTAGAAGTTGTTTTAATAAAGTTTTTATATTGTGTTTCTCCAATTTGTTGAGTTGAATGTGTGGCCACACCGGGAAATAATTCATCAACATCTTTTTTCTGTACAACCATCATTTCCTTAAAGATAGTTTTAAAATCTTTATATGGACCTAATACTAGTTTTGAGTCTGGGTTTACTGGTGAAGAGAAATTAATAAACTCTTGTGCAAATTTATCTAATACTTGTTTTGGGAAAATAGCAAGTAACTCAGTAAAATCTTCATATTGTGTTAAGTTATTTACATCATCTGTAAAATTAATATTCCAAGCATCTTGTTCTGGTTGGTTGAATTGTATTTTCTTAAAGTAGTTAGATGTGGGCACTCTTCCATATATAGCTCCGTATTTTAGTGCTTTTCCTGGTACTCCAACATCAAACGCCCCATAACCTGCTCCTGCCCATAAAAATCTAGCACTACCATCAAACCCAGCTGTGGAAATATTTTCTTCCATATATTCTAAATCTGAATTTACTAAACCACCAATAGATGGGTAAAGTATGTAGTATGGGTCTGCAATTGGGTCGACCCCACTAATCCCTTGTGTCCCAACATTAGCAGAGTCAACAAAAGTGGTATAAAAGTCATAATCTATTCCTTCTTTTGAGAAGTGTAAGTCTGTTTCTTTTGTTATATTTAGTGTATACCCGGCTGTAAAATTACTTTGTACATCAGGGACTGGTATCCATGAACCTACAACTGGTAATATTTTCTGTCCTGTTATAGCTTGGTGGGTAATGTCTATTAGTCTAGGCCACAACCCAAGAGTTTGTTGTTCTGTGTTTAACCCAGGTAAAGTATTACCTACAGTGGTATAATCAAACCACCCTAGTCCATTTGCCTGTCCAGGGTCTACAAACCACTCATTACATCTGTCTGACCCATCTTCACCTGTTCCACCACCATCGCCAGTACCTAACCCACCAAATACAGATGTTGTGGGGGTCCCACCAGAGTTATATGACCACCATAAAGAGCCTAATTTTAAAATAAAACCATATGGTAATTCATGATACGCAGCAAGTTGTTTAATTAATTGTCCACTATACCCACCATATTGATTTTTACTATCAAATTTTTTTATAACTTTTTCAATTGGGCTAGTTATTGGTAATGAATTTATGTATAAGTAGGCTGCTTCTACATATTGTCCCACCCCTGTTGGGTTCGTATTTTCATTTGTAACTCCTTTATATATAGCATTTGAAAACCATGGAGTGTTTAACATAGATACTGATTGTTTTAAACCAGATAAATTATTTATACCATCTGTTAGTGACTGTTGTAAAATATTTTGTTTGGTTTGGTAGTAACTGGACCAATTACCCTTTGTTGTAAATGTCTTTATTACTGGTAATTCACTTAATGTTTTTTTAGTTACATCAAAAGTTTTTTGTTTATTTACATCCCAGTTCCAATTTGTAAAATATAAATGGTGGTTGGATGTGGCATATACTCTTGATACAGCAGGTATAATAAGGTCGTCTATATCATAAAATCCTTGTGAAGTAACTTTTTCACCGTCCGCTAACTTGCTCTTCAAAGCGGGATTAAGTCTAGTGTATGGGTAAGTGTCCCACATTCCCTCCATTGATTTTTTACTAGTTTTATATAAGTCTATATATTTTGTTATAGGTCCATCATCTACTAAAGTAGAGAATACGACATCTGAATCGAATAAACCAGAACTGGTACCGTTTATAGAACCCACAGTTAGATTTCTGTCATTAATATAGGGAGTATTAATAAATCCACCTTGCCATAGTAAAAATTCATTTGGTGAGCTTTTAAATAGTTCTTGGGCTAAACTGTCGTAATCTAAAGTATTGCTATTAAAAAACTCGTTTAAGGTGTAATCATTTTCTATTGCTTTTTGTAGATTTTTACAATCGTTTTCTGCTGCTTGTAAAACAACATCCACCATTTTCTGTTTTGTATTAGAAAATAGGTGGTACCCAACAACCCCCACATAATTAACAAAATCCTGGGCCCTATCTAATATCTCCCAAAGAATTTGATTTTTACTGTTGGTTGGGTTGTATACTTTACTAGTAAAGGGGAATTCCCTAACTGATATGGGAGCACTTCCTAAATATAGTTCTTGGTTGGTCACTGGGAAGACTATCTCACTTTTTCTAAAATTAATCGCTTTTGTGTATTCTTCAATAAATCCTACTTCAGGCCACAAAACTTTGTTCATCGCGTTAGTTTTAGATAAACTTCCAGCAGCTCCTGGATATTTTAAAACCAACTCTCTTGTCTTTATATCTTCTTCGTAGTATTGAGGCCAAGGAAAACATTCTTTTATTCCGTCCTTTGTGTCTTGGAATGCTGCTTTATCTGGTCCTGTCACAGCCTTAACTCTTTTAGGGTTTTTTCTTTGTTTGTACGCATCCTTATGAACCTTATCCATTATTCTTAAGTAGGTATCCACTCCTGCCATTACAACAGCAGTTAAATTTCTAATAGATGGATAAAACTCTAAAACTTCTATAAAAGTATCGTTAAGTTTTACAGTTATTTCTTCTTGTTTTTCATTATACTTTTTTTCAAATTGTTTCAAAACATTCTGAAACACCCCACCAAAACTTTTAGGACTAATGTCTAGTACATACCATCCTTTTGAATCTATAGTATTTATATTACTCGCTTGATTCACAGTTGCTCTTTGATTTTCTAATTTAAAATCTTCTACTAAGTTAACGGACGACTCTCCTTTATTTTTTCCAAAGGTTTCATTTTCTTCTAATATCTGTTTATACCCTTCTATTATCATTTCTAATTTAGATTCAGCATTAAGAATCATTTCTTCAGTATTAGTGCCATCATCAATTAACCCTTTTAATTTATATGCGAAAAAAGTAATACTATTACCATTAAGAGTACTATGCAGTGGTTTACCCTTACTATGGTCTAAATACTCCCATTTCCAACCACCTTCTCCAAAAATTGCTTCGTAGAAATCATTTAGTTTGTCTTGGTATTTTCTTTGGTTTTCTGTAAAAGATAAATCAGCTTGTGTTAACCTTTGTGATAATTTAGTAGTAAAATTATTAACTTTATTTGTTAATTCATATATGGTTAGATTTGGGAAATCTTTAGCTATTAGTCCTAACTTTTTATATATTCCATAAACCTCATTCATTATATTCCTACCAATACCATTTGTTGATTCTTCTGTACGAGCATTTTCAGAACCTAATGAAGGATAAAGGTAAGGTGCTATCATCGCTTGTTGCATCTTTATGTCGTTTAACAACGCGACATGATTACCTATAAAGTTTGCTGTTACATTATAATCTCCACTAGAACTATCAAATGTAGCTGTAAAATTAATTAATGCGAGTTGGTATCTGATTGCTTTACCGTAGTACCCTTTTACCGTTAATTCAAATACGGGATATGGTAAGTGAAAAAAAGCTGTATAGGGGGAATTTGTATCTCCTTGTTCAAAAAGAGTCATACCCCTTACATCTACAAAATTTATAGTTACTTCAGGTATAAATGAAGCATTTTGGGATATTTCTATATTTTTAATACCGAACCCACCAAAATCGGATTGGTTCTCTATAGTTTTAGAAATGAACACAGTGCCATCGTCAGCTACATCTTCAGTTCTTATTATTTTATTTACTGTTGGATTAAACATGTCTGTCCAATCACTATCTAAAGATTTTTTACCACCTGGTTTAAGGAAATTTATCTGTCCGTCAAACAAATCTATTTTAACCTCACTATTAGAACTACCCTCAGTAACTAGAATTTTAGACCTAGGTATTATCCTAGCAGTTAGATTAATATATATTACCAAATCTTCATGTCTAACCAACCTATCTTCCACCCCAAACTTAGTGTCTATCTTATTTGGGTCTATAAGTATTAGATTGTCACCGACATGTGTTGTGTGTACATTTTGACTACCATTAACTATATCATCTGCCATAATATAAGAAATGTTTATCTAATTCACTTTTATAATCTTGTAAACTAACTGTTAGTGGAAATGGTACTCTTAGTATTCTACCATCTTTGATATTCCATTCCTGTCCACCATATTCTGGATTAGCTTGTAAAATTAGCCAACCAAAATACGGACTATCATACATTTGTTGTGATATTTTGTCCAGTCTACTTTGACCTACTTTATAAACAATTCGTCTATCACTACTTTTTTTAGGTATTGTTATTAATGGTACTGTTGTTGGTTTCCCGTTAACTTTAAAATCTTTATATCTATTATAATATGACATTTTATGTTATAGTTATATTTTTTATTATTTTACTATTGTAACTCTTATTATTAGTACCCATAACCGTAGTGGTAAAGAAGTTTCTTACTAATGATAATTCACTATTATTTTGTGTAAAGTTAACTTCGTAATTATGTTTTGATTTTGGTATACTTTTTATTTGTTCTAGTTTTTCAGGTAACATATTAAATTTAAAATATTCTTTATACCTAGATACATCATAATTTAATAATGTTATAGCAAATTTTAATATATTTCTCCTATAATTATTCATAATATCTTTGCTTATCCCACCTTTATACTTTGTTCTTTTCTTAGTTAATTCATTAATCAGTTCATTATCTCTATATAGTACTAGTTTTTCTGCGTTCATGTAATCCTTGTGGGAATCCATATACCTTATTATTTCAGTATCCATTAATTTATCTACAAAGAAAAGATATTCATTAGGGTATGATAATTTATTTATATATTTTAAAGATGTAGCCGACTTTATGTTAGAGCAGAATATTTCTAATTTATTTGCGACATTAGCTACGTCCGACCTAAGATTATTTATACTAGTACCACTAGTTATATCAAAATTAACAAGTCCATTAGCGGATGTTCCAGTTAAAAAACCCCCCATTAGATTTGACGTTAGATTAAGTTTATCTACACTTTGTGTTAAAGAAATTTGTCTGTCTCTTAACTCTATTAAGATTTGTAGAAGGAATCTCCTTTTACTTTCCCAGGATTTTTTTGCATGTTTTAATAAAACTTTTTTAACATATTCTTTATCTGGGGTAGTAGCTTCAGGTGGTAATTGTTTTTGTAGACTTGTAGTTTCTGCGGTTATAGAATTCTTAAGAATTAAATATTTTTCATCAAATCTTTTTATGCCTTCATTAGGTACTCCCACTATATTCATACCCACATTCATAATATTACCCCACTCATAAGAAACTTGTTTAAAGGTTTCTTCTAAAACACCGTTTCCAGATTGGTTGTACATATCTATACAACTTACATTAATAAATTCGCTATAGTTCTTTGTGTTCGTTAAAAACGAATTATAAAGAATTTTATATTTTGATTCACCAGTTAATGCCATAATTATTCTGTTCCAGGTATATTTTCCTGTTCTTCTAAGATTTTTTCATAATCGGTTTTTGGTGCCGTCCCTACTGGGTCAATTGTTCCACCATCAGATGTGTCACCATCTGGTAAATTAGTAGGCCCTGTTGGTTTTTTAAAGAGATTAAATAAATCACTGTAATTTTCAGTTACTATATCTGGTATAGTTTGTTTTTGTGCTCTTTCATCATAAAGTTCGGTATTACCAAAATAACTAAAGGATAGAGCATTTTGTAATTGACTAACAGGTCCTTCAATACCTTGTCCTCCAACAAACTTAAAGTTAGTTTGTACACTCACTATCATTGGTTGTACCCCTACACCTTCTGGGTTTAAATCTAATAGATTTTCATCGTAACTATAACTTACCGAATCAAACACCACTTTAGAGTGGTAAAAATCTCCTATTCTTAAAATACAAACTGGTGGTGGTCCAAAAGCTGTGTTCTCAGCATCAACCATAGTAGTTCCTTGTTCAGTAGTAGTCGGTATTGTTTCACCAGGCCTTAAAATCTGTAATAAAAATGTTAATCTAGAATTTAAACCTTCTGGTGTTATTGCGTGAAAAGCAGGGTGAAAGTATTTTAAACTATCTCTAAGTGATTTATATATAAATGGGTATTCTTCTTTTATGAAATTAAAGTAGTTTTCTTCACCTAACATTTTTCTAATAATTTTTGTAATAGTAGCTTTTTTGTCAGTAAAACCGATTCTAATCCCACCACCAATAACACCTTGTGTATTATTTTGAACATTTATCTGACCATTCTCTGCATCTTTATCTTGTTGGTTTTCTATCTCATTAGCTGTAGGTGGGGCCATTCCTACTGGGTCAATTATATCATTCTCAGTCCCTAAATTTTCCGTCATAGTCTGGTCTGGATTAGAATTGTATTCTTGTGTAACCTCTTTAGAACCACCGAATAAGTTTACTTGTATGTTTAGTAGTTCGTCTAAACTAAAATTAGGGTAGTTTTCAGCTAATGTATATATATCATAATCTCTACATCCAGCAAAAAATGCCTCTATCATAGCGTCAGCGTCAGCATCCGGTAGGTTCTTTAATTGTTGGTTGGTTATTGCGTTAAGTATAGATGGGTGGTCAACAACAATTTTGAAGGATAGGGTACCAATCCTTTCAGCGTTATTGTAAGTGTATATAGGTTCTGGTCTGCCTAAAAAATCGGTACGACTCCAGTTTGCAGAGTTAGTATCTCCCACCTGTACATCATATGGTGGAAACCACATTATTCTACCACCATTTGGTCCCTTTTCAGAAACTGGCAAATTACTTTGTTGACTCGTACCCCTCCAAGCTAGATTTTCAATTGAGAACATATACTTTTTAACCTTAATACCATCAGGTATTGAAGTTGATTTGCCCATATTAGGATTGGTTGGTGCTATATTTAAATTAAATGGGGAGTCTAGTACTGAATTTGTATTTTTCCATTGATTTCCTTGTTTTTTAACTAAATTACTATAATTAGAGTAGGTTCTATCCTTAGTCCACACTCTACAATATTCTACGCAATTCCACACCACCTCACCTGGCGTAAAGTTTACTACTTTTGACCCTTTAGAAATATTTTTATATCCATCATTAAACACTTTAGATACTTGGTCTATTGCGTTTCCTGCGTGTTTCCATTTCGCTCCCCCAAACATTGGTGCAGAATCTATTATTCTCTGAGTATAATCTAATAGAGTACCTTTTTTCTTTGGTTTTAAATCAGACCTAGTCAAAATAAATTCCATAGATTGGTCTCCAGACGCTATAGAATTTTTACCAAACCATGTAAACCCACCTTCCAGAGTACCACCATCTATAGTAGCTGTACCTAGTGGTCCAAAATTATAATACCTCCATAAAGCTCTTCCATCTACATTATCAAATTCTTTATAAACTTCTGAAGGTCCATACACTAAAGCTCTTATTTCTCTTCCAAAAACATCTTTTGGTGTGGCATCTATAGGTGATTGTATAAGTCCTGGTTCTGTGTCTTTACTGCCAACATAATAATTAGATAGTGGAGCGTTTACTTGAGAGTCAGTTTTTGCTCTGGTATAGTCTGGTCTGTAAATATTATAATTAAGAGTGTTAAATAATGAAGATTGCTGATTACTTCCCATATATTCCACCAACTTATCTGACGGCGCTGGTAAAACAGAAGGTGTATTTGCAATCGTAGTTTTATTTGGGTCTTGTGGGTTAAGGTTTGATTGGTCTATATTGTTTGCTCCTTGACCGACTAAAGAATTTATATTTAACGGTGTAGAAGGTGTGACAAAATACCCAGGAATACTAGATTCTACTGTATAAACACCAGATAATCTTGATAAATAATCTGTTTTAGGTGGGATTAATTGTCCTGGTTTAGTTGTGATGTTTGAAGTGGCTGTTCCTTTCTCAGATAAATCAAAATCAAATTGTGCTAAATTAGCTCCTAAATTATCTTTTAAATATGGAAAGGAAGATTGTATCAATAACGAATCATCTAAAATTTCAGCGTTATTAGTTATAACCTTACCGTTAACACTATTAATTGAACTCATAACCTCTATAGCAGTATAGTTAGAAGTTATGAACCCTTCAGGGTTTATGGTGTCTGGACTAATGTATGCTAGTTGTGATTTTTTAACTAGGTTGGTTGCATTTACTGAAATTGGTTTTCCGTAACCCTTTTCTGGTCCATATTTGTTAACTATAAATTGGGTTTCTTTTAGTGGTATTCCATTATTGTCTGTGATGTCTTCTGGGGCTGCTGAAGTTTTTACCGCAAAAACCTGTTGGTTGTCTATAACCACACTACCTGGAGGCCCCCCATTATTTAAATAGGAACCGTCTAGATTCTTATTTAACAGAGCATCTCTAATTACCTTGGTTCCACTTACAGAGATATTAAAATCTCCTTGAGCGTATGGATAATTTATTTGTGAATTCTTACCTATAGACATATATTAAAAACCTTTTACTATAAATAGACGATAGTATTATTTTTTATAACTTACCTATTATCCTTCTCCAGTTGTAGGTTGTAAGCCTTTTAGACCCGTGTCAATTTGTTTAAGTAGTTCTGGGAAAAGTGCTGTAACTTGTTTGGTGGTTAATTTTATTGTGTTTCCATCATAACCTATTAGTAACTCGGAAAATTTATGATATATCTCAATTATTTTAGTTCCTCCAACTGTAGGTCCAGCACTAGCACTAATATTACTTTGTTGATTAAGTATCTCCCTACCTTCTGGGGTAGACTCTAAATAGTTTAAAATCTCTTCTGGTATAGGTCCACCAACCGCTAAAGGACCTCCTGCAGGTGGAATGGGTGCAAAATCACCATAATTATCTTTTTCAAAACTTGTACCCGCACCACCCCATACGTCACCTAAAACTGTTCCTTTTGTAGCAGCACCAAATATTTTACCAAATCCCTTGGACAAGCTGGTCATAGTATTTCTAAGACTCATACCTTGACCCGGTTCTAGCCCCATATCCCCACCAAACATCTCATTAGCCAAGTTAGACTCTGATATAGCTGTTGCTATTGCCTGTGCGGTCGTTCCCATTCTACCAGATGCCGCCATTTCAGTCAAATAAACTTGGATTTGTGCTACATTAGCTGCCATAGCTTCAGCGACGGTTAATTGTGCTTTATTAACCTCCTCCAAATTCATCTCATTCTTTTCTGATTGTTGTCTTAATTTATCAATCATTTCTGGATGTTCAGCTAATTCAGCTGCTAAATCATCAAACTGAATATCTTCGGTACCTAATCTTACTAAAAACTCCCCACTTGCATCTATATCAGACATAGACGCAATTAATTCCTTATCTTGTTCACTTAACTGTGGTATCCCACCTAATTTACCTATAGCTTGGGTTCTCTTAGCGGCTTTTACTGCGGTATCTGCAAGATTATTATAATCTGCACCTGTAGCGTCTGCTACCGCCTTTAACCTTAACCTTTCTGCTGGAGATATTCCAAATTCACCAGTCTCCTTATTAAATGTTACCGCGGCCTCTGCTGTTTTTGTAAGTGAGTCCATTAACCCTTCAACATCATTTTGAGCCATGTACATTAACTGGAATGGGTCTAATAGTTCACTTGCCGCCCCACCAATCATTTGTAACTTAGATGCCATTTCTATAGCCCCTTCAGGCGTAAAGGCTTTGTCGGCCACGAGTAAAACATTACTCATTTCAAAACCTAACACCTGTGCTTTAGCTACCATCTCCGTTAACCCGTCAACACCATTTTTAAAACCGTAAGTATTAATTTTAGAAATATTTGCCTGTACTGTAGGTAACATCTTAGATACTGTCGCACCATATCTACCTGCGGTCGCGACCGCTCTATTAGTTAAATCAGTAGCCTCTTTTGCTCCTATACCAATTTTATCAAACTCACCTAACATCGCACCCATATCCATATTGTATAGTTTTTCTAGTTTTGTAGCCTGAACTAGGGCTTCTTCAGGTAATATAAAGGCTCTACCAGTAGCTTGTGCGGTTTTCATCAAGGTTTCCATCGCATCATTAGTTGTTATTGCCCAACCACCAAATTCATCAGAAGCATCAGTAATACCCATAATGATATCTGTCATCATTCCCTCATCCATACCAACTCCAAGTAATATATCTTTACGGAATTGGTCTGTCAGAGCTAGTATGTCTAAGTAAGCTTCTTGTATTTTTCCTGCATACCCCGCACTACCTGGTTTTAACATCATTACTTGCATGATGTCTAACGTGTCCCTCATACTTAAATCAGATGCCCTTCTTTCTTTTGCCAACCTCAACATTGTTTTGTTAAGTTTGTCTACTGGTTTGAATTTGTCATATTTACTGGTACTATAATCATCTATATCAGCCTCAGGTACATACCCTACATCTTCAATCGCGTCTTTAAAACTAGCGTCAGTTACATCTAAGGTTGTACCATCTGATAATTTTAATCTAACAAAAGAAGGTAAAGGATTTTTAATTCCAGATTTTTTTGCTAATTCTAAAGAATAGGGGTTACCGTCCTTACCTAACTGTTTAATGGAGTTTACTCGAGATTGGTAGTCTGGTTCATCGTAAGTATTAAAGACCCCTAAAGGTACTCCTAGTTCAGGGTGTGACGCTAAATATGGGGTTCCTTTAGATAGAAAACCTTCAATGTGTAGTTGTTTTATAAGATTAAACATATGTTTGTTTAAATTATAAATATTTTATCTTTTGTTTTTATTCTGTGCTTGTTGGATTGCTTCGTTTTTCTTTTCAAATTCTTCCGATAGTTTGGTGATGTAGAATCTTCTTTCAAAGACTGGCATTTTTAAAATGTCTTCTCGGGTAAAACTAAAGTTCTTTGCGAGGTGGTACATCTCTTCCAACAGCGCATACCTATAGCCCGAAGAAAGGACGAAAAAAGTTCAAACCGAAATTAATACTAAATTTAACTTCTGCACCTGAAGGTGCTGTTGTTGTTCTCACAACATCTAAACCTGGTTCTACGGAAGTTAAGAATTTTTTAATTTCTTGAGCATCTTTTAAAGGTAAGGTGTATATTTTTACAGATAAAGACATAGGGTCTGTATCTCCATCTAACTCAACTATAGATTTTTCTAATCTTTTAGTTGCCATAGGTTTTACTTTAACATTAGTATAACTTTTTTCTAACTCAGCAAGTTCAATATTGTCCTCTGGTGTTAGTAACCTTAATTTTGTTTTTTTACCGGATTTAGGTAATGTGAATTCATAATGACCATTATCGTCAGGTTTTTGAGCTATTTCTTTAGTACTTAAGACAGATAAATCTTCAGTATGTTCAAATTGTTTATTGGTAGCCGGGTCGGTTAAAGTAAACTTATATTCAGGACCAAAGGCAGTATTTCTTAGAAAAATAAATATTGCTTGTTTGTCACACTCAGCTAACTCCTCAACCTTAACATCTGTATCTTGGATTTTGTTCTGTAGTAGGGTATCCATTAACTCACCTGAGTCACTTAAATTAGGTGATGTTAGTATATTCTCATCCGCCGCGGTTAAATAACTTACTTTTAAACTTTTTTTATTATTTTTATAAAAAACTCCTTGTGATGGTAATGAAACTACATCGTAGGGTATTGTTGATTCGTTTGGTTGGGTTAGGTTCTCCATTTTTTATATATTATGTCTGTTATTGTGCATAATGATAATAAACTATAAATAGTAAGTGAACAATTTTCTGCAAAATAAAAAAACCCACATCTGTGGGTTTTAATATTAATTATATGATTAAATTTATTAATAAACTAAAATACATCTATCTGGTCTAAGTGTTGCTGCTATATTAGCCATACCCTCATCACTATACGCTAAATCATTAAAGTTAACATCTGTTAAGAAACAACCTTGTAAAACCCATTTTTCTACTACTACCCCAGTTGGGTCTAACATCTCTAAATCAATGTTCTTTTTATACCCAGCAGCGTAACCCATTCTCCCTGTTACTGACTCAGCATGTAATCTTACCCACTCCATTAAAGCTTGTGCTGCTGAAGGTCCAATAGGGTCTCTAAAAGTTACACTAATTGTGTTCCATACAAATCTACCAGCTACATATGTAGATGTGTTTAAGAATGGTATTTCTACCGAACCAATGGTAACTTGTGGTCTTGATGTGCTTTCTACGTACCACTCGTTTAAACCTAGAGAAGAATCAAATCTAAGGATAAACCTATTCTTTTTCTTTGGTTCGTACGGTACGGGCATTTTCATTAATAAATCGGCCATGTTGTTTAATTTTTTTTAATTTTCTTATTTGTTAATAAATATACTTATAAATGTTTATTTACTCCTTTATTTATAAATATATGATTGCAGCAAAAGATATTAGCTCTCTAGCTTACTAACTATTATTTTATTTTCTCCTCCTTGTGATGTGTCGTATACAACAAAAATTATATCAGGATATTCTACAGATAGTTCATCTCTAATATACCTTATAACTGTACTAATATTTTTTCTATCATCATCACTAAACCCAATGGATAGTTTAGTATATTCGGTATCACTAAGTTTTTTAACACCATCCACTACTTTATCTACATAGTCCTTTAGTGCTATTTTTTTACCTAATTCCGGTCTATCAGCATCCATATCTAAACCAAAACTACTTTTAAATTCGTCTGAGGTTACAGGTGAATAGTAATTTTGGTTTAGGTAAAATTCTATTTTTTCTTCCATCCCCATATCTGTAGTTGATGGGTATGATTTAGAAATATTGTCTAACATTTTATCTATTTCCTCTACGTTAAATGTTCCACCTATTATAAGTTTTACACCTTCTTTAACCGCACTAGGTGGTGTTCCTCTAGCTGTAATAATAGAAAATGGATTTGCATAAGTTAAAGCTTCTTTAAATTTTTCGAAACTTGGTGCAAAATCCCTATCCTCTATAGCGATTTTAACATCTCGTATAAATGTTTCTGGTCTAGCGAAGTCGTCAAAGGAATAAGGTGTTAGTCTATATGTTGGGTTGTTTCTTGCGTCGGCAAATTCTTCGGTACTGACTTTAATATCCACCCATTCACCGTTTTCATTTTTTTGCATGTTTATCTTGGTGGGCATGAATAATATGTTATCGTCCCAATCAAAGGCATAACCCCTAACACTATCACTAGTTAAGGTCTCTCCAATCTCACTAATTACCCTTTTTAATTGTTCCTTTCTTAATACAATGTTTTTTACCATATATATTATAATTATTTATGTTTTATTAAAAAAATTTTACTATCTTTGTAGTATGAAAAAAATATTAAAATATATGTGGTACAAATTTCCGGAAACTTGTTTAGGTAAATCTTTGGCTTTAGTCTATGCCTTTAGTTTGGTGATAGTTGTGATTGATTGGTTATGTGGTGGTAGTATGTGGTGTGGTTAAAAGAAAAACCCCACATTTCTGTGAGGTTTTGTTTTGTTTTATTAACTTATCTTTATTTCCTACCCTTCATAATACCTTTAACTACTCTAGTTAAATTTCTTTGAGATAAATCAGCAGGTCTACCTCCTTTAGATTCATTTACAACTCTTTTTACAACACTAGACAAGTTTCTCTCAGATAGTTTAATAATTTTTCTTGGGGATTTTACCCTTCTATTACCTTCTTTTTGGTCTGAAATTGCACTAACGATTTTTGTTAAATCAGATTCTTTTAGTTTTATTATTCTTGCCATTTTTTATAGTTTTTTAATTTTATTGATTACTATCTTGGATTTTTGAGCTCCTTCTATATCCTTAGTTAATGTAGTTGGGTTGTATTCTTTACCGGCAGTTGTCATTCTTGACATCATACTTTTTATGTTTTTAATTTCCCCTTCGGTAATAGGGTTTGTTGTTCTTAATGTTCTCATATTATTATTTTTGTTTTTGTTAGATTCTGAAAGTGATGAACAATTGGTACATTGATTAGGTGCCGCACAATTGTTTGGGCAGCTGCCTGCTACTTGATTACCTTGTGGGTCCTGACAACATTGTGCTGTTACATTGTTATTATTATTTCCGTAATTTGCAAGAGCAGTGTTACACTGAGGCATTGAAGTGTATGGACATGCTGAAGCTGGTGAACCTGATGGACAAGCTAAACAACCACCCGCGTCTATTCTATATCTTGTAATAGGACTTGTCGTTGGTTTACAGGGTACTTCTGGATGACTTTTTGGACATTTACAAGACATTCCGGGTTGTGGAGTTAATCCGTATACACCATCAGGTCCTTTACAACATTTATGACAAGGTTTCCCTCCCCATGTGGGGCTATCCTCAATATGACTATGAGGTGCATCTTTCTCATGTTCACTCAGTCTAGATAATAACCTTTGTAATTGAGTTTCTGACAACATAACTTTTTGTTTCTTATTAGTTGTATAGGATTTTTTTCTATCTACTGGAAGTCCTAGTTCTTCTGTTAACATTCGTTTTCTAAGTTTCATATACTATTAAATATCTTCAAATGATGCTCCGGTAGGAGTTATTAGGAATTCAATAAAGATGAATTCAAGTGCTCTAGTTGGTTTGATGTAAATCTTACCGTTTAACTCATTTCTGTCAATTTCTTCTGGGTCATCAGATAACACAACTCTAAAGTCTGTTAAACCTCTATCTCTTCTTATAGAGTCTAGTATTGGGTTAACTAAGTCTAGGAATTGTTGTCTTACAACATCATCATTTTGTTCAAATAATAATCTAACCGCAACTGCTGAAATCAGTTTTCTAGTTTGTAATAGTAATCTTCTTACATTTATTCTATCTAATGCTGATTCTTTTACTTGTAGTGTTTTATTACCAAAGATGATTGGTCCTACATCACTAAATGTAGCAATTGGGTTTAGTCTTCCAACATATAATGTATCTCTCTCATCTAATGTTAATTTAGTTCTAGCTTTAATTGCGTTAACAATACCTCTAGTGTAACCCGCTGATGCAAACCAAGGGAATGCAATATTATCCGTCAATGCTAAGTTTCTCGCAACCTCAGCTGTCGGTGGGATGTATAATTGTTTATTTGTATTATTATCTCTAGTAAGTACCCATGGATAATAAGTTGCTGTATAATTTGAATCGATGAAACTGTCATCCATATTATTAACAGCCTCTGTTGGACTTATCTTGTTACTAGCGTCTGTTGTTGAATTTACAAATAGATTGTAGTCTGGTGTTGTTGTTATATATAATGAGTCAGCTCTTTCAGTTTCTACCATATCAATACTATCATTTACCAAAGCTAAATTATTTACATAATCAATACCTGGAGTTGCAAATACGTTAATATCAACAGCTTCTGGATTTTCGAATTTATGAATAGCTTGTCTGTATGCGTCATAATCTGTGTTTGCTTCGGTTGAAGAAATTTTCTTAAATGACCCCAGACCACTAGCGTCTGTATATGTTGAGTCTGCACACGCTCCGTATTTGTATCCTGTCATACCCAATCTATAGGTATCCTGATTTGTTCTAGTTTTTCTATAATTATCCCAACCATCAAAACCACCATAAGGAACTAATGTAAATTTCCTAGATATTAATTTATAATATGGGTTAGTTGTTGATGTTGGTTCTGATTGGAACGATGCTGCTCCCACCATAAACATAGATTTACCACTTAAAGTTGATGCTGTTTCTGTTAGATAAGAACCTGAACCAGCTATAACCACAGTTGCTCCTGAATCCATGTGGAATCCTTGGGTCAGTGTTGGCCAATCACCACCAGTGTTGTCCGTACAAACTGATGTTGGGGTTTTATATCCTTTGTATTCGAAGAAATCAAAGTCGATAGCTGCACCCTCTCCGTTTGAGAATCCTAAATAATTCTTTCTTATGTTGTCTCCAGCAGAAACCGAAGCGTTACTAAGATTTCCTGAAGAGTTGTAATATGGGTCAAATACAACCTCACCTGGTGTAAAGTATTTGGTTTTCCATTTTGGGTATGGGTTTATTACACTTGTGCACGATTCTCTATATTTATACCCTTCAAAACCAGCTGGTAATGCGTCTTTTAAATCACCTTCAATGACAGCGTCAGTTAATTCTAACATTGTATATGTTGACCTTAACTCATACTCACCGTCAGAAGTTCCTATTTTTCTTGCTATAAAGTTTGGTGCTGATGGGTCTAATGTACATCTTGTATATTTTTCTAATACGCTTGGGTTTGCGTCAGTATCATGGAAATCTCTTATAACAACATCAAACTCTACTCTTTCAAAAGATATGTTTGTTATGGAGATTTTATGTTCTCTATTCGCAGCTGTACCATCAGATATTGAAATGAATCTAAATAATCTAGATACATCGGTACCTCGTAATTCTGAAACAACATATGGTGTTCTAGGTGTTTGCCATTCTGTCATCCACCAACCTAAAGAGTTTCTAAGTGTATTGTTAAATCGAGCTGCTGGACGATAACAAGTACAACAATTTAATCCTCTAATGTATTGTCTTCTATATAAATATTTTAATAAATTAGGGTAAACTTCCTCTACGAAAATTGGTACTTCGTCAGCTTCTCTATCAAATACTTTAGCACCAAGTACTCTAGATATATAATTTTTCTTAGAACTATCTAAAGATGTTATAAATTTATGAACTGTACCTTCATCTGTTTTAGCTGAGATACCAAAATTAGCAAATGGGTCTCTTAGAATATCAGAATATGTTTCTGAACAATCCATATCAACATCACCCTGTTTATAACCATCACCAGTACTAGCACTAATTTTATAGGTAGGTCCACCACTTGTAAGTGTACTCTCCCCTCTAGACCTTAATGTAGCTACAGTCATGTTATGATATTCTGTATTAGCACTTACACAATCATAATTTGCGTAAGCCCCACTTAAAGTTAATCCTATATAAGTTACGGCTGAACAACTACCAGTGTAGAAAGTTGTAAACGAAGAAAGTGAAGTTCCAGTAATCCAACCTATTGAAGTTCCTGTTGCTAGTGCTGTTACTGTACCTGTAGCGTTTGCAGGTGTTCCTGGCATATTGACCGCTCCGTCATTACAAGCTAAGCCAACACTTGAGAATCCACTTATGGTTACTTGAACCGCTGTATATGCTGGTGACGAGCCATCAACCGTTGTTCCTGCACAAGTTTGTAGTTGGTAATCGGTAACACCTCCAGAGAAATTTAAAACATTAGAAGCTAAAGTAGTTATAGCTCCTGAAAATGTAGAACCTGTACCATAAGTTGACCCCACAAAAGGATATTTACTAGGTAGATATCCTTGTGATGGTTTAGTTCCACCAGAATATCCATAATAACCACCTGTTTGTACAATAGAACCAGGAATATTACTACCTAAAGCTCCATTCCCAATTGACCATTCAGTCCAAGAAGATGCTGAAGTTGCAGCAGTAAATCCATTTATATTTTGAACAAATGTTGTAGCGTATGGTGAAACTATACCAACATGTACTACCGTCCCTCCTGCACTACCACCAGAAACTGCTGTATCTATAACCCCAGTTACATAAGTGGAAGCCGTAGAAGCTGATGAAGCAAACATTCCTATAGAAGCTCCACTGTAACAACTATTTGTACATGTAGATTCGTTTGTCCAGTTATAATCAAATAAACTATTATACCAACCATCGTTTGTATCAGCTGAAAAATCTGCTCCTGTTCTAGCGTTTGGTCGACTGTAACCTAAACCATCAGGTCCAGGGCCTAACTCACTATCTATACCTAATCTATTATATACCTTAGTATTTTCTCCAGTTCTTCCAGTAATATTAACAAAGAAAGTATTAGTTACAGCAGTGTTCATTGCCCCATAAAAATAATAATCGTTTGACCCCGATACTGTAAAACTACTAGTATCATTATCAAATAAATTATTAACGAAATGAGACATCTCATCAACCCAAGTACCTACAGTACCACCTTGACCATTATATAATGTGTCTCCAGTTATTTGTTGTGCTGTTCTAAACGGACCTCCTGTACCCCCTACTGGTGATGTTGTTATTCCACTTAAAGGACCAGCAAATATACCAGCAACTGTATGTGCTGTATATATGTTTGATGTATTTAATGTCCCACCTGTAAGTGGTACATAGATATCTTGTGTCCATGTTGAGGTCGTTTGTGCTGTGGAACCACTATGTACATATTGTTCGTCTAATTCACCAACCGTTAATAAAGACCATGATGGTCCCGCATCATAACCAGATATACCTAATACTCTGGTAACAAATAATTGATTTGATTGGGATAGGTAGGACCTAGCGATAAATGATGTTTCATATTTAGGAATTTGTGATTCTGTGAACTTTTCTGGGTCTGTGTCCCCAAATCTATTTCTAAAGGAATCAAAAGAATCTATGAATATAGGTTCAAATGCTGGTCCTTTTTTTGTTTCTCCTACAACCCCTAAAGTTGTTACCCCTACGCTCTGTGCTACAAAGGTTAAATCTTTTTCCGCGGTATACACACCGGGAGATACGAATACTTTTGAATTTTCTGCCATTTTAAACTATTTTAGTAATTTTATATTTTATTAAATAAATATTGATTTCAATTCCAAAAGTTTCTTTAATAAACAATATAATTATATAGAGTATGAATAAATTCTACCTTTTTTCTCCCTTTAACTAATATGGAAATAAAAAACCTTAAAATACGTAAAGAGTTTCACAAAATATTAAAAGACCATTGTAAAGAAAAAGGTCTTGTAATGTCTAGATTTTTAGAAAAACTTATAAAAGAGAAATGTGTTAAAAAACCAAACATTTACGCTGAGTAATTTTTAAGAATAAATAAACTCCTCTAATACTACTTGAGCTGTACCCACAGCACTTTTAACTATAGTAGCTATTAAAACATCACCTATATCTACTTGTATTAGTCCTTGGGTTGTTGTTCCGTTTATCGTATAAGATGTAGATGCTACATTATCTGACCTTACCAATGTTATCTCTGCTCTATAAGCATATGTGATGGTTTTTGTGGTTTCTGATGCTGAAAATTCTAATTTCCTTCTAAATTTATTCTTATTATAAATGTTATAATCAATTTGATTTACAATTGACGGACTTCCTGTGCCAGTTTCTTGGTGTGATGTGTTTGTATCAAAAAATAATAATGACCTACTAATTGCTGGTTTTACCTCAAACTCTTCTTCGTCTATAAGAAATCCTTGTAATTGTAAATTATAGGTTTGTTGGTAGTATCTCCTTTCTTCGGTGTCTACAACACTTTCGTCACTAATATTAGTAACAACTATAGGAATATAATGTCCTTTAACAAAGGTATAAGCCTGTCTAGAGGTAAACTTTTGCATTATAATTTTATTAAACTGGTTTAATTCTCTCATTCTGTTACATGTTATTTTTATATCATATGAGAGGTCCACTGGGATTGGTTGTGGTATTGTATAAATGTCTACACCTTTTCTATTACCATCCCATGTTGGTACTTTTGCAAAATGAAATTGTTTTCTATCAGGAATAGTATATTGTAAAGAGGGGTTGGTTCCGTATTGTACATCCGGTTTTCTTATAATAACAATAAAGGGTAATTCTACATTTTTATCGTCTGTTGAGAATTTCCAGGTTTGGGAAAATTCTCCCCATCTTTGTAGTGTTAGTATCCTGTCTATTACTGGAATTTTTTTACCACTTATAGTTGTTTCCAATTCATTTTGTACAAACTCTAACATACCCGAATCCATATCTTCATGTAAAACAGATTTTGGTAGGTAAGTGCCTTCATCAGTAATTAACTCACTTAACTGTCTTCTTCTATTTGGAACTGACAGCCCGTTATACCCGTCTGGGTATTGGTTTTGTGGTGCCTGTGGCGTAATGTTTATATTTTTCTTAACTTTTTTTGGAATTGCCATTATATACCTTTAAATTCATTAGGGCTCACATAGGAGCAAATTATTGTTCTAAAAAATGGTTTGTAACCACCTATAGTATGTGCTAAGTCTGAAGTTACCCTACCATCATTAGTTACCACATAATACCTCATTTTATCTTCTGTTTCCGCATAACCAATATAATCACCATAAGAAATATCTATATCTAATTCTTCTAAATGTTTAATATAAACACTTATTGTCATATTTCCTGGCTCCATCTGATTTACAAGTCCATCCGCATAAGATTTATTTTGTGGTGCTGCGATACCAACTTGAGCATTAAACTCCACAGGTGCTTTATATCTAATTTCTTCTGGGCCCGCTTCACCATAAACATCATCAACATCTGATTTTTTACGGTCGACTCTAAATAAAACTAGAATAAAGTTCATATCACCATGTAACCATTCCATCCCTAAACTCTGTTCTAGATTAAAATCTTCAGAACCAAAGAACCGTGATATCCTTGTAATTGGTATTTTTTTCTGTTCAGCCATATAATAATAAATAGTTTGTTGTCTATGTTATGTATTTTATTATATTTGTAATAAAATATATGGAGTTAACCTTACCAGAAATAGAAGCAAAAAAAATTCTTTCAGATTATTCTGGAGCTAATAATTATATTATTAATTTAAAATCTTCCCATAAACTGTACAAATCTAAAACATTAACTAGGTCTCAATCAGATTATATATTAAATAATCATGATAAGAACCCTAAAATTGCAAGGAAATGGGTAGAGATAGATGATTATTTTAGTGAAAGTTTAATGGTTACTAAATTTTTAAAAGAAAAACCTAAAACTATATGGGTAGAAAAAATATTAGCAGAAAGTGTAAAAGCTTTCCATATCTGGGGTAAGATATTAGATTCTCAAAATCTGCAGGATTTTTGGGTACCTAAGAACCAAATAGTCCCTGATACGGAAAAAAAGGTAGTGGTAGATTATTCCCCTTATTCTCATAGAGTACCTTATGACCACCAAAAAATAGCTATAGAAAAATTATTAGGAAATGATAAATACATTCTTGCGGACGATATGGGGGTTGGTAAAACTACTAGTGCTATTATCGCTGCGATTGAGAGTGGGTCTAAAAAAATTCTTATTATATGTCCTGCAACTCTTAAGTTAAATTGGAAAAGAGAGATACAAAATTATACTGATGATAAGGTATCAATTATAGAAGGTAAGAAATGGGAAAGTGGTAAATTTATAATAATTAATTATGATATCTTAAAAAACTTTCATAGTTTAGATAAGAAAGACAATATAACTACAATTATAGATGAAAATTTTGATTTAGTTATAATAGATGAAGCTCACTACGTTTCCAATACAAAAGCTCAAAGAACTAAACTTGCTAACAATATTGTAAATAAAATAGGAAAAGTGTGGTTACTTACCGGTACTCCAATGACTTCAAGACCTATGAATTATTATAATCTTTTAAGGTTAGTAGGTTCTAGAGTTGCAAAAAATTGGGTTACTTATGTTAGGCGGTATTGTGAGGGTTACCAAATAACTAAGGGGGGTAGAAAAATATGGTTAACTCATGGAGCTTCAAATCTTGATGAGTTACGGGATAGAACAAAACAAAAGGTATTGAGGAGGTTAAAAGAAGAAATCTTGGATTTACCAGATAAGATTATAACTCCAATTTTCTTAGAATTAAATTCTCTGGAGTATAAAAAAGAAGTAGGGGATTATTTAGATTGGGCAAATGAAAATAAAAATCAAAGTCTTACAATACAACTTAATAAGTTAATGAAAGTAAGACAACTTATAGCTAGAGAAAAATTAAAAAATACTTTTGATTTAATAGACCAATGTATAGAACAAGATAAAAAAGTAATTGTTTTTACAAATTTTACAGAGCCCTTAATGGAAATTTGGTCTAAATATAAAAAGGTGTCGGTTCCTTTATATGGTCAGATGAATCAAGAACAAAGACAAGAAAGTATAGATTCGTTTCAAAATGACCCAAAAACAAAAATATTTGTTTCTAATATAAAAGCAGGTGGTATTGGGATTACATTAACTGCCTCAGAGGTTGTAATTTTTAATGACTTATCTTTTGTTCCTTCTGATATGTCACAAGCTGAGGATAGGGCTTTTAGGATTGGTCAAAAAAAGAATGTTTCTTGTATGTATCCAATTTTTGATAACACAATAGAAAGAGTTATATATAATATCGTTCAAAAGAAAAAAAGAATTATAGATACTGTAATGGGTGACCACATAGACGATGATGATTTAATGTTATCTCTTTTAGAAGAAATGCAAATAAATTAACTATTTATAATAAAAAGTTTAACTTATGGGAATACTACGAGAAGAAATTAATAGAGTACGAGAAATAATGGGGGTTTCCTTAATAAAGGAAGCTGTCATAAATAATAACACTAAAAAACAAGCTCTGTTAAAAACAATACAAAGAGCAGAACATAAACAAAAAGACTGGGATAACCCATATCAAATAGTATATGGTAGTGCAAAAGTACCACAATTAACACAAATGACAGCTGGAGAATGGAGGGACTCTATGAAAAGTGGAAAATTACCTGAAAGATTCGGTGGTGGTAGGATTCCTTGGAAGAAAGATAAATACGGTTCTAGAGCTACTGGTGCCTATCAAATAATGCCAAATACTTTACAGTATATATTCGACCGTGATGGTGTAAGTGAAGACGATGTTATGAATCCTGCAAAACAAGATGAATTAGGGTTATGGTTAGCTTCAGTAAAAAGAAATGTGGATATTGATGATTTACCTGAGGATTTAACAGCCCCTATTGTTGATGTGTTAGCTTTGGAGTGGGCATCTTTCCCTCATAGTGCAAAAGGAGATAGAAGTTATTATGGTCAAGGTGGTTATCCTCTAAAAACCATTAGAAAATGGTACAAAGAACTTCTTGGTTTACCTTATGAAGAACTTACCCCTATTGTTTATAAAGATGAAGATAGTTCAACTGACGGACCTACTAATTTAACTTCTGTCTTAAATGGTGAAGATATTATACAGAGAGGTGATACTGGTGAGTTAGTTACGAATCTACAAAGAATGTTGGTGTATGACTATAACATAGATATAGGAGCTTACGGACCTAACTTCGATGGTGTTGATGGTAAGTTTGGTAGGGAAACTCAACGAGGGGTTGAAGAATTCCAAGAAAGTATGGGTATGGTCATAGATGGTATAGTAGGGATATGTACTATGGATGCTTTAATAGAGGGGGCTCCTCATTATTGTTGTGAAGCTGGTGGATGTGATGATGATGATTGTAAAGGTCAAAATTGGTGTAATGTTACGGTTAAAGGGAGTAATAAAAAAGTTAAAGTGGATAAAGACGATTCTGGTAGTGGAACTAACATTAACGATGTTACACCTAGTAAGGGGTTACCTGGTAATTTTGCTAAAATTCCTGGTGGACAAGGTAATTTTAGAAGTGAACAACCAACCAAACGTGAATTTGCATTAATTTTTGAATTATATCCTGAGATTGAGCGGGTTGTTAGAATGAATGGAAATAAGGATAAAGGTGATGGGCCTAGTAAGTCACAAGAAAAAGCTTTAGTCGAAAGTTCTGGTAGAGAGTACATTTATGTTGATGCCCACCAACCTTATGGGAGCAGAAACTATGTAGATGGGTATTCTGAGTCCAGAGAAAAAGCTGTAGATATACTATTACAAGGGAATACGCTAATACACTGTACTCACGGTGCTGATAGAACAGGATATGCTGTTGCTAGTTATATACAAGATAAATTAGGTTGGTCAAATGAAAAACTATGGGAGTACGCCACAGGACCAAGTCCTGAGGGATTAATAACTAACGCAAAAGGTGGTAGCGGAGCTTTTAATAGGTGGTCAACAAGTAATCTTATTTGTAATCAAACAGGTTATGCTTATTACTTAGCTTCATTTTACCCTATAGAAGAATGGTGTACCTCTGACGAAAGTAGAATGGGTTGTAAAATTTGTAAAAATTATAGTTAGTAGTGGTAGACTTTGAGAGACTTATAGACGATTTAGACCCTACGAAAGGTGGACCTCTATTAACATTGACTAGTCCCGAGAGACACGATGTGGCACGCTTTATAGAGCAACTTAGGTTATGGGGTAAGTATAATATGATAACTACGGATTTAAGTCCGTTTTTAACTGACGCTAAGACAGTTATAGAAGGAGAGCTATCTCACGAAATACTACTTTACGCTAAAGAAACTGAAGAATTTCCTGTTAATATGTCAGAGTTTATGGAAGACCAACCAGAACCATTACAATATATCTGGGAAAATTCTCAAAAAATGAGAGATTTAATGACCAGAGCGACTTTAAGGTTTGTAGAATCTGAAAACTTATCTCTGGATGATAAAACTATTAATGACACTTTTAAAATATTAGCTCAAAAAATTTATAGAAGTATTTTAACTGGCCCTTATTTAACTCAAGTCCAATCAAAAAGATAAAGCTGGGAAAGTATTTTTAGATATCTCTGGAAAATTAGATACTACATTTTGTTGTAACCACTTACCCCAATTACCATATATGTCTTTATTCCACTTCCAAAATTCTTTATAATTAATAACACCTGTTAGTGGGTTTACTTCATTTCGTTTAAGTGTTTTATTATTTTTCATTGCCTTATATAGGTTAGGTGTGTTATTGTATAGAGTCATCATTAAAGGTAGATTTAAACCATCTAATTCCATTTTTAACATTAAAACCCCTGTGTCTCTAGATAATGGTACCAAATTGGCCATCTTTTCTGGTGTTATATTAAGTTGTTTTAATCTTTGTTTTACTTCTGGAGGTTGTACCTCTAACTGTTTTTCTAATCTTACCTTAACCTTTTCTACGTATGTTCGTGGTCTGGCTTTATTTATATCTTTTATATCAGCATCCGTACTATATTGTGGTTTTACTTCTATATTTTTAGTTATTGTTTTTTTATCACTAGGTACATCTACGGTATTAGTTTGTTTTTTTTCTGGTGGAGCCTTTCTTGTTTTAGTTTTTCTTGGTTCCTTTACCTTTTTTATAGTAAATTCTTTTGTCGGGGGAGTTGGTTCTTCTCTGGGTGGTTCTTCTCTTTCTCTACTAATCACTTCTCTACATCGTTCTGGTATCATATCAGCAGGCCCACCTACAAGACTTAAACAATACTCTCTTTCATCTTCTTCTGTTGGGAATTCAAATATACTATCGTCTGTTGGGACATCAAATGGGTCGGGTCTATCGTCTGTCGACACATCAGATGGGTCTGGCCTGTCATCCCTATCTAATTCCTCATCAGACACCCGTTCTAATATAACCTTCCCTATAACATTTATTAATTTCATATATTATAAATACCAATATGTTGCATATAAAAACCCTGACCGTCGTCAGGGTTTTTTAGCAACTCATAAGTAATTTAAAATCCGTAATTAGTTTCCATCTTTTGGTTGCGGGAAAAAACTTTCACTAATTTGCAACCGTTTCAAACTACCTATCCTTTTTTTTTAGAATTTATATGATAAACCGAGTTTGAAAGTGCCCTCTCTTTCTCCGTTTTCATCTTCTTTTAATCCCATACTATAGTTTGGCTCAACATTAAGACCTTGCCATACATTGAAGGAATAACCGATGCCAATAGTCAAATTGTCCATCATTTCTTCTGTTGGGGCTTGAAGAGACACGTATGTGTTGTTTTTCATATTGTATCTTCCCCAAAGGTCGTAGTTAGCGTCACCCAAAGAATCTTCTCCAGCTGTGATTAAACCAACTGTCCATGTATCGTTAACTGCATAACCAAAACCAAAGTTTTGTGTAAACATGTCCATAGTTTCTTCTTGGTCTCCATCATAAGTTGTTACGACCATAAAGTTCTGAGCTGAAGCAAATAATGTTGTGAATGCTATAGCGGATGTTAAAATTAATTTTTTCATAATTATATTTTATCTTTTTTATACTCACATTTTTATCGATGGATGTGAGTAGTCATCGCTTTTTCATTTTACTTCTTAACGAAGAATGATGTTAGAATTACTAACACAATCAAACCTACAAAACCACCTTCACCAAGTGAAGTGATAAGTGTAGAAAGATTTGCTACAACATCTATGCCAAATACGGCACCACCAGTCAAAACATACCACATGATTGATACCGGAACTACTGCCATTAAAACTGACCCTAATCCTCCGAAAAAACCTGTAATCATTTTCATTACGTTATCCATAATTAATTTTTTTTTATATTTTATGATTACACAAAAATACTGTGTATTCGTAAGATAAATACCCCAATATTCATATAAAATAACTAAAATTTACAATTATCTTTGTAGTTAAAACCCCAAAAAATGGAAAAATCACCCATAATTAACCTATTATACACTAAAAATTTAGCCGCTGTTTTTTAAAAAAAATATGTAATTTTTTCAAAACTTTACTAAAAATTAACTGTTTTCCTTACATGGATATTACTAAGTTTCGATATATTTATAATAAAAAGTACAAATTATGACTACAAGAAAAAGTATTGAGCTGTTAGAAAACACTCTTCGTAGAGTGGTTACTGAAACTAAAAGTGCGGACGGTATTAGACAAGAAATCGAAGATGCTTATAAAGCAGTAAAAGAAGTTAAAAGAAAACTTAAAGAATTAGGTAAAACACATAAAGAAACTGGTACCTTAAAAAAAGCTGCAAGAATGATGGTTGATGAACTAGAGGATTTGGAGGATTTAGATTTGGAGGAAGAGATGACCGAAGAGGAAGAAGATACTATTAAACGAAATGAACAGTCAGAAGGTTATGGTAGTTGGCAAGGTTTAGGTCTGGATGAATCTAAAATAGTTAAGCTTACAGAGTCTGATATGGGTAGGCTATTTAAACTAGTAGTTCACAAAAAAAATACTAATTTAAATCTTGCGGTTAACAAAACGTTAAAATTAGTTAGAGAATCTATTATAAGAGAAAATTTGACGGTTCTTAATATACGTGCTTATAAACCACTTAATATTCTTAATGAACAGTCAGAATGGAGAGGTCGTAATCCTGGTGTTTCGGCAGCCTCAGGAATTGAGAATATTATCGATAACTTAAAAAGAGCTTGGGCTCTTATTAAAGATTCGACAACTAGAAAACAAATTCAAAATACTTTAACTAAATTAAATAATTTTATGATGTATAGTGCTGAGTTAGTTGGTTCTGGTTCATCACAGAGAGCTCCAAGGAGTTATGACCAATTAGCAAACCCACTCCCTTTTCCAGAATTAGACGAACCAGAAGATTTAGAAGATATAGATGATGACCTTGTAGTGTAGGTTCTATTTTATAATCTTTCCTCCATTACCTAAAATTAAAACTATAATCATAGGACAAAGTATTGGGGCTTTTAAAAAGTGTGTAAAGATATAGAAATTGTACCATCCATTAGAAGGATTTCTTTCGCCTTTTTTCTCAAAGTTTAGATAATTTTCTAAAAGTTGCTTCTTATTTATTTCAACAAATAAGACCATAACTATTACTGACAAAATTAAGTATCCGATTAAATATTCCATATTATTATTTTTATATTGATTTATACTATCTAATTGTACGAAAATATTTATAATAGGTTACATGATATTTATAAATAAAAAGAACTTATGGCAGGATTAATTTCACCGGAAAAAAGAGAAAAATTATTTAGACAATCTAAACACATGTTAGGTGCTCCAATAAGAGGTGTAGAGTTAATAGATGAAATGATGGATACCGCACTCGAAATCGCTATAATGGATTACGGAATGTATGTACAGGATTGGTTAATTGAAAATCAATGGGGTTCAATAGCTGGTTTAGACCAAGATGAAGCTTCTACAACTAGTGCTTTTATGACTAGAGATTTAGATTATGAAACTCAATACACTTATGCTTATTCAAGAATTGCCGGTTTACAATCTGCAGGTCCTTGGGAATTAAAACAAGATTTTATTGATTTGGTTGGGGGACAACAGGTTTATCAAATTCCGGGAAAAAGAGAAATAAATGAAGTAATGTGGTACAATAGAGCTGAACTGAATGAATCATTCATAGACCCCTTTTTAGGTGGATTCGGGGGTGGTGGATTCGGAGGTGGTGGTACCTTTGGTTATGCTCAAATGGGAGTTCAAGGTTCTTATTTTATGATGCCTGCTTTTGATATTTTATTAAGAATGCAGGATAGGAACTTAAAAAACCGACTTATAGGTGGTGATTTAACTTATAGAATTACAGCGGGACCTGGTGGTATTGGGGGGCCTCGTAATTTACATTTAATGAATGTACCCGGTGGTAAATTTGATTTTGGTAATATAGGTCAAGAACGGGTATATTACTGGTATTATGATTTATCATCAAGTGGTTCGACAGGAAGTAGGGAAGAGTGTTTAATTAAAAATAGAGATGTTGTAATACTACCAAGTGATGTTAGGTTGGATGCTATCCCATATGATGAATTAAATAGTCCTGCTCAGTCATGGGTTAGACGATACTTTTTTGCGAAATGTAAAGAACAATTAGGTAGGGTAAGGGGTAAGTTTGGAGGCGCGTTAAAGACGCCGGATTCTGATTTAACTTTAGAGTACGACACATTACTAGCTGAAGCAAAGGAAGAATATGCTCTGCTTATAGAAGAATTGTCCGCAAGACTAACTAGATTAAGCCCTAAAGATATGACAGAAAGAAAAAGTCTAGAAGCTTCATCTTTAAACGCTTCTTTATCTTACAGACCTTTTAATCCTGGTAGTATTTACGTAATTTAATATGCCTTTTTACACACAAATAGACTATTCTAGACAATTAAAACAATCTGGTGCGACTACAGGAATATTTTCTGGTTCATCACAGTTTAAAGATGAAGTGTGGGTTAATAATACCACTGGATTTTCTTACAATTATGACATACAAGACGCCTATACTGGTAATTCTGGATACACATTTGTAATACAAACCGCAGATAATTTAAGTGGGAATACCTCATATAATGACGGTAGGTCCAACACCTATGGTGTTGCAATAACAGCTTATTCTGGACTATCTAGTGGAAACACTGTACTATCTATCGCTCAAAGACCTATAAACCCTGTAAATGTAGGGGCGACTTCAATAACATTAACAGCTAGTTGTTTACAAATGGCTACACAAAATCTAATATCTGCTGCAGCTACAGATTTAGGTATAGATACCTCTGGTAATGTAGTAAGAGATACTTCTTCTAGAAGATTTAAATATGACATAGAAGATATACGATTTTCTAATTTAGATAAACTCTTACAACTCTCTCCAAGAAAATTTAAATGGAAATCTAATAATAGTGAGGACTGGGGGTATATCGCGGAAGAGGTTGAGTCTGTGGGGTTAACTGATTTTGTTAACTACGAAGGTGGATTAGCTCATTCGGTAAAATATAAAAAACTAACTATACTACTTATAGAATATTTAAAGAAATACGCCTTAATACCGTCTGGTTTTAGTAATGAAACATCTGAAATTAAATGTGACTGTCCTAAAGAAGAATTTATAGTTTTAATAGAAGACACTACATATACTCTAGATAGTAATAAGGCTAAAAAATATATAATAAAATCTCTAGCTAATTGTGTTATAGAGCCAGATAAAGGATTAATAGATATGGAATGGGATTCTTTAGAAATGTTACCAGAAAGTTGTGTAGAATTTAGATTTTATGAGCCGTTATCTTCTTGGGTAATAGTATCATCTGATGGTCTCAAGGAGTCCTAGTTCCTCCATAAAATAATTTTCACTAATATTCATTTTTTCCCAATATACTTTTTCTTCGTTAGAAAGTTCTAGTATTTCCTCTAAAGAGTCTTGGTCACCTTCCTTTCTGGAAATGCCATTTATTAAACCACATTGTGTTTTGGTATAGTATTCTCTATCCTCAGGTAACTTTTTAAGTAACGACTCTCTGACTTCTGGTTTAAAACAGACTAGCAACGGCTCAACTCTTTTATTAAAAGTGGAAATATATCTAGGTACATTATATTCACCCATTGCACCATTATCTAAATCATTCTCAGATATTAAATAAGAATGTAATATTATCTCTTCAGTACCATCCTTTTTCTTTTTTCTTTGTACGTCTCCATGTGACATTACCTTACCATTATTAACATAATATATAGTATCACCTAATGAAACTGGTATATTGTTCTTGATAACCAATTCCATATGTGCCTGTCTAGACATTAAATTACCAGCTTTAGTCCTTTGTGTACATTTCTTTTTATAAGCTTTTATTGTTTGTTTAATTCTAGACTTATTTGCTATTTTTGCTAATAAAATTTCTCTATTATAAATCTTAGTTAAATATTCATAATAGTATTCTACAAACTCGTCACCTTTACCCTCTAGTAATAATCTTAATCCCTTATCAATAAATTCTTCTAAATATCCTTGTATTTTTTTAGATTTTATAGAATTACCTGTCAACTTGACAGTTCCATTAGTCATTAATAATGCATAATTTTTTCTTGCTATATTAATACATGAGGGCCATTGTCCATCCGTATCTAACCCCATTTCACCTCTCATAAATAAATCATTATATTCTGCAACATCTGCCTCACTACCTTTATAAAGTTTATTTTCTTCTACCAATTCATTATTACCCAAACCAATATACTCTCTTTCTTCAACATCTGAAGGACAAGCAAAGTTAACCCCATCCGTATCCATTACCAGTGGGTCGTAGTCTTTGGTTATAAAAAATCTAACCATTTGTCTTAAATATTGTCTTGCTGTACAAGTTACTTTTTCACCCATATTCATATCTCCCCATGGAAAAACTTGTGGAGCTGATAAGGAACCAAACATGGAATTAATAAAAATTTTGATTGGTAATTGTTTTCTCCCAAATGATTCTGATTTCTTTTTATCTTTAGAATAATACTCTGAAGCTAAATTTTTATATCTAATTCTAGTATCTCTAAAATATTTTAACATTCCTTTCATAACATTAGTAATGTCACACTCAGGAAAAACATCATGCACAAGTTGTATTGATGGGTAAAGGGAACTAAAGTCTAATTTTAAAACATTAGTTGAATATCCAGTTTTAACTAATCTAGATAACCCACCAATAAAAGGCCTTTTTGAATCTTTTGCTGGAACAGCTAATCCTCTGTGGTATGACCACGCCAACATTAACATCTTCCATAAAGTTGCTGTACCCATAGTAGAAACTCTTTCATATGAGGTTGGTACCATGCTAGCTAATAAAAAAGAAGCTTGATTGAATTGTCCGTCTACTTCCTGGGTTTCCCATAAATCGTCTATTAGGTACCTCTCTACAATTTCTTCACCATTTACTTTTTTATATGTTTTAGGAAATCGTTTATCTAAATTCTTTAATCCATCAATGTTTATTTGTTTATATTTTCCATTTTCTACATTTAAATAAAATTCTTTATTTTCTTTATATGTTGAAGCGATTTTATCACCCTGAACATAAACCCTGTTAGGTTTTTCTGATTTACTAAATTGTGTTATGTATTTTAATCCCCAACTTTTAATTTCTGAATTAATAGTTTGTGCTCTCCTTACTGAATGTGCTATATCTATAGAATTATACCCCCAAATTTTTATTTGTTTATAATCTTCAATTTCTGCACCTAACTTTAAAACCCCATCCTTCATTTTA
>Ga0080013_1001177_pt1 | contig 35554 bp, 67 predicted proteins | sample ETNvirenome_6_85_FD_69236 | JGI IMG/M metagenome (GOLD analysis project Ga0080013, IMG submission 69236) | Marine viral communities from the Pacific Ocean - ETNP_6_85 (SPADES assembly) (version 2) | ecosystem: Environmental > Aquatic > Marine > Oceanic | place: Pacific Ocean | collected 2013-06-19
TGGTGGGTTAAATCTATGAATTGTAAGGTATCAGAGTGTTTTGCTAGTCATTATCTGGACGCATTAAATAATGGGTCTTGTAATTAAAATTAATAGGATAAATATATAAAATTATGAAATCAAATACAAAAGGATTATTAATAGCAGGAGTGAGTGTAGTCGCTTTGATAGTTTACTTTATAATAAGACCTAAAAAATCAGAAAAAACGGCAGAGTATAAAAAGAGTGAAGATATATTTGTCCCATCGGAGAAAATAGAAGAGGTTACGCAGAATCCGGTATGGAACGAAGAAGATAAAAATGTAAATTCGGCTTATTGTCGTGATAGTTGGTGTGCGTGTGTAGGGTCTAACCCTTTGGGTTTGAAAGGTCTGGCTTGTGTGGCTTGTGGAAAAGCGAAGAATATGAGTATATCAGATTTTGAGAACGAAATCAGGGAGGAAATGGGTGTGTCTCCCTGCTAAAATAAAAATTATGAAAGCAAGTACAAAAGGATTATTGATAGGAGGAGGTGTTGTGGCTGTGTTGATTACAATTTTAATAATCAGAAAGGGTCGAAAAATAACAGCCTCTAGGGCTGCTAAAATGTCAGACAAAGAGTTAAAAAAACAACTTCTTCTAACACTTAAAAAACAAGCATTGTGTGGTAAACTTGCAGAACATAAAGACAATGCAAGTGATAAAAAACTAAGGAAGAAGGTTAAAAAAGTCGCCAAGTGTATGAAGACACACTCCGAAAGTATGCTTAATTTAGCCAACGAAATGAAAAAGAGGCTGTGTGATAAAGACCCTAATCAAGAAGGATGCTAATGAAAGAATTAAGTGAAAATACAGGATTTAATATAAGTATTAAGACATTAATATCTATAGCCGTTATAATCGCTACTTTAGTTGGGATATGGTTTTCACTTCAATCGGATATAGAAGACGCTAAAAAACTTCCCGAACCACCACCTCAAGATGTAACCAGGATGGAGTATGATATGAAAGATAAAAATATCCGACTCTCTATTGAACATACAGAGAAAACAGTTGATGAGATTAAAGAGGATATTAAACGATTAGAAGAAAAAATAGATAGATTAAGATGAAAGACCTAATTTGGAAACTACTAGGAGGATATATACTCATAATAATTTTGATGTTATCAAGCACATTATCTTATGGTCAGGTTGTTGTTACTGAGTTTAATGCTTGTTGGAATCAAGAAAACACAACAGAATGGTTAGATAGTTTAGAAAATTGTGAGATAACTAAAGTGGAGATGGATAGACCGGGAAAACAACAATTACAAGAAAGACATAAAGTTAGTATAGTTCCTACTCTTATTATTTTTAAAGATGGGGAAGAAATTAAAAGGTTTGAGGCGGATATATCCTTCCGATTAAAAGCGACAAGAAAAGAAGTTCAATTATTTATAAATAACTTAACAGAATGATGATAGTAGGAGGGATAATGTTATATATAGTGGGTATAGTTACTGGCATATATTTTTCTTCTCAAATAGAAAAAGATATAGACAAACGAATAAAAAAATAAGAATATGAAAAAAGGATTAATAATAGGAGGTAGTATTGCGGTTGGGGCTCTCATTTTGTGGCTCATCCTAAAACCAAAAAAGAGAAAAACAGGGGAAAAGAGGGTAAAGAAGTTAAAAAAGAAAGATTGTTATAATCCAGAGTTTTGGGATGGATATTATTACAACAATCCTGAAAAAGGTCCTGGTCAAATAAAATACCGCCCCGTAGGAGATAAGGTATTGTTATATAGAAAAGATTACGCTAAAAAGGGAGGAGAATGGGTTTGGATAAACCCTCTTAATAGTAAGGACATCGACACGGACCTCAGCCCTAAATCAGTAGCCGAATTAGAAAGAGAAGAAGAATGTCTTAAAAACAATTAAATTGCATTAAAAATGGAAGAAATACTAAGACTTATTGAAGGATATGGGCTACCTTTAATTTTACTATTAGGAGCGCTATACGCTTTATACCGTTTTATTGTTTTCTCACTATATGAAGTTAAAAACGAATTTGGTAGAAGACACGAAGATAACGCTAGGTCTATGGAAGAATTAAAAGTGTCAATAGCAGAACTCAAAGCAAAAGTAAATACAATTTTAGATTTTATTAAAAAATAATGGCGAAAACTTACACCAGACAACAATTTGTAGAGAGATATGGACCTTATATCTCCAAAGCCACTAAGGGGTCTGGCATCTTACCAGGCACTCTTATAGCACAAGCCATTATAGAGAGTCAGGGTAGGGTAGGTAGTAGTTATAGAGTAGGTGCGAGTACCTTATCGAGAGAAGCAAATAATTATTTTGGTATAAAGTGTCACGGATGGGGTGGTAGAGGATATAATATAGATACCGGAGAACAAGATGCAGACGGTAATAAATATATAGATAAAAACGCTTGTTTTCGTGCCTATGATAGTGTAGAGGACTCTATTGATGATTATATTAGGTTTCTTCACGCAAATTCTAATTATCGTAGAGCAGGTGTTTTTCAAGCCAAAACCGTAGAAGAACAAGCAAAAGCCCTTAAACGAGCCGGATATGCGACAGATGTAAATTATGCTCCTATGGTTACGAAAGTGTATAACAGTGTAAAAAGTTATGTGGATAAGTTTAGTAGTTATGGGATTAAGGGGGTGTGGAAATCCTTTAGATATGACCCGAAAGCCTTTATAAAGAGAAACAAATTGGCATTTATCGGCGTAGGGGTTTTATTAACATCCGCAGGAGTACTAACTTATGTTTTAATCAAATCAAAGAAAAAATGAGTGAGAATTTAACAACAATCATAATATCTTTAATTACTGTCCTTTTTGGTGGAGGGGCTTGGAAATTTTATGAATTTCTAGTAAAAAAGAAATCTGAAAATAAACAATTGGAGAGGTCAGAAAAAACAATGTATCGTGATGATTTAAGAAATAGAGTAGATAAATTAGAGGAGGATAAAGAGGAATGTCAGAAATCGTTAATGGATATATCTAATAAATTATCATCTTTGTCGACTAAAGTTGAGTTTTTACAGAAGGAAAATAATGAATTAAAAATCAAATTACAAAATAAATAAAATGGCATCCGATAAAGCATTAAATATCGCATTAATTAGTGTAGGTGTTGTAGTAACTGCAATTGGAGGAATTCTACTCTACCGAAAGTTCAAGGGTAGCAATAAAATTGTAGATTACAAACCGGCTTTATCTGATAAAAAATTACCTAAGAATTTCGCTGAAATACCAGGAGGAGGAAATAATTATAGATGTAACCAACCTACTTTAAGCCAATTTAAATATATTTTTAAGAAATTCCCGAAAATAAAGTATGTGATACGACTTAACGGAGAAGAGGGAACAGGGGTTACTCCTGCTTCTGAAAAATCTCTTGTTGAAAGTTCGGGTAGGAAATATATCGCTCCGAGTGCTCATAAAGGATATCAATCAGGGAAAGGATACACTCAATCTATAAAAAATATACTTCCTTATCTTCTCAAAGGAAACACTTTAATTCATTGTACTCACGGGGCTGACAGAACAGGATATATCGTAGCCGCTTATCTAAAAGAGATAGGATACAGAAATTGGAGTGATGAAGATTTATGGGAATATACTATAAAATATAATAGTTGGAAATCAAGTCAGAAAATTTGCAAACCTGGTAGTAATTGGGGTTATGTAAAATATTTAGAAGGATTCTATCCGGTAAAAAAGTGGTGTAAAGCCAAATCATCAAGAAAATTCTGTAGTCCCTGTGTATAAATGGATGTAATAATACTCTTAACGGTTTTAGGAATAGGTATTTGTGTGGGAATGTATCTCTCCAATCATAACAATAATCAACTATAATTCTGCTTGACCTTTTGAATTATCAATAATTACATCGGGATTATTTCTGTCCCTCCATTCAATAAAATCATTTCCAAAATCAGATTCTTCGTGAATCGCTTTTCCTTTCCTTTTCTCCCATTTATTACTTATAGTAGTTCCTCCTGGTTGAGGCTCAAATAAATGATTAATATAGTAATTACAAGTATCTTCCCATTGTTGTACAGAAATGGATTTCCCATAATGTTTAACATATCCCTGTATTACAATATCATCTCCTACATTTACCGGAGTTCTATGGAAGAATTTAATATTAGGATTTGGTCGGAAAAGAGTTAATATATCCCTGTATTCTGGACCAATATTTTCCCTTTCTAAATAATGTTTTTCTACATCTTCTTCGGTTATATAATAGTCAAAAAACCTCATTTGATATCCTTTAATAGATTCATCTTCAAAATCTATATCAGAAAAATCAGCATATTCATCAGCATCAAAGTAATAAATCCAATCAGGATTGTCTTTAACTGCACAATCATAAATAGTTTGTCGTTGTTCTCCTTCTAGCCTTAACCTTTCAAGAGGTCTCGATTCCCATTCATCAACTGTTAACACTTTCACTACTTTAGGGAATTTTTTACATATCTCCACAGTGTTGTCGGTAGAACAATCATCTAGAATATAAATAGCATCTAATTTATCAGATAAGTGTTCTAAAGTATGTTCTATTATTCCCTCCTCATTTCTTATTCGGGCTATGCCTACGATATTCATAAATTATAGTAATTATACAGGGTTAAAAGTGCTAATGCTGTGTGATGAGCCCTCATTACTTCACCTTCTCCACTAAAACCTCCATCTTTTTCTTGACCTCTTTCTAAATTTATTATCCATTCTTCTCTTATCTGAGATTTATCAATTAGAGATAAAAAATAAAGTGTTTCGGTTTGGATATCGGAAGGTGTAGTGGTTTTATAAAGATTTACTAAAACCCTACCAAGAAACTCTTTATACTTTCTCAACATAGAGTTTTCTCTAACTATCATATAAAGACCCCATACAATATGCGTAATTGTATATTTATCATTCAAACTTAAAGGATAGTCTTCCACGAGTTTTAAATTATAATCCTCTAACTCTTTTATATACCATTCTATATCTACTGGTTTTTTTAATAAGACATCAGATATATAGTATTTTTCCGCAAATTCTTCAAAATCATCTCTTCTATAACAAACCTCTATGGAGTGTCTTAAATCCTTGAGTTTTAAAGGAACGAACTCCTTGTCTTGTTTAGTTTTTACTCCTAGATGAAATTTATACCTATCTTGAACAAGAAGAATCAATCCTCTCACTCCATAATCATCCTCTTCTTGATAATAACCTTTTATATGCTTTTGCACATACTCTCTTAAAAATAGTAAAGATTTTTCCATATTCATAATGCAAATATAGGAATTACTCGTAAGCCCCCGTTATATTATTTCGTTTTTCCGAACTTTTTGTAGCATAAGAAAATCCTTTTGATGTAGAGATGAATCCTGTTCTTGCTTTTACTTTTACATCAACCACCTCCATCTCGGAAATAAGAGGGTTGTTTTTTTTATCTAGTTTTCTTACAATTCCAGAATAAAGTTTCTCATCTATCTTTGGATAACTGCCTTCATATTTTCGTGCAAAAACCGTATCCATAAGAGTCTTCTTTTTCTGAGCGTTTTTTTGTTTGTAGGTCAGGGTTACATCCCCAAAAATTATTTCCCCTTTTGCGATTTCATCCATTTTTCTCTTTTTCTTTTAATAATATATGAATTAATTCTCTATCTCCATACATTTCACGAGAGTTGGGCTGTTCTCTATATTCATCGGGATTAAATATCATTTTTACATCGGTTATTTTATCGGTCTTCTTATCCCTTCTAATTGTCCACCTCCTGCCCCTTAAAGTCCCCTGTTTTTGTAATTGTTTTAATAAACTCATCTTTTAGAATAATTTAAGTTGGCTGTCTAACAACTTTTTATGCTTTTCCGCCGCCTCAATTCTTGCTTTTGATATCTCACAATATTTTTCCGATAGGTCAATTCCAACAAATGAGAATCCCTCATACACACAGGCTTTTCCTGTACTTCCTGAGCCCATAAAAGGGTCTAACACCAACCCTCCTTTTGGAGTCACTAATCTACACAAATATTTCATTAAATCAGTAGGTTTTACAGTTGGATGATGATTTTTGGTATTCTTACTTTGCATTTCTCTATAATATACCTCTCCTGAACATCTTGAATGATTATTAGTTCCATTAAGAGTCTTATGGCAATCTACACAAACAGGGCTCTGAGAATAATTACCTGCCGTATATTTTTCTGATGGTTCAAATTTTTCTAATCCTTCGTTTCTGTCTAATTTACTTGCTTTTGCACAATAGAAAAATCTACTTGCACTTCCTTTATCATTATAATTACTTGGAGCGTCTGGTTTATCTCCGTTAAACATCGAGGTTTCTTTATTATCATACTCTTTTTCATTGTAATTATATTTTTGGAAGTTATTTCCTGACCCTGCATTCGGAAATACATCTTTTACTTCATCACTTCCATCGTGTATAAGATTAGCAGGAAATCTTCCTTTCTCTGAAGGGGGGTTGATTGAATTTGTAAATTTAATATGTTCACCTTCGTTTTTTCCGTGGTCAGTAACCTGCTTATATTTATCTTTATTTTGATGCCTGTATAAAGGGTTAGTAGCAGGATTTGTATCCTTTGAATCGAATTCTACTCTACACTCATCTATATTAATACCACCTGTTCCGTGCTTCAAGACATTTTTAGCAATATTTTTTTCCTGTAAGGGTTTTCTCGCCATTGTAATAGGTTCTAACGCAGGTTTTAATGCAGTTCCCCAACCTTCCCATTCAGACTTTCCTATGGTTACTGGAGCATCCCACCCATCTTTGTATCCGTATTGATGGTCTGCGGACCCAGTTTCTTGCAAAGGTGTATGTTTATGAGGATTTCTTTTTTTTCCATCTAAAGAAAAATCATTTTGTGTTCCGATTATCTTTCTCTTATTACCCTCTATTTTATCTACTGATTTCCCTATGTTATGACTTTTAGGGAATCCACTACCATACACCCAAGCAATCATATCTCGAATTTCAAATCCTGCATCCTCTATATTTACTGCCATTCTGTGTTGAGTTCTTGTTCCTGCAAATGCTAACAAATATCCTCCTGGTTTTAATACCCTAAGAACTTCTTTCCAAAGTTCTACAGTAGGAACATCGTAATCCCATTTTGAGCCCATAAACTCGATTCCATAGGGAGGGTCGGTAACCACACTATCAAAGTGATTATCTTCAAATTTTTTCAGTTCTTTTAGAGAATCTCCGTTTATTACCATTAGAAAGACAATTTAGTTTGGTTTTGATGTACTTTTAATCGTTTTTCAGCCACTTTCACATATTCTTCACTAATTTCACTACCAATGAACTTTCTGTTGTGTAAAACACACGAAACAGCAGTTGTTCCACTACCCATAAAGGGGTCATAAACAATATCCCCCTCATCAGTACAAGACAATATACAATTAGAGGCAAGTTTAACAGGAAAGGGTGCGGGATGATTATTTTGGGTATCTGCGCCGAATCTCCATACACACTTTTGGAAAAAACAATTTCTTCTATCGAATTTCGGCTTACTATCTTTATCTTTTTTTAACCAAAAAATATATTCTGTAATAGGATAAAAATAACTTTTATCTAATTTAGGAGTATTACTCCTATCCCAAATTATTGTTTGTTTTAAAGGGAAATCGTAAATATAACTTGGATGAATTGTATTTAATTCTGATAATATATCTATATGATTATAAAACATACTCCCATCGGGCTTTAAAATCCTTAAACATTCATTAATTATCTTTTTTTGCCAATTAATATAATCCTCCTTTTCTCTAGAGTCCTCATAACTATCATATTGAATCACTCTCAGAGCCCCCGAATCTTTCGAATGGTGAGACCGATTTCTAATCCACTTGTTTTTATTATAAGGAGGGCTTGTCACGACTAAATTAACAAAATTATCTGGTATTTTAGCAAGTGTGTCTAAACAATCTTCTTGATATATTTTATCTAACTCCACTAAAACATTCGGATTTGACTTATTCTTTGCTCTATCCTTTTCATAGTTTTCTCAAAGTAATCCTTATCTAATTCACACGCCGTTAAATCATATCCCATATTATTACAAGCGATAGCGATACTGCCGCTACCTAAGTGCGTATCTAAAATCTTATCCCCTTCTTCTGCATAGTTCATTAGCAAAAATTCATACAAAGAAACAGGTTTTTGAGTGGGGTGAATTTTAGTTTCCGTTGAGGTATTTCCCTCTAGTCCTCCATAATATCGGTAATCAAATTGTCGTGCCACCTTATTAAAAGATGTCCAAGCGAGTTCTCCATCCGAAAAATTAGGAACAGGATTCCCCTTATGCCAAAAGATGAACCCTTTACATCCATTTTTCCATAAATAAGGAAAATAGTTTCCTCCCCATATAATTTGGTTTTTACTTACCCTTTGTAGTTCAATAAAGAACTCATCAGTTGGAACTCCCTCATCCCATTCTTTACTTTTATGTCTTAATCCCATCCTATCTTTTTTAGTTCGATTAGTGTAGGTTTTCGCAAAGTCTATACCATAAGGGGGGTCTACGATGGCTAATTCAAAGTGGTTGTCTGGATAACGACTCATAAGAGCCATATTATCTTCGTTGGTAATCGTGAGTTCGGCTTTTCTAGTCATTATTTTTCATTTGATATGTATATCATCTCCTCTCCTTTTTTCTTGCCACTTTCCCACGAGGCGATTTTGTGGGTGGCTCTTAAATCGTTGAGATGTTTTTGAACACCTTCTTGATTTGGGATATTACGAATACTTATAGTATTAAATATCCTTTCTTTTGTAGTTGGTTTTGACCCTCCGTTTACAGGTGGTAATTCAACTCTTTCTTTTTTTGCTTGTTTGATGTGAACAGTTAATCTTTTCATTACATTACGGGTATTATTGATAAATTTTCTAAATTAGTATGGAGTGCTCCTCCGTTATTTCCCTCATCATCACTACTTGGTATTAGCCAAGTTCCATCATCTAACTGGATACATAAAGGTCGGAAATGCCATCCCCATTTGTCTGCCTCTTCTTGAGGTAAGTATTCTACTTTTTTTATTTTTCTTCCTACAAGAGCGTCTTTAATCTCTTTTGTCCAACTTTTTTCGTTTGAGTCCATTTGGTTTTATTTTAGTATAACATTTTTTGCAAAAACAAACTAAAGGAGTAAAAGGATTGCAATAATGTTTATTTAAAAACGGCTCTCCTAAATACCATAACTCCAAGATATCCATCTCAGTATTACACATACTACAAGAATATATTGTATCTCCCTCGTTATTTTTTCTTATTTTCATCTTTCTTCCTGAAAGCGTATTGTTTTATATCATCTACATACACATCCCCCAACTCAAATCTTCCGTAAGTATAAGGACTTTTTACCGCACAGAACCAACGAGCATACTGATTTCCTTTTTCCTTTTCAGGAGTTTGATATTTTTTTAATACCCTCCACTCCCAAGTTTTCTCCTCATTTTCCCAAACTTCGTAAGGGTCTTCTAGTTTTCGTGTTTTTCCACAAAGGTTTTTTGATTTAGTCATCTTCTTGTTTAATTTCTGGGATTAATATTTCCGGTGGAGGAACATCATCAGGATAAACATTCACTCCATCTTCCTCCATCGCCTTTACAAACTTACTTGCTTTTGTAGTTTTTACTTCCTCCACTACAATAGGATTATTATCTTCATCTAATCTCATAGCACCCCCACCTTCTACGATATTATCATACGATATTACTTTTGACATATTCAAGTGTTTCGGTAGTAATTTACATAATTGTTTAAATACAGTTTTCTTTAGCATCCAATATTGTGGGTCGGTTGGAGAAAACCATACGCTTCTATTTCCTGCCTTTGATAGATTCTGAATACTCTTTAGTTCATCTACAGACATTACTTTAAATATAGGGTCTTGTTGAGTGAATCGTACCACACAATAGACAGCGATTAAATTACCTCTATCTGTGGTTGCGGGCTTATGTGATAAATTTGGTTTTAACCCTAGAGAATACTCAAACTCATCATTTTCGTAAACACATTCTGCGGTTATATTTTGAACATTAGGGTTTTTGTATAATATTTTGGCTAATCCTTGATATCCTATCTGAAATTGACATTCTCTTCCATAAGGTATCAACCACGCCTCTCCCATTTGTGCTGTAGGAGATAATCCGAATTCTGCACAAGTCAGTATAGATGAAAACACCGAGGCGGGATTCTTTTGAAAAATCTCTAACAATTTATTATTTCTTTTAATCTGATTGACCGCCATATGTAAAAATTGTTGCGGATTGATTTCTTGTTCTTCTAATAAGTCGTTAATTGTCTGTAAATACCCGTTTAATTGGTGTTCAAATTTTTTGGCTACTGATTGCATTTTATTTGTTTTTAATTATTATTTCTTTTTTTCGTGTTGCTTGTACAAACTTACTCGTTTCAGCCACTCCCTTTCTTCTTCCTCTTCTTGCAACTCAAAGTCTACAATATCCTCAATCCTTTCCTCTTCGTTTCTTTTCTCTCTTTCGTAAACTAAATCCTCAATTTTCTCCACTCCTTCTCTTTCCAAAATCTCCTCAATCGTAGCGCTACCTGTATCATCTCTACTCCCCTCCTCTATTTCGTAATCAATCTTCTTATTCGTTAAAAATAAGGTTATACTCTCATCCCCATCATCCCAAATCTCTAAAATATCAAATATAATATCGGTTGATTCATCTTCTCCGTTAATTTCATTACCTAATAAATGTATCTTTTTCTCTGGATTTTCTATTCCTTGTAATTCTTTTATTAAATCTTTTACTTTCATACTTAATTTATTTTTTTCTTAGTTTCCCATCAATCATAACAAGTTCCTCTCCTGTGTTGATGTCAATTAGTTTTTTATTGTTCATCAACTCAAAATGTCTTTGTTCTGTATCTCGGTAATGTTTTAAACACGCTTCAAATAAACTCTTTTCCATTTCGTATTGGGGAGTTACCTGTATTTGTTTCAACTTCATTTCAAATTTAAATCCCATCGCCATTATCTTATAGGTTTTTGATTGCCAAATCCATAAACAACATCTCTCATCAAAAATTCTTGAACTTTTAATTCTTCTTTTAACTTCTTAATTTGATTTCTTTGCTCTAATGCTTTATGTAATAAATCACTTTTACTCATATTCCAAAGTGCAGACATTTCTTCCATATCTTTTTCTAAATCCTTCCACTCTTTCTTATTAAGTTTCTTCTCTTTCATATTTCTTTTTTACATTAAGATACAATTTCGTATTTGTATCGTATTGTATTCACTTATATTTCTTTTTTAGTTCTTGTTCTTTTTTATAAAGTTCATATCTCTCTATATGATAATCTATCTCCAATTCTAAAGCCCTTTTTTTAGCGTATTTTTTTCTTTGTAAGAAGTTTTTTCTTTCTCTTTTACAAAACTCTTTGTATTTCTTTTCAAGTGTTTTTGTGTCTTCTTTTACATCTAAATACAAAGCAAATTCGATACACTCATCTAATCTTTTTTTTTCTTTTTTAAGAAACCAATCTTGAACCATAAGTTGAAACAAAGATGGTAGATTTATTGTGTTTTTCATATTTCTTTTTTACAAATTGAACACTTGTCATCTTTTACGATTGTCATTGTGCAACATCTTTTACAAAACTTGAATTTCATAATATTTAATTTAATTCTGGATTAACATAATTTGTAAACGCCTTACTCTTTTCTATATCAACTTCTGTCGTTCCCCAAATAAACTTACCTTCTGCTCTATAAGTTTTATTTAATTCCTCTAAATACGACACCAATTCATCTCTTTTTGTTTCTTCAGGGAACTCATAAACTAATTTTTCTATATTATCATCAACATCACAAATACATTCATACATATCATAAGCGTCTAACACTATCATTATCAGATAAGTTTTCTTACTATATGTAAATGTTTTTTTTGTTTTCATCTTATTCTCTAGTTGGGTATCCTAAATCTTTTCTCCAATCATCTTGAAGTTTTCCTTTTCTTTTATTGTATTTCTCTCCTCTATATTCAGGTTCTTCTTCTTGAAGTTTAGCCCGTGCTCTTTTTATACTTGGACCAGAAGTTAATTTGTTTTCAGACATCATTTTCAATACCTTGTATCCACTCATCTTATTGACATTATAGCCCATTTGAGTCAATTCATTTAACCAAATAGTAGAAAATAATTTGTTATCGTCATCCCTTAATCTCGGATATTTAGTCAGCCACATCTTAACTTTATCTTTAGTTTTCATAATAGTAGGGTATTTTGGTGGTTTGATTTCATAGTCCAAATATATAAAAAAAACTATACAAAATAATTATTTTTAAAGATATTTTAAAGAATATGTAAAAGAATAATCTTTTAACCTGATAAATGGATTAAAATTAGTTAGTATTTTTTTCTAATTTTCCTTCACGAATGTTAAAATATTCACTATCTACCGACTTTAAATAATCCATATTTCGTCGATAATCATACATCTCGTGTGCCGACACTCCATTTTCCCATTTTCTATGACAAGAATGACAATGGTAAGTGATATTATTTATATCACAGATTAAATCCCGTCTCCGACTTCTCGGGATAAGATGGGAGTGAGTAAGACCATCATTTATCCCACATCCAGTACAATACTGTCTTCTGTTGAGTGACATTTCTTGGTAAACCTTTTTTAATTCTCTGTCTATAGAAGATTGTTTTTTGCTTTTCCTTCTAATCATCAATTATTTATTTTCTAAAGTTAGGATTAGATAGGGTCTTGGATATACCTGACCTTACGCATTCCGTATAATTGTATTTACAATAATCATTTTCATTTACTCTCGACTCTATTTCATAAGAGTTTTTATCGTATCCATTCCTTAGATTCTCAACTATATACTTAGGAATCATTATTAGTCCCTCTCTCTTATATTGTTCCCAATGGAGTAATTCGTGATTTAGCAATTCTTGGTTACCTCTCTCGGATTTTGTAATAAATATCCCAATAGGGGGAATCGTTAGAGCGTTGTAGTTTCCGAGTATGCTGTTGACATAATAAACGCTTACATTACTTTTCTGTCTTTTGTAGTAAGAGAAGGCTAAAACTCCCAAAACCCCATATATTAGATAACTACTTCTCATCTTATTCTATCAGTATTCATTTTAACTTTTATTTCATAACCTCTTTCATAGCATCAAAAAGCATTTCAACAGATTTTTTAGTATCTCCTTCTGAGGATACTTTATTTAGTTTTTTAGCAAATCTTCTTAACTTAAAAGGAAAAGTAATTTTTCTCCAAATTTTACTTAAATAGGTTTTGATGTGTAATAATGTTTTCATAATTAATAATGGAAATCCAAAAAATAATAATACGGTAATAATAGAAAATTCAATTACCTGATATTCTATTAAAGGAAAGTCCTCTCTTAATCTTTCTCGAAAATCTTCAGATAATCGGATATATTCCGTGAGTCCTATTGAAAAATATATGAAAATAAATATTACCACTTTTCAGTATTGTGTATCGCAAATTTATGAAAACCATTTACATTTCACTAATAACTAAAGTGATTTTATCTAAATTTCTTTTGAAAGAAGGGATATTAAAATATTTACCATAGTAAGATTCGTGTTTGAAGATTTCCATAATTAAGGTAAGGTTATCTTCTATTGAACTTAAATCTTCAAATCTTATTTTTCTTTCAAGTTGTTTTTTGATATATTTAATGGAATAATTATTGAGTAAATACTGATAGGAATTGGCAGGAAATTTAGAATCCGACATTATCAACGCCAGATGACTCTCACTTAGGTAGGGCTGTTGGAGGTGTAGATTTGATTCTAATTTAAAAGGAGGCTCTTTTTCTCGTATGGTATTCACCTCGACTCCGCTGTTTTCACACACGAAAGGTACATTGACAGGTATTTTTCTCCCTTTTCTATCTATATCCCTTACCAACGCCTTCTGATACCTTAAAACCTTTGTATATCGGTTTCTTAATAACGAATCGGTTTCGTTCTCTTCAATAAAATCTATTAAAGTATTTAACTTGGTTATGGATTCCTTTAATTTACTTATTTGTATTCTCATAATGCTTCTCCTATATTTTTTTCTGCAGTACCGAAATAAACCTCATTTACAGTAGGCACTTTCATTCTCTCCTTGCAATCTTCTTTTAAGAAACATTTAGCACATCTGGATATATTTGGGTAGGCTTTGAATCCATTTTGAATACTGTGCATTAGAAAATTTAATCCCATTTGTATATCTTCAGCGTGTTCTTGATATAAATCTTCTTCTATATTGACTTTTATTATTTTAAAGTCGTGAGAATTTTGAGTTGAAAAAACCCAAAAATAGAAATCTAAGTCCTCTCCGTATATATTTTTGTAAAGCCATTTATAATGTAGTGCCTGTATTAAAATAGTAATTTTAGGTCTAAATCCCCCCGCAAGATGTTCGGTGTTCCATCCGAAATCGTTCCACTTATCATCGAATAATGCTGTCGTTTTTAAATCTATTATAGATTTTTTCCCATCTACCTCTGCTATCAAATCTGCTGTTCCTGTTATATTTCCGAACTTCATATCAAATCCGGCGTGTAATACTTTGACTTTGTAAAACTCCACCGCTTTTTTATAGTTTTCTACTTGCTCTAACATTCTTTCATATGCAACGGCTAACTTCCCGTTTTTCAACACTTTTGGCTCAGGAATCACGGGATTGTAAGGGGGTAATGCTCCCGTACATACATATTCAAACCAATTTCCAAGTGCTTGTGGGGGAGTGGTATCTGATTGCATTCCTTTAATGTATTGTGCCTCTAATTTTAGACCACAATCTTTTTTACTTGCATATTTTGTCAATCCTTTAAGTAAAGATTGGCTTATTCTTAGGTTATCTGCATCCATATCTTTAATCGTTTTGTTTTAAATATATTATCATTAACATTATTATTGAAGGTACTGCAATAAGGGTTCCCATATCTATTGTTTTAGTTATTATTCACTAAAATATTCATCATAACATTCTTTTGAACACCATTTTCCATCTTCATCAACCTCTTCATTACAATTACCACAAGTGGGCTGATAGCAATCATTACACAGCCAATCTCCATCTTCCGCATCATTGTAATCTTTTTCTATTCCTATACTAGAACATTGATAACACCCTACCAGACCTTTTTCATAACATACTTTGCATTGTGAATCCTCATTGAGAGAGGTGTCTTCTTTACAAGTGTAGCATTCATCAATATAATCTTTTACCCAATCAGTCATTTTTTTCCATTTGTTTAATGAACTTATTCCAATCTCTTTTTGTAAATTTTCCCTCTCCTACCTCTTTCCTTTTAGAGAGTATTTCTAATTCCAATTCAGATGTACCTACCATATCTTCAGTTCTCTCAAAATAATGGGAGCATAATCTCTTGGCAGAATTTAATTGGTCATTGGTTTTACAACTTTTAATTACTCTTTGTGTTTTTAACTTTGCTTTTAACATTTCATCTAAGGAATCTATTGAAAAGTTAATTCTATTATTGTTATGGTCTTTTGTCATCATTTTTTTTGAGTTTTTAATAATTTATTTACAAGGTTTTTCATCTCGGTATAATGTTTATGAGTTTTAGGCTCATTTAAATCTTTCAAATAGATTAAATCTTGAGATTTTTCTTTCTCAATTCCCATTTGTGCGGTTAAAAAAACTAATCTTTTATACTTTTTAAGTATATTTTTAACTTCAGGATTAATTAAATCTCCGATTGTTGTCTTATTCTTTTTCATATTAAAACCACCCCCCGTTCTTTCTTTCTTCTTTATTCTTTTCTTCGTGATATCTTTTATTCCATACTCTTGCCTTCGCTAATCTCCAATTTTTAATGTAATCACCAGAATTTAGTCCTTTGAATTTTCCTTTTAGCACTCTTTTCATATCTTTAATCACATCACTTTTAGTAATTCCGTATTTGTTATCCTTAATCTTCAAATTGTCTTTTTTAGAATTAAGTTTCTTCACATTTTTTTGATGTAATCTCTTGTATGCTTTTTGTCTTTCTTCTCTATATCTCGGGCTGTTTCCTTTTTCAATAAAATCTACATCAAGATTAGGGTTGATTCTTACCATCTCTCGAGTTAATTGTTTTTCCGTAAATTTGCATTCTCTCCTTTTTCTTTTTTTCCTTTCTTTCAATTGTTCACTATAATCACAACTATCTTTTATTGCTTTCTTTTCTTCATCAATTTTCTTCTTTGAAGGTCTTCCCCTTTTTTTCTTGGTCGCAACAGTCATCTCAGATTCAGTAGATTCTTGTTCTTTAGATTCTTGAATTGGAACTTCTTTACAAAGAGGAATATCTTTTTTAAATAAGGTATCATATTTTTCCGATAAAATGGTAATTTGCTTTTTTAGAGAATCATTCTCTTCTTTTAAGAGAGCATTTTCTCTTATTTTATCATATCCATCCCAAAAACTTTTGTTATGCTCATCGAAATATATCTTCCCCACCTCTCTTATTGCTGCCTCAAGACAATCATCTACATCTTGAGAAATAACTTTAACATCAAGACCATTGACAAATGATAGTTGATATTGGTTTTTTGTCTTTAGGTGAGTTAACAAGAAACTACCGGCATTGGATACATTTTTCTGCAAATAGGAAAGTATTCGCAATTTTTCTTTTAAGGGTAACATTTTTTCTTCCATTTTTTCTAATTGTTTTAATTAATAATTATGTTAATTGTTATGTTCTTAATATCAGGATATATCTGTCTTATATGTGATTCTTCTTGAATTAATTTCTTTTGGGATTCAGTTAAATATATCTTTGAAATTTTATTATGATTTACAAAGGGTTGGTTTATCTGATATGTCCTATGATGAGCGTGGTTCTCAGGGATAGGAAGTGTGTTAGGAATTTCTTGTATGTTAGTATTTACGGTATTTATAAATTGTGTATTGTCAAATATCTTATCTGTATATTTTAATCCTATTTTATTAAAAATATCTTTAAGTTTTTCAAAATTATTCTCAAACATATCTTCATACCTAATCAAGTGTAAATCTTTTTTAGGATTGTGAGTGTAGTGTATAAAGGATTTTAGAGATTCAATATAAGATTGAAAACTATGATTTTTATAATCTATTATTGTCATAAACTTCTTAATTATTGAAGAAAAAACCCATAGAGGATTCCGAGTGATAAATATTTTTATGTAATCTTCATATTCCGGAGTAAAGAATTTAGGATGACATATCGGGTATTTACACACAATAAATCTTTTATCTGATGATTTATTTATTACATCTATTTCATTGGTAATCTCCTCTACCTCTTCAATATGACCTATTATAGATTTTAAAATAGATGTTCCAGTATGAGCAAACCCAAAAATAATTATCTTATTTTTTAATTCAGATTTTTTAGATGCCAATTTTTTAATTTTTGTTGGCTTTAGTTTTAAATATTTATCCGCTTGTAATTTTATATTAAAGGTTTTAAGAGCGTACTCTCTGTTTTCTTTACAATCTTTTATATTGTATTTGAGAATCTCTTCTTCTATAAACTCTTTTGTGGGTAAGATTTTCATCGCTCTACCACTACAATTATATTTTAAGAAATCATCAATATTATCTTTATTTATTGCTCCATCGGCTAATCCGGTTTGATAACCTCTATCATCGGCAATTATAACAAATTTTGAACACGCCATTCCTTCGTAGGCTCCTCGACCCAAAGATATAATAATATCTGATTTTTTCATTATTTTTTCGACATTTAAGTCCGGATTTGTATGTTTATTAAGAGATACTAACTCTAAATCCATCTCATCACAAATTTCCTTTAATAAAATATTAAAATTGTCATTTTGAGAAAGAGATAAAACGGAACTTGGTATTTCTGAAATCTTAGCACTCTTAAACCTTTCACAATCAATTCCATTATGGATTACTTGAGAATCTAAGTTATACTCTGAGTTTAAGTATTCTTTAATTTCTTGACTAATCGCAATATACTTTATATTTGAATTCCCTTTTGGGATAAAAGGCTGTTCTAAATCAGGAATAGTTCCGTGACAAACTTGATAAACATTATCTTCATTGTAGTTAAGGTTAGAATGTAACAAACTTTCCATCGTTGTATTATGACTAATTATACATAAATCAAACTTTTTATCTCCTGATTTAAGATAGTTTTTAGGTATTTTATTTACTTGGATTCCAAAATCTTCTTTGATTTTATCACTCATTACTCCTAATCTATTACGATGTGGAACTATTACGCAGATTTCCTTCACCTCTTTTCTTTTTTTCAACTCTTCTATAAGAGAATAAGTAAAAGTTTCCGTGCCTCCCACCGAATAAAGGTGGTTTTGTCCTATTAGTATATTCATAGTATTATTTAGAAAGGTAAATCATCATCATCAGTATCCGACATTGTATTACCATCAGGTATTCCTGTTATTTCTCCCTGTTCTTTGGGAGGAAAATTTTCATTATATCCCTCTACTTGTAAATCTTCTTGTGGATTTTCAGGATTATATTTCATTCCATCGTGTTCAACTACCGGAGATTCTTCTTTCTTTTCTGATTTATATGAGTCTTTCCAAAAACCTTCATCTCTCGTAAACCAATCCTTGAGAGAAAGTATAGCGTATTCCTCTACCTCTCCATCGGGACTTTGATGAAATTCGTGCTCGATGTGTAAAGCCTTATTAGGTGTCCACGCAATTTGACTCTTGTCTTCTTTCTCCATACATATTGCTTTTGGTCTAATTACTTTTATAGTTATCGGCTGAAATTTCTCCTCTCCTTCTTTAAATACACAACTTTGGTTTAGTGTTAATTTAGTCACCGAACATACTTCTAGATTCTCTTTCTTCTCAGGAGGGTCTAAGGTTTTTCTAAATGCCTTGACTTGTTTTTCAGATAATGTTCCGTATTTCAGGTACATAGCAGAAATTGATTTCATAAAGGGATTATCTCCTCTATACTCTTCAAGTTCTGTCTTTTCTTCATCAGTTAACACGATTTGGTTCGTGTTTTCTTTTGGTGTGTTTTCTTTGGGTGTGTTTTTTGTTTCCATTGGTTTAATTATTAAAATTCTACATTTATTGTTTTATCTTTAAAGTCAAATTGAACATTTTGAACAATATAGATTCCATCATTTTCACTCTCTCTATCATTATCTATTTCCCATTCACTTAAATCTACTTCGATTTCTACTTCGTGAATATCTTCATCTTTATCGGAGTATTCTACCATAAGAGTTAATTCAACATTAGTAGCATACGCACTCAAGGTTTTTACTCCCCACGACCTCATTTCTATTGAAAAATCCCACTTTACCGTACAAGCCGATACTCCGGTCTGTTCTATTGAGTCGTTTTCAATGCCTTTAATTCCTTTTTCAATTAACTTTTTTAGAACATAGGATTTTTCATTCCATAAATCAATCTCAAATTTATCGTCATAATATCTATTTACAAATGTTTCAGTAGTCATACTATTAAGTTTTTATAGGTTTATTTTCATATTCTTTTAATTGTCTTTCCATTTCTCTTTCGTTTTCCTCTAAATCCTTTGGTCTCCTATTACTTGGAAATTTTCTTTGTGTCGGACCTTTTTTTAACACCTTTTCACTTACCATTCTTCTTCCTTGACCTAAAGTACCTCCGATATTTAAAGAAACTTCTGGGTTTTCAAACACCCATAAATGAAATTGATTAGCGGTGTCGACTAATCTACTTTCAGGAGGATATATCTCTATTCCTTCGTTTTCTTCTCCCACTAATTGATTTTTTATCCATTGAAAGGCTCTCCAATCGGGTTGTGCCTTATTATCCTGTCTTCTTATAGAGAGATGGGTATAAAATATAGAGTTATCATCACTTCCGAGTATATCCCACTTTATTCCTGCTCTTTTATGAACAATCCAATCATCATTCTCCCAGATTTCTACATCCGGATTCTCGGCAAAAAAGTTTTTTTGAAACTTCTTACTAAAACCTTTTAGGTTGTAATGATTTATTTGTTTTAATTCTTTCATTTTTCTTTATTTATAATAAAAAGAGTTTTTGTGTAAGCACCCGTTGATTCATTTCATTTTATATTTGGTCTGTGTGATACTCTGTATCTACTCTACCAGTTAGACTTTTTACTATTCTTTTTCTTTTCTTCTTTGGATTTAATATCTTTTTCATATCCGACATCAAATCTTTTACCTTAACTAATGTCTTTCTCCCCCCACTACCACGATACACTCTTTTTCCTTCTAAAAACTCTTCATATTCTATATCTTCCATATCTTCCCTACAACGAAATTCAGCATCCGTTTCTTCATAGAGAATATCGTGTAATTCTTGTAAGTTATCTTCTATTCTCCTGATTTGACCCTCCAACCATAGATATTCTCTTTTATCTTTACCTGTTTCTTGATTAACATTTGGGTTATCATTATCCATCATTTTCATATTCTCTTGATGTTTCTTTATAGTATGGTCGGAAAAAAGTTTTATACTATCATAAAACATATCAATATCATATTTATAAAGATACGGGTTAGACCTAACCGCAATCATTCTATCTTCAAAGTATTTAATCTTTTTTACAGGAAATTCAATGTCTTTTTCTGAAATGGATGTCGACCTCCAAGTTGTAGGCATTATATCTACCAACTCACATACTCTCTTTCTTTCATCCTCAGTAAAAGCGTATAGTGTTTTTATTGTCTTTTTCATAACTTTGGATTATTATTCGTATCTTCACTATCTTCCGATTTGTAATCTACTATTTTCGATAAAACCCCCATATGAGATTTATCAAGTAAATCTTTAAAGGCATCACCTTCATATATTAACTTCGTAGGTGCGTACCCTATATTGAATAATTGTTCGGCGAGTAATTCCATATCTGCCATATTAGAAATTTCTCTCCGTTCTTTTGGTACTTCTTTAAGTTTTGAAATTGCGAGGTAAAGTGCTTGTCCAATAATATATTGTCCTCTCATACTTTGGAGCAACTCGTAAGCCTCTTTTTTGTCTTTTGATAATTTGATTTTTTCTTTTGCCATTTTTTTAAGTTTTAATTATTATTTACTCGATTTCATTGGCAAACATACAAAAAATTTAATAATCTGCCAAATAATTCACACTTTATTTTACGACTATCTCGAAAAAAGGTTACATTTTCAGATAGAAAAGAGTTTCTAAAAATTCTTTACTTTTTTTGAAAAAACACGAAAATCTGAAAAATAATTAGGTATTATCGATTGGAAAGTCAATATCTTCAAGTAATCTTTTAGCGTCATCATCCATCGTTCTTAATGCAATAAAGTTATCTGTTGGAAGCCATAATCCTCCCTCTCCCCCCACTTCTGGAGAGTAATCTGTTTCCGAGTAAGGCTCTGAGTAAAGTTCGGCTACACCTTCTATGGTTGTTATTTGTTCGGTAACCTGACTCCCGCATTGTTTCTCATCCATTAACCTAGACAGAAATTCCAACCTCACTTCTAGATACTCTCTCCATATTTTATGATAAGGATTTAATTTATCGTATTTATTTTGAATTTTCTCTCTTATTCTTTTTAGAGCCCCACACTTTCTACTTTTCATATCTGTTACCCAACTTTCTTTAAGTGGATTTCTTACAACCTCCTCTCCTCCTCCTTCTTCTTTGTCGTTAACAACATTTTTCTTGATATCACTTACATTCGAGTCGCTTGTAAAAGATAAATAATGAGATTCAGGTAAATAAGGAGTGCCAGAGAATCCAATTCTTTTTGATGCTACAGGGTTTTTAACACCTTTCAGAGGTAACATATCTTCAGAATAATCCATTACTATCCGAACCGTGGTATTGGCTAAAATTTTATAATTAAGTTTTGTGAATCCATCTACAACATATCCTTTCAAATCAGGAGTCTTCACATATCTTTGTTGTTGATAAGGACTTATAATAGGAGCGATAACTTTTTGATAAACTCTCCCTGTCGCTAACTTTCTGTCAAATACAAAAGGTTCTAATAACTGAGCCGGATTATTAGAATAGACCGAGAACTCTTTCACCCTTAAATTTACTGGGGCTACGGATTGTCGTAAAGTGCTATAATTAAAATCTCTATAACTATCAATTTTAATCAAATTGGCATCCGTTCCATCAGGTTTTTTTAATTCTGCTATATAGAAATTATCCGGATTGTAAAGGGGAGTAATTGTACCTTCAAATCCTCCTCCTGTATTTATTTTTAATATGCCCGCACCTACTGCCAAATCATCCTCCTCTGTGTCTCCTCCTTTGGGGTCTATATTTTCAAAATACCAAGTAGCATCTAAATCACAAGTTATACGAAACTGATATTTCACATCTTCTTCAACTACATCAGGGTCATCAGAACTTTCTCCGGAATAGAATGTTTCTTGAACCACTGTCCAAGTCCCCATATCAGCAGTATTAAACGAAGGCACAGCAGGTAAACCACCATCGTTTAACAATGCTTGTAATTCCTCTGGTGTCTTACTTCCTGACCAACCTTGAAATAAAACATACAAATCTGACCGGGTTCCCTTTTCCCAATAATGAAATTCCCATTCAGCAGTCAAGAATTCAGTTCCTGCGTCATTCATATAAGGAGAGTAATCCCCTACATAACTCCAAACTACATTTGTGATATCTGCTTTGGCTTGGTCAGAGGTATCAAAGATTCTCACCTCCGTATCATCGGTTTTAGCATTATTTGTCATCCATAGCAAACTCCTAGCCATTACATATAATTTTTAATTATACTAAACCAATCATTTGTTCTATCTATCAAATAACCTTTACTATCTACTTTAACTACTCTCTTAGTAACCCCATCCGTTACATTTCCACCGATAACCTCTGCAAAACCTTGATTTTTATTTACTTTTACTACTATATCACAATGAGATTTGTAACTATGGGTAGTATCGTAATTTACATTGTTTTGTCGTGTATAACACACTAAATCGCCTAATTCTACCGGTTTTTCAGATAATTCATATCCCTTAAAAGGTGACTTTCGATTTCTCTTGCGATTTTGAATAGTATCTCTGATGTAAGTGCTATGACCAGACGAATATTTAAAGTGGTTTCCTGCTCCACTTTTTTTCATTACAAAAGATATAAAAGCGGCAGACCAAGGCACATCTCGGTCACACCCATCTAAATTTCTTCCTGTTCCTTTTTTCCAATATTCTCCCACTCTATCTCTATACACGGAGTCACACTCTCTACTTCCTGTGTTTTGCATAGGTCCAAAAACTCTAGTTTGTTCTCCCCATAACTTCCATTCTCTATTTGCGTTAGATATGAGTCTCTTTTTAAAACTGCTTAATCTTAATCTTTTTGAAAGTATGAGAATGGTAGCAGAAACTACTAATCCGGTTAAAACTCCTAAAATTATATATCCTTTCTTCATTTTTTAACGACTTTCTTATAAATATAAAACCCAAATAAACCGATAGCAACCCAATAATACCATTTAATAGGCTTATTTGAAAGTATTTTATCTTCTGCACTTCCATCCCTTCCCTCTTTAAATAAATCACTCGTTTGCTCTCCCGATTTAATGTATGTCAAAGGTATAATTTTTATATCCGAAGAAAAATCATTAATTGAGATTTGTTTGTTTTGATATCCAACATAAGATATAATAAGATAATCCGAAGGAAATACATCTATTTCAAAAATACCTTCTGAATCTGATGTGGCTCTCTTTTCAGGCTCGATAACATTCCCTTTGTTATCGGTAATAACTACACTCCCTCTTGGTAAGGGCTCTTGAGTTTTACTATCTATTATTTGTCCTCTCGCTTTCATTTTGCTTATGTTCAAGTATCTTCCTATTGTACTTTATTAAGTCCCATATAATTACGGCTGTGATGGAAGCACATATTCCTATCAGAAACGATTTAGTATCTATTGGATGTTTAAAACCTATTTTCATATCTTAACCTACTGTAAAGGAGCGTGAATATATCCTGGATTATTCCTTTGTTTACACATCTCTCTTTGATTAAAACCACCTACACTACAATCCTCTTTTTTTGTCTCTAACTTACAAAACTCTGTCCTGTAGGCAGAATAAGGCATTTTAATACTCCCTCCTCCCGGAGGATTTTCGTAGGCGTTTTTACATTTTTTTTCATCCAAAACTTTAGGGGAGAAAAATCTCTTCCATACAAAATACCCGACTATGGCTACGATTCCTCCTATCATAATCTCTTTTTCTAATTTTCCTGTTCTTTTCACTATAGCCATCTTATTATTTTTTTAGTTCAAATCCAAAGTTTAATACCATCATTCTGTGTTCTACTCCGGGATTACAATATAATTCTAAAATTGTTAATCTACCTAAACGAATAGCGATATCATAAATCGTTTCTTTTTTATTTCCTTTTCTCCAGGAATTTATCCAATCTATTTTCATAATTTATTTTTTCTTTTTAATAATTCTATATCCTACATAAGCAATAACACCAAAAATTGCTAATCTTCTTAGACCACATCCATAATCCCAACCATCACATATTGCCCAACTTACTAAAGGATTTTGTGACCAATGAGTTCCTGCCTGTTTTTGAGCATTGGCTTTCTTGACACTATCAGAAACTATTATTTCCTCCATATCTCCATTAGCACTCAGAAAAGTATTTGATATCTCTTCTTCTTGTTTTGTAAAGTATTGTTGTATATCTTCCATTTTTACCAAGCAATTTTTGTTATACCTTCACATCCTTCAGGAATGTTACAGGGACCTCTTCCTGGTCCTGGCATACAATTTATATATTTAGGACAATCTATCCCTAGACCAGTTTGGTCTTTATCTGTTTTCTTTTTCTTTTTTCTCTTTATAATTCCCGTTCCTCCATCAACTACATAACCCTCTCCTGTATCCATAGTATAGTGTGTAAACCAACCCCTATTTCCGTGAGAGTGTTTATGGGAATGAGATTTACCTAAATGATGATAATGATGGTGCCTTCTGCATCTCATAAGTAAAATAATTGCTACCACACCTATTGCGAGTCCACATCCCCCTATAATAATCCCATTTCTCAATCCTGCTGACATAATTCTATTTTTTTAACACCAAATTACTACTATATTTCCTCTTAAAACCATTTTTGTTGTTTTCCGATATAATAAATTGCTCCTAAACCGGCTACCCACCATACAACTTTAGGTATATTACCCCCAAAACCTGCCGTTTGAACATTTGTCCCATTAGTAGAAATTGGTGTTGAACCTACTTCGCCTCCTCGTGTACTACAAGGAACATAATCTCTGGGAGTACCCCTATCTGTGACATCCATTGTTCCGTCGTTGCATTTATGTATTTGACTCATTTCTTTTTTTATTTTTTATTATTAAATATATAGGTATCAAAATTAAGACTATCCCCCCTATTATTAAGTATATCTTCTCTTTTTTTTTTAATTTCCTTTTTTCATCTTTGGATTTTTGCTTAAAAACATACGGCATAGGTCTATTTATTTAAAAATATTCCTAGCAGAATACCTGCAAGTCCTCCCATTATCATTTCGTTATTTTCTTTTTTCTTTACTTCTCCACCTTTTGCATAATCTCTCTTAGATACCTTTGTATAACCTTTTTTAGTTTTTACATTAGTTGCATTTTCTCTAACATCATCTCTTACTATATACCACAAATAAATATCTACTTTATGATACTTTGATAATTCTTCTAAAGCGTTCATTAGGATATACTCTCCATCATTTCTATAATCTTCTTGTGTAATATAATCTACAAACCAATCTCCATTATATTCTATAACATCAGACCATTTGGCTCTATATTCATAATAATCATCATCAAACTCATTAATTGCATCTGTAAGGTCTTCTCTAATCATTTTGTTATCTTTTACCGAACCACCTTTTGCAAAATAATCATCTTTTGTTTTTTCAAACTTTCTAACCGCTTGTTCTTTTGTAAAAGCATCTAATACCGTGCCTTTTGTTTCTCCTTTATAAGCAACATTCCACATTGTGCTACCTCCTATCCTTTGAACAGAAATATCATTTTGTGTATATATAGGGTCATTAGTAAAACCAATTAATTTACCACCTTTTGCCAAATATTTAGATGATGTTGTTTCTCTTCCTGTCATCCATCTATCTCTTCTGTTATTATGAGACCATTTTGAATAGTTCTCTTTTATTTCTCCTTGTTTTTCTATTTTAGAAGAGGCTTTTCCTAAATTTACTAATTCATTAAACTTTTTTTCGGCTTCTTTTAATTTTTTAAATTCCCAAATCTCTTGTTTTGTTGCTTTTCCGTTTTGTCCTATCCCTTGCCTACTTATTCCATATCTCTTATTTCCTATATAAGGTTCCGGGTTGTATCCCTGCTGGTAAGTAGGTACTAATATTTTTAAATTAATATGAGAACCGTCTTCAAAGTTTACATACTTTAATAAAGGACTTCTATTGCTTCTTTTTACCGAACCTCCTTTTGCAAATTTCAGTTGCTCATCTTCTAAATACTTTATTTCCTTTTCTATCTCTTTTCTTTCGGTTTTAGACATCATATCGTAATCTTTACTGGAAATTGTGTCTGCCCACTCTCTCACACTTTCTCCATCAAAAGTGTCTATATGATAATCTTCCTCTCCCTTTTGTGATATATAACCCGTTTTTGGATTGTATTCAACTTTAAGATTTTCTAATTTAACCACCCCACCTTTTGCAAATCTTTCTTCCATTTTTACATAATGATATCCACTTCTTACAGGGTTAGTATTATTTAATTTGAAAGCAATATCTTCGGCTTCATAAGTATTTTTATTTTCAATTTTTCTTACAATAGTTCCATCTTTTGAGTATTCTACTATATCAAAAAACCTTTTTGAATAAGGAACACCACCTTTTGCATAACCTTTCTTTTTGCCTTTTTTCGGTTTAGGAAAATGTTTTTTCATAAACTCCTCTTTATTATGTGTAGGAGCCAAGAACTTTTCCCACTCTAATCTTTCTTCTAACGATTCAATTTCTGTTTTAAATCCTTCTGGGTTTTCTTTTTTAAGTTTTTCTATTTCTAATTTAATTTCTTCAATTTTACCACCTTTTGCATAACTACCTTCTATCTCTTTGACATAACTTTCTTCTAAACCAGGTAAATCTTTTCTTGGTGTAAATTCATTCAGTAAGTTTTTATCTCTATCTATTTTTTCAAACTTATCTTTATACATCCACCCCATTTCTCGACCCATTTTGTGATGTTGTCTTGTTAAATTTCTAAAGAAATATCTTGGTTTTGGATATGCTTCATCTTTCGGTAATAATTGCAGAATTTCAATATATCCTCTACTTTGTAGCCACCCCTTATCTCCTACTTTATATTTCCAATCTTTTGTTTTTCCACCTTTTGCATATAGACCTCTCATATCAAATCCTGCTCTTTCTCCTGTTCTTTTAAATTTTGATTTTTGATTTAACTCTTTGATTGTCTCTTTAGCATCATCTAAAGTTAATCCACCTTCAATTTCTTTACCATTGTCATCTATTATAGCATATCTCCACCCTGATTTTATAATGTTGTCTTTTTGTGTATATTTTTTGATTTTACCTCCTTTTGCATATTCTATTTCATAAGTATCCCATTTAGGAATAACCTTAAATCCTTTCTCCTTACTTCTTCTAAACAACTCTCCTACCTCATCATCATCATTTTTACCTCTGGCATATAAACTATTCACTCTATCAACTAATTGTTTATCGGATAGATTTTTTAATTTTCTTAATTTATCACTCATTATTTTATTTATTTAAAAATATTCCTAAGAGGATTCCTGCAATTCCTCCAATTAAAATTTCATTTCCTTTTTTCTTTACTTCGCCTCCTTTTGCATAAGATTTTTTATTTACCTCTTTTAGCAAATACTCTTCCCACCTCATCTCCTTTCCTCCTTTTATTCCTTTTGCTCTATTTTCTTTTTCTTTTCTACTCCAATCCTCTCTTATTTTTTGTCGTTCATCTAAATCAATTCTATCATAAATATAGTTCTCAAAATCATCTTCCCAATCAATCATTCTATGTCCATCTACATTAACATAACTCTTTCCTCTCTTTTTGAACTCATCAATAGATTTGACAATCTCTCCACCTTTTGCATAAATTCCTAATCTACTAATAGTTTCACTTATTGTTTCGTTAGGTCTTTGATTATCAAGTATTCTTGTGGCTATGTCTATTCTGTCTTCTCCACCGATATTTTCTTCTTCTAAATACTGCATAACAATTTCTCCACTCTCTCCATAATCATCAGGCATATCTTCGGGTGTTAAACCACCTTTAGCCAAAGAGCCACCTTTTGCATGCTCTGGGTCATCATAGTTAAAAATCTTTTTTATTTTTTTGTCAGACGAAATGTGTTCGTGAAGTTTTTGGTCTAATTCCTCTTTCCATCTCTGAGGAAGTCTCTTTTTAGCGTTTTCTATATCTTCAATCACCTCTTTATATTCTGCTATAAGAATTTTTATTCTTTTACCGTAATAAATTGCATCATCATAATCTCCCTCTTCTTTAAACATTTTAAAGGTCATTTTTTTATCGTGATTAGGATGTCCGTAAGACCAATGTCCTTCTCCAACCAATTCTCCTTCGGCGGTAAAATTGGCATTTAATATAGTTTCTAATTCATCTACGTAAGTGTTTAATTCTGTTCCGTCTGAAAAAACTAACCACCCTCCCATTCTTCCAGTTTGATAAATCTGTTTATCTTCCAAAATATCTTCATATCTGTCTAATAAATACTCTTTGAAAAAATAAAGTTCATCATCCAGAAAGTTGTTATAAACTCCGTAACTCCAGTCTTGGTTTAATCTTAATTCATTTTCAATGTAGTCTTTTTTATCTCGCGAAAAATTTCCTCGTCGTGATTGAAAAGAGTCAAGAGCGTCTTCGATATTGTAGTTTACGTCACGAAGCTTGACGTTTGCCGCTAGGGGATGTTCTCCTCCTCTGTTTCCTCTATATTCATATTTATCGATAAATTCGTCCGCCTCCTCTACTATTCCTGACATTGTATCGTAAAACCCTTTAATCGTTCCCACATTTAATCCTCCTTTTGCATAACCTCCCATTCCTTCTAACAATCGTTCCGCCTCTTCATCTCCCTCTACCATTCTCTTGTCTATATAGTCATACAATCGCTCGTATGTTACATCATACCCGTCTTCGTTCATTATCCTTCCAGCCTCTTCCTCTCCTTCTAGATGTCTTTGGTCTAAAAAGTCATATAATAAGTGCCACTTTTCCTCTTTGGTCATACCTCCTTTTTTAAATTTATATTTTTTATTTTCTACCGTATTACAGTCAAACGACACTCCGTCTCCTTTCTTTTGGTTTAATTCGCTAATGATTTCGCAAGATGTTTTCTCTTTTCCTTCAAAGTTAAACTTATCCTTGCTGCTCATTGCGTATTTATTAACAATCCCCTCTCCTCCTTCTACCTCTATTTTTTGTCCAGTTGATTTAACGGTCATTGGTATTCCTCCCTCCTTATGAGCCTTACCTTTTGTTATTCCAGAATTTTTTGCCATAATTCAATTTATTTATTGTACAAATATAGAAAAAAAATAATTCTAGTGCGTAGTATTAAAAAATTTTTTATTTTTGTGTCATAAAATGTAAGAAAAATGGCAGAATCAAAATCAAATTTACCCTCAAGTTTTTCCACGGCAGATGGAAGACATAGCCCAATTGGAGTAGCCTTATTTGTTGTTACTATTGGAGTAATAATTTATCAGCTTCAATTCTATCGGACCTTAATTAAAAACGCTAAAAATAATAGTGATTTAGAAAGTAGAGTATCTAGATTGGAAAGGGTTTCCTTAAATGGAGGGGATTAACTCTTAGATAAAAGTTTTTTTAGTTTCTTAAAAGGTATTAAAATTAATATGTATAGTATATAAAAAATAAAGGAAGCCACTACAAGAGGTGTAAGTAAAAGGTATCCTATCATTTTCCTCGCCAGTCTAAAAAAATGGAGAGGATTTTTTCCCCAAAAAATAAAGAGTTTTTTCATATTATATTTAATATAGTTTTAGATTATTTTTTTGCATATTTTTGGTCTAAAAAGGAGGGTCGTCTGACGTGTCGATAATCTCCCCCGTCTCTAAATCAACAATTGCGGTTTGGGAGATTTTTTGTGTAGGTGATTCCTTTCTTCGGACGATTTCATATCCAACTACTATCAAGTCAGTATAATATCTCGTTTTGTATTCCTTACTTCTTATTACAAAGGTAAATTTGACATAGTCGTCTATTAAGAGTTCGTCATTTACTCTTTGGGATACGTCCCCAAAACACACTAAATTAATATTATAAGGCTTTCCTTTTGCTGTTTTCTTTAGAAGAATGTTTGTTATGGTTTCTGCGGGTCTCGTAAACCCTACTATTTTTCCACTTATATTCATTTTAAATATTAAATACTTTCATAGCGGCGTTTCTTTTGTCTTCGTCTACCATAAGAGAGTCAAAATATCGTTGTAATCCTATATTTTTACAGTATTTTATCACTACTTCGGAGCGTTTAGAGTCGTGCTGATTGATATTCATTATACTTTCTCTTATCTGCTCCTTTATTTCAGGAGTCGCGTTGGAGTCTAGGTGTCTCTCTCCGTCCGCAAGAGCTCTTCTCTTTGCTTCGGTTAAAATATCTGTTTTCTCTTCTTTAGTGAATGTAATAAGTTCTTTACGCATCAAATAGTCATAAATCACATATCCGTAGTCAGGTATCGTCTTATCGGTCTGATACTGGGTAAATACCATTATCGCGTTGTCTTTATTCTTTTGTTCGAGTTCCTCCTCGGTGAGGGGTTTGTCTCTTTCTTTCTGAGCTAGCTCCTCTTCCATTTTACTAACCTTGAATAAAATCTCCTTTTTATACTCAATATAGGCGTTGAATATTTTTGATATATAGATAGGAGAGAAGGAATTATAATGTTCGACGTTTATGTTTAAGGTTCCTGAAATAGCCAAGTTAAATGCGGTTGTTATCTCCGTAAGAGAGAAGTTCGTAAAATTATCCTTTACAAATACCACAAGCATAAACATCTGCTCGTCGTCTGGAGCTTCTTTTAGTCCTATAAATTTCCCCCATTTTAATAAAAGCTTATGAAGGGATTTGAAGTCTTCGTTCTCAAAATCTTTTATTTTCTTTTCTAAACTACCTAAAACAATTTTTTGCTCTTGATTATTTAATTTTTGAATAATCAATAACATCTGCTTTGGCAATTGCGTCCTCGAAGTCATCGCTTCGTTTTTTGGTGTTTTTTCCATAATTTGATATTTTGCTGTGTATATTAATTTGATTTGATTGATTGAGATAAGACTCAAACTTATTTCCAAACAAAGTTTGGGGTCTTAAATACTTTTCCATTTCGGTTCCTAGCCACTCGTTTTTCTTTTTTGTTATTACCTCTTTTATTTCTTCTACCGTAAAACCCTCTTTTATCTTCCCGTTAATAAGGGATTGGGTCGATTTAGTAGATACTTTATAGTTTGTTCGGCAACTTTCATTTAAAAAATTAATTATCTCTTCAATTTTATTTATTGGCGTCGCGACAAGTGTTTTGTTTTCTTTTACTTTTATTTTCTTTTTTATTTCGTTGGTTTTTGTAATGGTTCTAAAAATCAACACGTTATTTCTCCATTTATACTCCAAATTAAAATCATCATATTTTGTTCCGTAATCCAAAATTCTTTTCAATGTCGGTTTGGGTATGTTGTTTCTTCCCGTTAATTCATATATAAACATCGTTCCTTCTGCATTTTCTAATTTACTAAATATCTGAGCCCAGACTAAAAGATAATTGTCTGGCTTCATCAACAAGTATTTTATAAATTCTTTTTTCACTCTTAAAATCCAAAATCGTCATCTTCTTCCTCTTCCTTTGGAGTTTCAATAATTGGTTCATCATCTTTCTCCTCCTCCAGATTAAGTGTTCTTTTTATGTCTTCTAGACCTTTTTCATCTACTATATCGTCTATGTATCCATTTCCTGAGTGCATATTTATATCTACGTCCACCACTTTTTCTTTAGGAACGACCCTTCCGCTTTTTGGCGTAGGTTTAGGGGTATTAGATTTAATACTTTTTGTGCTCGAAAACCTAGTGGGGTTTTCTTCTATAATTTCATTAGGAGACACGGCTAGCGCTCTACAAATCTTATTAAGAGTTATAATCTCGTAATTTGTTCTTTTTCCGTTTACAATTTGCGAAATCATATATTTCGCCACTGGTTTATCGTTTTCTTCTTTTATCTTATTAAAGAGGTCAATGATTTTCATATTTCTCTCTTGTAAAATAGCTTGAATTTTCGACTTTGGTTGTTTGTTTTTCATATTATATTATTTTTTATCTCTAAATTTCCATCCTCCCTTTTTATCATAATAAAGAAGACCGCTCTTGTGAGCCTCTTTTTTTATTTCTTCTTCTAGTTTTTCCTTCTTTTTTATCTCGAACTCTAATAAGGCTTCGTCATAGTTGTCAGGAATGTTATTATAGTGTTCTATACAATATTCCGCATACCCAGTTTCTAACCACCACTCTTTTCCTCCCTCCGAAAACCTAAAGGTCTCTAGTGCGTTTTTACGGGCGTTAACCGTGGCTTCACAAAATCGGTCGTAGTTATCAAACCGAATATATAAGCTTTCGTTTTTTTCATTAATTTTTATTTCAAAAGAGCTGTGTTGATATGTGGCTCTTCTTCTGTCTCTTTCTATTTTATCCTTTTCTTTCATCTTTTCTTTTGTTTTTTACAGAGTCGACAGTAGTGGGAATGTTCCTCGTCTAGTATAGGAATCCAGATGTGAATACACTCTCTTACTTCATCAATAGAGTGAAAGGTGATTACGTCACTCTTTACCTTCTCCTCATATCCCTTTCTCTCCTCCCACTTCTTTCCTCTGTATTTTTTACCCTCGCATTCAGAGCCATCTCTTGTACACGAGCAGTTTTTTGGGCATTCTTGCAAAAGAGCCCGAGCTCTTCTAACACTTTCAAAATTTGTCATTTTATTTAAGGACATTAGTTTAAGGAATTGTTGAGCAGTTAGTATCTTGGGATTTAACCTCTCATCATCCTTCATTTTCTCTTTTAGCTCTTGAAATAAAATCAGAGCAAATAATTTTTGGTCACAGTCTCGAGAGTCTTCTCTCTCTAACAAGACTTGCTTAACCCTTTCCTTTACATTTTTAATTTTAATTGCCATAGTAGTTTAGTATTAAATTTAATGCAATGATAGGTATATTATATTTAATATTCAATGTAAATGGTATTATTTTTAATATCTTTTTCAACATTTTGATTGTTAATTACTTTGTAATGATTAGGTCAGGCTCAAATCCACATCTCTTGTGGTAGTTAACGTATTTTGACTTAGCTTTACTGTAATCATACCAATAAATCTTTCTCTTGTCTATCTTCTCGTATTCTATCCTAAAGTTCTTATAGGAATAATTGTTTTCTTCGAGAAATGATTCGACGTCTTTCTCCCTTCCTTTTTTAAAGACGGCACAGTCGGTAAGCCACATATAAAAATCGTCTCCTAATAATTCGGATATTTGATTCATTATTCTATACACTTCATTTATTACGGCCCAATAAAAAGGGGAGTATTTATTATAGTTTTCTTCTTCGTATTTTCTAGAGATTAGTTTACCATCAACGTACTCCTCAATTACCTCTTTTTTATTTAGCGTTCCAATAGAGGCGAGAATGCCGTATTTATATATATCTCTATCCTTCCATCCTCTATCAAATGTTTTTTTAGTAATAAACCCTAAATTATAGGCTGTTTGAAAATAACAGCTATTTATATCTATTGCATAGGAAAGTTCTGTTTTGTCTCCCTCACAAATCTTCTCTATTTCTTTGAAGTTATATAATAGTAAGCTAGGCTTGTCTGTAAAGGAAGGAATTAGTCCTCCATTTTTTATATAAGAGTCGATGTCTTTTTTAACCACATTACACATAAAAACTCCAGGGAGATGTTCGCTTTTATTAGCTCCGTAATAAGTTTTTTTCTTATACGTCTCTCCTTTGTTTTGAAAAAGTATTTTCTTGCTCTGACCCCCAGATACCACGGTAAAGCTACAGCCGCTCTCCTTCATCTTCTTGATTAGGTCTTGAGATTTTTCTAGGTTTCCCCCTCTATAACTTTTTTTCATTATTCTGGTTAAAATAGCTCGTTAATAATTCGTCTAATATTTCCCCGAGATATTCAGCGTTATTAGCCGCTGTATTCTCGGTTAATGCTTTTAGTTGGTTGTGAACTTCCTTTATGTCTTGGCACGGCAAATAATTATAGTTTTTAAATTTAGTTTGGTGGTCAAAAGCTCCCATCAAAAACTCGGTGACTAAGCAAGGAAAAGTATTTTTATATGCCCCGTAATTTACGACGGTTAATTTACTAACTCCTAAACCGCTCACGGCGTTATTTTTTAAGTGAAGTTCTCCAACAAAAATTAGGGAAAATATATCGCTGTATTCTGAGTGTAATTTTACTCCCGTTTTTTTTAAATCTTCTTTTTTAAATCCTACGTTTAATTTAGGCATAATTAATGGTGAGTTTATTGTCATTTAATTTCCGAATTAATTCGTAGTCTAAGTCCGTCCATTTATTATCTCTATTTACTTCGTAAAAATATAAAAATTCATTAGCTTTCTCACACCAGTAATATTTAGTTTTTATTGTATTGTTTATTCTCCGTAATTTTCGGAGATTATTAGACTCTATTTTCTTAAAGTAATTTACTGCAAAACTCACATAATTTTTTCCTATCTTTTTTCTGTCAAAGAACCTTACATAAGAGTAGTCGTTCTTAATTAACATAACCAGTATATCGTACTCCTCTTTTGTGAGGGGAAAAGGGGTGTCAATTCTATTCATTTGTTTCAAACATTTGAGTATCCTTATTATGAATATATTTCTCCGATAAATTTAGCTTCTCTAAATTATGGGTAATTAAATAATAAGCGTATTTTCTATCCATTTCATTTCCCTCCAAAATAAGTATGTTCTCGTTACATTCCACAGCCTTATTATAATACTTTATTAAAGCCGACATATCTATACTTATTTTTTTATCCTTTTCGTTGTCCTTATTTCCTTCGGAAGAGGAGCTGCTTTGTACATTCTTTCTATCCATTGTCCTAAGTGTTCTATTGGTATTATTCCTTCTACTAACGCTCGGCAAATACTCTTAAAACAAATATTGTTTTGTATTTTACATTGCTTACGAGCGTATTCTTTTATTTTTTCTTCAAATATATCAAGATGAGCTTCGTACTCGTCTTTTTTAATTACTTTTGTATTCCATATATCTGACGCTATTTTTCTACTCTCTTTCATCTCTCTCTATCTCATCTTCCCACACTATTTCTCCTAACCCATATCCGTCTTTATTAGTTATTTTACCATAATACGCTTTAACGGTTTTTTCTTCTGGGTTTATTCCCTCTGTCACGCTTCGCAACAGAAAGGTAGCAATTGCGGGGTTAGTAAAGTT
>Ga0080013_1001178_pt1 | contig 35549 bp, 60 predicted proteins | sample ETNvirenome_6_85_FD_69236 | JGI IMG/M metagenome (GOLD analysis project Ga0080013, IMG submission 69236) | Marine viral communities from the Pacific Ocean - ETNP_6_85 (SPADES assembly) (version 2) | ecosystem: Environmental > Aquatic > Marine > Oceanic | place: Pacific Ocean | collected 2013-06-19
CCCGAGACAAGCTGACACTTCCCGATGGAACTGTAGGGCCCATTCTCGATATCGTCGGCACCGTAAATCCAGACACCGGCTACCCGTACATGTTTGAAATATATCTGGGAGCGGGTTAATGGCTACTTCGGCAATTACGCTCGACAGCAGCGAGGTTGAAATGAGCCTCCGCCGGATCGCGAAGGAGTTGCCTGAAATCGAGGCCGAAGCCGTCAAAAAAGGCTCGGACTATACATGGAAAGTGACCCAGCGACGGGTACCTGAGAAGATGGGCGCGTTGAAAGCTTCTGGGCGTCGGGTTGTCTACCGCACAGGGCCCGGAGAAGTCGCTGTTTCAATGTCTTACGGATTCCCGGCAAAGGTTCGGGGGAACATCGCGTACAAAGAATCAACCGGCGCTTTTCCGAAGGGTTCTGGGGGCGGCCCGGAGGCCTACGCCGCTGCCATTCACGAGCACTCGATCAACACCCAGTATTCTCCGTACACCTGGTTCATCGGACGCAAAAAAGGCAAGCGCAGCGGAGGCACGGCAATAGAACTCAACTACACGAAAGGCGGCAGCGGGAACAAGTATTTGGAGGGCCCCGTCAACGAAAACCGCAAGGAGTTCGTAAAAACAACCGGGCGGTTCATTAAGTTCCGATTGCAACAGCTCGCGGCCGCGAGAGGTAAACGCTAATGGCTAGTGTTCTCACGGAGGTCGTGAATTATTTAGCAACTGAACTCTCCCTCACCGCCGGCACCAATTTGTTCGAGACCATCCTGCCTGACACCCCGGACGCTGCGATGGCGGTGGAGGAGACCGGAGGCGCACCGCCTGAACGTCAGTTCGGCTCGACCGCAGCCGCGTTCGAGTTCCCGAGCATCCGGGTGATATGCCGAGCGGGGGCGAACGATTACAACACCCCGCGAGCTCAAGCCAAGACGGCCTGGGAGAAGCTACTGGAGATCACCCCGCAGTCCACGCTCGGCTCGACCAAGTATCAATTTGTCACGCCGATGCAATCGCCTTTCGAGATCGGGCGCGACAGTAAAGACCGGGTGATAATCGGGTTCAATTGCAACGTTCAGAAAGACCCATCATGAGCGAACTTGTAACGCCGGACGGCCGGGCATACGTGCCGCCTAAGCGGCCTGAGCCGGAGGAGTGCCCGAAGTGCGGCGCGGACGAAAAACGATTTCAGCCTGTCCTCGGCGGAGAGGCCTGCTGCATGGATTGCGGCTGTATGAAAGAGAGGGTTGATGGCTAAGGGGAAATTGTACGCAGCGGTGGGGATTTGGTACCCGAAAGACAGCCGGACAGACAAAGCAGTTATCAAGGCGGGAGGCACCGCTGCGATGGCCGAGAAACTAGTTGCGGAGGGCGGAGAGTACGCCGCCAACGAATGGTTCGCGGCCAATTATATTCGCGTTGAGGCGGGCGAGAAGTTGCCCCGAAGTATCCCGGGGCACGCGACGATCAAAGGCAAGAAAATCTCGATCGAAGATCACTACTTGGCCACCGGTCGGCTATCGGTCGAGGACCCAAAAAAGGAGTGACACATGGCTGGAAAATATGGCCCAAGTTCGGTCTGGCTCTATGTCGACGGGTACGACATAACGGCCAACAACCCCAAAGGGATTACGCTCACCCATAGCTCCGAGACCGAACGCACCGACGGCCTCGGGGACAGCGCCGCTGAATACTCGCCAGTGGGCATCACTTCGGTCGAGCTAACGGTGGACGGAGGTCTGTGGGATACGACAACAAATTACATCCACGATGCGATGTCGGCGAAGTTGCCCACAACTCCCCAAGCGTCGGCTCGGGTCGTCTCGCTCGGCTTCGCAGGCAAGACAATCGGCGTGCCGTGTATGGGCGGGACCGAATTCCAGGGCAGCTACGAGGTGCTTGCTGAGCAGGATGGCCTGCAAAAAGCCAATGCGACCTACGTGATGACAGGACCGCTGGACAGCGGGATGAAGCACGTCATTTTAGAGTCCGCAACCAAGACGGCCGACTGGGACACCGAGTCGTCGAGCGTGGACAACGCGGCGAGCAGTTCCGCCGGGGGCACTGGCTATTTACAAGTCACTGCCATGTCTGGCTTCTCGGCATTCGTCGCCAAAATTCGCGACAGCGCCAACGATTCTTCATGGGCTGATCTCATCACATTTGCGGACCAAGGTTCCACGATTGGGGCCGAGCGGGCGACCGTCTCGGGCACGGTGGACAGGTACCTAAGCGTGGCTGGCGACGTCACGGGCAGCGGCAGCATCACTTGTTTCATTTCATTCATTCGTAACCCGTAAAACAGGAGGTAGAAATGGCTGGCAAATATGGCCCCGCGTCGGTGACGGTGACGCTTGAGGACGGACCAGGCGGCACTGCACGCGCATTAACAGCGTTTATCACGGGCGGCGTAACCGTGAACAAATCGAGTGAGACTGCCGAGACGACCGCATTGGGTGACTCGGCTCGTGCGTACACGCCAATTGGCATCACGAGCGGCGACAACATCACCATCGAGGGCATCTGGGACACGACTGGAACGACGGGCCCGCATGCCGTTCTCGCAGCCGTGGACGACGGCCCACAGGATGACACGAGAGAGGCCGTGATTGTGTTCGGTGACAGCAAGACTGCAACCATCCAAACGAGGCTCATTTCATACTCTGTCGTGGCCAGTAATGACAACATCCAAACCTTCACCGCAGAGCTACAACCGACGGGTGCCGTGGTCTGGTCGTAACGGTTCGCCGTGGTAGGTTTTGCTTAGTGTACTGAGAGCTTTTCTAAGGTCTCCGCCCGTCGGCGACGGCGGGCGAGACCGCTGCCAGGAGGCGTGAATTGCTACTAAGCAAATTGACGTGGGTAGACCACCCGACGGAGGATGGGGTGAAGTTTGAAATCAGGGGGCTGTCGTGGGTGCAAATGGACGACGCCCGAAACAAGGCATCGGCTAGCCAGCGCGAGGTTCTCAAAGACCTCGGCGCAGACTTTCTCGCGGCCCTCGGTTCGACCGATAACGCCGAGGCGGACCGGGCTATGGAGCGCCTTGAAGAACAGCGCTACCATCCGTCAAGTTTTGACACTGGCACCCTGCTCAAAGCCGGAGTGGTTGACTGGAATTACACCAACGGCTCGGGCGAGGACGTGCCGGTGACGGACGAGACCTTGGGACAGCTCGACGAGGCCACCGCCGTTTTCCTAGTCGAGCAAATTATCACCGTCACGAGGCCGCCCGAGGGGCGACCGGCTGCGGCGGCTGTATCGGTTTCTGGAGAGTGACGGACCGCCGCCACGTTTATGGGTCGTGTCGAGAATCTGTGAGGAGTTCGGAACCACGCCGCACGAAGCGGTACGGATGCTGGAAAATGATCACGATGACTTACTGTTTCCGGTAATGGAATTGCGGGCGTTCGCCGAAGCGAAGTCAGCGGTGGACGCCGTAGCGAAACGGACGATGAAGGCAGCGGATTTGCCTGAGTCGCCGATGGTGGACGCGGTTTATGAAATCGAATTCGAGCTGGCCAGAGAAAAACTCGACGCGGCCCAAAAAACGGCGCAGGAGGCTCTCGAATCAGAGGGGGGTAACTAGCGACCCCCAACGACCCTTCCGGCCCTTAGCGGCCGCCTCCGGCGCTGCTAGCGTCGCCCCTGCGAAGGGCGGACGCCCGTGAACGTCGGGACCATCACCGCGCTACTCCGTTTGCGTGATATGAACTTCAAGGCCGGGCTCGCAAAAGCTCGCACCGGGATGGTGGCACTAGGCAAACAGCTCGGCGTTATCGGCAAGAAGATGACCGCCACGGGCAAGAAGATGTTCACGAAACTCACCATGCCTATTCTCGCGGTGGCGGGGGCGTCGCTGAAAATGTCGGCGGATTTCGAGACGGGCATGACGAAAATCGTCACCCTTGTCGGTATATCCAGCAAAGCGGTCGAGGGCATGAAATCGTCCGTGCTTGACCTCTCCCGGGAGACGGGCATTGCGGCGAGCGATCTGGCTGACGGATTATTCTTCATCACGTCGGCGGGTCTCCGAGGCGAGGCGGCGCTGGCGGGGCTCGATTCCGCCGCCAAGGCATCGGCGTTGGGCTTGGGCGAGGTGGCGACGATCGCCGACGCTACGACCTCGGCAATGAACGCCTATGGGCAGGAGAATCTAAGTGCCGCCCGGGCCACCAATATCATCGCGCTCGCTATCCGGGCCGGAAAGCTCGAAGCTGAACAGCTCGCTCCCGTTCTCGGGCGGCTACTCCCGACCGCCTCGGCGATGGGCGTGGAGTTCGAGCAGGTCGCGGGCATCCTCGCCGTTATGAGCAGGACCGGGCTGGATGCGGCGGAGGCTTCGACCTCTCTCAGCAGCATAATGACCACCCTTCTCAAGCCGACGACGCAGGCAAAAAAGGCTCTTGACAAGGTAGGGCTCTCCCATGCGCGGCTGCGGGCAACGGCCGCCGGGCCCGAGGGACTAATTCAGGTCATGCGAGACTTGAATCAGGCGTTCATCGACGACGACGAAGCGCTGGTTCAAGTAGTCCCGAACGTGCGTGCGTTTCGCGGCGTGATGAACGTCCTGGCGCAAGACGTCGAGGTGGTCTCTGACGTGATGAATACCGTCGCCGAGGATATTGACGTGCTGAACGAGGGAATGGCGGAGCTTGAGAAAACAATCGGCTTCAAAACCAAGCGAGCGTTCAACGATCTGAAGCTGGAATTCCTAGTGATGGGCGACGCTATGGTGCCGATGTGGGAAGCGATCGTTGAACAGATTTCGGAGTTTTCGCGGTGGATCAGAAACATGGCCCCCGAGACAAAGAAAATGGCCGGGCAGATCATCAAGGTTCTGGCCGTCGGGGGTCCGCTCCTCGTCGGGCTCGGGATGCTGGCCGGGGCGCTCTCGAAAATCATTGGGCTATTCACGCTGCTCGGTTTCCCGGGCGCGCTCATCGCCGCCGTCGGGGCGGGGATGATTTACCTGGCCGTTGAACACAAAATGATGCGCGCTCAATTCGAGGCAAGCAGGGAGGCGGGCGAGAGGTTCGACGAGGGCCAGCGCAAGCTGATGGAGGGGGCCGTGAAGGCCAAGGAAATATTCACGGAGTTCCGAGGAGAGGCGGCCCAGCTGGAAGCCCAAACTGCGGCGATGGCCTACGAGTGGATTCAAGCCGGAAAGCCCTTGGACGATCTGCTCAAAGGCGTCCGAGCTTTTACGATCTCGGGAGACATGAACACCCTGTCCGGCAATCGGATGATTGAGTGGATTCGCAAGTATGGCGCAGAGGCGGAGGAGATGGTGCGGGTCACGCGAGAGCAGGAGAAGGCCGCGAGGGATGCCGCCTTCGCGGAGGAGCAAATGCGCCTCCGGCTCCAGGATCTGATCACGACGTTCGACGCCGGGGTGCCTTCGGTAATCGACATGAAGGATGCGGTCAAAAAACTGAACGATGAATACAAAACCGCCCGCCTGGGAATGAAGGATGTCGTAGCCGAATTTGACGTGTACATCTCCGAGACGGGGCCGCCTCTCCTTGCGACCACGGACGCGATAACGGGCGCGATAAACAAGATGGGCGTTGCTATTCCGAACGTGGAGCGGGAGATGCGCGTGTTCAGGAATTTGGTCAAGGGTCTCGACCCGGAGATGGCGAAGCTAGGTGTCACCAAGGAGATGGTCGCGACGGAGGCGCAGAAACTTCACGACAAGTATTTGGCGCTTGGAATATTGACGCCCGAACTCGAAGCCGAGTTGCTCAGGCTCGGCGCTACAACCAAGAATCTCGGCGACGAGACCAAGACGAGCACCGAGGCTTGGGGCGAGTTTTTCGACATTATAAAAACAGGAATCACGTGGGTGGATACGCTGGTTCAGGGCGTGTTCAAACTCATCGACAGCCTAATGAAAGGCGACGGGCTCAAGGGGGCCCTCGGCGGCATCGGCGACATGATCTCTGGCGTGTTTGGCGGGACCGGATCGAAGACAGGTCAAGTGCTCGGCGGCATCGTTTCCAAGCTCGGCGGGTTTGATTTCGGCTCGCTATTCGGAAAGGCAACTGGCGGCGCAGCAGCGGCGGCCGGAGGGTCTGGGTTTTTCTCCGCTGCCGGGATGATGCAAAGCTTCGCCGGGGCCGGGGGTATGGCCGGGATATTCGGCGGAGGGGCAGCGGCCGCCGGAGGGGCGGCAGCGGCTGGCGGCATGTCGTCGATTCTCGGGTTCATGGGCGGCCCGTATGGCATGGCTGCGATGGCCATGATAAGCGCATTTGCCCCGCAGATCATGGACGGCTTGAAGCAACTGGGAGGTTTCGTCAAGGGCTTGTTTGGACCCGACGAGGCAGAGCTGGACGCCCGCCGGATTAAGGCGAGCGTCAACGATTTGTTCGACACCGTTCTGAGCGCACAACAAAAGATCGAAGCTGGTGGCGTGCGCTGGAAAATCAACAACGTGATCGTCCGTGATTCTTACCTCGCCATTGGTAAGTCGCAGGCCGAAGCAGACGCGGCAATGAAACGCCTCGCCGATACCTCGAAGCAGACGCCAGCTCAGGCGCAGGCCACGGTCGATTCCATCGTGGCAATCGTCGAGCAAGTCAAGGCTCAGATGGAGGAGACGGGCCTGAGCATGACGGACCTTCGCAACAAGAACATCAACGCCGCAATCGTCGCAGCCGAAGCAGCAAAAAAGGCAATGGAGGAGACCGCGACGGCGGCCGAATCGAGCGCGACCAAGGTCAAGGAATCCTTCGACAAATCGCTGACCGCCGTGAAGGAGGTCGCCGCCGCGACCGGGGCCAAGGTCAAGGAGGCGTTTGCCGTCGATCTGACCGAGCCAATTGACCGGTTCGGCGATCGTCTCGCGAGGATGGCGACCGGGGGAGCGGGCGACACGCTCGCGACGGCGGGCGCGGGCGTCGGAGGCGGGGGCGGAGGCTTCGAGGACCATAATGCTATGCGGCTGGAAGCGTTAATGGAGAGGCTGCCAACCATCATGGAAAGGGCCGTCAAGCACGGCCTCCAAACTACCGGCAGGAAGGTCAGAAACTAATGGCCACGGTGAGCGTCGAACTGGAGCTATCAAGCGGCGTGTGGACCGATGTTTCAGCTGACGTTTTAGCCCGCGTGCCGATCAAATGGAGCCGTGGCATCATGGATTCTGGGCCACTGGATCTCGTAGCCCGACCGGGCGCGATGTCGTTTGCGCTTAACAACAACGCAAGCAATTCTGCCGCCACTGCTGGATATTACAGTCCTGGGCACGCAAGCGTTCGCTCGGGCTTCGGTCACGGTACCAGGGCCCGCCTCAAGATTGACGCCGGAGGAGGGGTGACGGCTCGCTTCGTTTTCAACGGCCGCCTCCGGTCCATCTCCCCCAGTCCCGGCACCACCGGGCCAGGGGCTTCATTTTGCCTCGCCGAGGACTGGCTTGCCGAGTTCGCTGACTTCGACGACATGCAGCTTTCCCTCGTCGAGGACCAGCGCAGCGACCAGCTCATTCAAGACCTGATCGACCTGATGGAAACGGCCCCGGCAACGGTCGATCTGGACACCGGTCTGGACACGTATCCGTTTGCGTTTGATGACCTCGGTTCGACGCAACCGCAGCTGCTCGGGATAGCGCAAGCCGTCATGCAATCTGAGCGTGGGTACCTATATTTGCGTGGCGATAATAGCACCGGTGAAACGCTCACCATGGAGAATCGACACGCGAGAAGTAAGGCAGCCAGCGCATTGGTTTTGACTGAAAGTGACTTCGCGTACACCGGTGGAATGGTCGTGCCAAGCTCGCTCGATCGCGTATTCAATGACGTGGAAACGGCCGTGTATCCGAGGCGCGTGGACTCCGCCGCAACGACCGTTCTGGCGAGCCTGGAAACCGAGATTGAAGTGGGCGTTGGCGACACAATCACGCTGTTTCTCGATTACCGTGACCCAAACAATTTAGCGTCCAAGGTCGGGGGCAAAGACATGGTTGCGCCAGCGGCCAATACTGACTGGACGGCCAACGCTAGCAGCGGCGGAGGAGGTACCGACGTCACCAGCGATTTCGACCTGTCATCCACCGTGTACTACGGCTCGCGAGCAAAGGTGATCGCGACCAACAACGGCACGGTGACTGGATACCTGCGCGGCCCAGGATCGGACGACGGCATGCAGCTGCGGGGAAAGGGTTTGTACACATACCAGCCCATCAATAGTCGGGCCACCAGCGCCTCCTCCATAGCCTCGTTCGGCAGGCGCAATTTGCCGTCGCCTCTTGAGATGCCGTATCAGAATTCGCAGGCTATTGGAGCCGGGGTCGCCGAGTTCGTCGCGCACCTCTACAGCGACGTGGCGAACGTTCCGACTAAGTGCCGCCCGCTCACCGAAATTCCCGCCACGCTCCAGGCGTGTATCGTTCGTGACATTGGTGACAAAATCACAGTATCTGAGACCCAAACTGCGGTGGCTACGACCGATGTGTTCATCAATGGCGTGGAGGGAGAAATTACGGACGGCAAGACCGTTAAAATGACCTGGACTCTCGCACCGGCCTCGACGGCTTCTGTACTTATTCTCGACGACGCAGTTGCGGGCAAATTGGACAGCAATGCGCTAGGTTATGCGTAGACAGGGAGACTAGAAAATGGCCTGGACGGCACCACGCACATGGGTGGCCGGAGATGTACTCACGGCAGCTCAACTCAACGAGCAGATCAAGGCCAACGAGCTGGTCCTCATCACCCCGCTCGACGTTCTCGGGAATTTAAGCCCGGACATCGAGACCTCCTCGGTGGCGTCGAACCAGAACAATCTGGCAATTACCGTCACGACTGGCACGCTGGTTTTCACTGGCGCAAGTGCTATCGACATCACCGGCATCGTCGCCCCGGCGACCGCCGGAAAGCTCCTGAGCATCGTCAACCGAGGGAGCGGAACGCACACGCTGAAGGATCAAGTCACGAGTACCGCCGCGAACCGGTTTGACCTGGGTGCGGACGTTGCCTTGGCGACAGATGACAGCATTGTTCTCGTGTACGAAAACAGCCGGTGGCGAGCGTGGTGCAAGCCACCATCGGCGGCGGTATCCGCCCCCGACGTTCAGCGGTTCACGTCGTCCGGCACGTGGACGAAACCGACTGGCGATGATGCGCCACTTTCCGTCTATGTCGTTTGTGTGGGTGGCGGTGGCGGTGGAGGCTCTGGTGAAGGAGGGGCTGGCGGTTTTCGTGTCGGGGGTTTTGGTGGCGGTGGTGGTGGAATTTCGACGGCCATGTTTCAAGCGTCCACGCTCGGAAGCACCGAGGCGGTCACGATAGGCGCGGCAGGAAGTGCTGGCAGTGGCACGGCATCAGCTACCGGCGTGGCCGGTGGCGCAGGTGGCGACACTACGTTCGGAGGACACCTAAAAGGCGGGGGAGGATCGGCTGGAGCTGGCGGCACGGGAGCAAGCAACCCGCCCGACTGCGCTGCCGGTACTGGCCAATGGGTTCCAATTTCCCAGGTGAACGAGGGGAAAGGCCGAGGTGCAACCAGCTCGGCAATTCAGGACAGCTCATGGGGAGCAGGCGGGGGCGGTCGCGGTGGCTGTATCTCGGGAGGGGCTTACATGGGCGCAGGTGACAGAACGGTTACAGCAGGCGGCGCGGTCTATGCCACTATTCGGGCAGCAGGCTCGGCTGGCACAAATGGATCATCGGCAGGTGGAGCAGGAACAGCAGCCGTAGATGGTGCTGGAGCAGGTGGCGGCGGCGGTGGAGCCAATACTGGGGGCACCTCGCTTGCTGGTGGAGCGGGTGGGAATTTCGGTGGCGGCGGTGGCGGCTCAGGTGCCGGTTCAGCCACTTCAGCGGCAGGTGGAGCAGGGGCCGCTGGATATTGTTTGGTCATCAGTTTTCCGTGAGGTGAGGCGATGCACTTGTGGCTAGTTAGACTGGAGGATGGGCAGTTTTTCGGGCGATGCGATGAACCCGACGAGGATGGCAATGTGGCCCAGATCGCAGAAGGCAACACCGAGTGGGAAGCGGTAGATATCGGTGACGCGATGCCCGATCCGGCAAGGCAGAAATACGCCGACGGCGAAGTGATAGATAAGACCGCCGGAGAAATAGAGGCCGAGGCGACAGCACGGGCTCAGGCCACCGTCTTGGACATTGCGGTGTTGCCTCCGACTGATATCACACGACTGACGCACGAGGCTCTATGGAAGGTCGAAAAGGCCACTGGGGAGATCCCTGAGGCTACGACGTTTGACGAGTACTTGCAGGGGCTGGTGGACAACTCTTAGGAGGGGAAATGCAGAAGCGTACCGGGTACGGGAAACGCGGCGGTGGCCGGAGTAAAGGCGGCAAAAAAGGCGGCAAAAAAGGCGGCAAAAAAAGGTGACTCATGACCGATCCGGGCGCAGCCATTAACGCGGCAAAATGGGTAGCATCCTCGTCTCTGGCGCTCGCCGGTTTCGCGGCCGCTCAGGTCGAAACCGTACCCGGGGAAATCATCCAAGGCGGGGCTCTCGCGATCCTCGCCGCCGTGATCTGGCAGCTGCTTCATCTCCATAGCCAGCAGGCGAAGGATCAAGCAGAGGTGCTCAGGGAATTGCACCGTGAGATTGCCGTGCAGTCGGAGATCCTCCGGCGCATCGTCGAGGCCAAGAAGTGAGGCCGCCCGAGGTCGTCAGCGAGCGATCGTGGCGCAAGTGGGTGATGGGTATTCTCGGGTTGTTGCTGGCCGACCATCTCGGGCTTATGGAGCTTCATGAAATCGTCCAGACCGACCGGCTACCCGATGCCCATGAACTCATCGCGATAATCGCGGCAGCGGGGGCAGCGATATCATCGTTTCGGACTCGTCGATGATCTTGGCCCCGCACTTCATGGTGGAGGAGTTTTTGGTGTCTCGCGACCATCCCGAGCTAGCCGCGAGCGTCCACGAAGCGCCGCCCGAAGTGCTCTTGAATTTGGCTCGCCTGGCGTGGTCGGTTTTAGTTCCCCTGCGTGAGCGTTTCGGTCGCATCGTCGTGACCAGCGGGTACCGCCCCGAAGCTCTCAACGCGAAGGTGGGGGCCAAGAAAACATCGCGCCACGTGTCGGGGTGCGGGGTCGATTTTGTTATGCGTCACCCGGCGAAGCTAGCGTGGGATGAAATTTGCAACGGCGGCATTCCGTGGGAGTGGGACCGGCTGGCATTCTATGAAGAGCGCGGCCGATTTCACGCCGACATCGACCCGGTACGAAACGACCAACGCGGGCTGCTCTATCTCGGCGGCGACGGCGATTGGATACAAGTTTGAGTTCAAGGATTGACCGAGAGGGGGTGCTAAGGTTGCCCCTGTCGGCTTATGATTTATGGTTACGGCGCTGCCACCGGGAAGGTATCGACCCCGACAAGGCAGCCGAGGCGGTATTACGTCGGGCCCTCTCGCGAGACGGCAGCTTGATCGGAGACGACCCGCAACCGGGAGACGATTATGCCATTGACGGCACCGGAAATGGAGACTGAAGCACAGGCAGTAGCTGATGGAATTTGCGACATAATCGTGGCCGGCATCGACCCAGATTCAAGCGTCAGCGAGAAGGTCGCCACGCTCCTGGGATCTGGCCTCCAGACATTCGGTGATGTGACGGCAGGGCTCGACCAGGACGCCAACCGGGTGCGCTTCAGTTTGGAGGTGGGCTCGAAGGTCGTGGACACTCTCGTGAGCCGATTGTTGCCGCTGACCGAGGAGGGGTGACGGCGAGATGAGTTGGTGGGGCTGGCTTCTCGTCGGGGTCGCAACCGCTCTCGCGGTGCTCGCAAAATTCGCCCGCCGTCGAGGAGGTCTCGACCTGGCCGACGATCGGCTGGAGAACACCGTGCGCCGTCTCGCTCGGGAGTCGGAGAGGAGCGAACAGGATGCTGATGAAGCCGTGCGTGATCGTCGTCGCCGCATTAGTCGCGAGCGGATCGACGAGCTACTCAACCCAAGAGCCGATTGACCTGATTTCAGCAGTTCGGGTCGCCGCAATTCAGGCCGCCGAGGGTCGGCGGGTAGACCTCGAAGCCGGAGAGGCGGCCCCGTTCGCCGGGGTGCTTTTGGACGACGTGGCACTGGAGCTACTCCGCCTGGAGGTGGGCTCACTTCGCGACGAAATAACCGCGCTACGCTCGGCGCTCGAAGCCCAAAATGAAGCGACCCAAACGGCCGTTTTCCGGGCCGAAATTTGGAAGGCTGAGGCGACGCCCTCGGCGTGGGAACGGTTCGCGAGATACGCCTGCGCGGCTAGTTTTGGCCTTGCGGCGGGGGTAGCCGTCGCGAAGTAGTTTCCAGGGTACGCGAGAAGGCCGCCTAGACCCCTCTAGGCCCACGAATACCGACCCCTAAAAATAGTTCAACTATTTTCGCATATAAGGCGTGATTAGGGGGATAAACCTATCCCTGCGGTATATACTCTTTTTCTTTTCACCAAAACCGAGGTACGGCATGAAAGAAACAACGCTGGATAGCTTCGACGCCTTCATGGCGGAGGCCGAAAAGGTCACGCCGGTTCGGCGTCGCCGGTACCCCCGGAATCAGGGCGACGCGGCAGGCGAGGCGGCCGAGGCGCTGCAAGCCCGCGCCGAGAACAGGGCGTACAGAGCCGAAAGGAACAGCAAATGATCGTCAGAATTCGACTAGAAGTCAGCGACGACGAACGCAAGGCGATAGCCCGTCACCAAGGCACGAAAGGGAAGGCCACCCGCCTGGACGTGCGTGTCATGCACGAGATGTTATGGGAGCACCACATGTCTGATGTTCTCAGCGAGGTCTACGAGCGCCAGCAGCTAGAGGACGAAGGAGAAACGATATGAAAACGACGAAAGCTCAGATGGATCAGCTGGTCAAGTTAGTCGCCGATAATCCCGGCTCGACGGCGGGCGAATTTTACGGGCTCGGAGTCGGTAGAGACGGCGGCCCGACTCTTCGCGACGCCGAGAAGGCCGGGCGCATATTCGAGGATCGCGACGGCGGTTGGAACGTCAAGACGGAGGAGACCCACCCGGATTCGGATTGGGCCGGGTATACGGAAACCGAGCGCGCCGAACTCCAAAAGCGATCAGACGAGGATCTTGCGGAAATCCTCGCGGACTTCGCTTCGATCCTCAAGACTCTCGGCCCGGTACCGCGCCGCCCAGCGGCCCCCAAAGCCGCCCCCGCGAAGGTCGAACGCCCCGAGCCGGTCGATGAAGTTCATTTCGCTCCCGACGGCCAACCCCGCTACTCACGCTCATAATTTTTTACCAATAACGGACAGAGGAGAAAACGTCATGACACACGAACTCGATACCCTCAGCAGCCTAGCCAAAAAAACTTTGGACGAGCACGGCAACGATCCGTGCAACCTCAATCTCGATTGTTTGGGAAGTAATCCAAACATGAGCTATTGCGCATTCGAGAATACGTCGAGCGCCGTCCAGCAACTCACCGACGGGATCGAGACCGCGATGGAGGCGGTGGGCATCCACGGCGGCGACGGCTGGACCGCCATCCAAAACGATCTCATTCTCCACGCTCTCGACCTTACGAGCCGCCCCGAGAAGGAAGCGTGGATGCGTCTCGCTGAGCAAGCTTCGGCTCTCGCCGATTTGCTCAACTCGATCAACCCGTTTTATGCCTTCCCGAGGCTGACGCCCTGCGAGGCTATCGCGGTCAGGAAGATCGAAGCCCGGGCCGAACTCGACGCCGCCGGGACGCCGCAAGGAGAGCCCGAGGGGACGACGATGCCAGAGGCGGCAAAGTTCGTCGACCTGGACGTTGTTGCTGAGTGTTATGACGGAGTAGGCGTCGAGATGTCGCGGGCGCTATGGGCTCGGGTCACGGACGAGGCGCACGAAGTTTCTGCCGAGGCCGCGCAGCACGGATTCGATCTTCAGAAGGAGGGGTCATCTGACAACAGCGTCGCGGCTAACTGGGAGACATTCAACGACGCAGAGAAGGCCGAACTGGTCGCCATTTTTGCGGCGCGGGAAGCTAGCTGAACGCCGCTCCAAGCCCCCGGCCTCGGTCGGGGGTTTGCTGAGGCGCTCAACACCGAGCACTCAAACGGGTATAGGAGAAAACGTCATGGCAACTTTCGGAGACTTTCTATCAACGAGCGACGTGGCCGCAATGAATATCGCGGCGGGTATCGCTCCCCCGAAACCGACCGAGCCCAGGATCAGGATGGAGTCGGTTTTCAACCCGGACGGAACTTACACCGGCCGCGTTCGCATGACCGTTATTCAGGACGCCCCCCAGGAGCAAATCTGATGGCTTCACTCAACGGTAAACAAGGCCCCTCGTTGATCGAGCGCGTCCGAGAGCTGACGCTAGACCGCGCCGGACTCGACGATCCCTTGCACTTTTACCCCGTCGCCATCGAGCTGGGAGCCTCCGAGGCTGAGGCAGAGCGGATGGACAGGCAACTGACCGGTCGCATGATGCGAGCGGCTGGCATGATCTGAACGCCGCTCCAGGGGGCCGGGGAAACTCGGCCCCCTCAGGAGGCGCTCAACTTCGAGCTACTCGAAACGGACAGAGGAGAAACTAATGACGAACCGAGAACGCGCACCCGGAAAGGTTTTGGTTGCAGGGCTTCGCGTAATGGTTTCTAACGGCTGGACGCAAAAAGGGATAGCCGAAGCCCTCGGCACCCATCCCAAGACCGTAGGCGCCTGGCTAGGCGGCAAGAACGGTATCTCCAACGCCTACACGGCGGCGGTGGAGAGGCTGATCCGAGAGGAGCTGGTGAGGGCCGTTAGGTCCAAGTTAGCCACCCTCAAGGAAGTCGTCGCATTAGTCGAGGAGGGTTTTGGTCATGGATCGTAAAACCTTTTACGAGGTTCAGAAATTCAAGAAATTCCTGATGGAGAAAATCGGGCCGCAGGAGGTCCGCGACATTCACGAGCACGCGATGGAGGGAGTGGCGCGTGGCGAAGCTTATGTGGGCGTTGGTGACTACGGCTGCAACGGGTTCGTTTACTACTCCGAAACGGCAAAGGTATACGAGAAGTTTGAGACCGCGATTTGGGCCGCGCTATATGACGCGACGATCGAAGCGGGCGGAGACTATGTTTGCTTAGACGAGTGCGGCGACGTAATCGCCATCAACTGCCTCGCCTATCTCGCCGACCAAGGCACGATCGCTCGTGGCGGTTCGGGCACCTGGAACGTATCGTGCGCGGCGAGCTTCGAGAATATGGCCGTTTGGTGGATGGCCGATCGAGTCATCCAGGGCATCGCCACCGAGGAGTTCAGGAAGGTCGTTGCTGACTTCGATTCCAACGGGCCTGTTTACCGGGGCGTCAATGAGGACGGTCATCACCTCTCGGAATTTCTGGAGCTATCCTGGACGACGGTTGCCCACAAGCTGTACCCGATGGATGACGCGAACTTCGAGGAGTGGAAAGCATATGAGACCTTCGTGAATATCCGCGAACGGGATGACGTGTTTGACCGAGAGTGGCGCCGGAAAATTGAAGAGGGCGTAAAGGGTTACCGGGCGGAGAACTACTCATGACTCAAAATTGCCAAGTATGCGGCGGCATATTCCGCTACGAACTCGGCGGCAGCGGCGGCGTTTGTGCAAGGTGCAAATCGAGGTCGCGTCTCAGCCCCTCGGGCCACCAGCGCCTCCTCGCTCGCCGCCTGCGTCGAATAGTCGAGACGCACGAGGAGAAACACGGCCCGACGTTGCCGACAACGGATGCCCCCGGGTGGGTCGCCGTCCGGGATATTCTGAACGACCTCGCCGCCCTGGTTGAGGAACTACGATGAGCGGTTGGGTCGTCCTGACGAGCCCGTGCGCGATCTGTAAACGGCCGTTCAACTGCAACCCAAAAAGGGTGCCCTCGTTACGGCCCCTGGAAGGAGGCGAGAAGGTAGGAATTTGCAGCACGTGTATAGAGAAAGTCAACCAACATCGCGAGGCGAACGGCGACGATCCGGTGCGGGTCCACGCGGACGCCTACGAACCAATGCCAGAGGAGCAATTAACATGAGCATATTTGAGATCATCGGGCCGTCCGTCGAGGATAACGACAAGGCCAAGGAGATTATCGAACGCAAGGTCATCGAGGCGGCCGAGAAACTCGCCTTCACCAAGAAAATCGCCGCGACGAAAAACGGCGTTGCCGACGAGCCCGAGAACATAATTGGCAAGCTGGAATCGGGCGGCTCGGCTTCCCTCGGTGAATTGCTGGCCCAAGACCAAGGCCCAGATGTTGCCGAGGAGAACGAGAGCGATGACTGAAACCAATCAACCTACCAAGCACTGGCATCAGTATTTATGGACGAGCGACGGCCGGTGGAGAGAGGATCGAGACGTCCGGGCATTATTTGACGAGGAGAATCTGCGGCTGCTTCGGCGACAGACAGCACGGCGGCGGCTCGGCTTCGAGCTTGCGCCGTATCTAGCGGGCCCGTGGTCGTGGCTCATGAGGAGGTTATTTGGATGAAGCACTTTGAGGTGGCCGTAATTACGAACGGCGCTGAAGCTGAATTCGTATTCGCTCACCATCTTTGCACCGTGCGTTTTCGTAAGTTCGCAACGGGCGAGGAGGCCAGCGAATTCGGCAAGCTGATGCTCAAGTTGCTCGTAGGCGCGGACCAGTACATCGTCACGGAGATCGACCCCGACAAGATGATCAAGGGCGTTGAGATTTACCGCTCTGTGCAGCCCGCCAGAGAGCGCGAGGCGGCGACCGTCGAACCCGGGCCCGAGCCCGAGACGAAAACTCTGCCGCTGGCAGAGGGAGAGGAGGACAACGCGAAGTATCGCTTGAGGGACGGCACGCGGACAGGCTGCAAGGTGCTGGCCGAACTCGATATGCCAACGGAGTCGGACATCCACAACTACTAGGCGAGCGGTTGCCGAGGGGGGCCCGGGCGGGCCCTCCTCGATCCCTCGGCTATACTAACTACAACGAGCGTAGCATGTTGCGGCGCTCGCAACGGGTATAGGAGAAAACGTCATGGCACAAGGCACGAAAGAATACGAGCGGTTGCCGGAGATTAAAACGGAGCACTTTCCAGGAGACGGCACCCCGGTCAGCGTTCGCATCCGGCGAGTCGGCCGAAACGAACTGGTTGACTATCGGGGCACGAAATCGCACCCGCAATGGGGCGAGAAGCCGTTCCAGATCGTCCGCGCCCAGCTCGTCGTAGGCGGGGCGTGGGCGGATCACGACTGGTTCGTGACCCCCGCGTGCGACACGTCGCTTTTAGCGTTAGAGCAGAAAATGGGCGAGCGTCTCACGGTCGGTTCGATCGTCGAGGTGTCCCGGATCGCGAAGGAAAATTCAACGCAGTGGAAGCTCGCTGCTAAGAAGGCGAACGGCGAGGAGGTCGCGTTTGATAGCTTCGACGACGACACGACCGGGATGGCCGCGCCGTCATTGAATTCGCCGCCCCCACCGCCGCCTTCGACCGCTCCAGCGCCTCCGGCCCCGAGCGCGGAGTTGCACTCAGCGCCGCCCTCGGTCGGCGGCGCGATCGTCGATCACTACACGGAGCGTGAGTGGCTATCACGCGAGCTGTTGCGAGCGAAGCACCCGAGCCTACCGGAGCACACCGCCGAGTCGCTCAACGCTGCGACGGCCACCGCGATTATCGCGGACCAGAGAGCAGGCGTGGATCAGGTGTCGCTCGTCTTGATTCCTGGCTACCCGATCGCGATGACCAGAACCGAGCAGACGGCACGCGGGCCCGAGGAGGTCGCCGAGGAGACGACCGGCACCGAGAAGGTCGCCGCCGTTACCGCTGATGACATACCCTTCTAGCCGCCGTGGGCTATACTGGACTTGTTAGGAAAAACCTTCCTGGGACGGGCCTCCGGTTTGGCTCATGATTGTTTTTTCTATACCCAAAAACGGCAACCCTGTTAACGCGGGGTTGCCGTTTTACTTTGGAGACCGTTATGACGCAGAAGATGAGTCAGAAGGAAAAAATACTGGACTTGTTTCAACGGCGCGGCAGCGTCACGAATATTGAACTGAATGAAATCTGCTTTCGATTCTCCGCAAGGATTTTCCAACTACGCAAAGAAGGCCATTTCATCAAGCGGGACCACGTAAAAAAATCGGTGCACCAATATACCTACCTCGGCGGCCCGTCGTCCGAACCCGGCGCGGTCGAACCGCTCAACGGGGCGCAGCTTGGGCTGATCGACAACCGGCCGTTCGACGACTAACCCGGACGCGGGCTTGCGTGGAATTTCGATTCTAACGGCCTCTGATATTGGGGGATACTAGGACCAGGCCCCAGGGGCGTTCGCGTCTCCTGCGGCCTGCTAGGGCCTAAATCGGGGCCGTTTTGACTACGGATTAGGGTTAATGGATAAAAACGAACGAATACCGACCCAGGTGCGAGCCTGGGGGCAATGCGAGATGTATTTGCGAGCGCCGGGCGGAGGGCGGTGCGCTCGGTCTACCTCTCAGGAGGCTCACCACATCGTCAAGCGATCCCTCGGCGGAGGCGACGAGCCCGAGAACATCGCCGAGCTATGCACCGAGCATCACGCCGAGGTTGAGCGGCGCTCCTCGACGGCCTCTTGGCTCTATCTCGTCAGGCAGGACGACGGCACCGATGCCTACGCTACGACCGAGGGCGGCGAGGCGGTTTGGTTTCTCTGGCCGAATATTAGAAACGAGATGAGAGGAGTGGCGGAGGGTCTCGTGAACGACCTTCAAGTGGCCACCGCCATCAGGGCCGAGAGCGGTTGGCGGTTGCTCGATACGTTAGCGGCGATGGAGGCCGAAGGCGATATTTGGAACCTGACGCACGGAGGGCTCGACGGTCTCGCGATCGAGCTTGGCTCCACGCCGACGACGTTACACCGGTACCTGAAAATGGGGCGCGAATATCGCCGCCTGGATGTCGAGACTCAGGAGTGGCTCAGGAAGCACTCACCCACCGTTCTCGGGCGGGCTCGTCTCGCGGAACTACCCCCGGCCGACCTCGAAGCCGTGCGCGAATTGATCGAAACGACGCCCGACGTGAACGCGGTTATTATCGAGGGCCGACAACGTGCCGCTCGGGCCCAAGCCGAGGAGGGCGGCGACGTACTAAGCGAGGTGACGTTAATAGCCGATGCCGCGACCTTCTCGGTGGACGTCGAACACGCCCGCGCCGCCGACCCGATCGAGCTTGCCAAGCGCCGGATACTATCCGGCAAAGCGGTCGTCGGAGTGTCTTGGAAGGACAAGTTGCATCAGGTCGAACGAATCGAGACCGAGGAGGGAAACGAACGTGGAGAGTGACGGCTACATTTTACTGAACCGAAATTTGCGCCGGTCGCCGATCTGGGTGAGGCCGGAGGGCGGGGCCGAGAGGTTTGACCGGCGGTCGGCGTTCGTTGATTTACTATTCCGCGCCGCCTTCTTGCCGCACAAAGTCGAGTTTGTCAACAGGACGGTTGAGCTGGAGCGCGGCCAGCTCATTACCAGCGGCCCGATCTTGGCCAAAGCTTGGGGTTGGAGCGAGAAAATGGTGAGAAATCGGTTGGCGAAGTGGGAGAAACAGGGATCAATTCGGACGATCCGAAAGGACTGGTCAGGAACGCTGCTAGAGGTTGTTAACTATAACTTTTATCAAGATCCGACGAACGGCGGACGAGCCGAACGCCGAACCTCAGCCGAACCTCAGCCGAGCCTCGGACGAACCTCAGACGAACGAGAGAAAGAAGGCAAAGAAGGGAATAAAATCAACGAAGTAAAAACTGACAAAATTTCTCCGGGCCCGACGGATTGCGGATGGGGGTCAGGAAAAACAAACAACCGGCGTTGTACCCTGAGAAAACTAAGCACCTCAATTTACTGCGAATGGCACGACTACAACGCCGCTGGACTTCGAGCCCCGAGAGAGCCCGAGGACAAGAACTTGTTTGACGCCTGGTTCGACAACCTACCCGCCGACCACGGATGGCGGCGATTCGATCGCGAGGAGATATGGAGGAGAGCTCAAGGCAACGCGGCGTAGGAGACGACCCGGGCCCGAAGCTAGTCATCAAGATTCCCGGCGAGCCGCAAGCGCAGGAGCGTGCCGGGGTAAACACCCAAAAGGGTCGCGCTACGTTTTACGAGCCCGACGCCTCCAAGAATTGGAAGGAGGCCGCCCGGTGGACGATCGCCGCTGCGGTCGGAAAGCCCGACGCCGAGGTGGCGACGGTCCCGGGGGCCGCGCTCGAAGTAATCGTCACCGCCGTCCACGAGTACGTCGGGACCGATAGCGACGCCGAGCGGACCTGGAGAACGGCGACGCCCGACGCCGACAACATCGCCAAGTGCGTTCTCGACGCGGGCAACGGGTACCTATGGAAGGATGATCGGCAGATAGCTCGCCTGGTCGTTGAGCAGTTTACCGGGGGCGCGGACGAACCGCCGTGCGTGATAATTGAGGTGAATTACTTGCCGCCGTGTTAAGTTCCCGGCGGAGGTATTCTGCGTGGGCGATCGTATCGTTGAGTACAAATCAAAAACACGCCGGTGGAAAGGGGTCAAAAGCTTCGACCCGATGCTGGTGCCGCTCGCCGACCTCAGCGAGAACGAGGCCAACCCGCGCCGCCACTCCTCGGTCGATCTCCAATTCACGGCCGCGAGCCTAGCCGCCGAGGGTCAGCTGATCCCGCTCGTAGGGCAGGCCGGCACCGGTCGCCTCGCCGACGGCAACGGCCGCCTCGGAGGGTTCGCGAAGCTCGGTTGGACGCACGCGGCGGCTATCCTCTTGCCGGTGAAGGACGTCGAGCTTCAGAGAATCGCTCACCGGTTAAACAAGACAGCCGAGATAGCCGGTTGGGACTTCGATCAAGTCGCTAAGGATCTCAAAGCGTTCGCGGATATCGACGAGGACGTGACGAAACTAGGCTGGACCGAATATGAGTTAAATTCGCTGCTCGGAGAATTCGAGGGCGGCACGTATTACGACGCATTCACGGACGTTACCGACGCCGAGGCGGGCGAGGTCGCCGGAGGGTGTCGAATGTTGCTAGCCTTCGAGGAGTTCGACGAGATGGCGCTGGTGTTCCGGGCGCTAACCGGGAAGGATTTGCCGCCCTACGAAGGCGGCCAACGCACGACCCGAACCGACGGTGCCTCAGTCGTCGCTCGACTAAGGGCGGGCGAAATCAAGTGCCCGAGTTAGAGGGCGGTCACTACGCTTCGCCCCGGTGGTCATACGAGCTTCTGGACTGCGCGATGCCGATGACCTTGGACACATATTCCAACTGCGCCTTTCAGTGCGTTTATTGCTTCGCCTATTTCCAGCGGGCCATCGGTACCGGGGCGGACGATTACTTGTCACACAAGGTCAAGTCGGTAGACGTCGAGAAAATCAAGCGGATGTTTCTGGACCCAGACAAGCACGGCGGCCAGTTCGGGTGGTATATCAAGCAGCGAAAAGTGCTTCAGTGGGGCGGCCTCTCGGACGGGTTCGATTGGTATGAAAAAAAGTTCCGCAAGAGCCTGGAGTTGCTCCGTTTTTTCAGGGAAATAGGCTACCCAATTTCAATTTCGACCAAGGGCACCTGGTTCTGGGATGATGAGGAGTACGTGGACGCATTCCGCGACGCCTCCAACGTCCATCTCAAGTATTCGATCATCACGACCTCCGACGCCGCCGCCGAAAAACTCGAAGCCGGGGCCCCTACCCCGGGCGACCGATTTGCGGCGCTACGAAAGGCGGCCGACGTCGGTGTTCACGCACGCACGCTTCGCTTCCGGCCGTACATTCTCGGGGTGTCCGATCTGTGTGATGAGGAGATGTTAGACAGGGCGCAGGAGGCTCGCTGCACGTCCGTAACAACCGAGATGCTATGCCTAGAGGGTAGGGCCTCGAAAACGGCCAAAGAGCGTTACAGGCGAATTTCGGAGGTGTGCGGATTCGACGTGCTGCAGATGTACACGCGGTACTCCGACCGGGCGTCAGGTTACATGCGGCTGAACTACGATATCAAGCGCAAATATATCGAGCGGATGGAGCGAATGGCGAAGGAGCGCGGGCTGAAGTTTTACGTCTCCGACGCCCACCACAAGGAGAAGTCTGAAGGGGCGAATTGCTGCGGCGCGGAGTTCGGAACGGGGCCCGACGAAAAGCCCCAACCGTCATCGTGTTGCGGTCAGTTCACGGGGGCAATTCTCATCGCCAAGAAGCACGGCCAGGTTAGCTTTTCGGATATCGCCGAGGATGCCGAAGGTTGGAAGAATGTGCCGTGGATAACGGCGGCCGGATTTAATACCGGCGGCGCGGAAACTGAAGCCAAGTATTACCACCATTCAATGTTCGACTATTTGAGAGCTATCTGGAATGACCCCCACTCCTGGCAGAGCCCCGCACGCTACTTCGGCGGAGTGCTCGTGCCCGCCGAGAAGGATGCCGCTGGAGACGTTGTTTATGTCTACAACGCCCCGTTTGTCGAGGGGGGAACGCGGCTCAAATCGGTCGCCGAGATTAGGGGAGCGCGGCAATTTTGATTATTAACGTGCGCGGCACTTCGGGATCGGGTAAAACGCACTTGGCCCGCAGCCTACTGTCGCTTCACCCGGTCGTGAAACCTCATTTCAAGCAACGCGATATTGACTACACAACGATCAAGGGAGACAAGCGCACCTATTCGGCGAGGCGGGCCAACCCTCTGTACTATGTCGGCGAACGCGGAAACCTCAAGTCAACAGCGTTCTTGGGTCACTACGAGACGCCGTGCGGCGGTTGCGATACGTTGCCCGATTATGATTGCGCGTTCCATCTAGCGCGAGAGCTTCACGGCCTCGGGCACGACGTCGTGATGGAAGGGTTGTTGCTGTCCGAGGAGCGCCACCGATCCGTTCGGCTCGGAGCTGATTTGCGGGTCGTGTACGTGGACACTCCCCTGGAGACCTGCCTGGAATCCATAAACGAGCGGAGGCGTGCCCGTAATCCGCGCTCTAAAAGCGTGGACCCTAGCAACACCGCTCGCCGCGTCGGGGTCATTGAACGCTCGCTGGCCGTCCTGGAATCTCGCGGGGTTGAGGTGTTTCGAGGCGATCGGGGCGAAGCGTTCAATTGGTGCGTGAGGCAACTGGGGCTTCAATCGCCGTCATGAACTACGAGAAACTCAACATAGTTGATTTTGGGCGGCAGCTGCTTCGCTCGGGAGACCTGGACCCCGTGTACATCATTCTGCGCGAGGAGGCCGAGACGCAACCCGAACTCGTGCGCCGGTTCATGCTCGCGTATTGGTGCTTCTATTCGTGCGGGGCGGCCGCCTTTCTCGCCGAAAGGCAACATAGTTTCTGGAATTGGGTTGAACGCGCAGCCCGGAACGAGCAACCTGCCCCGCAGGGCGATCGGTGGCCCCGGGCGCGTGAGCGTCGGCATTTCCGGGGGCCCAAGTGCGTAGCCGCCGTGAAGTGGCTCGCGGGCAAATTCCCAGAGCCCGAGGAGGCCGCCCTAGCGGTCGAGGAGCGCGGGCCCGAGTTCAAACGCATCCGGGATTACGTCGTGACGTGGCCGCAATTCGGCCCGTGGATAGCGTTCAAGGCGGCCGACATGATTGAAACGGTCTTGGGCGCTGAAATAGACTTCACCGAGGCCGACATTTTTATGTACGACGCCCCGAAGGCCGCCGCCGTGATGCTCCATTCCGGCCTCGGCAACGAGAGCGGGCCGCCTGGGGGCGAGGTTGATTGGGCGCTTCGGTACCTGGACAAGCACTTCGGCGACCGTCTCGCGCCGCCCTCGCGATCCCGGCGCGTGGGCCTCCAAGAGGTCGAAACGATTTTGTGCAAGTGGAAAGCGCACGTGGGGGGCCACTACCCGATCAACAACGACCTCCGCGAGGTGGGCGAATCCCTCCACCGTTGGGGCCGGGTGTCTCCAATGGCTCTGCGTCTGGCGTCCTATTTGCCCGGGATCGAAGGCGGAAAGGCGACCCGATGAAGTGCGACGAGTGCGGCGGCGCGTGCTGCGAAAGTTTCGAGGTGCCGTTGACCGATATTCAACCGCCCGGGCAAGACGAGCTGCGATGGGTACTGCTCCACGGACGAAATATGAAACGAGCGGGTGAGCACGGCAACTATTCGTCGGTGGTATTCGACTGCAGGTGCACGGCGCTACTACCCAACGGCAAGTGCGGTGTCTACTTCGACCGGCCCGAGCTTTGCCGGGCGATGCCAGCGGGCGGAGAGGAGTGCCTGGAGCACGTAAAGGCGAGACGAACGCCGGACGAATATGCCTGGATTAGAGACGACGACGACCCCGAACAGATCCACTGACCGGAGGGGTTAATTATTTAGCGCCCGTCGCTAAAATATAAGTAGTAGAAGAAAGTTGTGAACCAACCACAAGGAGAGACGACCATGGGAGGCCCAAGAAACGTCAAGGCAAAAGACCTCGTCAACCTTCGGATCGTAGACGCCGATCTGAGCGACCCTATATCGAAACGGATAACACTAAGCGACGGCAGGCGCGTTTGGTTTCTAGCTGACGTTGCACTAGCAACCAACGACGACGGGCACGACGAACTAAACGACCTGCCCGACGGCGACCCGATGGTGACTGCCCTGACGCGAGACTGAACAGATCCACTGACCGGAGAGGATTAGCAACGATGGAGAACAAGCAAGCGACCGGACGACCTACGAAGCTCACGGCCGAGGTGCAAGACAAGATTGGCGAAGCTCTGCGCCTAGGCTCGTATGCTGAGATCGCAGCACGATATGCGGGCATTCATCCGGCTACATTTTATGACTGGATGAAGCGTGGCTCAGAGGACCTCGCGACCGGTACAAAAACGATCTTTTCCGAGTTTCACGAGACCGTAAAAGAGGCAGAGGCATTGTGCGAGGTTCGGGCCTGCGGGATTATCTCGAAGGCGATGGGCGACAGCTGGCAAGCGGCGATGACGTATCTGGAGAGAAAGCACCCTGGGCGGTGGTCTCGTAACGAACGCCGCGAGCATTCGGGCACGCTTCAGGTGGTCCCGATTAACCTGGCCGCGTTGACCAGCGAGGAGCTGGAGCAAGCCGCCCGCCTCACCGCCAAGGCGCAGGGGATCGAGCCGCCCGAGGAGATAGCTGAGGGCTCTGAGGGCTCTGGACTCTGACAGAGTCTCAGAGTCAGGGTCGCCCGAGGAGATAGCCGCAGGAGAGCCGGAAACGGCTGCTAAGGCGTCGAAGGGTTAACGCCTAACCCGTAGGGCCTTCGGGGCCTCTCGGGCCCCTAGGCGGCGATTTTTAGAATTGAGGGCTCTGAGGGCTCTGGACTCTGACAGAGTCTCAGAGTCAGGGTCGACAACGAAAGGGCCGAAAAGTTGAACGCGAACCTATTGGAAACGGCATACGCCGATATTCGAGCGGAGCAGGAGCGACGACTGAAGCACGCTCCGTTGCTCGGCTCGCTCGCCGCGTTTACGGAGGCGGCGTGGCCGGTCGTGGAGCCGCACTCGACCTACAGATCCAACTGGCACATCGAAGCTCTCGCGGGGGCCCTCGAAAGGGTGACGGCCGGGGAGACGAAACGGCTGATTGTTAACGTGTCGCCGGGGTCGATGAAGTCTTTGCTGGTCTCGGTGTTCTGGCCGTGTTGGGAGTGGGCGAGCCGTCCCCACCTCCGGTACCTTTGCGCGAGCCACGGCGTGGACCTCGCCATTCGAGATAACTTGCGCGTGAGGGACATCGTGACCTCGCCTTGGTATCGCGAACGCTTCCCGCTACGGCTCGCCGATTACCAGCGAGAAAAGACCCGGTTCAGCACGACTGCCGGCGGCCAACGCATCGGCACCGGCGTGGGCGGAGTCGGGACCGGGGAGCACCCTGACCGCATCATTATCGATGACCCGCACAAGGAGAGCGAGGCACGCTCGGACGTCGAGAGGGAGAGGGCCCTGCGGTGGTTCGATCGAACGATTGCAACGCGAGGTCTCGTGCGCGACGTTCGGATGGTCGTGATCATGCAGCGGCTACACGAGCGCGACCTGTCCGGCCACCTCCTCGATCGCGGAGGGTGGGATCACGTTTGCTTCCCAATGAGATTCGAGCCCGACCGCGCCGACCCTCTCGACCCTCGCCGAGAGGATGGCGAACTGATGTGGCCGGACCTGTTCCCGGCTTCGGTTGTCGATCGGCTTGAGTGTGATTTGGGCCCCTACGGAACTGCCGGGCAGCTTCAGCAGAGACCCTCGCCAGAGGGGGCCGGACTATTCCAGCGCGACTGGTTCGAGGTGGTGGACGCGCTACCCGCCGAGGCGGTGCGATGCCGTGGATGGGACACCGCCGCGACCCCGGGCGGAGGCGACTGGACGGTGGGGGTGAAGATCGCCCAGAGCAACGGGCACTATTTCATCGAGGACGTCAGGCGCGGACAACTCAGCGCCGCCGCCGTCGATAGCTTAATCACCCAGACCGCCGCCCTGGACGGTAGGGGGTGCAAGCAGCGCGAGGAACAAGAGCCGGGTAGCTCAGGCAAGGCGGTTATCTCAGCCCGCTCTCGGGCTCTCGCCGGGTACGACTATTCAGGCATCTCGACCACCGGCGCAAAGGTGGTCCGGGCTGGACCGTTTAGGGCCCAGGCGCAGGCTGGTAATGTAAAAGTCTTGCGCGCTCCCTGGACGGCGGCTTATCTTGATGAACTGGAGACGTTTCCGGTGGGCGTCCACGACGACCAGGTGGATGCTAGCTCGGCGGCATTCAATGAGTTGACCTCGGGCCCAGGGCCGTTGCGAACCCGAGAGGCACGGTGGGGCTAGAGAATGATCAATACTCGGCGCACGTTCGGCTCTGGGGGGCCGTCATCAAGCTCGCCATTCGCGACGCTCGACGGCTTCGAGATGTCGGGGGCCGGAGGGAGTCGCCGAAATGGGAGCAGCGGAAATATGGACGACTATTGACCGATACGAGCCCGCAGGAGTTTTTCGACAGCGACTGGTTCGAGGAGATTTGCCGCATGACCGGGGCTAGCCCCGAGACTATCCGGGCGGCGATACGCCGCGCCGAACTAGAGGAGATGATTGATGACTAAAATTCCCACGGTAGCAGTTCGACGAACCGAGCCGATCACCGAACCGTTCGAGGGCCACGCCCATAACGTGTCCTTCGTGAGCGTGGCAAAGACGGTGATCAATGCCCACGAGTTCGACGTTGACCGGCACCGCACTTGCCGCGTGATAAAGCAAGTTTCGTCGAACGGACACAAGGTTCATTACCGAGCCCCGAGCGGCACCCCCACGCTGCTTAAAAGCGACGGCAAAAAAGGGCATGTTACCGTCTGGGAGCCCGTCGAAATTGACGTGGACGAGATGTCGGTGAAATCCGTCAGGGAGTTTGTCGAGGACGGCGCTGCCCCATTCGAGATTGAGCAGCTGGCGCTCGCCGAGGCTCACGGCCGGAGGCGGCCGGGCGTGTTTCGAGCCTTGGCTGGCGGGCTCGTTCAAATTTGGGAACACAGCGACAAGTGGCCGCCTCACGAGGAGGGGCGGCGACGTATTGCAAGAACGGAGGCGCGCAAGGCGCTGAAGCGACTAGGTCTGCCGCAAGCCGATCTGGCGACGCTTCTGGCCGAGACCCTCCGACCAAGGGAGAATTAAATGCCGATCAATACGCCACCGAAAAGTTACGATGACGCTGCCGTTAAATGGAAGCGATGCCGCGATTGCTTCGAGGGGTCGGATGCGGTAAAGGCCGCCGGGCCCGAGTATCTCCCGCCCCTCGGCAGCCACGACAACTCGGCGAAGGGTCGCGCTCAATACGCAGCGTACAAAGCCCGTGCACTGTTTTACAACGCGACCGCCCGAACCGTCCAGGGCCTCGCCGGTCTCATATTTCAGAAGGCACCAACCTTCGAGTTAACGCCCGCCATCGAGGGTCACGAGCAGGACGTGACCATGGCCGAGGAGAGCGCCGAATTGTTTGCGCTTCACGCCACCGAGGAGATACTGACCACCGGGCGCTACGGGGTGCTGGTCGAGATGAGTGCGGCGGGTGAATCTCCGTCGCGGCCGTACTGGGTTGGGTATAAAGCAGAGGACGTGTGCTCATACCGCATTGAGTACCGAGGAGGCGAGGCGGTGCTGTCGCGGGTCGTTTTGAAAGAGAGCTATTGGGAGCCAGACCCCGAGGACGAATTCCACGAGGACGAGGTGACGCAGTTCCGGGTGCTCCATCTCGGAGACGAGGCGAATGAGGGCCGATTCTACCGCCAGACGATTTGGCGAGAGGAGGAGGGCTCAGGCGAGTGGATACCGGTGGAAGAATTTGTGCCGCTACGCCGAGACCGCCCGCTGGACTTCATTCCCTTCATTATTATCGGCCCCACGAGCGTCACGCCGGAGATATCGAAGCCGCCATTGCTGGATTTGGTGGACGTAAATTTGAGCCACTATCGAGGGAGCGCCGACCTGAAGCACGGGCTTCACAAGGTCGCTCTGCCGCAGCCTTGGGCCTCGGGTATCCAGGGGGCGGGGACCGACGACGGGGCCATCACCATCGGGCCGTCTGTCGTGTGGATGCTCGATAGCGGCGGCCGTGCTGGCATGGTGGAATTTACGGGGGCCGGTTTGGGTGCCATTCGTACCGACCAAGTGGACATGCAGGCGCTCATGGCAACGCTAGGCGCGAGGCTTCTGGAGGAGGACGGTGGACCCCCTGAAACAGCTACAGCCGTGCGCATGAAGCATGCCGGTGAGAACGCGACAATCAGAACAATTGCCGCCTCGATCGAGACCGGGCTGACGCAGATATTCCAGTGGCATGCGTGGTGGGCCGGTACCGAGGAGGACCCAGAATCGGTAGAGGCCGGAGTGGAACTGAACAAGGATTTCTTCAGTCAACGAGCGACCCCGGATGATGTAAAAGCAGCCATGCTGCTCTGGCAATCGGGCGGCATATCGTTTGAGACTTTTTACCACAACTTGGAACAAGGCGAGTGGACGCGACCGGGGGTGGACGCCGAGGAGGAGCACCAGGAACTAGTCGCCGAGGGCGTAGCCGATCCCGGGCCCGTCGACATTGAGGAGGAGGTTGTTGAGGTCGAGGAGGTCGTTGAGGTCGAGGCGGAGTGATCGCACCGGAGTTTTGCTTGTTCTTACGGGTAAAAGCTAGAAATGGCCCATTACCCGTTAGAACGGAGGCCGTTCCGACGGGTAACGGGAAATATGCTCACTTAGCCATAGGAAAAATGACATGACTGTATACAACGAGCAGAAACCTTTGCCGCCACCGCCTAAAACATTGCGACTAGCGACCACGCCAGGGTTGCCGCAGAATCTTAGCGAGGCGCAGCGGGAGATCGTAAAGCTGCGCCGAAGGTTGAAGGAGCGCGACTGGGCGATCGCAGAATTGATGGCCCATCAATTCAACAAGATGAAGGGCTGGCTTCGTATGCGTCCGGTTATTGACGGCGAGATCGTGCCGGAGGGCGTTGAGTCTCCCTCGGTCCCGGTTGGAGGTTTCGCCTTCATTGACTCAAGGACCGGCTCGATTATCGGTGGCGACGATACGCCGACAGAGGACGAGACTGGGTGATCGGCACCAAGCAACGAATCCGATACATGCGCCAGAGGGCCCGACCGATCGAGCGGTGCACCGATCCTCTCGTGGTCGCGGCTCGCGAGGCTCTCCGGGCCGCCGTATATCGCCCGGACGAACCTGAGCACGAGTACCACCCCGTGATTTGCGAGCTTCTCTATGAGGCGGAGAGGCGAGCGGACGACCCTTCCGGGATCTGGGCCACGTCGATGGACGTGAGGGCCGAATGGGTCGCCTTGGTGCGCTTATTGCTTAAAAACTTAAACCCTAAGGAAGGTGAAAACGATGAGCCGAACCGTGCCGCATGAATGTATCCGATGTCCCCATATCTGCCCGGGCTGCGGCAAGGCCGTTGAGATCGGGGCCGCTACTCCCTCGGGTTGCGACAATTCCGTAGGGCGCAAATTCATAGCGCGGCCGGTTTTCTGCGGGAAACAATCCTGCCTGACGAAACGCATCCGAGAGGGATGGGCGCGACGCGGCTGCTCGGTCGAATTCGGCACGGCGCTGTACGATCGACTCAGCCGCCTGATCAGAATTTACCCGCACGAGGAGGAGCACGAAAAGTTCCGTCAAGAGCCCGTTGCCGTGCCGGCCGGAGGCCACAAGGCCGTAGTGATAAGAAGTGTGAAATATCCAAGCGGCAAGACGTACAGATTTGACGGGGCGAATGCCTAAAACGGCCCGAGAGGTCAGGCTGGAAGCCGAGAGAGACGAACGGCGCATCAAACGCGAATGGCTGGAATCCGTCGAGAGACTCAAGGGCAAATTGTCGGTGGAGAAGCTCGCCGTGGCCATCTCGCTCGGAGGGTTACGAAACGCCGAAAAGCTTATGCCAAAGAAGTTGATCCTGGAGGAGATGGAGCCGGTGCGCGAAGCTGTCGTCAAGGCGTCCGTCGTCGGGATCGAGATTGCTGACCGTGAGATCGAAGCGTTGAACCGTGGCCAAAAAAAGTAAGCAAAAAAAGCCGCCCCCGAGCGCGGCGCTGCGGGCCATAAAAGCCGCCAAAGCCGAGGCGGCGAAGTTCGCCAAAAAGTCGGTCAACGAGATCGCCGGCAACACTTATGAGGCGTACCACTCGGTGGTTGAGTCCGCGATTGCTCAGGGGCGGGCCGCGTCGGAAAACATCGGCACGATCGTCGCCGAGGAGGCCGCGTGGATGGAGCTATCGCCGCAGGAGCGCGAGGCACGAATAGCTAAGAAGGCCGCCCAGATTCTGCAGCGACCGCCCGCGCAACTCCCCGCCTCGGTCCAGCCGACGACGACGGCTGAAGCCCGTCGCCAGGCCACCCGTATCTTGAAACGCGAGGCGGCGCGCCAGCTCCAGATGTCGCCGAAGGAGCACGCCAAACTAGCCAAGGAGCTTCTCGGCCTATATCGCGGCCAAGCTCACGCGGCTCTCGAATACCGGGCGCAGCTTATTCGCTCGGGGATGTCTCCCGGGGACGTTGACCGGGCGTTCAAAAAACTCGTAGCCGAGAAGCTCGAAGCCCGAGCCCAGACAATCGCCGAATATGAGAGCCGCAAAGCCCGCTTCGAGCTTCAGCGAGGCCGCTGGAGGGAGCAGATGAAGAGCGGCAACCTGAGCCCGACCGCGACGAAGTACGTACACGTTTCGGGAGAGGCGTGCGCGATCTGCCAGAGGCAGAAAGCGTCCAATCCCACTCCCGGGACCGAGGACTGGGACAAGGCGGGCAACTCCGACCCCATCCCAATTTTTACCAAGACCGGAGAACTTCGGCAATACCAGATCGGCAACAGGGTACGCCGGGGCAAGGTCTGGGGGCGGCGATGGGTAAAGGGTCCGCCGTTCCATCCGCACTGCCGCTGCTACGAGGCGCTGAGCGGATAGCGCCGAGGGTTGGCAGAGGGGTCGCCGTCGGCTAGGATAATAGGCCAATGTCACTGAAGACTCGCATTCATACTCTTGACGAAGTACCCGAGGAGCTGCGCCACGCATACGTCGAGCGCAACGGGGGCTTCTCTCTCACGATCGAAGGGCCCGCGCCGGAGGGATACGCCACTGGCGAGGACTACGCTGGCGTGCTCCAGAAGCAGCAAGAATATCGAGACCGCAATCATTCGCTGCTTTCCGACGCGGCAGGCATCGCCGGGGTCGAACGGGCCGAGGATATGAAGCCGGTCAAGGAACTCGTTGACCGGTACCGCTCGCTGGACCTCGATGAATACGAAAGGCTGAAATCTAATGCCGAGAAACTCGCGACAAAGGGCGTGAAGCAGCCCGACGATATCCGGTCAATAGTCCTGGAGGCGGTCGAGCCGCTGAAGGTCGAACTGGAAACCGAACGAGCCGCCCGACAAGCCGCCCAACGCAAGAGCGACCAGGCGCAGCTTCGAGGCGAGATCAGCACCGCCTTTCTCGACGTCGGCGGCCAGCCCAAGGCGCTGGAATTCATTACGACGCAAGCCGAGGCGGTTTTTGAAATAGTGGAAGGAAAGCTGCGAGCCCGACCGGGTCAATACAGCAAGCGCGACGCCGGAGAGCCCATCAAGGTCGCTGAGTGGATGGACGAGCAGACACGTGCCGTCAACTTCGCCTTTGGCCAATCGGGGGGCGGAGGAGCTACCCCGAGCGTGGGCGCGTCTCCCGCGACGAACGCCGCCGTGCTGAGCGACCCGTCGCCGGAAGAGCTTGGAAAACATTCCAAAGCAATTTCTGAAGGAAGGATGAAAATAATCAACTCATAGGGGAGATTGTTTGCGGTTGTCCGATCGCGTGGCCCGGAGGGTCTCGGCGGTCGAACTCGGAGAGGTCGTCAACCGTTCTCAGTCTCAGCGCCACCCGGAGGGTGGACGTGAAGCACCGGAGGTGCTGCCTGATTTGAATAACGCCCCGAGAGCGGGGCAGAATCAGGGAGCACCAAGTGGCCGGATCACTCGTAACAACCAACGTCGTTCAAACCCTCGTGGCGATGGGCCTGTCAACCCTCCGAGAGCGATGCCTCATGCCGCGCATCGTGAATCGCGAGTACGAAGCAGACATAGTCGGCGTCAAGCAAGGCGCTACCGTCAACGTAGCAGTGCCCGCTAGCATCACCACCGTTGCCGTCAGCCCGGATGTCGTGCCGCCCGCCGTAACGGCCGTCACGCCAACGTCGGTTGCCGTTACCCTCGACCAGTGGAACGCTGCCCCGTTTGCGATGTCTGATAAGGCCATCGTGCAGGTACAAGACGGCATCATTCCGATGCAGGCAGCCGAGGCCGTCAAGAGCCTCGCCAATACCATCGATCAATTCTTGTGGGGGTTCTACAACCGGTTTTATTCCTACACTGGAACAGCAGGCACAACCCCGTTCGCCAGTGACTTCAGTGACTATTTAACAGCGCGGAAACTAGCCAACACCGAGCTGATGCCGCCGAGCGATAGGCGCATGCTTATCGACGAGGCAGCAGAGGCAAACGTGCTTGGATTGCGCGGCGCTCAGGACGCCTCATTCAGGGGCTCCACCCAGGGCATCCAGCGAGGCGAGATGGGCGAGTTGCTCGGGGCCGATTGGGCCATGACGCAGAACGTACCCACCCACACCGTCACCGGGGCCGGGACCGTCACTGTTAATGACGCCGGGGTCGAAGTTGGAGACACTACGCTGACTTGGGATGGTGGCGGCACGGCACCCGCAATCGGCGACGTATTCACCGTGGCTGGCGATAGCCAGACATATGTAGTTGAAAGCTCGACGGCGACCGTTATCACGATGCACCCGGCAGCCAAGGTCGCCTGGGCCGACGACGCCGCCGTCACCTTCAAGGGCACGGGCCCTCAGAACTTGCTACTCCATCGCGACGCTATCGCCTTTGCGATGGCCCCGTTGCAGGAAACCGCGATGACGGCAGCCAAACGTGAAAGCCAGGCCACCGCAGTTGATGCGGAGTCCGGGCTGGTGTTGCGCCTGGTCCAGATGGAGGGTTACTACCAGAACACCTGGTCATTTGACGCGCTGTACGGGGCAAATGTAGTGCGCAGAGAATTGGGCGTGCGCATAGCCGGTTAATCCCATCCGAAGGGGCGGGGAGGTCGGGAGACCTTTCCCGCCTTCTTCACTAACACGAGGAGGGACTGACGATGGCTGAAGCCACTCAATCCTGGAAGTTAGCAAACAACACCGAGACCATCGGAGGCGAGACCGCCCTTGATGGCTCAAATCCAACGGCTGTTTCCACTGGGCTCTCGACAATTGTCAGCGTGGATCTGACGCTTGAGGGCTCGGGCGCTCCCGGCGTTGGGACGTCGCTCGTGACCTACACAAAGAGCGGCGGCACGGTGTCGATTTATGCCTGGAAGGTCACAAGCTCGTCAGACACGACATTGGTTGCTTCGACGGGCACCGAGACCGTGAGCTACACGGTGGTTGGTTACTAACATGGGGACGCTGCCCACCGTTTCGGTTAGCTTCAAGAAGGGAGACCGGCGGCGCGTCGTGATCAATGCCTCGGAGTTTGACGAGAGCATTCACAAGCTCGAAGCCGAACCGCCGAAGCCCGCCCCGATCGTTGCGCCGGTAGTCGAGGCGGAGAACTCCGGCGCTGTCGATATTACCGAAATGACCGTGCCGCAGGCGGCGCGGATTATCGCGGAGACAAATGACGATCACGTGCTGGAAGCGTTCGCTGTCGCGGAGGGATCTGGACGTGCTCGCAAGGGCGTTCTCTCCGCGATCGAAAAACGCAGAGAGGCGATTTAACGGCCGCTGATTTCAGAAGGTACTAAGACGAGGCCCAGAGGGTTCGGGGCCCTCTCGGGGCGCAGGAGAGCCCCCTGGGGCCCCGCTAAGGAGGGGTGAATGGCGTCAATAGGCGAGATCAAAACAACCCAACAAATTATTACGACCGCGACCGACACCGCCATCGTCGACATCTCGGCTATAGCCGGTACCGATTCGGGCAGCTTCATAGAAATTCTGGAGCTGTACGTTTCGGTATTCGTCGCGGCCGCCTCGACCACGCTGCGGTTTGAGGAGGGGGCCGCCGGTACCGCCATTGGCGCGCTCGGCACGGCGGCGGGCACGGCGATCGGAGACCAGATGGTCAAGTCATTTCCAAATGGGGGCTGGAGGCTTCCCGCCAACACTGATTTGAGCGCCGAGACCGTCGGCTCATCGTGCACCTGGTATGTAGCGGTCAAGTATCGAGTGGTCATCTAGGTCGATGGGTACAAGCGCCATCGTTGCCACCGTCGGAGGGGCGAGCAGTAATTCATATTGCACGCTCGCCGAGGCCGACCAATATCAGGATGATCGGACACCGAGTGGCACAACCTGGTCGGCTGAAACTGACGCGAATAAAAACCGTGCGTTGCTGTTTGCTACGACCCTTCTTGAGGCGTGCGTTATCTGGACCGGGACCGTCAAAACCGACACGCAGGCGCTCCAGTGGCCACGCTACGGGATGGTGGCAAAAAACAACGTGTATCCCGTCGACAACGACGTGGTACCGGACGAGCTGAAACACGCCCAGGCGGAGTTCGCCCGACAGATTTTGGCCGACGTGGACAGGACGAACGACAACCCCGTTGAGACCCAGGGCATCACCTCGCTCTCGGCGGGGTCGGTCTCGCTGACTTTCTCCGAAAACCAGGCGATCAAAATGGTGCCTGACTTGTGCTTTCTATACCTGCCGCAGTGGTGGGTGGAGTCGATCCGGGGCCGGTCGTCGGCCACTCGCGTTCTCGTGCGGGGGTACTGATGGGATTACAAACGACCCTGGCCGCCGGTATCGCTACAGCAAAGACGGTCGCTGCCTCACTACTGGACGACATCACGATTGAGCCATTCACCGGAAACGACAGAACCGGGGCCCCGAGTTACGCGGCCGCCGTAACCTATCCCGCGTTGGTCGAGCCGAAGCAAAGAATCACAAAAAACAGCCTTGGGGAGGACGTCGTGTCGCAAGCCCGGGTGACGATCCTGGAGCCGATCGCGGCGAACGGTACGAGCGGCCGCCACGAGCCCGTGGACGCCCGAGACAAGCTGACACTTCCCGATGGAACTGTAGGGCCCATTCTCGATATCGTCGGCACCGTAAATCCAGACACCGGCTACCCGTACATGTTTGAAATATATCTGGGAGCGGGTTAATGGC
>Ga0080013_1001179_pt1 | contig 35540 bp, 17 predicted proteins | sample ETNvirenome_6_85_FD_69236 | JGI IMG/M metagenome (GOLD analysis project Ga0080013, IMG submission 69236) | Marine viral communities from the Pacific Ocean - ETNP_6_85 (SPADES assembly) (version 2) | ecosystem: Environmental > Aquatic > Marine > Oceanic | place: Pacific Ocean | collected 2013-06-19
GATTCATCACAACGTCTTCAGAAGGTTTTATGATATGAGAGGTAAAGAAAAGAATAGTAGATCATATTTAAACGAAGATATGTATTTATGCTCTTTAGATCAAATATATCTTTATAAAAAACAGTCTGGAGATTGGATTACTTTTGGAGACAGGTGTTTTGTTAAACCTATATGTAACACTAATAAGTTTGATATAAATTTAGAAGAACCTAATATAGGGATAATTAAGTATGATAATAAAAAGCTAAACAATATAGGTATTAAAAACGAGATGCTAGTAACTTTCAAACCTCATTCAGAGTTTGAATTTATAGTAGACAATCAGCGTTTATATTGTATGAAATCAAGTAATATTGTAGTAAAGCATGAATACGAAGGAAACGAAAAAGAATATAATCCAAGCTGGGCAAGTTGCAGTTAACGAATTAATAAAGGTTGCTAAAGAGCCAATAGTTGACTCTGGAGACGATGTGTCTGCTGATAGGTTAAAGAATGCAGCAGCAACAAAGAAACTAGCTATATTTGATGCTTTTGAGATATTAAACAGAATGGAGGAAGAAGAGAAAATTTTGGAAGACAAATCTAAAAAAGATATTAAGCCAAAAAAATCTTATTCTATTTCACCAGAAAAACGTTCTAAATAATGAGTTATGAACAAACATTATTTAAAATAGTCAAAGACGTAGTTAATCCCAAGATCTTAAAAAAGAACAATAGGTTTAAGAAATGGGAGTATGGTTATAATCCTGACTATGACTTTATTGTTATAAGTAAAACAGGACAAATTGGAGAAATCATTGAAATTCAAAATCTCAGAATTGCTTTACCAGCAGTTAACAAAGCGTTTAAAAGAAGTGAGAAAAAAGAAGAGCAATATTGGGAAAAACAACCATACCCAAAAGAACTAAATAGAATAAAAAGTACTTTTGAATGGGATGAGTATCCATTAGAATTTAAAGAACAATGGTTTGATTATATCGAAGAAGAATTTAATAGAAGAGAAGAAGGATATTGGTACTATAACAATGGTGTTCCTAACTATATTACTGGTACTCATTACACATATTTACAGTGGTCAAAAATCGATGTTGGATCAGCAGATTATAGAGAATCAAACAAATTATTCTTTTACTTCTGGGAAGCTTGTAAAGCCGATACTAGATGTTACGGAATGTGTTACCTTAAAAACAGACGATCAGGATTTTCATTTATGGCTTCAGCAGAACTTGTTAATCAAGCCACAATGTCAAGCGATTCAAGATTTGGGGTATTATCCAAAACAGGTGCAGATGCTAAGAAAATGTTCACGGATAAAGTTGTACCCATCTCGGTTAACTATCCATTCTTTTTCAAACCCATCCAAGATGGTATGGATCGTCCTAAAACCGAATTGGCATATAGAATCCCAGCTTCTAAATTAACTAGAAGAAAACTGGATTCTGGAGAAAAACTAGAAGAGCTAGATGGACTAGATACAACTATAGATTGGAAAAACACTGGAGACAATAGCTATGATGGTGAAAAATTAAAACTATTAGCTCACGATGAAAGTGGTAAATGGGAGAGACCAGATAATATTAAAAACAACTGGAAAGTAACTAAAACGTGTTTAAGGTTAGGTAGAAGGATTATTGGTAAATGCATGATGGGATCAACCAGTAATGCTCTGGATAAGGGAGGTAGAAACTTCAAAGATATATACTACAGCTCTGATGTAACTCAACGAAATAAAAATAATCAAACTAAGTCTGGTTTATATTCGTTTTTTATCCCAATGGAATGGAATTACGAAGGTTATATAGATATGTATGGTTACCCAGTATTTGATACCCCTGAAAAACCTATAATTGGAGTTGATGGATTACCTATCAATATAGGTGTTATAGAATATTGGGATAATGAAGCTGAAGGATTAAAGAGTGATCAAGATGGTTTAAATGAATTTTTTAGACAATTTCCTCGTACAGAAAAACATGCTTTTAGAGATGAAACTAAAGAATCACTTTTTAATTTAGTTAAAATATACGAACAAATAGATTTTAATGAAGAATTAAATAATAAAGCAGAAGTTACTCAAGGTAATTTTCAGTGGGAAAAAGGTGTTAAAGACACTAAAGTCAGTTTCATGCCAAATAATAAAGGAAGATTTTTTATTTCATGGATTCCACCTAAAAACCTTCAGAATCAAGTGATTATAAAGAATAACGTTAAATATCCTGGCAACGAACACTTAGGAGCATTTGGATGTGATAGTTACGATATCAGTGGAACTATTGATAGAAGAGGATCTAATGGCGCTTTACATGGATTAACTAAGTTTAGTCTAGAAGATGCTCCACCGAATAAGTTTTTTTTAGAATATATATCAAGACCACCTACTGCTGAAACGTTTTTTGAAGACGTACTAATGGCTTGTGTATTTTATGGTATGCCTATATTAGTAGAAAACAATAAACCTAGATTATTATATTATTTAAAGAGAAGAGGATATAGAATGTTTTCGATAAACCGCCCGGATAAAATATGGAATAAATTATCTGTTACGGAAAAAGAAGTGGGAGGAATACCAAATTCTAGTGAAGATATGAAACAAGCTCATGCAGCAGCTATTGAAACTTATATAGAGAATAATGTTGGACTAAAGCAAAATGGAGATTATGGGGAAATGGTATTTCAACGTACATTAGAAGATTGGGCACAATTTGATATTAATAATAGAACTAAACATGATGCTTCTATAAGTTCTGGTTTAGCATTAATGGCTTGTAATAGAAATAAGTATAAACCATTAGCGAATAGAACTACAAAATATATGAATTTAGGAATTAAGAGATATGATAATACAGGGTTTCTTTCAAAAATACAAAAATAAATGATTTACACTAATACACGAAGTAGTTTTCCAGATCAGGTGGTACCTGAAGAAGAGAAAATGAGTTTAGAGTATGGTCTGCAAGTTGCAAGAGCTATTGAAGGCGAATGGTTTAATAGTTCGGTTGGTGGATATAGATATGAAAATAATTATAATGTATTCTATCGTAGGCGATTATATGCAAGAGGAGAACAACCTGTACAGAAATATAAAGATGAATTATCAATAAATGGTGATTTGTCATATCTTAACTTAGATTGGAAACCTGTACCTATAATTCCAAAGTTCGTAGATATAGTAGTTAATGGTATGTCTAGTAAATTGTATGATATAAAAGCTTTTGCTCAAGATCCTGCCTCTCAAAAAACTAGAACTGATTATGCTCAACATTTACATAAACAAATTGCTGCTAAAGCATTTATGGATGAAGTTCAGGCTAATTTAGGACTAAATTTGTCTCAATTACCACCAGGTGATAAAGTACCACAATCAGAGCAAGAACTAGAATTACATATGCAGTTAGATTATAAACAATCTATAGAAATTGCAGAAGAAGAAGCTATATCAAATGTATTAACTCGAAATAAATATGATTTAATAAGAAGAAGATTTAATAGAGATTTAACAGTATTAGGTATTGGTGCTGTTAAGACTAGTTTTAATAAAGCTAATGGTATAGTTGTTGATTATGTAGATCCTGCTAATTTAGTTTGGTCGTATACAGAAGATCCTAATTTTGAAGACATATATTACGTTGGTGAAGTTAAATCAATAAGTATCCCTGAACTTAAAAAAGAATTTCCTGATTTAAGTACTCAACAATTAGAAGAAATACAAAAGTTCCCTGGTAACACTAATTACACCAGAAACTACGAAGGTAAAAACAATAACAATACAGTTCAAGTTCTTTATTTTGAATATAAAACTTATGCAGATCAAGTATTTAAAATAAAACACACTGATCAAGGGTTAGAAAAAGCTATTGAAAAAACAGATATATTTAATCCTCCGCCTAGTGATAACTTTGATAGAATATCAAGATCTATAGAGGTATTATATCATGGAGCTAAAATACTAGGACACCCTATAATGTTAAAGTGGGAGGTTGCAGAAAACATGACTAGACCGTTTGCTAATCTTAGTAAAGTACAAATGAATTATCAACTTTGTGCACCTACTTTATATAAAGGTAGAATAACGTCTTTAGTAGAAAGAATGATTGGTTTTGCAGATATGATTCAATTAACATCGTTAAAATTACAACAAGTATTATCCAGAATAGTGCCTGATGGAGTGTTCTTAGATGTTGATGGTTTAGCAGAAGTAGATTTAGGCAATGGAACACATTATAATCCTAGTGAAGCTTTAAATATGTATTTCCAAACAGGTAGTATAGTTGGTAGGAGTATGACTCAAGATGGTGATCTTAATCATGGTAAAGTGCCTATTCAAGAGTTAAATAGTTCTAATGGGGGACAGAAAATCGCATCACTCATCCAAACTTATCAATATTATTTACAAATGATAAGAGACGTCACCGGACTTAATGAAGCTAGAGATGCTAGTACTCCTGATAAAGATGCCTTAGTGGGTTTACAAAAGTTAGCTGCTGCTCAATCTAACGTAGCTACTAGACATTTAATGCAAGCGAGTTTATTTCTTACATTAAGAGCGTGTGAAAATATTGCCTTACGTATTGCCGATTGTTTAGAATTCGATTTAACCAGAGAAGCTTTAATAGATAGTATAAGTTCCTATAATGTTGGAACTTTGCAAGAGCTTCAAACTTTAAACTTGTTTGACTTTGGGATATTCTTGGAACTAGAACCTGATGAAGAAGAAAAAGCCATGTTAGAACAAAATATTCAAATGGCTCTTCAAAAAGGGGGGATAAATTTAGAAGACGCTATAGATATTAGACAAGTAAAAAACTTAAAACTAGCTAATCAATTATTAAAACTTAAGCGCAAGCAAAATTTGAAAGCGGCTCAAGAAGCTCAACAAGCTAATATCAAAGCTCAAGCAGAGGCTCAAACAAGACAAAGAGAAGAAGAAGCTATGTTTGAAGTCCAAAAACAGCAAGCGTTAAGCCAAACTAATATTGAATTTGAGAAAGCTAAATCACAATTTGAACTAGAGCGCTTACAGACAGAAATGCAGTTGAAGAAGGAAATATTAGAAGTAGAGTTTGTATATGACATGCATATTGAAAAAGAAAAAATGAAAGCTACAGGTAAAAAAGAAGCTTTAATAGAAGATAGAAAAGATAAAAGAAGTAAACAAGAAGCAACTCAACAGAGTCAATTAATAAATCAAAGTCAAAACGACTTATTACCAACAGATTTTAATAATCAAATACAGTAAAAAATAAATTATATAATATTATATCATGAAAGAAACAGAAACACCAAAAGTAGACGAGTTAAAGACTCCAGAAAAACCTATAGTAGATCCTAAAGTAGAATCGTTGAAGATAAAAAAACGTCCAAAGAAACTTACGAAAGTAGATGACGCGGTGAAAATAGATTTAACTCAGAAAGAAGAAAAAAAAATAGAAGACGTTGTTCAGCCAATGATTCAAGATGTTGTGGAAGATGTAAAAGAAAAAAAAGAGGAGAAGGAAGATAAAGCAGAATTAACTAATGAAACAGTAGCACCAATTCAAGAAATACCTACCGATGAAGTAACAGAAAAATTTACTCCTACATCAACTCCTGAACCAGTTATTGTGCCAGATAACTTACAAGACTTAGTAGGCTTTATGAAGGATACGGGTGGTACAGTGGAAGATTACGTTAGATTAAACGCAGATTATTCTAAAACAGATCCTAAAGTATTGTTACAAGAATACTATGCCCAAACAAAACCTCATTTAGACAAAGAAGAAATTAATTTTATGATGGAGGATAAATTCCATTATGATGAAGAATATGATGAAGAGCGAGACATCAAGAAAAAACAACTCGCAATGAAAGAAGAAGTTGCTAAAGCTAATAACTTTTTAGATGGTTTAAAAGATAAATACTACCGTGAGATCAAGTTGAAACCCGGTATCAGTAAAGAACAACAGCAGGCAACAGAATTTTTCAACAGACATAATAAGGAACAAGAAATAGCTCACAAACAACACTCAGAGTTTAAAAAGTCCACTAATGATTATTTTACCAATGATTTCAAAGGTTTTGATTTTAATATTGGAGAGAAGAAATTTAGATATGGAGTTAAAAACCCTGAAGACGTTGCTTCAGCTCAATCTGATATCGCCACATTTGTTAAGAAGTTCTTAAGTGAAGATGGAAGTGTAAAGGATTATACTGGTTATCACAAAGCTATTTATGCAGCACGAAATGCTGATACAATTGCCCAACATTTTTATGAGCAAGGCAAAGCCGATGCTGTAAAAGATGTTATGGCAAAATCCAAAAATGTGAGTAATGTAGCTCGTCAAACAGCAACAGATGATCATGTATATTTAAATGGATTACGTATAAAAGCTGTTAGTGGTGTTGATAGTTCTAAATTAAGAATAAAAAAGAATAAATAACTAAAAACAAAAAAACATGGCGTTTACAAGTATGCATGCAGGTTTAGCTCCTGCACAAGATAGGGTGACGTTGTCGACAAATTATTTGCAATGGACCGATCCAACTGTGGCTGGAACTTTTGCAGATTTTGCTCAACAATATTTACCTGAATTATACGAACAAGAAGTTGAAAGATTTGGTAATAGAACCATCTCTGGATTCTTAAGAATGGTCGGGGCAGAAATGCCAATGACCTCAGATCAAGTAATCTGGTCTGAACAAAATAGATTACACATTTCTTATGATACAGTAACTGAAGCTGCTGGAACTTTCACAGTTAACTTAGCTGGTTTAGGTGTAACAGATCATGCAATTAGAACAGGTAATACTATTGTAGTATTTAATCCTCTAACAGGAGTAACTCTTAAAGGTTTAGTTACAAGTGTACCGTTAGCAACAACATTTACTGCGGCTTGTTATACAGCTGCTGGTTGGGCTGGTTTAGGTGCTGGAAACTTAAGAATATTCGTTTACGGATCTGACTTTGGTAAAGGTACAGTTGGAATGCAAGGAGGCGTTGAGCCAAATTTCACTCAATTTAGTAATAAGCCAACTATTATAAAAGATCAATACCAAGTTAATGGTTCTGATACTGCTCAAATTGGTTGGGTTGAAGTTGCTACTGAAGATGGTACATCTGGTTTTTTATGGTATATGAAAGCTGAATCAGAGACTAGATTAAGATATGAAGATTATCTTGAAATGGTTTGTGTTGAAGGTGAATTAGCTGCTGTTGGATCTGATGTTGCAGGTCTTGCTGCTACTCAAACATCATATGGAACAGAAGGTATGTTTGCTGCGTTACAAGCAAGAGGAAATGTATACTCTGGTTTTGCTGGAGCTGCTGCTCCTGGTGCTGGTGCTTTAGGTGATTTCGATCAAATATTGCAACAACTAGATAAGCAAGGTGCTATTGAAGAAAATATGCTTTTCTTAGATAGAGCTACGGCTTTAGACTTTGATGATATGATCGGTGCTCAAGCTGGTGGTGGTTATGCTGCTGCTTCTTCAGTATCTTATGGTCTATTTGATAACTCTGATCAGATGGCGTTAAACTTTGGATTTTCAGGATTTAGAAGAGGTTCTTATGACTTCTACAAAACTGACTGGAAATACTTAAATGATGCTTCTACTAGAGGAATGGTTGATAATATAAAAGGTGTTTTAGTTCCTGCTGGAACTTCAACAGTATATGATCAAATGTTAGGTACTAACATAAGAAGACCATTTTTACATACTAGATATAGAGCTTCTGAGACAGAAGATAGAAGAATGAAATCTTGGATAACTGGATCTGTTGGAGGTGTTTACACTGATGATTTAGATGCAATGAGAGTTCATTACTTGTCAGAAAGATGTCTTTGTGTACAAGCTGCTAATAACTTTGTATTATTTACAGATTAATAATTAACCCTTAAAAATATAAAATTATGGCACTTATAAAAGTAATAAGCGAAGATTTATCAGAGAATATTTATGATGTAGATATTCCTGTAGTTGTATCAGGCGTTTCAACAGCCGGCGCTAGTTATGCGATAACTATGGCTACTGGACCAGGTACGTTAGATATAACAAATCCTGTTGGAACAGTTACAATGAACACTAGATCGTATATAAAAAATATGAATGAGTTGATAGAGGAAGCTGTTGCTGACCCTTATGCAATACCAACTTTCACTCAAGTATATAACGCAGAAGCAAATGCATATTTAGCACCTGTTGAATATCATACGATTTTAACTCAAGGAACAACTCCTTAGTAAATCTCAATATAAGACCCCATTAGCGTGGGGTCTTTTTTAACTAATTAATTATTTATATTATATTATATCATGGAAAAAGAAAAAACAACATGGGAAGTAAAAGATAGAAATTATTATCTTTTACATGGAAAAACTCCATTAACTTATACAATCACTTCAAAACACACAAGAAGATTTCCTTTATTATGGTTTGATGAAGAACAAGGAAGGCAACGAGAATTACGATATGCTACTAATCAATCTTCACCATTTGTAGATGAACAAAATGGTCAAGTTACATTAGAACATATAGTATTTAATGATGGCGCTTTACATGTTCCAAAAGAAAAACAAAGTTTACAAAAACTGTTATCTTTATATCACCCAATGAAAGGAAAACGCTTTGCTGAAATAAATAACGTTGAAACTGCTAAGGATGAAATAGAAGATATAGAATTAGAAATCTATGCTCTAACAGCAGCTCAAGGTATTGGGATAGAACAAGCAGAAGCTATATTAAGAGTTGAACAAGGATCAAGTGTATCAAATTTAAGTTCTAAGGAAATTAAAAGAGATATATTAATTTTTGCAAAAAATAATCCAAGATTATTTATTGATCTTGCTAATGATGAAAATGTTATACTAAGAAATTTCGCTATTAAAGCAGTGGAATTAGGTATAATGAAGTTAGATGCAGATCAAAGAACTTTTAAATGGGGTAGTAATGGTCGTAAACTAATGACTGTTCCTTTTGAAGAAAATCCATACTCAGCAATGGCTGCTTATTTTAAGACAGATGAAGGTTTACAAGTTTATAAGTCTATAGAGAAAAAAATCTCATAAATATGTAATAATAATAGAGGTGGCAGAAGTCACCTCTTATTATAATAAAAAATTACAATGGCGATAAACGTAGACACGGTATACAAAACAGTTTTATTAATACTTAATAAAGAACAAAGAGGGTATGTAACTCCTGATGAGTTTAATAAAATAGCTACTCAAGTTCAGCTTGAAATATTTGAAAAATATTTTGAAGACTTGAATCAACAGATGCGCATTCCAGAAAACGATAGTGAATATGGGAATCGCGTAAAAAATGTAGATGAAAAAATATCTATATTTAAAACCATACAATCACTAGCTCCTAGCTGGGTTGTTGGTACAAACGAATTCAATATAGTGCAATCTCCTGCAACTATAACCCCCACAGTACATAGAGTTGGCACTGTTATCTATAAAGATGAACAAGAACTTGAAAAAGTAGATAGAAACGATTGGTTAAGACTTAACATGTCTAAACTAACTCGTCCTACTGCTGATTATCCTATGTATTTATATCAAGACAATAAAATTATAATTCAGCCTCCAAGTTTAGTTCAAGTAGATCCTTTAAATCCATTAACTATTTTAGATCAATTTTCTATATCATATGTTAGAAAACCAGCAGATGTAATATGGGGATATACAGTACTTACAAATGGAGCATATTCTTTTGACTCTACTAGTTCTCAGGATTTTGAAATTGATGATACAGATCAAACTGAGGTTATACTACGTGTTTTAATTTATATGGGTATTGTTATAAGAGATCCTCAAATAGTACAAGCTGCGGCTCAACAAGCGGGTTCAGAAGAACAAAACCAAAAAAGCTAATATAGTATGTCAAATTCACCAAACAACGGTTTAATAAACGAAACTAACGAACAATATTATGTAGGGCATCAAGCTAAAGTAGCAGATGGAAGCACATCATATACATATACTTTTGATGAAGTATTGAAAATGGCAGATGCCGCAGCTCCTTTAACTCCTACCGATTGGTCCTCTTGGAATCCAAGCGATCCTAATTTTATGTTAAATAATTTTGATCTCATGGTTAGTACGGGTGGATTAAATCCATATGTGTTATGGGATGGAATGAATGGTGGAATGGTTGGAACGTTCGGATTTAAAGTTTCTAATTTTTCAGAAACACAAGATTGGAGTACAATAGAGTTTTATGATACAGCCACTGGTTTACCAGCCGTTGCAGTAGCTACGGGGTATTATATTCAAGTTAGATTAAAAAGTTCTTTAGTAGATGGTGCTCCTAACTATGGAGATTATCAATACACTTCTTTAAAAGATGTTATTAATAATTTTCTTGTAGGTTATGTTGGTGATGGTAAAATAATTTCAAGTGCAAAAAGATCAGATGTAATGTTTCATGCTAAAAGAGGTTTACAAGAATTTAGTTATGATACGTTAAAAGTAATGAAATCTCAAGAACTAACTATACCTCCAACACTATCTGTTATCATGCCTCAAGACTATGTTAACTATGTACAATTGTCTTGGATAGATGATAATGGTGTAAAACGTATAATATATCCTACTACACTCACTAGTAATCCAATGGAAAAACCATTACAAGATAATAATATAACAGATAATAGTAATTATGGTTTTTCATTTCCATCAGAAGGTTATGGTATACCTATGCAAGATCAGTTTGGAGAGAATTTAGATGGCACTTCTATGACAGAAGAAAGATGGGAGAGTGTACATCCTTTTTTACAGCAACAATGGGATGATTATGGATCTATTTGGAGTGAAAGAAGAGAATGGGGGTTATTAGGTCAAAGATATGGTTTACAACCTGAATTAGCTCAATCTAATGGTTGGTTTACAATTAATGATAGAGAAGGAAAATTCTCTTTTAGTAGTAATTTACGAGAAAAATTAATTATCTTAGAATATATCTCAGATGGATTAGCATACAATGAAGATGCTAAAATACCTAAAATGGCAGAAGAAGCATTATATATGCATATTGCATATAGTATTTTATCTACTAGAGTAGGTGTAAATGAATATGTTGTACAAAGATTTAAGAAAGATAGAAGAGCTGCATTGCGAAATGCTAAAATTAGATTATCTAATACAAAACTTAATGAGTTTATACAGATATTACGTGGTAAATCAAAATGGATTAAATAGAAAATATAATGGCAGAAGTTAAAAACACATTTATTCAGTCTAAAATGAATCGGGATTTAGACGGAAGAATTATACCTAATGGTCAATATAGATATGGTAATAATATACAAATAAGTAGATCTGAAGGGGATGATGTAGGTGCTTTAGAAAACAGTTTAGGTACGGAATTATTAACTAGTTTTGGACTAACTAATCCTAATTATGAAATAATTGGACACACGGTAGATGTATCTAATGATTTAATATATGTTTTTATAACTGATTATAGTGATTCTAGTAATAATCAATTAGATAATAATATTACTGGGCAAAATAACGCCTTTGGATTAACTAATAAAAATTGCTTTATAGCTGTTTATAATAATAAAACTAACATAGGTACGTTATTAGTGGGAGGTGATTTTTTGAACTTTTCTAAAACCCACCCTATTACTGGAGTAAATTTAATAGAAGATTTATTATTTTGGACTGATAATAGAAATCAACCTAGAAAAATCAACGTAGAAACCGTTGTTAAACCAGGAAATTCATTTATTTTAGGTGGAGCAGTTGGATATTATACCAATGAAGATACAATCTCTGTGGCTAAATATTACCCATTTGAATGTATATCTTTATTAAAACCTGTTCCCGGGCGCGTGCAATACGATTCTTCTATGACTAATAAAACCGAAGTATGGTTACCACCTTATTGTGCTGCAGCTGTGGACGCTGACCAAATTTCAGGACAGGTTTTATATTTAGATGGCGATTACACCAATATACCGGGTGGAAATGAAGTAAAAATATCAGGGGTTGGTGTACCTAGTAATCCAGCTACAGGTGGTGTTACTTTGGTTACTAGTGTAATACCCAATTCACCGAGTCCAGGAAAAACACAAATTATTCTAAACACTGGAATTTCACCACATTTAGAAGCAGGAGATATAGTATATTTTCATTTTGCTAATCCTGAATACGATGCTATATGGCCGGGTGATGAAACTTATTTAAGTGATAAATTTGTAAGATTTAGTTATAGATTTGAATTTGATGATGGAGAATACTCTTTAATGGCACCGTTTACTCAAGCATGTTTTGTACCTAAACAAGATGGATATTTTATTGGTAACGATGTAAAAGATATAACTCCACCGGATAATAGTGTCCCCGCAGATGGTGATGCTCCTGCTATTAACTGGCCAATTTCTAATACTTTAATCGGGGATGAAGGTAAAGCTTATGCAAGTTCTATTGTAGAATTTTTTGAAAACAAAATTCAAGATATAGGATTATATATTCCGGCCCCTTATAAAAACAACACTCAATCTACTTTTGATAACATTCAAGATGAATTTAAAATAAAAAGTATTGAAATAATTTATAAAGAATCTGATAGCACTAATGCTTATGTATTAGATACTATTGACGCAGATAGTGGCGTAAAACCTTTTAATTTAGAAACTTCATCTTTTTATCTTTATGATTATCAGTCAAGAAAACCTTGGAAAACATTGCCAGGAAATGAAATAACTAGAGTTTATGATAAAGTTCCTCTTAGAGCTTTAGCTCAAGAATCTTCTGGAAATAGAATTATATATGGAAACTATGTAGATAAACATACTTCTCCCGATGGTTTATCATATGTAGTAGGTATAGATCCAAAACCTAATGTACCAGAAATGGTAGGCGATTTTGGATTTGGTGATAAACAATATTATGTACAGAAAGAATATCAAAATCATACTGTTAAACAAAATAGGACATATCAAGTCGGTATTGTTTTAAGCGATAGATATGGAAGGCAGTCAGATGTAATACTTTCAAATGTTTTTGATTCAGCAATAGCTGGCATGGGTTCTACTATTTATCATCCATATCGATCAACACAAAGTACATTAATCTCTGATTTAAACAGTACACCAGACCCAACCACTTGGCCTGGTGATCAAATTAATATAATATGGCATCAAATTATTCCCGAACTCGCAGCAGCGAATGGATATCCTGGAACTTATGTAAATAATGATGGTACTTTAGCGGGATTAAGTGGCACTTGGACTGGGTTGCCGGTTGATCCAATACACGCTCCTTGTTGTTTTACCTTTACTGCATTCCAAACTCCTTCAATATCAGCAACGTTTCGAATATGTGCAGATGCTGCGGGTGTAGCTGATTTAAGTACTTTTGAAATTATAAGTAGCGATCCTGGCTGGACTGAGGGCAGTATATTTATTCAAGCACCAACCTCGGCGCCATGGCCTTGTGCTACCAATCTTTCAATAGGTAATCCTGATATACAAGCTATAGTACTTAAAGATCAAAATACATTAGGATGGTATTCATGGAAAGTTGTTGTAAAACAAAGTGAGCAAGATTATTACAATTGTTATTTACCAGGCATGTTAGCAGGGTATCCTAAAGATATTAGAGGAAATACTCCAACATCATCAACTAATACATCAGCTACTGTTTTCCCAAAAGGTGACGTAAGTAATACGGCACATATAGTTTTAATAAACGATAATATAAATAAAATTCCTCGAGATTTAAGTAAAGTAGGGCCTCAACAAAAAGCATTTGGAAGTAGTGTTAAATTATATGGTAGAGTTGAAAACTTCAAATATCATGTGTCGGGAGAATATTTTACATATAATCGTCAATATGATCCTGAAACTTTACCTGATACAGTTGTTAACATAGGTAATATAACAGACTTAAACTTAGGTAAAAAAGAGCAAGCAGGTTCTGCTAATGTGGCAGTGGCACCTTTATCATATCCACACGCCACTAGTATAATGATGCCAGTTAATTTTTATAATGGAGTTACAAATCCTTTAGTAGCCCAAGTTTCTACTAATACTAAAATTGGGTGGAGTGCTAATGATAATGGAACAGTAGGTAGTAAGGACCTTGGAATGATACCTTATTTATCTGTCTATGAAACAGCCCCTGTTGTTTCAGAATTAGATATTTATTGGGAGACTTCTACTAGCGGATTAATATCTGAACTTAATTACAACATAGAAAATATAGACAACACCGCTCCTTGTGGAATGACAGATGTAGGTATTGATTGGACTGAGAGTCAACAACCAGGTAGTATTATTTCTGATATTTTTAAAGCTGTTAGTTGTACAGGAGTAGAATTAGATTCTTTAGGTGATAATACTACTATTCAGCTATTAAGTGTAATAAATAGAAATGGTGTTGATAGAAGTACTGAATTTATTCTAGACCAACCATCGCCGCTTTCTAACAGTTATCAGTTAAAAATTAATAATGCAACACAATGGATGGGTTATTTTTTAGCGTGGAATGATATTAATGAACGAACTTGGGATTTTACTTTTCAAATAAACAGAGCCGCAATAACTAGTGGACCAGTTACTCAACAGGCTTATTCTGCCCAATTTGTTGAAAGCGCTGTAGTACAAAATGCTCCTCCTAATCAAATAGGTATGTTTGATACTGGTGGTGGTAATAGTGCTAGATCAGATATAAAAGCCGGAGTTTTTAATATGGAAAGACAATACCTTAATTATCACGATGGAGGAGCAGGTTCGCATGTAGATCCAGTTTATCAAGTAGTAGGTGAATGGCAGGGTGTTAATCCTTATGATGGAGATTTTGATAATGTTTATTATAGTACTTTTGGTAGAAATTATGAAGTTGGTAGGAATTGTGATTTTGTTTGGTATCCTAACGGTAATATGGGTTATGGTGCTGATGAAGTAGGTCAACAGGATTTTTTTCCAGATAATTTTTTAATGCCTTTCTATCATCTAACTGCAGGGAATTTGTTATATCCAAAAAATCTTCCAGAATGGTATGTAAGACCATCGGGGATTAATCCTGTAAGTTACAGCCAATATTTAGATGCTAAAATTAAAATGATCAAGCGTCCAGGTTTTGTAGGTTCTACTCCCTGGGATGGTGTTTTTGAAGCATTTAATGGAGCTTATGGAACTCAACCAGGATTTCCATGGCCAACTAATCCAAATAAAGGACAAGAATTATTTTATGAAGTTATTAGAGCGTATCAAGTTAGTGCTTTCTTTCCTTTGCAATTAGATATGACAGATCAGAGCTGTTGTTGTAGTGGTTCCATTAAATTGGCATATGGAAAATGGGGTATAGGTGAAGTAGTTTTTTCAAACGATGGTTCAGCTGCAGCAAATCCAGAACCTCTATATAGTGCTTTACCTGATATGGGTAGTGGAAAGATACAAAGTAGAGAAGGTTATTGTCAATTTGGCGGTGGTTGGTATGATCAGTCGGTACCACCTCCTCCACCTGGTCCAGTTTATTATGATTATCAAAGATTATCAGCAGGAGGAAATCCTACTACTGGGTGGCCAACAACTGGTACCGCAGCTACAGATCCAAAGGACGTTTCTACAGGCGGAGAAGCATTTGTTTGTCAAAATTATAATATTGGAAATTCTCACTATTGGAAAGATTTAGCTGATGCCATAGATATTGATGGTGCGCCTATATCTAAAATATGGACTGTTGATGAATTTCAACAATTAACCCCAACTTATTCTATTGGAGGAAGCTCTTGGGGTAATTACTCAAGTGTACCTAAAAAAGGATTTTGGTATGTAAAAAATACTAAAATTACGTCCGGGGTTGATCCTCATGAACACCATCTCTCTATGTGCTTTACTTTAGCTCAAGCCTGTTGGCCAGATAAATATGAGGCAATTGGTGTTTCTTCTCCAGACACTCATAAAATACCACATTTCTATGTAGAAAATCATCCTCCACCAAATCCTTATGCTCCACAAACAGCAAGACTTAAAACATCTAGCTATACCCCTGTGCCTCCAGGTAGATATGTAGTAACAGTTAGAGTTACTGATAGATCAATAACAGCGGGTGGCGTAGCTGCTGGTGATGGCTTATATTTCGAGTGGGACATACCTATTATTATTAATGGCCCATTTTCTCAAACTATTAGATCAGGATTATTTGAGCGGGAAGATAGGTGGCCAGGTGCTGATATAAGAACTTGGATCGCCAATGACGTATCGACACCTCCAGCTAGTTTATTTTATCTAAACCCGTATAGTAACGATTTATTTAAGAATGGACTTGGTGATTCACCTTGGGCAGGATCTGGAGGTTTGTAAACAACTTTAAAATCAAGTAATTATTAATTATGGCATATGCATTCGGTATAAAATTTTTTAACTCATTTTGGATGAAGAAAGTAGTTCCTAAAGCTGGAACAGATATGAATCCTGCGGGTTCTCCTGCAACTGTAAATTTAGCATGGCCTAAGTCTGGAGATGAACTACCACTATCTCTATGGCCTGGGGTGCCATGGAATCCTACTGGTTATCCAATTTTTCCATGGAATGAAGCTGTAATTAATGCTAATGAAAACCAAAGTAGAGGACAAGAAAGACAATGGTATATTGAAGAATCTGTCATTAGAGGTGGTTTCAATAACACTAGAGTAGATTTAGGTGTTAGAGCATATTTAGTTGAAGATGATGAAGCTGTACAACAACGAAGAGGAAATTCTTTGATTTATTCTGGAGTTTATAATTCACGAACTGGTATTAATGATACAAACGTGTTTTCTATTGGAGAAGATATAACTAAAAGTGTAAATCCTAGTTATGGATCTATACAAAAACTTTTTGCAGAAAATACTAATTTAAATATTTTCCAAGAAAATAAAGTTCAATATGCTTTAATAAACAAAGATGCTGTTTATTCAGCAGAAGGTTCTCCTATGCAAACGCAGTCAAACGTAGTAATAGGTCAAATAGTACCTTATTTAGGTGAATATGGCATTAGTAGAAATCCAGAATCCTTTGCTACTTATGGTTTTCAAAAATATTTTGCTGATGCAAATAGAGGTATAATAGGTAGATTATCTAGAGATGGTATAACTGAAATATCAAATTATGGTATGAAAGATTACTTTAGAGAAGCTTTAAGTGGAATAAATCCAGACAGTTCTGTAGTAACATTAAGTTTCCCTGTAACTCTTCCTGCACTGCTACCTAATAATATAAACTACATGAATATAACAGCTGATCCTTGCGGTTGTGGAGATATAGAGACAGGTATGACCCTGTTTATTCCCGGTGTAAATGGTGAGGGTGATTTTACTTGGTTTGATACTGGGGCTTGGGTAGTAGAAACAATAGATAATGGAAGTTATTGTACTCTTATATTTTCTTCATATTTAAATTGGGATGATTATAATTTACTTGCGTGGCCAAGTGAAATTAGATTACAACGTTATATTTCAGATAGAATAATAGGTGGTTGGGATATTCACAATCAATGTTATACAGTTTCTTTGCAACCAACAAGAGTAGAAAATGACTGTGTTAATGAAGACAATTATGAAACTTTGAATTTTGATGAGAGCATTAATGGTTGGGTTAGTTTTCATGGTTATAAACCACGAATGATGTGTAGCCTCAAAAGCTCTTTCTTTTCTTCAGATAGTTTTAAATTATGGAAACACTATTATGATACTCCAACCAGTAGAGGATTCTTTTATGATCAACCATATCAATCAGCACAAATAACATTTGTTTTTAACCCTAGTGTCTCTACGATGAAATCTTTTCAAACAGTGGGTTATGAAGGAAGTAACGGATGGGAGGTAATTAGTTATGAAAGTGATCCTACAGAATTTGATCAATATCCTGGTCCTATTAATCCACCTACTGCATTTCCTGGTACTTATAGTTTAAGTTGGCAATTTTATATAGATGAAGCACAACGTATTTATAGTTACGAACAAGGAAGATATGTAGATCCTACTGATGGATTAATTTATAGAGTTGGATTTGATAGAAAAGAAAATAGATATGTATCAGAATTAAAAAGCGCTAGTTTAACTCAAGCTGGGGAAGTTATATCTTGGGATGGAAATCCTAATACAGCAGCTCCAATAAGTGGAATAAAAGGTTATTTTGTAACAGTAAATTTACAAACAGATGATGTTACTGACGTTGGTGGATTAAAAGAACTATTTGCAGTATCTTCAAATTGGGTGGTATCGTCGCATTAAATAAAATAAAATGAAATTAAATATAAGAAGATTGACAGAAAATGATTGGTCAGTTTTGCCTACATGGTGGGAAAAATGGCCTAAATGGAAAACTCCAGAAAGAGACTTTTTACCTGAAGAAGGTTTAGGTGGATTGATGGTGGAAAAAGAAGGTATACCAATATTAGCAGGATTTATCTATACAACTAATTCTAAGGCAGTTTTATTAGAATGGATTATATCAGATCCTAATTATAGAGATGATGACAGACAGCAAGCCTTAGAGCTCTTAATTAGTGGAGCAGAGAATGTTTGTAAAGCACAAGGGTTTAAATATGTATTTTTTGTAGGCAAACATAACAAGTTAATAAACACTTTTGAAAAATTAGGGTGGAGCGTAGATCGTGAACCATCGTATGAATTAATAAAAACAATAAATTAGAAATTATGGGATATTCAACTTTAATATCTATGGGTGCATCAGTAACAAGTGCAATTTTAGCTAAGAAACAAGCTGATGATGCACGTAAGCTAGCTAAGACTAAAGAAATAGCTTTATTAGGTCTAGAAGCCAATAGACAAGATGTAATAAACCCTTATGCAAATGTGTCAAATCAATATGCTAATTTAGGTGTTGCTACACAAGCTGCTAGATTTCAAGCAGAAGAAGCCGATCAAGCTTTGGCTAATACATTAGATACGTTGAGAGTTACTGGAGCAAGTGCTGGTGGCGCGACAGCTTTAGCTATGGCTGCATTAAAAAGCAAGCAAGGTGTTTCAGCTAGTTTAGAACAACAAGAAGCTGCGAATGAAAAACTTAAAGCCCAAGGCGCTCAACAAGTGGAAATGATGATAGCTCAAGGTGAAGGTATGAAATGGGAGGCACAAGAAGAGAGAGAAATGCAAAAATTAGATAGAACACAAGCACAAATAGATAATGCTAAAGCTCAACAATTTGCTTCTAATGCTGCTTTTATGGGGGCCCTTGGTAATATAGGTAGCGCAGCCATAAGTTATGGAGATCAAAAATCACAAGAACGAATAGCTGCAGATAACTTAGAAGCTGCAAGGCTTAATAATCCTTAAAAAACAATAAATTAGATTAATATGGGAACTTATAGAGCGCCAGGACAAGTAATAGATAAAAGTTATCAAGAATTAAATAAGCAAGTTGCTTTTAATATAAATAAATATGATCAATTATTTGCTCAAAGAAAACAATTACAACGAGAGCAAATGGAGAAGAATGCTAAGCTTAAAGAAAAACAAGATTTAGCACGAGTTGAAGGATCTGCTAAATGGCATAAAGAATTACGAGATAATCAAGGACCAGGAGGATATGGAGAAGCAAATAATAAAAAAATTGCTGAATGGACAGATGAATATTATGATTTAATTGGCAAGACAGATACAGAATCTTTAAAACGTATTAATCAATTAATGGGTTATCCTAAAATATTAGCAGATTGGTATGGAGCCGCAAAAGCTAATGATATTGCTTATACAGAAGGATTAGGATTTGGTAAAGATGAAGCAAATGGTATAGATTATATAAATTCAGATCATGATAATTTATTATATTCAGATGCTTTTCATGAAAACCCAAGTCAGTTAGAAATTCATGAAACTGAAAATGGAGATATAATGATTGGACTTGGAGATCTTAGACAAAATGCTCAAACATTTATAAATGGATCGTTAGAAGGACAAAGCTATTTAAACTATAATGGAGATTATATGACTGCGTTAGCTCCACAAATAGAGGGTATACAAGCTAATATGAAATATCTGGAATCAGGTGAGGAAATCATCGATGCAAGAGGTGTTGTTCACACCACTGATAGAGATTTTACTCAAGCTAATGTAGAATATAAAGAAAAATTAAGAAATTATAATTACGATAAAACCTTAGGAGATCAAAAATACATGGCTAGTATTTTTCCTCAATTAGTTAATAAAGTACAAACTGCTGCTGATGCTGATGAAACTAGTGAAGCTGCAAAATTATTATATGGACCTGATGGTAAAAAAGGAACAAAAGATGATCCTGCATTTAGTGTAACTGATGCTAATGCGGAAGTAGGTCCGTGGGTTGGTAGTGATGTAAAACAATTTGGAAAAAATGCAGAATTTCAAAGAGCAGTTGCAACAGAAGCTTTTTATGTAATAGGGACAAGTGATCAATTTATGAAACCAGATCAACCTATACGTACTAAAACTAAATACGTAAATCAACAATCATCATTATCTTCCTCATCATCACCTTATACTAAAAAGGAAATGAGAGATATTAATAATCAAGCTAATGTAGATTTATATAATAACAATTTAAAACTAGCTGAAAGGATATATAAAAATTTACTTCCAACCATAGAAGAGGCAGGGTCTGGAAGATTGGGCCATAAAACAATGGACAAATCTAAGCGTAATGAAGCTATAAATATATTGGCTAATGAATTGAATACAATTAATCGGGCGAACATTGATATTAATGATCCTAAATCAAAGGGTACGTGGAAATTAGGAGATGGTGGTGGACTAGTATTTGAATATGATGATGGTAGTGGTGAAAAAGTTAAAGAAGATTTCGAATTAACTGATGACGATTTAAGCAGTGCAGCAGCAATTAATAAATTACTTACAGTGACAGGAGGAGGAATGAGTGAAACTGTATATGATTATTATACTCAAAACAGTAATCAAGGTAGTGGTGGAAGTGGAGATGAAAGTGATCCATTAGGACTTAACAACTAATATATATAATATGCCCAACGGAAATACATATACTACACAAGAATTTGCTACACTAATAAGAGATAAATATAATGCATATAGCGATATCTCAGATGAAGAATTAGTTGCAAAAATTCTAGAAAAATATCCTATATATAGAGATCAAATATCAGATGAAAAAACTAGTGCGAGAAAAAGTAAATATCTTGATTTTGGAGAAGAAGAAGTTATAGTTGAAGATGAAGTAGTTGATGGTGAAGTAGTAGAAGAAGATGTTGAAGTAATCGAAGAAGAAAAACAAGTGCTTCCAAAAATTGATAGAGTAGAAAAAGTTAAAGAAGAATTAACGGAATTAGAGTCTTCATTTGGATATGATCCTAAATGGGCTCCTGAAACATGGGTTGAAGAAGAAAAATTAGATGAATATTATAAAGATGAACCTAGATATCATAGTTGGAAAAAAAGAAAAGAATTAATAGATGCAAGTGTTTTAACGGCTGAGGAAATAGAAGAACTTAAGACAAAACGAGAAGATTTAGATTCTTGGAGTCCACAATTACCATCCCAATTATTAGATCCAACCAAAGTGTATAGTGATGCAGAGTTAGAAAGTATAGCAGTAGAAAATGCTGATTATTCTACACCAGATCATGAAGGTGGAGGAGTATATAACTTTAAAAAACAATTAATTTACCAACAAAGTTTAAACGGAGGCAACGGTAAAGAAGCTCAAATTAGAACTCAAAAAGTAGAAAAAGAAAATATAGCTAGGGGTATAAATGAAAAGATGAGAGTAACTAATTTATTACCATCAGGTTCTACTGGAGAAGAAATTTACAAAAACACATTGATTGGACCCGGAGGAGTAAATCCTTATTTAACTAATCCAAAGCCTGGAGATAGAGGTAGTAGCGGTTTTGCAGATGGTATGATTGAAGAATATGATAATGGAGTTCAACTTTGGAATGGAAATGTTCCTTTGGGTGAGGGAGATAGATCTGCATTAGGATATGTCTGGGATGGAGTTGTACATGGAGTAGGTCAAGTTGGTTTAGGGGGAAGAGCGTATCATTATAAATTACCTGATGGATCAGCTGTTCCGTTTGAATATTTTAACAATGCTGAAACTCAAGATTATACTACAAAATTAAAAAGTGACGAAAGTGAACTGCAGAATTTAATTAAGTTTGATGGAAATAAAACAAAACAAGTTGAATTTGTTGAGGGTGAAGTAGAATCATTTTTAACAGAAAATGAATTACTACATAGAGATAAAGAAGCAGAATTAGTAAAGTTAAAAGCAGATTTAAAGAATAAGTCTGGAGATGAATGGCGAGATGCAAAATTTATTATAGGGAAATTAGAAAGGGAAATTGAACTAGAGAGAAATGAATTAGGGTTAGCTAAACGAATAGTTGATGAAGATGGAAATATATTGAATTCTATTGCAGCGTTTAAATCGTCAGAAGTAGAAGCTGCAGCAGAAGAAAAAGCTGCTATTACTGGATTAGATCAATTAAAACAAAATTTAGTTTCTGATTACTTTGAGTATATGGAATTACTAAAAGAAGTAGGAAAAAATACTGTTGATATAGGTAAGTCTAGAAATATAATCGAAAAAACAGTAGGATATTTGGCTAAAGATCCCGATAATATTTTTCAACATCCTGCTTGGCCTCTTAGAAGTGATACTTTTTATGACGATGTAGATGAGATTCAAAAAATGATTGAAACTGGCAAATTAGGTACAGTAATTGATTTACCTGGCAACCATCCATTAGCTACAAAATTTGAAGCCATTCAAAATAGAATGTTAATTAACAATAGAGCTATTCAACTTAATACAGATGCTACAACTTTACCAAAACTTTCTAAATTGGAGAGATGGGCTGGAAATTTTCTTGAAGGATTTACTGGAGAGAATTCTATTGCTAAATCTTATAATAAAGGACTTAGTGTAGGCACGACAACTGAGGATGAGAGATATGAGATAATGAAAGGTGTAAAACAAGAACTAGGTTATGAATTACCACAAGAAATACTTGATGCACATGAAACTACAATAACAGATGTTGGAGGTGATTTTGTAGTTGATCTAGCTCCTCTTATTTTTTCTACAATGGTATTAAAGAAAAGTATTGGTTATACATCACCAAAAGGGCTAGAAAAAGTTGGAGATTGGTTAAAAGGAAGTGGAAAATCTAAAGCGTGGAATGGGATAGTAAACATGACTATAGCTTCTTCAGCACATAAATCAGGTGCACTTGGAGAAATGGTTTATTTTTATGGAATAGATAAAACTACTCAAGGATTATTTGGTTCTGAGCCTGCTAGTCAAGCGCTTATAGGTTCATTAGGAGCAGGTAATGCTAGTGCAAGTATGGTATCAAGCTTTTTTAGTAAAAAATATGAAAAGGCTTTAGCACCGCTTTTGAATTTCTATGCCAAAAGTAATGTTGTAAAAGGAATAGGAGGAGTTGTAGGACCTGCAGCTAGTGGTACTGCTATTTTTCAAACAGCTAAGGGAGTTGAACATTTTAGTACACATGGAGTAGATGGTATAGAAGAAATATTTACAACTAAACAGATTGTTGGGGAGTTTATGGGATTTGTAGCATTAGGTTCTTCAGGCAAACTTAAACCAGGTATAGAAGGTTTAGCAAATGATATTTTAGCTTTACAAGGTCATAGTGTACAAAGTTTTAAAGCTGGTAAGGTTTTAGGTTTAAAGAAAGGCAAGGATGGATATTTTCCTACTCCTGAAGAAGTAAATGCTAAAGTTAAAGAAAAAACTGATGAATTAATAGATAATGCTGGGAAAAAAGGAGAACTTAATGTAAATAAGCAAGAACAACTTCAAAAAGAAATATATGAAATTGAACAAGCTGGTGAAGCATTAAATTTACATAATGATATAGTTAAAGCTAAAAAAACTGCAAGTTATGTACAGGGATTAGATGCAAGTGCGTATGTAGTATCACAAAAATTATTAAGAGGTGAAGAATTAAATGCTAAAGATCAAGCTGTTTTAAATCAATTAGGACCAGAATATATAGCTTACAAAGCTAACGGTAATAAACCACCAGGTGTTGAAATGAAAGGCGCTATAGATAAAGTTTATGCTGCTAATCAACAAATATTTGAGGTATTAACTAATACTGGTGTAAATCCTCATAGTAAAGAGGGTATAGAACTTATAACTGCAATGAGTGAATCATTTAATATTTCATCAAAAATAGAAAAATTAGAAAATGAAATTAAAAGAAAGCATTGGAGTCATAATCTCGCGGAAAATCTTGAATTAAAAAATGCTAAACAAAAATTAAAAGAAAACAGAGAATATCAAGAAAGTCTTTATAAAAAAGCTCAAGAAAAATCTGATAAAACTTATGAGCAAGATTATAAAGATACTGAAATTTTAATTGATCAAATCAATAAAAAAGGAGGATTTTTTGGCGAACAACTTAAGATGAAAGAAGTAAATGATGCGCAGTGGAGAGAGCTTGGTTTAGATTTAGAAGCAGAAGGACAATTTGTACCCACAGACAACACTATATACATACATAAAGATAGAGCTTTAGCTAGAAAAGCTAATAGTGTTGCATCGCATGAATTATTACATGCTTTATTAAAGAAATCATTTAAAAATAAAGCAGGAGATATTACTGTAGAAGGTATGGAAATAATAGATAGCTTTAGAGATTTACTTTCTCCTGAGCAACAGAAGTTAATAAATGATAGAATAATAGAACAGTATTCTGGTACCAAAAATGGTGAAGTAGAAGTACCTAAACAAAAATATTATGAAGAGTATTTAAACGCCTTTATAGATGGTATAAAACAAGGTAAAATTCAATATAGTGACAAAACATGGGATAAATTAGCAGAGCAAGTTGGACCTAATTTTAGAAATCTTTTTGGTAAAGGTAAAGTTGATGTTACTTCAGGTAAAGAATTATTTAATTTCTTACGAGATTTTAACAAAGCTGAAACTAGTCCTAGAGCTAGAGCTCGTATAATTGAATTTGCTACTAAAGATAATGTAGTTGGAGAAAAAGGTAAAGAAGTAGACGTAGAAGTAGAAGGTAAAGAAAAAGAAGTTACAGTAGAAGGTAAAGAAAAAGAAGTTAGAGAAGAGGTTGAAGTAGGAGTAGAATCTGAAGGTAAAGAAACCGAAGTAGAAGTTAAAGTTGAAGAGGAAATAACTAAAGAAGATAAGGATATAAAAGATGATGATTACAGTGTTGGACCAATTCCATTAAGAACTCGTCCAAAAGCGAATGAAGAGTCTGAAGTTATGACCGGAGAAAAAGCTAAAAATGAAGAAGCTTTATTAGAGAAAATGATTTTGCATGGTATAGAAAACAACCATACAGCAGATGCAATATTTAACAGAATTGCTAAGAGAATGGGTTGGTATGTACCAGAAAATTTATCTGTTAAAAGATATATTAAAAATAGAGTGGAAGGATCTGTTACTACACCACTTGGAGAATGGAGAAAAGGTAAACCTAAAACTACTGTTGAACAAAAACCTGTAGCTTCAAGATCAAGAAAATTAAAAAAGGAACTTATAACTGAAAATAAAGAATTATTTGACACTAAACCTGAAGGATGGGAGAAAAAATTAAAAGAAAATACAGAAAAAATTAAAGGATTAAGTGTTCCTACTGATACTAAAGGATTAAATAAGTTAGATTGGAGACAATACAAAAATAACAAAGAATGGATAGAAAGTGTAGAATATGAATTAGCTTCAGAATACTTATATAATTCATTTAAAGATCCAAATGGATTTTTAAGAAAGAGAATTGATCAAAAAATTAAAATTGAAGATCAAATAGCTAAAGAAGAAACTTTCATGGCAGTGATGAATGAATTAGCAAAATTCAAACCAGAACTTTATCCCAAAAAAGGAAAATCATCATTGGAAGGATATGTTAATACATTTTTAAATTTTAGAGGTGGAACTATTGGTAAAAAAGCTTGGGAAAAGAAAAAGAAAACTAGATCTATAGATGAAACTGTAGGAGGAAAATCAGAAGGTAAAACTCAAACTAGAGGTTCTAAGTTAGTAGATAAAGATAAAGTTGATTTTGGGGAAGAAGTTGTTGAAAAAGTAGCTCCTAAATCTACTATGAGGCATAATAAGGCTATTAAACTTACTCCAAAAGAGGTTAAAAAAGTTGAAAAAGAGGTTGATGATTTTATAGATACTTATGCAGATAAAATACAAAAAGGGGATTTAAAGGGAAAAGATCTTATTTCAGCAGTAAGAGCAAAAGGTAGAGGACCTATAAAGAAAATTCTTATAGAAAAAACACCTAAACCAGGTAGATGGGCGGAGCGTCCCAAAAAAGATAAAAAGGGCAAAACTATTAAAGATGAAAAGGGTGAAGTTATTTTAGAAGATAGTCCTTATAAAAAATATTTAGAAGAAACATGGGATGAATTTAAAAAATTAGCTGATATAAGCGTAAGTGAAGGAGGTAAGAGAGTTAAAGGAGATCCGTACATTTTTATTAAAAAAGGTGGTAAGGGATATAAAGGAATTGTTTATGGTGAGAAAGGATTTTCAAAAAGTGGAGCACCTAAAAGAGTTCAAGTAAAGAAGGGTCAAGAAACGATAGCATGGGAGTTTAGAACCTTTGGAGATAAACCAGGTGAAATAAGCAAGAAAGAGTGGGTTGATTATCATTATAGTAGAGGAAAATATAAAGGCGGAGCTAGACCAAATGAGAAAAGAACTCAAAATATAGATATGGTTACTGAAACCATACTTAAGGATGCAATGCCTGAAGCTCTTAAGCGTAATAAAGAAAAATTAGGACCTGAAGAAAATAGACAGATATTATTTGAAGAAATTTCTAATGATTTAATGCGTGATAGTGATTTAATATTATCTTCCAGTAAAGATTTAATTAAACCTTTAGATGCTATAAAGCAAAATGAAAAATCTAACATAGAAAAACGAAGATTATTAGACGAGCTTGAGTATTTGCTAACAAATAATCCAAAAGCACATGCTTCTTTACTAGAGAAATTACGAAATGGGGATACTATAGGTGATTGGTTAAAAGAAAATCCTAAATTCAATAATTACTTTTCAGGCTCAGTAATGAATCAGCTTAAAGCGATTGCTAAAGAAGCTCAAAAACAAGGCGGAGCTTCAGTAAAAAAAGGAATAGATGCAATGCCTGATAAAGTAGTAATTGATGGTAAAACTATAGATATTTCTGGCCTTAAAGATTATATGAAATCTCCTGAATCAGCTATGTATGGAGGAACTAAAAAAGGAGGACAAAAAGCTAATTGGTTTGATGAAGTAATTCTTGAAAGATATGTAAATCACGCCGTTAAATTTGCAGAAAAATTACCTACTTGGATTCAAAAAATGGCTAATAAAGAAGCCGTACTTCAAACAGTAGGATTAGGAACATCTCCAACGGCTAAATCTGCATTAAGTGTGCAAGAATCAGTATATAGAATAAATAAACAACAAGATAAACTTAAAGCTGAAAATGAAAACTTACGTATTGAAAAACCTAAAGGTTGGGAAAGTAAAATTGAAGTAAATAATAAGAAAATTGAAGCGTTAAGACAGAAAGAACCCACTCCAAAAATAGGTTTACAGACTAATAGAGAAATGCACAATATACCATGGGTTAGAAACCAAGGTGATAGAGTTATGGAGGCTTTAGGTAAAAATGAATCTAAAGCGTTTGAAGGTTTAAAAGAAAGATTAAAAGATTTTTACACTGATTCTCAGATGAAAACTCAAATGGGGAAAGAGTTTAAAGATTTAACAGATGCTGAAATAGCTGAATTTGTATCTAAAAAAATTAATGAAGGTAATAATGCTTTGCGTAGAGATGTATATGATGCTATTCAAAAAGCTAAAGAAGAATATATATCTGAAGCTAAAACTGAAGCGGAAACATTGGAAAGAATGGAATATGTACTTCGTAAAGCAAAAGAAAATACAAATTTAACTTCTGGTTTAGATAGACAAGCAGTTCCTATTGAAGCTATATATTGGCCTAAAGGAAAAAAATTAAATTTAGAAACCTTAAAATTAGAACACTTAAAAACATCAGTGGATCAATCTATGCAAAGTGCTAGTGCTATTATTCAAGGCAAATGGGATACTTTAGGTAAAAAATCTATGGAAGATTATGTTGGTGTATTATCTCCTAAAAGATTATTAGATATAATAGATAAAGAGGGTGGAACAACAAACACTTCTACTTTAGCTAGAATGGCATTAGATATAGAAGAACTTAAGAATTATAGAACTGTAGAAAGTGGGTTTAAAGAAACTTACTATGATGCTATAGTAAATAGAGTAGCTAAAGATTTAAAACTATCTAGTGTTGAAATTAAGGCATTAAAAGAACCTTATTTAACAGATGCACTTAATTTATATCGAGGAAATACAAATGAAATTGGTAAAATTATTGTTGATAATGCACTAAAAAATAAAAATGAATTAAAGAAAGTTGCTGAACATGATAGAGATATTCAACCTATTGCTAGTAAATCTAAAAAATTAGAACCTATAAGCATGTCAGTTGAAAGATTAGCTAAAATAGATAAAGTTCTAAATGAAGCTAGAAAATTCAATAAAAAACCTAAGAAAGCTAGAGTATTTGATTTCGATGATACAGTTGCTAGAACTAAAAGTAATGTTATATACAATAAACCTAATACAACAGGTAAACCATCTTCAGACTTAAAAGCAATAGTAATGGCAGGTGGACCTGGAAGTGGTAAAAGTACTGTTATAAAGAAATTAGGATTACAAGATCAAGGATATAAAGTAGTTAATCAAGATATATCCTTAGAATGGGCTAAAAAGCTAGTTGGATTAGATGCTAAAGAAGCTAAATATGATGCTGTTCAACGTTCTGTTAGAGGTGAATTAGGAGCATTGTCTAGAAAAATTGCTGACAAAAAATTAGGTCAATATACCACAGAAGGAAAAGGTGTTATATTAGACGGAACAGGAGCATCTATTAAAGCTACTGAAGCAAAAGTTAAGGCTTTGAAAGATAAAGGTTATGAAGTTTCTATGGTATATGTAGAAACATCGAAAAAAACAGCTTTAGATAGAAATAGAAATAGAGAAGAAAGATCATTAAAAGATAAAATTGTAGAAACCACTTGGGATTCAGTTAATGCTAATAAACAAGCTTATAAAGATAAATTTGGAGAATCATTTTTTGAAGTCGATGCTAATAAATCAATTAAAGAATTACCTTCTGAAATTATTAACAAAGTTAATTCAAAGTTAAATGAAACAATAAGAGGTAAAATAACTGCGGAAGAGTTTGCTAAAAAAGGTGGGGAGATGGAAACTAAAGGAGCTAAATGGGATTTCTCTGAGTTCAATAAAGTTGTTGGTGGAGAGAAAGGACCTTTGTTTGATGTTATGAAAAAGATGAAAGAAGCAGCGGGAGAAAGAGATCTGTTTATTCTTACGGCTAGATCACCTGAAGCTGCTGAGGCAATTCATAAATTCTTAAAAGAAATGGGTATTGATATTCCTTTAGAAAATATAAAAGGATTAGGGGATAGTTCACCTATCGCAAAAGCGGATTATATATTAGATTTAGCAGTTAAAGGTTATAATGATTTTTATTTTGCAGATGATCATACTGGTAATGTAAAAGCTGTTAAGAAAGTACTAGATGTCATAGATGTAAAGGGTAAAGTTCAACGAGCAATTGCTAGTAAAAGTAGAGATTTAGATAAAGATTTTAATAAAATATTAGAAAGCAAATCTGGAATTGAATGGTATAAAGAATATTCTAAAGCTAAAGCAGAAGTTGTTGGTGCTGCAAAAGGTAAATACAAGGTATTTTTGCCTCCAGGTGCTGAAGATTTTACAGGTTTAATATATTCTACTTTAGCTAAAGGTAAAGTTGGTGAAGCTCAATTGAAATGGTATAATAATAATTTAATTAAACCTTATAATAGAGCAACTAGGAGTTTAGCTTCTGAACGTGTTAATATGATGGCAGATTTTAAAGCTTTAAAGAAACAATTAAATGTTCCAAAAGAATTAAAAAAAGAAAATGAAACAGGCTTTACTAATGAACAAGCTGCTAGAGTTTATATTTGGGAGAGTCAGGGGATAGAAGTACCAGGACTATCTAAAAAAGATTTAAAAGAATTACAAGAAGTAGTGGAAAATAATCCTACTTTACAAGCTTTCGCAGATCAACTTCAAACTATTACTAAAGGAGATTTATATACTTCACCATCTAAAGATTGGTTAAGTGGAACCATAACTACAGATTTAATTGAATTAATCAATACTACGAAAAGAAATTCTTATTTAGAAGGTTGGAAACAGAACGTAGATATTATTTATTCAGAAAAGAATTTAAATAAATTAGAAGCTATTTATGGTCGTAAATATAGAGAAGCATTGGAGAATTCTTTAACTAGAATGAAAACTGGTAGAAATAGAACGTCTACAGGTAACAAAGCTAGTGATGCGTTGTTAGATTATATTAATGGAGCTCAAGGAACTATTATGTTTCTAAATATGAGGTCAGCTGTGTTACAGGGTATATCGGCAACTAACTTTGTTAATTTAGGTTTTAATAATCCTATTAAAGCTGGTAAAGCTTTTCTTAATCAAAAACAATATTGGAAAGATTTCATGGAAATAATGAATTCTGATTATTTAGTAAATAGACGAAATGGGCTTAAATTAAATATATCTGAAAGCGAAATCGCTGATGCTGCTAAAAGTAGTACAAACAAAGCTAAAGCTGTAATTAATTATATATTAGAAAAAGGTTATGCACCTACTAAATTTATGGATAGTTTTGCTATAGCTACAGGTGGTGCAACATGGTATCGTAATAGAATAAAAGATCTAACTAAGAAAGAAGGTTTATCTGAAGCAGAAGCTAAGAAAAAAGCTTTTGAAGAATTTATGGAGATTTCAGAAAAATCTCAACAATCATCTGATCCAAGTAAAATTTCCAAGCAACAATCTAGTGATATGGGTAGAGTATTCTTACAATTTGTTAACACTCCTATGCAATATGTTAGAATACAAAAAAGAGCTGCTCAAGATTTAGCAAACAAAAGAGGTGATTGGAAGAGTAATGTTAGTAAGATTCTTTATTATGGAGTAATGCAAAATCTATGGTTCAACGCTATGCAACAAGGATTATTTGCTTTAGGATTTGGTGATGATGAAATTAATGAAAAGGAAGAAAAGAAAATAATTAATACAGCAAATGGTATGGCAGATAGTATATTAAGAGGTACAGGATTTGCTGGTATGACAGTTTCAGTATTGAAAAATACTATTATTGATATATATAGAAGAAGTGGTAGACAAAGACCACAATATAAAGACGCATGGGTAAAATTATTAGAATTCTCCCCAGCTGTTAAAAGTAAATTTGCCAAATTAAAAAGTGCTGCTTATCCTTTTGATACTAAAGAAGGTAGAAAACAAATAAAAGAAAAAGGTTTTAGTTTAGATAATCCAGCATATGAATCTTTAGCTAAAGTGATAAGTGCTGCTACTAATATACCATTAGATAGAGTATATAGTAAATATAATAATTTATCCGCAATGATGAGTGAGGATACTGAAGTATGGAAAGATATAGCTTTATTTTTAGGTTGGCCAGAATGGCAATTAGAAGAAGGTGGTACAGTTAAAGAAGATAAAATAAGGAACATGAAAAATGATACTAAAAAAGAAGAGCAAGTACAAATGCTATTAGATTTAGGGTATTCGAAAATGGAAATTAAACGACTTAAAAAAGAAGAAGATAGAGTTGAAGCTATTATAGAAAGACAATAAAAAAACAAGTAATAACAAACAAAACAAAAAAAAATGAGTATAGGATACAAAGGAATTATTACCTTACAAAACAAGATTAACACTTTACAAAAACAAATAAATAAATGTTGTGGAGACGCACAAGGCGAAGGCGAAGGCGAGGGAGGAGGAGAAGTTAGCCCGGGAGAATTAATATTTGGCTGTACCGATCCTAGTGCATTGAATTATAACCCTGATGCAACTGTAAATGATGGTAGTTGTGAATATGAAGTAGAAGCGCATGTTGGGGAAAAAGGCAAAGGCGAAGGCAAGGGAGAAGGCGAAGGCGAAGGCGAAGGTGAAGGCGAAGGTGAAGGTGAAGGTGAAGGATAAAATTTAGGAACTAAAAAAATGGGCACCATACCCAAAGTTCCTGTAACCAAAAAAGGGGATCTCAAAACGAGGTCCCCTTTTTATTTTTAGTTATATTAAGTTTATTTTATTTCACAAGATCCACCAGCACAAGCTAATTCGCCTGCTAGGTCTGTCTCATCATCTATTTCTATTATTTTAGTTAAATCTATATCCTCTAAAGATTGTAACATTTCTCTATATTCTACAGCTGATATATCTTCAAACGGTGCTTGAACATAACTACCACCATCGTAAGGTAAAACAGATAATCCATTGTAGTGATTTCTATTCTCCCACATCCACTCTCCAGCAGCTTTCCATTCATTATCTTTTAAAGAAATTGTAGCAGAAACATTGTGAGTATTAGATCCTTTTCTATGACCTGGAACAACCCATTCTGTAGCTACTTTTTTAACTCTCTCTAATAAATCAAATGCTGATTCAGTTCTAAGTATAGAACCTGATGGAGCTTTTTGTGGTATTGATATCACAGCAGTATCATGAGGTCTAAAATAATCGTCCTCAATCAGCTCTGGATGTTTCCATTTTAAATATTCATATATAGATTCATTCTTGCCAACCCTCATCCTACGGACATAATATTTGTTATGCCATGCATGTATACCAGATGATGTCCCTAATGCCAGAGATGTCGTCCCTGCAGGCTTCACGGTCGTGCATCGTGCTGCAGACTTAATCCCAATGTTCCTAGCAACCCTTGCATTCTCTCTTTTTACTACATTAGCAGCTTCAGTCATATCACACTCTAAAACTTTGCCACTAGCTATACCTGTCATTGACACTCCAATTAAAGCATCTTTCTCAGTTGTCTCTTGCCACACTTCTCTTAAGTAATGAAATTCAGTATAACTTGCTTGTAGTGTTCCTATGAATGCTGCAGCCTTAACTCTTGTATTTAAATCTTCTTGAGATTCTATATCTGAAGCATTAACTTCACATAGATTACAGAATTGATAAGGTCTTAGAGCAATCTCACAACATGGATTAGTTCCCCAATCTTTATCATTGTTAAAGTAAATACCAGGTTCCCCCGTTCTAGATAGTTCAACACGTTTCCATAGATCCATAAAAAACTCTTTAGTTATCTTATGGCGCATTAAACATGCTGAATTGTTAGCTCTGCCTCTTTGAGGATTTGTTTCCCACCAATTGCCAGTCTTACAAGAAATCATTTCATGATCATCTGCAGAGAATAGGGATATTAAAGCTGCTCTACGAATACCACCTGCTAATACAGCGTCTGCTATATAACAAACAATATCATGAACCTCTAAAGTAGTTAGCTGTTCGCCATCTTCTTTTAAATTTAACATCCCAGTTATCTTAACTATACATTCTTTTAAAGGCTGAGGACCAGGAGCTTTACCACCTGACGTAACTAATTGAGCTCCCTTAGGTCTTATATCTGAGAAATCAAATTCTATTCTAGAACTTTTTCCGTTTAAATAAGACTTCATAAGGACTTTAATAGCATCAGCCCAACCTTCAATTGAATCTCCAATTAAAAACCTTTTCTTTCTCTTAAGATAAGGTTTATTTACTGGAGGTAATTTATCTACATGATGTTGTTGTACTGAGTAACCTACACCTGTTCCACCTAGTAATAGAAACATAGTTTCACTAAATGAATCTACGTGGTCTATCGGGAGATAAGCGCAGTTATATACTCTATTAGGAGATATCTCAATAGGTTTACCACCGAACTGAAGGCTACGCATGCTTGGTAGAACTTTTTTATCATATACTAGTTTATAGTTTTCTTTAATTTGATCCTCTAATTTAGGATACTTTTTTATATGCATGTTCATGTTACGAGTTACTAATTCGTGCCATGATTCTCTTCTATTTAATTCTGGAATATATTTTGCATACTTCATGTATACTGTAATGTTTGATAGAATTTTATTCGATAGTTCCATATTCCGTTTATGTGTTTTATTTTTTTATAAATCTAAGTGTTTCGTTTTTTTGATTATTTTTTAAGTTTAACAAATAAAATCCTTTTGCATAATCTTCAAGATCTATCTTTAGTGTATTGAATTTATTATCAAAAGTTTCTTCATACATTATCTTACCTATAGCATTTACAATTGTGATAGTTGTTATACCATATAACATCTCATTACTTCTAAAAGATATAGCTCCTTCTGCAGGATTAGGACTTACGTTTACTTCAACTGTAGATTCTATATTAATAGTTATAGGTTTAAATGTTTCCTCTCTACCATCGTAATCCACTTGTTTTAGTCTGTAGTATGATCTTCCCGTATAAGGTTTGTCATCAATTAAATAATAGCTAAATTCAGCATTAGTATTACCATTACCTCTAACAGCACCTACAAACTCCCATTGTTTAGCATCTATTGATTTATGTATTTGAAACATGTCATTGTTAATCTGTGAAGCCACATTCCAATTAAGAGTTACTTCTCCATGATGTTCTGTACCAGTAAAAGATAATAATTCTATAGGTAAAACATTACCACCATTTAGATCTCCAAATCCAAATGGACTAAAATCTGAGGTGTAATCTGACAAAGCTAAACCACTTGAAGCAGTTCCAGTAGCTACGTTACCACCCATGATATTTTCCCATTGACTTGTTGATGAATTGTAGTGAGCAACAACTATATCGTTAGCCACTGTAACATTCATTGTAGCATCCCAACCTATACCGATTCTAGCTGGAGTAGATCCTGCACCTTTTTCTATATCCCAGAAATATCCATTAGCTATAGAATGTAAATTACTACCTGTTGGAGTTCCATTAGGATATGTAGAGAAGTCAACTGAACTGTGAGCCATATTATTATATATAACTGTATAGTCACTAGTAGAACTTGTTTGAGGCACTAATGAAACAGGTCTATATTTTATACCATCACCAACTGGAAACACTTTAACTCCAGTATTATTAGATGTGCGTCTTACAGACCCTATTATATGATTGTTAGTACTGAATGTCCCTGCAATCGCATCAGTCGTTAAAACGTCTCCAGAACCAATCGTAACGTGTCCATTTGTCAACGTTAAGGCTGCAACAGTTAAGTCTCCATTAATCGTAACTCCATTACCATTATCAATAGTTAAATCTGGAATTGAAGAGTTATTAGACGTTACTATTTGAGCATCTGTTCCATTTAAAATAAACCCAGTAGCTCCACTGTAGTTAGCACTGATAGTTAAGTTTTCTCCAACGTCAACTGACGTAGTTACTGCATCAACTAATTTAACATCGTCTAAGCATAAATCAGAGGAATATGTATTACCTGTAGTCCCTGTTATTTTAAACATAACACTTCTCTCTGCTTGTAAGAAAGTTAAATCAACTAATCCTTGTCTCCAATTACTCCCCATATCTCCTACTACATTTGGTGAACCACTAACTGAA
>Ga0080013_1001180_pt1 | contig 35518 bp, 49 predicted proteins | sample ETNvirenome_6_85_FD_69236 | JGI IMG/M metagenome (GOLD analysis project Ga0080013, IMG submission 69236) | Marine viral communities from the Pacific Ocean - ETNP_6_85 (SPADES assembly) (version 2) | ecosystem: Environmental > Aquatic > Marine > Oceanic | place: Pacific Ocean | collected 2013-06-19
TTTAAGAGTTCAGCCCTCACTTAAAATTAGCCTATCCATATCTCCTGCGACTCATCGATTGTATTCAACATGAGCGTATACAGTTAAGATTAAATGGGTAGGCTAAAAATTTCAAATAATAAGGAGTTAATATGTATTATAACACAACAAATGAAACTGCTAACAACTTAAAAGAATCACATAAGAAAGCAGAATCACAACAACAAAAAGTTCTTAATTACTTTATAAATAATGGTGAGTCATCTCCATCTAAAGTAGCATCAAAATTAAATTTACTAATTACTTCTGTTCGTAGATGTATTACAGACTTAACTACAGATGGGCATCTTGAAAAGACCACAAAGAAAGTAACTGGTATGTATGGTAAACCAGAGTATGTCTGGAAACTTCATGAATTATATTTATTTGGAATAACTAAGGAGGGATAATGAATAAAGATAAAGTATGTAAACTACTTGGAGATATGACTGCTTTTGTAAGTATAATATTACTACAAGCATATGGGTATAATGAAAAGAAAGCACATAAGGACAAATTATTGTTTTCAACATTAATGAGTAAAATATCTAAAGAAATAGGGCTTACTGAAGAAGAAGTAATAGCAGTTACTACTTATGCACAAAATTATCTTAATAGAAAAATAAATGGAGAGGAAGAAGAATAATGTCAATATTAGAAGAAATAACAAAAGAAATGTTTAAAGAATATAAAAATGTTCAAGAGTCTGGAGATTTTAATATGTTAGAACCACAAGCTAGAGAAGGAACATCTTTAGATAGAAAGCAATGGTATGCTATTATTAGTAATTATAATGAATTAAATAAAAAATACTCATAGGAAAAAATAATGGAAATACAAATAGAAGATTTACTTGATAAACTTAAGCATCAAGCAGAAAAGCTAGATAATCGTTACAAATCAATGATTGATATTTGTAAAGATTCAGAAAATGTTGTAGAAGAACTTCAACATGATATACATAAATTAGATAAGGAGTTAGGTGATGGGAGCATTTGAGTCAAGAGATTACGCAATAGGTAGATTTAAAGATGCTAGAGAAGCATATAATCATTTAAAAGAAAAAGCAAAATATGAACATGGACATGATGGATACAATGGCACAATATCTACATCTGGTGGATTTAAAATGATAACAAAACATCCTAGACATGGAACAAAAAAGTTTTGGAAATTTGTAGACGATACAATGGAGGGAACTAAATGGGATTTATGGAATTGTATTGAATTTAAAGGAGCAACTTTAAAGAAAGCAAAAGAAGAAGAAGGTTTAAAAGGTAAAAAGAATATCAAAGCATTTTTCTTTTGGGGATTAGCAGCATCATGAAACTAAGAACTAAAGATGAAATAATAACTTGTCTTATTGATATGTTATCAAAACCTATAGATGAAGAAGGCACATGGAAAGAAGATTATATACATAATGGATGGATAGAAGCACTTAAATGGGCATTACAATTACATCAAGATGAAGTCTTTACTGAAGGAAAAAATACGTTGGTAGTAAAAGAAAGAGAAAATAATGAGTAAAATATATTATTGCAAACTATGTGAACAAAAATATGTAGAACATGAAGAAGAAAACTCTAGCATAATCTATACAAGAAGAGTAGCTGATTTAGATAAAACAAAACCAATACATAAAAATTGTAGAGTGTGTTCTAAATTATTTGATAATAAATATGGATACATAGAATATTAAAATTGGTCTCCGCTATGAGACTGCGCAGAGTAGGGCTTCTTCTTCCTTCTTGTGAGCTCTGCTCTGCATTATGTTATTGATTGTAACCTTTAATATTGTTAAATTTAGACAAAGGAGAGAGTATGAATATACATGATATATACCTTAATTATTTAAAGTATAAGAATGAAGAACATGCTGAAATAAGAAATGATGGCAAGTTTCATGCGTCATCAGCAGGTAGTTGTTATCGTAAACAAATGTACCGACTTGAAGAATATCCACAAGATAATTTAGATGATTCATCATATAAAATATTAAGACTTGGGACTATTGTACATAAAGATTTTGAAAATGCAATTACATACGAAGTAGAAAATAATAAAGAAGATGATAGCATATTGTATTCAGAATATAAAATAAATATTGATGAGTACAACGTAACAGGAACGCTTGATATAGGTGAATACACGAAAGATAAAGTATTTAATCTTTATGACCTTAAAACAACAGCTGCTTATAAGTGGTCTACAATGTTTGGTATAAAGAAAAATAGACAACCTGTCTTTGAGTATGATAAGTATCGTATGCAATTAGCAACATATAGCATAGGTATGAAAGAGGAACTAGATATTAATGAACTTAATATGTTCTTAATGTTCTATAATAAGAATACAAGTATGATGAGAGAAGTCAAAGTATACGCAGATGAATGGATTGATAAAGCTCAAGATTATTGGAATGAATTAAATTCATTAGTTGAATCAATGGGTGAAAAACACTTTGAAGAAAAATTAAGGCCCGGTTGGCAGTTTGGAGTACCATACGAAGACTGGGAATGCAAGTATTGTAACTATAAAACAATATGTCCAACTGAAATAAAATAAGGAGAATATAATGTCAGATAATACACAAATGGTAGTATCAACAGATTCATTAGAAGTAGTTGATAGTATTAGAACAAACATAACAAAGAAACATAAAAAAGTATCAAATATAAAAACACCTAAACCATTTATTAAGAAGAAAATGGGTATGGAATATGTAGAATATTCTTACATGAGAGAGATTGCAGATAAAGAATATCCAGGTTGGAGTTGGAAAATAATTAAAACAGAAACTCTTGGTAGTGAGTCATTTGTTGTACATGGTAGACTAAAATGGTATGATGAAGGTATATGGAGAGAATGTGATGTACCAGCAGCTCATCGTTTACAGAAACAAAGAGGAACAGACTCATTTGTAGATATTGGTAACGATATTAAAGCAGCTAATACAGATGCTATAAAGAAAGCATTTAATATGTATCTTAATATTGCTGATGATGTCTATCGTAATCAAGTAGATGATATGGAATTAAGTGACCAGCAGAAGAGTGATATACTTGTATTAGCTTCTGAAATTGATGAAGATAAAATGAATGATATAAGAGAATTAATAGAAGATCAATCTATTAATACTGCTAATTACAATTCATCATTTGCTAAATTAGAAAGACAAATAGAATCTCATAATAGATTAAAAGAAGAGGAGAAATCAATATGACAAAACCAATAGATTTAAATAACAATGATTTATTGATGAAAGATGAATTATATACTGTTGGGCTTAGTAATGGAACTGAATGGGTTAGAGTTAAATATCTTGGTACAAGGCCATTAAATGGTAAGCCTATGATGGTATTTAAAACGCCTACAGATAGGCAAATAACTGTTAATCCATCATTTCATACATTCACAATAACAGAAAGAAAAAGAGGACAATAATGCAAAAAGAAAGCAACATAAAGAAACTTAAAGAAAAGGGTATACTGTCAGCAGCTGCCACTAAATCTCTAGAGAAATCTGGTGGAGTTAGTAAGCGAAAGATGTCACCTATCCGTTTCTTTAAAACAAACGATAACAAAGAAGTTTTTCCAAGACTTTATATGAGAGGCGGTAAAGGTACCGTTCCTAGTAAAAAGATGGAGCAATTTCTTACTGAGTATGAACAACTCGTAAATAAATACACAACAATAAAAAACAATAAGGAGAAATAATGCCGAAAGAACTAGATGCAATATTCAACCCATCAGAACAATGGAGACCAGTAGAAGAGGGAACATACCCTGCTCATGTAGCAAAGCTTTCTATAAGAGAAGGTGTAAATACTAGAGCTGGTGAAGCCATTGTTGTAAATATGGAATATAAAATAGCTCCAGAAGTTTCTGAATGCTTTCAACAAGTATTTGAAATGGAAGGTTATGAATATATAAAAGATGATGATGGGGAAAAAATCCATGTTTTAGATGGAGATGGAAGCCCTTCTTCTGTAAAGTGTGAGCATTTAAAAGGTAGAACATATAAAGACAATGGTTTCTTTATATTTCTTAATTCAGAGTCTGGTAGTAAAAATGCTAGATACTTTGAACTCTTAGATAATCTAGGAGTTAAATGCAATACTGATAAAGTAGATGGTAAAGAGGTAAAGAAGCTTGTTCTTCTTGAAGAAGATGATGTAGTTGGTAAACCTGTTCATGTTACTCTTAAAAGAGAAGAATATGTAACAGCAGCTACTAAGCATCTTCCTCCCAATGAACAAGAAAGAAGATCTGTTTTCAAGGTTAACACTATTAAAGCTTGGGAAGACGGAGAATCCATAACTGTAGAAGAAATGGATGATGACGTACCCTTCTAAATAGTAAGTAATAAAGAGGCAGTTATTATAATTATAACACAGGTATGTGTTAAGAATTAGGGGATTGATAGGTTGGCGAGCTTTATCGGATTTGTCTAAGAACCAATTATTTTAACTGTCTCTTTTATATTAATAGTATTTTGTAGTATATTAGGGAGAGGGCGGTATACGATTTTTTTGGGACTCTTCTCTTCATCTCTCCTTCTACTACCTCGGTTAAGCCGCCCTCATTATAAAAAGGAGATTAAAATGAAACCAAAAAATAAAGCCATATATACATATATAAACGACAGAAAGACTTTTATAGGTAAGCATGTTGGCGACACACTTATAAGAGATTTTTCATTTCATAGTGCTGTTATGTGGAAAGATAAAGAACTTGGATTTGACATAAGTTTATTAGCATATGCAAAAGATAAGAAAATAAAAAGATTCATATTTCAAGACCATGCAAAACAAGTATCATTAGAAATTGGAATAAGAAAATTAATGAATAATGGTTCACTTGCTAATAATGGTCAAGGTACACAATGGTATATACCTAAATCAATAATGAAAAGAATAAGTCCAATGAGAACACCATATGTAAAGAGTGAGGTTGTGTTGTGAACATAGATAAAGATAAAGTATTAAATGCTAATATAAAATTTACTATTAGTGAAATACAGCATATTATAATTGCTCTTGTTATGGCTCAAAAGGTAAGTGAATCTTTAAGTTCGATGGAGTTTAGTAAATCATTTGATTTAATAAGAAGAGATTTAGTTAAAATAAAAGATAACTTAATTAAAAAAGGAGAGAATAATGGATCATTGGAAGAAGGTAGAGCGCCGTATTGCAAAACTTGCGACTAAAGCATTAAAAGATAAGCCTACTTGGGGCCCTCCTAAAGGAACATATTACTTAGAAGATATTGACATAGGTCAGCTTGTTGAAGTACATGAATCAAATACACAAGCAATATTGTTAGATAAAACTCCGAGTTCAGCAACAATATATTGTACTAAGCATAGAAGTAACGATCCATTTTATTTAGGAGAACATAAATGGGGATTAAAAACAATAGTAATAACAATAGGAGAATAAAAGTGAAACAATATATAAATATTACTGAAACACTAAAAAGATACGAAAGAGCATTAAAATCTATATCAAAATCATCAGACCAAGCAAAGGCAATACATTTAAAAGTAGTTGCTCAAACAGCTCTTGATTCAGAAACTACTACTGCTGATGAATTTAATGCTCCTCATGGTAGTGCGATGGAAAAATCAGATTATGACGAATTTTATAATGAATTTAATGTACCAGTTATTACAGGAGATAAAGATACAGATGCATTATTAGAAGATGAAAGAATAGCACAAGATGAAAATCTAAAATCTCAACAAGATATGCTAGATAGACATAGAGATATGGAATCTGAAATAGCTGAATATGATAAGAAATTATCTGAAATTGCTGAATCAGAATGGAGAGGTACAGTTCTGTCTAAGAATTATAAATCACCATTTGACGAGGAAGAATAATGAAAAAAGAACCAAGGTTCCAATATAAAAGTCTTAAAGACCCAGAATATATAAAAGACAGAGATGATTTTTTTAAAGAAGCAGGTAATGGATGGTGGATCACTTTTGGATTAGATAAAAAAAGAAGACCTAGATTAACAAAAAAATAAGGAGTGTAAAATGGAGAGACAATTTACATTAGAAGAAATTAAATTAGCAGTTGATATAACAATCGGCGATGATGGATTTAGAAGTAAAGAAGTATGTGCTATTTTAAATACATTTCACGAAGAAAAAGAAACATTACATATGGAAGATATGGTAGAAAGATATTGTGATAAAAGATTAGATACAGATGGCTTATAAAAACTCATTTATTAAAATAAATAAATGCCCTGCTTGTGGATTTGAATTAACAAAAAGATCAAATAATATGGGCAGAGACATATCTGAGATGCTTAGAAAAAGAAATAATGTTACTAGAGGTAGAATACATAAGATAGCATTAATGATAAATGATTTAATACCATCACAAAATAGAACAGCTTATTGGAAGTTTCTTATTGCTATAAGAGACATTGAAGATAGAACTGTAGAGTATGGTATAGAAAAATATTATCAAGCAGGTCATCACACTAAAGGTAAAGGGTTCCCTTATTTAAGAAGCATAATACAAACACTAGGTAAAGATAGTGATGCTTTAAGAGAGCTTGAACGTAAAAGAATTGGTGGAGTTCCACCAGTAATAACAATAAAAGAAGAGGAGTAAACTATGAAAGCAAACATAAACGACATATTATTTCCAGTAACAGAAATACCTGCGATTGGAAAATTCCCTAAAAATAAAAACTATACACAAGAAGATACTAAAGATACAGGTTATAAATTTATTATGAGAGAAGATAATGGTAAGATACTTAGTTGTGTTACTGATAGTTATCAACTTGTAGATAATAATGTAGTATATGATAAGTCAGATAAGATTATATCTAAACAAGGTGGTAGTATAAAAGAAGTAAAGACATTCGGAGGAGGAGCAAGGTCAATAGTAAAGTATGAATTTGGTGGACATAAAGTTAAGATTAGTAAAGATGATTATTGTACCCCAGAAGTAATCTGGCAAAATAGTTATGATGCTACTATTGGTTTAAATATCATAGCTGGAGCATTTAGACTTGTTTGTACAAATGGAATGGTAATTGGTATTGTTGCTGAGAAATATAAGAACAAACATAGTATACACAATATGGAGTTACAAGATATTGAAGGTGTAATAGAAGAAACAATTAAGAAAACAAAGCAAATTATGGCAGATGAGTTTCCTGTTCTTCATAGCACAAAAGTAAGAGATGCTCATATTATAGATATATTAAAGATGTTTCCACTAACAGCATCTGATTATATTACAAGTCTTTTGTTAGCTGCAAAACCAAACAATCTTTGGGATTTAATTAATGTAGCAACTAATGTAGCCACACATGGCATGGATAGAAAAGCTGAGGCAACACACAAACTAGAAGCTAGGATATATGCAAAAGTTTGTAAGATGGCAAAGGTAAGACCAGCTAGTGCCTAGTTTAGATTGGTATGATTGTCCAATAGTAATACCTTATTATGGGGGGAAGTATGAAATGAGTAAAAAACTTATTCCATTAATTTCCCCTCATGAAAGATATTTTGAAGTATTTGCTGGTGGATTATCTATGTTCTTTAGAAAATCTAAAGCTAGATGGAATGTTCTAAATGATAAAGATAATGATATAGTTAATCTATATATGTCTGTTCTATTAGAAAAAGAAGAATTAGTAAAGAATTTATTTTGGCTTCCCAAAAGTCGTGAATTATTCTTAAATTTCAAACAAGAGATAAGAGATGAAAACAATAAAATACAAATACCCGACCCATTACGAGCTGCTAAATACTTTTATTGTATTAGATATAGTTTCAATAAACTAATTCATACTCCATTCTCTATGAATAAGGATATGAATAAAGATTGGGATGACGAACTATCATATTCTAGAAGGGCCTTAGGAGGTGCGACAATAGAAAACTTAGATTTCTTTGAGATTGTTGATAAGTATAAACCAAGAAAAGGAGATTTCTGGTACTTAGACCCACCTTATTTAGTAGCAACAGAGAAAGGTACTTATTACAATCATAGCTTTTCAATGGAAGATCATGAAAGATTGAGAGAAGCTGTTCAAAAGATCCACGATGGAGGCGCACAATTTATGGTTAGTTATGACCATAGAGAAGAAATTGCAGAATTGTATAAAGATTTTGATGTAAGAACACTTAATTGGAAATACACAGGAGCAACTGATGATGCTAGACTAAAGAAAAGAAAAGAGTATGTTATAATAAACTATGAACCAGTACAACAAGTAGAAATATTTTAAGGAGTTAACATGAGTGAAGAAGTAAAACAATTACCAAATTCAGAAGAAGCAGAAAAAGCATTATTAGGATGTATGATTAGTGGAGGCAATAGAGAACAAGAAATAGGAATGGCTTGGGTTAGAGATGATGATGCTTTCTATAATAATGACTGTAAAGATGTCTGGAAGTCTATTAAATCTTTATATAAGGATGGTATAGAAATAGATTTTATTACATTAAGTGATAAAGTTCAGGAAAAATCAGGAAAACCATTAGCTTTCTTTATAACAGGATTAGTTGAGTTTGTACCATCTAATGCTAATGTAGAAAACTATGCTAAAATTGTATGGTCTAAATATATACAAAGAGAAACTGCTAAGTCTGCTACTAAACTTGTTAATGCAAGTTATGATAACAATGGAACTGTTAAAGAAATTCTAGGTGAACATAATAAGTTAATAGATGAGTTAAAGAATATACAACCTTCTAAACAAGTAGATATGTCTGTATTAATTGAAGACATGAAATTAACTGTTGAGGAAGATTCTAACTTAATCCCATTTAATCTAGCGCATTTAGATGCATTTGCAGGTGGTATGACTCGTAAAGAGATAACTGTTGTAGGTGGTAGGCCCGGTCATGGTAAGACAACTCTTGTTATTAATATGATAAGAGGATTAATTAGTCAAGGTTATCATGTAATGTTATTTAATAGAGAGATGAGTAACACAGAGATGTTAAAGAAGATGGTAGTAATGGAAAGTAAAGACCTTAAATATGCTGATATAAGAAGAAATGAATTAAATGATAAGAACAAAGAAGAGTTTGAATCAGTTTCTGAAATAATGAAAGGTACTTATGCTAATCTTACAATGTATGATAACATAAGAAATTTAGATGATTGCTTAAGAGAAATATCAAAGCATAAACCTGATGTTGTTATTGATGATTATATTCAGTTGATACAAGTAGATGGCATTAAAGAAGGTAGAAGGTTTGAGATTGAAAAGATTATGCAAGAGTATAAATGGATTTCTAAGTCAGAAGATTGTAGTGTTATTCTAGTATCTCAGTTAAACAGAGAAATAGAAAAACGATTAGACCCTCGACCTAGAATGAGTGACTATGCAGAAAGTGGAGTAATAGAACAAACAGCAGAATCAGCAATGTTTGTATTCTATGGACACAACTTTGATAGTGAACGATATGATCAATATAAAAGTGAAATTATCGTATCTAAAAGTAGGTATGGAAGAATAGGTACTCATCAAATAGGATTTAATGGAAACAGATGCAAATTCTATATGAGTTCAGATATGGCAAAAAATGACTAAGAGTTGTAGTGGTTGTTACTATGAGCATGATAGGACTTGTTATTGGTTCGAGCTTGTTCATGGTAGCAACCCCAAACTTATACCTATTGACACATTTAACAATGGATGTAAACAATATAAAAATACATCTATAGGATACAATGCTGGTAATGAGTTAACAACTAAAATAATAGAATTGTTTGATGGTGAAATACTAGGCGACAAATACGAACCACCAAATAAACAAAAATATTATAAAAAGAAAAAATATACTACAAGGCATAATTACACAGAAAGAAAGGATTTCTAATGATTGTAATAGGAATAGACCCGGGCAAAGGAGGTGGTATTTCAGTTATTAATAATGAAACTATAACAGAGATACATAAATGCCCACCAACAATAAAAGAAATGGCAGAAATATTAAAACCATATAGACTTACATGGGATTTTAAAGTTCCAATCGTTGCATACATTGAACAAGTACACGCCTTCCCTACAGATGCTCGTAGCAGTGCGTTTAAATTCGGGGTTAACTATGGGATTTGGCAAGGGATGCTGGGAGCTTTTAATATAGAGACTAAGATGGTTGCTCCACAAGTATGGATGAAGCCATTAGGTCTACCTAAAGATAAACAAAATAGAAAACAAAGAATAAAAACATTAGCACAAAATGTAATTGACAAACAAGACAGATTAAAAAATAAAAGAGTAACATTACACACATCAGATGCTATACTTATATCAATGTATGGGTATCTAAAAGAAGTAGTAGAGAAAATGAATACTAAGAAAAAATTTGAAGTTTATAAAATATTCAAAGAGAAAGGAATTATTAATGAATGATGAAATGAAATTGATAGATGTAACATTAGATGCTAATCTTAAAATGTTAAGAATGTTAGATGGGTCTAAAGTAAAAGATAAAAAACAAATTATTGTAGGTATTGCATTGGAATTAAAAAAATTATGTGATGGACTAATAAAGGCTTATTCATAGTAACTCCTATGAAGTGGGGCAGTAAGTAGACAGGTCGAGTTTGCTTACTGCTCTTATTGTCTTCTATGCCAGCCTCCACCTGATCTACTAAATTCGTCAGGTCTTATAAGAGTTTCTTTCTTTACTTTTTTCTTAACAATTTCTTTAGGTGGAGCAACCTTTAATCCTTTAGAGATTGAATCATCCATCTGCCTAGCAATAATTGACATCTTTTCATCTTGACTAGCTAAATCCCTAATCTCTTTATCAACTGAAGCAAAAACTGATTCATCTGCTTTTCTAACATCACCTACACCTAATTGAGGATTTGACATTTTAGATTGTCTAGATTTTTTAACGCTACTATTTAAATATTGATCTATTTTACTCCACAACCTTTTAACTCTTGTTGTTAATGCTTTATCAGTACCTTTTGTAGCATCAATAATGTTTTTATATTTTTCTATACCATCACGGGCCCATTCTAATCTAATAAGATCAGGATATTTAGCAGCGTACTTAGAAATCACAGCTGCTCCACCAACAAAAGGAACAGTAGCAGCTCCAGATATAGCAGCTTCTTTAGGCTTACCTTCTAATCCATACAATGCCATATTTAATAAATCTGCTGGTTCGCCTACACCGGGAGCAAGTCCAATCATATCAAGAGCAGTATGCAATCTTTTCTTTTGAACGCCTTCTTGCCTGTTATATTCTCGCCTAGCTTCGGACTCTTCTTTAGTCCTTTGTCTTTGCTCATCAGGTGACATACCACCACTTAACATTTCAAATAAAGTCTTAGCCATTATTTATATTTACCTTCCTCTAAAGCTCTTAAAACACTATCAATATCTTTAGGTATTACTTGTTTACGAATCCTTTTCATTTTCTTTTGCTGTTTCTTTCTTTCAGCAGTTGGATACAATCCTAATTCTTGTTGAACAGCCCATCCAATTTGTCCTTTAGAAATAGAAGGCCAATGTCTTTCCATTGTTCTTCCAGCAAATGAGTTTAATAATCTTATTTTCTTACTTAGATCTGTAGATTTATTATTCCTATCATATTCTTCAAGACCTGCAATAACAGTCAATAAACTTTTCCTATCTAAATTTATAACATCCATCATTATACCTATATCTATAATGTCTGAAACTAACGGGCCTCCAACAGTGCCTACAATAGGCCCTTTACCATAGAAAGCTTCTTCTATTTTTTCTTTATCACCACTTAACCATGCACCTAATTGACCTAATCTTTCAGCAGTATCATGAGCTATAAGATTACTGAAATCTATGCCAGTATATATACCTGCTACAACTGGAGCTAAAAAATATGCAACTGCCATCCTATATGCTTTAGCAACTCCTCTTGCATCTCCACCCGGCATTAATTGACCCGACATAATATCACCACGAGCTTCTTTTAAAATTCCAATATTTCTTTCAAGAAACTCAAATGAATAATGTTGAAATTGTAATGCAAACCTACCAACTTTACTTCTTACTGCTGGAGACTTAGCGTAATCAGCATAATCAAAGTGATTTAATATCACCATTTCTTTTGCATAGTTTTCAGCAATCTTCATTGGACTTAAACCTTTTTCTCTAAAAGATGGATTGTTATTTAACATTCTATGCATTTGAGCAAAAGCTATTTTAAATGTATGCTTACGATTACTATTCTCTGCTTTACGATGAAGCCAAGATGCTTTACCTGCTATTGTACTTACTACACCAGCTACTCCACTTATATTAGACTTTTCAATTAACTCATGTTTTCCAGTTTCTTCATTCCACCTTCTCATTTTAAACATAGATGCTGGTGCTCTTAATCCAGTCTCCATAAATTCTGGAGATACTTCTTCAAATAATAAACCTGCCTTACTTAATATACTTTCAATATAAGTTTCAGCATCAGCGTGACCTTTAAATGTCATTGTTCTTAATTCATTTTTAAGTTTACTTACCATTACAGGGCCCCACTCAACATAATCTAGTAGTCTCTGAGAAAAGTTTCTAGCTGCTGCTCTAGGGTTAACACCTAACTTAGATATAAATTCAATGCCAAGCATTGTTCTCATCCATGCTCTTGTATTTTCTGGTATACTATTATCTCCATTAGCAGCTTTATATAAGTCATTTACATAGTCAGTAATATTTTCAGCATATCCTTTAGCAGTACCATCTTTTCTATATATCTGTTCAATGCCAGATAATGATTTTAAAAAATGTGCATCCATAAATGATTTATAATTAAATCTATTTACATCAGAAATATAATTTGAAACAGTATTTAAGAAATTTCTATTATATTCATAATCACCTTTCTCACCGGGCCTTGATATAGTATGGTCACTAATATATATCTTTACTTGTTTAGCGGCTTGCTCTATTGTCATCTTCTTTTTAGTAACATATGGATTAGATGCTCCATGTAAATCATCAAGATGAGGCATTAATCCTTCCATAAAATTAACTGTTAAATCTCTGACATAATGAGGAAAGAATCCTTGCTCATACTTAGGCATTAATTTTCCTCTTAATAATTCTTTTATTGATTCTATTTCAGTAGCAGATTTTTCATTACCAGTTAATCTCATTCTTTCAATTATCGAATCAATCCCTTTATCAACACCAAACCTTAAAGTTTTATGTAATCCTTCCATTAAATTATTATATTGAGACAATGCTTTATAAAGATTATTATCTTGTATTTTTAATCCGTTAGTATCAGTCATATACTTAGCTATATCAACATCATCTAATCGTAAAACTTTACTACCATCATCTAAATCTTTCTTAAAAGCTTCTGATCTTTTATCCCCACCCTCTGCTTTTATCTTTATAGCATTATATTTTTCTTCTAAAGCCTTAGGCATTTGAGTTTCAACTAAATGTATAAAATCATCAAATACTTTTAAACTTGAATTAGATACAACAGTATCAATCTCTCTTCTTATTTCTGTTACTTTAGATTGATTTCCATCATTAATAGCTTTAACAAGTTGACTATCTAATTTATTATAATATTTTTGTGCATTTTTTAATCCATACCTATCAGATAATCCTAAGTTTTTTGCATATTCAGTTAATGAAGTAACAATTTCTTTAAATCTACCCTTATCATTTATTTCATTAGACTTAAATTCAAATGAAGACCTTTGCATATCTCTCAAATATGAACCAACAACTGGATCTTTTTTTCCATAATGTGATGACTGCCAAAAAAATCGAGCATAATCTCCACCTATAGAACCATTCTCAATATTAGTATTAAGTTGCTTTAATCTTATATTAAATTCTCTAGCAGCTCCCTTAGTTAACCATTGAGTATCTGTATCATACATTAAATGTTTTAAATCCGCTTTAAAATCTGTCTTGGCTAATCTAAAAACAGCTTCCATAGGGTCTTTCATATTCTTCATAGTCCTCGCAGATCCAGCCCATTTTTTTATATCGTCTACTAATTTTAAAAAGTGTGGATTTATACCACCACAATTAACTGCCATATAAATCTCCTAACATTATGGTATTGGAACTGTACATTTTTCTTTAATCTCACGAGCTTGTTTCTCTATCTTAGCTAATTCTTCTTGCGTACTTTCTTTAACGGGAAGTTCTTTCTTAACTCTTTCAATTCTATTTGATAATCTTTTCATATCAGCTAATCTATTTAAACTATACTTACCTTCTCTTTCAAGAGTAAGTCCTTTAAAAAAACTTGTACCTCCCATAATAGCAAAGACTGGGTTTTTCATTATATTATCAACTTCTTTTGCTGACCCACTACCTTCTGTTAATCCTCTTGATAATACTTCTTGTGCTATATCTCTTACTTCTTTATCCATTTCTAGCCTCATAGACAAATAATCTACTGGATTCATAATTCTGTTCTCAATCATAGCTGCCTGTAAGTCATTCATTTTATTTAAGTAAGAATCAAATTCTTTTTCTTTGCCAGCCATTCTCATTATTTCTCCATAGAAATCAAGTAAATGGTCATTCATTAAGTTAGAACCACCACCAATTCTATTAGCACCTTTGTTCCATTTAATAGAACCATAATCTGCAAATGACCTTTCAAAATCTTTATTAAAATTTGGTAATCTTATATTGTCAAGTATTAATCTTTTGCCAATTTCTCCACCATGTCCAGTTCCCATTAACTCACCTATATCAACATACTCACCTATTTCTTGTCCAATAAGACCTTTCATATCAAATTCTCTATTAAAATATCTTGAGAACTGAGCTTCAGTAAATTGAAGTAACCCTAAAGCCTGCCTAGCTAGTCGAGTTTGATCCACACCATAATCAGCAATAGTACCCATATCACCTTCCCCTCTAGCCATTTGTGTAAGAAGGTTTACTCCTCTTCTATACCTACTAGATGGGTCATACTTTTCCTTCGCTTCATATGGAACAGATACAGGCCTTCCATCCATTACTCCAATCTGATATTTATTATGTCCAGGCTGCATAAAGGCCCAGATAAATTTAAATCCATGATCACGCATACCTTTTTGTAATAAGTTTCCTTCAATCTCATAAAAGGTACTCATTTCGCCAACAGAGTTTTTTAAGTAATCTATTTGAGTGCTTTCTAATAATGTTTTACTACCATATTTAAGAACATCTTTAAGTGTATCATTATTACCATAGAACATTGCTCTTATACTTTTAATTAACTTCAAGTCTTTTCTACCTTTAGGACTTAAACCCCAATTATCTGAACCACCTAGCAATGGTAAGAACTTTTTCATCTGTTCCATAGTAGAATAATAGATAGTACCTTTTCTCATATTATCACTATCAACATTAACAAAAGATATTTTCTCTAAATCAGAAGACTTTCTTGTTTTCCAATATTTATCTGTTACAAAACTACCTAATTCTTTTTCAAGAGTTTTTATTACTTCACTTAATTTATCTATTGATACTTTTCTAGTCTTATATGGTTGGTATTTATTTCTACTTATTTGCATAATCTTTTTCTTTAAAGATGCAATTAAGTTTACTTTCCTATTTATACTAAAAGCCTTGTCTCTAACATTACTAGTTAATACATCAGCAGCTCTTGAAATATCTTCAACATTACCACCAACTAGTTCACTATACCATTTATCCATTAATTCTCTTGGTTCTCCAGTTAATTGATGATGTCTTGTTTCATCAAATATATTTTCTTTATAAACGTCAATAAGCATTCTTTCTATAGGAGCTCCCCTTTGACCTTCTGAAAACTGTTTACCATTAGCAACAACTGTATTGTCAAATATAACTCTGCTTGGAGAATACACAGCTTTATCTTTTCCATCTATTCCTTTTACTGTATAAGCAGGTGTATTTGTACCAAATAAGTCTTTAAATTCTTGTTGAGACCACCACTTAGGACTTTTATCATTAGTAGCATCTACACGCCTATTTTTCAATCTAAAGTAAACACTATTATTTAAATTTTTATTAAATAAACTAAATCTTTCAGCAGCATCTACAACATTTTGATAAGTAGGTCTACTTTTCTCACCAGTATTGCCATACATACTATCACCAGTAGCATTAAGAAATCTGCCATATTCATGTAACAATGTCTTAACAATTCCTTTATCTAAAGCACTGAGATCCTGACTTTCTCTCCATTCTCCCTCTACTTTATCTATTCTTCTAAATATTCTAACTCTTTCACCACGAGATGTACTGCCACTAGTTCTTATTTGATTAACAATATTACTAGTAATACTTCCGGGCAATATTGATTCACTTCTCAAAGGAAATAAAAATGAATCTCTCCAACTAAAAATATCATTAGCAATATTTCTATTAAGATCTCCACTCCCATCTATTATGTACTGAGTCTCTAGAGCAGCCCTTGTAAGAAAATCCCTATTCTCGTAGTCCATTACAATTTTATAGTTCTCACCTTCAAACAATATTTTAGGAGCAACTGTTTCTCCTTTAGCATTTGTTCTTAAAACATTTTTTATTGATGGATCATCTATTGCTGCTCTATTACCAAGCTTTCCTAAAAATCCAAGTTCTCTAGGTATCTTTTGTACTTGACCTATAGAACTATTAAATAATTCAAGATCAGCAGCCATCTTTTCAATAGCTTTCTTTTGCTCAGTAGAATTTAATCCCCAATGAAAATCAGGTTTGTTCATTAAAGATGAAGGATCTACTCCTTGTACAAAATGTTGCGATGTTCTTTTAATATGGTCATACATATGACCCCTATGCGCAAAAAAGTAATCAGCTTTATCTGCATCATAGTCACCTTCAAATACATTAACAACATCCATAGAATTAATCATTAATCCATTACCATATTCCTCTGGTAAGAATCCTTTTAATCCCATTAAAGCCATGTCATTAGGTCTAGTTCTAGGTTTTCTATTAACAACAACACCTATCTGTAGATTCCTATTAAATTCTCCATTCATTCTAATTAATTCTTCATGTAGTAATCCTAAAGTAAAATCACTTTGCATATATCCATTCCAAATACTTTTAGCATCAAACACCCCTGCCTCAATTTCAGGTTTATATAATTCGGAAATAAGTTGTTCCCAAGTATATTCTTTAGGCCCTGTTCTTGTATTCTCAACCACTCGCATCTCAAATCCCTTATCAAGCAATTCACGAATAGTCATATTTTGTTCATAGTCTGGCAACATTACCTCTCCCCTGAGTTTCATGTCTCCATTTTTATCAACAAGAGTAGGCTTTAGTCTTTCACCCCTCACAGATGTTTGAATTAAATAAGCTTGACCTCCATACTTGTGAGAGTTTAATCTATCATTTTGATTAGTTACAGACCTTGATTCATTTACAATACTATCAATATACCTTTGATACATTTTATTTTTAACAATACCTTCACTATAACTCATTGGATCAGCATCTCTGGAAATAGTTGAAAAGAAAAACAACCCATTTAAATGAGTAGTAGATTCTCCATCTGTCATAGCAGCTAAACCAGTATCTCCAAACTCATCAAGAACCCACTGCCTTAATGATGTTTTATCTCTTGCTATTTCTGACCATCTTTCTAAATTTTTTCCAATTCTAGATTGATAATCAGATTCATAAGCTCTTCCAGATTCATTATTATCATAATAATTATGATCAGCTGGAGATAATTTAGCTGTATGTTCACGATAATCTCTCTCTGGCTTAAGACCAACACTATCAAGACTTATATTTCTAATCTGGTCAGACCTTACAGAATAAGATGGCAAAGATTCCCAAGAGCTAGTAATTAAAGTATTATCTTTAGTAGCTCCCTCTGGAACTGGATTTATTGCTTTTGCTCCACTGCCCGTAAGTAAAATATCAACTGACTGATTTCTTGAAAAGAAAGGTTCTAATTTTGGAGAATGAACAAACAAAGTTTTACCTAGTAATAAAGAAGAAGTTTCACCACCAGAAGATATAACAGGCTTAAATGGATTTGTAGAATTAGGATTATGACCAAGCATTGTATGCCCAAACCTCATTGTATCAGCATTAACAAATGCTATACTATCAAATCCAGATACTTCTTTATGAGCCCCTCCTATATTATCAGACCATTTCCAATCAATTCCTAAGTCTCTTACAACTGTCTCAACTTCTGACCTTATATCAGCGTTCATTACATCATCCCATACTGCAACATCCCAACTATTTTTAGAGCGCCTTGCTAACAATGTATTAGCTGTTTGAATATCTCCTATAGCTGAATAAGCCTGAGCTACATCATCTACATATTCTCTATTAACTCTTATAAATTTCTTTGTATTATAAAGTCTTCCTCTTCCCATCAACTTAGCAACATTAACATCTTCATGTCCATTTAAAAAACTTTTAAATAAAGCATCTCCATCTGATCCAGTTAACATATCACGATTCATTAAAAACCTTAACATAGATTCAGAATCTACAGATGTTACGGCTGTAGGCCCATCTATTGTATTCGAGAGTCTTCGTATTTCATCTCTAACTAATCTGTTTATATTAGCATCTTCTCCATATATTTCTGCAAATTCTCTAAATCTCTGTCTAAATAATTCAGAATTAAAGTCACTATTTCTAATCCCTATTGGAGCCATACCCGGCGCCGATCTCATCACTGTAAATCCTATTTCACCATTTTCTCCTCGTGTAGACATACCATCAATTTCCATCGCTCTATTTGCAATCTTTTCAAATTCTGCTCTATAATCCCTTATAATCTTTCGTTGCGACTTAGATAAATTAGATGTATCACCAAATATATTAACCATTCTCCTCTCAACTCTTCTTCCATCTGGAGAATACATATAAACAGGTATATAAGGATCAAATATCATATAATTAATATCTATATCTTTAAACAAAGCATCCATCCTAGTAAATTGAACAGTCTCACTATCTAATTTTAGATTACCATTTCTATAGCTAATTCTAGGTAACATTATCTGACCTCTTCTTCCAGATAATAAACCAACTAAATCACTAGTCATTCTTCTTCTATAATCATGCTGAGCATCTACACTTAAATCTCCAAGTCTTCTCCATTCACCATCAACATCAACATGAGTTCTTTCTAATAACTGATTTACAGAATCCATAGTTAATAATCTATTTCCAACATCCGAAAAGATCATCTCATCTATTTTCATTCTTTGTTCTGATGATGCCAATACACTATAGTCTTGACCATCTGGCCTGTACATAGTAAAATATTCCTGCATAGTCATATTTCTATCAAAATGACTTTCATCTGTACTAATAGATCTTAAATCTCTAGCAGTTTGTTCTCTTCTTGCATACTCTCTTTCAGCATAATTTGGAGTAACACCATATACATTTATTTTCTTTTCTATTCTTTCTTTAACCTCTTCATTATACTTCTCCATATTAATATCAACTTCTCTAGTTGATTTGTTTCTTTCAAGTACACCAGATTCAGTAAGCCACCTAGCTAACATCTGTTCATTACGAACAGATCCTTCAATAAATCTACCCATTTGTCGTTGTTGTCCGACAGAGCCAGGTTTCTGACCTATTGTTTGTATAAACTGAGCTAATTTAATACCAGTAGTTTCAGTTCCAGATTCTGCTTTTTTAGTAACACTAATAGCATCATACATTAAATTAAATACTTCGGCATCAAGAACTTTAGTTGGCTCTCCTTCTGGTACAATTAATCCTTTAGATTTTTTAATAAGTTCATTTGCTATTCTATTATATTCAGCTATATCACCTTCTATAAATGAAGGCAACTGGCCCGGTTTAGCTTCTGCAATTACTACTGGGTCTATTAATCTAATTCTAAATCCAACTGCCTTATTAGATGTCTCTACACCAACCTTAGCCATGCCTAAAGCAGATAATCTAAATATAGCATCTATGTCTCTTCCTTTTAAACCAGTTCCAAGAACTCTATCTCTCATAGCAAGATTAACTATATTATCATGTAGCCAATCAGGAACTTTTCCTTCATCATATCCATTCTTATTTAAAAACCGTCTTAATTCATTAATACTATCTACACCAATCTTTACTTTTTGCTCTGTAGCTTTATACTCACCACTTGATATTGATTGAATAGCAAGAACCCTTCCTAAAAATCTTCTTAGACCAGCTACTTGCTCACCTTCAGCTCCTTCAATCCAAACCTGACTTAAATCATCTATAAGTCTTAATTCATTTCCTTCTTGTACAAGTATACCAGACTCTCTTAAGTGAGATTTTAATGCATTTTTATTAGTATAATTTTCTTTAAATATATCTACAACGCCTCTAGAAAATCTTATAGCATGATTTCTTTGAAGTATACTTGTATAATCTGATTGATGATCTCTAAATGTAAAATTATCTACATGATAAGAATTATTTTTAAATTGCTCATTAACATTTGATTCTTCTCTACGAACTGTTTCATATATATCTCTTATTAATTGTTCTCCCTTAAGAGTAACAACATCGCCCTTACCTCTTACATGACTCTTTGCTTTACCAATTAATACAGATGTATGCATAATAGAATTAAACCCATCTATCTTATTAGTTAATTGTTCTACTGCTCTTTGTCCTTCATATATCTTACCAGTTTGTGAATCAATTCCAAGCCAACCTAACTCACCAGACTCAGCTTTATTAATTATTTCTGCTTCTAATCCTATTTGAGATGGAACTTTAAGGACTTCTGACGTTAATCCATCCTTAGTTTCTTTAGAATCTATTATCTTTAATTCACCATTAGTATCAGCAGCCTGTAGATTCTTTACTATAAGAGGAAATCTTGCTTCAAAATCTTTAGTTAGTTCCAAAGAAGTTTCATCTTGATATTTTTCCATCTTACTAACTGAATCAGCCTCAGGCGCTACTTTATTCCATTCTTTTACTATCTTCTCTGCTGACTTTGTAGAGATCTGGTCTGTAGGTTTAGTAAAAGCTTTAGCACCTCGAAGAAGTCTCCATACCTCTTCAAACATAGGATTCTTCTTCATACCTACACTAGATTCAGTAGGCCCTAACTCTTGTTCATAAACAGATTTATCATTACTTATAATACCTTCTTGCTCAGCAATCTCTTTTAACTTATCAAATTTCTTTTGATGTAGTGGATTTCTAAATTCATTCTCAGTATCCATTAAACTAGGAATAAAGTTTAATTGCTGTGGATGAAACCCTAGAGTAGCCATATTTGCTCTTACTCTATTCATTCTTACAGAATTTAAATCAAACTTATTAGCATTATGTGATCTCTGCATATAAGCACCAATTAAGAAGTGAGGTAATATATCATGTACATCTGCATCCATATCGTGTGCATACATCTCATAAAATGTATGAGCATTAAACAAAGCTCCACCCATTAACATTCTGGGCCATACAGATGCTAGGTTCTGAACTTCTTCTAAGCTAGACCACTTCATAAGTTGTTTACCCCAATGCTTTCTCTGTCCTTCAAGCCATTTCTTCATAGCTTTATCAGCATTATCACCAAATACTCTTTGAAATTCTTCAACAATCTTTCTTGATGAATATTCTGCTGATACGCTAGGCCCACCTGTACTTAAATTTAATGGTTTTGTAATTCCACCATATGACACTCTTACTGCAGCGGATGCTCCCTTACCACCATTCTGCTCTATAGCATCACCCATAAACTTTACTCTAGCACCTAGTTGTTGGCTAGTTAAATCTTTATAAGGACTCTTCTTTGAGAAAGCTCCTAATACACCAACCTTAAAATCTTTAAACCAGCTAGCAGCCTTACCTTTAGGCTTTAGTAAACTAAGAGTAGAGAACATTGCTCCATTAGCTGCTCCCCACATAGGTGCTGTCCAATCATACTCACCATCTTCTAACATAGTAACGCCTTCAAAGATACCATCTATAGCCGAAAACATTACTGCATCATTAATTAAATGACCAGTAAATCTACCTAATCTACCTGTTCCATAAGCCATTGCAGTAAGCCCTTGAAAGTCTTGTAATGGTCTTGTTAAAGCTCCTGATTCAATCATCTTCCTTAAAGCAGCTGCTTCATCTAAACTTTTTATTGCTCCTCCCTTACCAATTAATGCTATTTCTCTTTCAATCATCTTATCAGCGTGATCTAAAACAGCTTTCTTAAAGTTCTCTCCTCGTAATGGAGTATCTATTTGAGAACGCTTTACTAATGCTTCGTATGATTTAGTTTGATTTTTTATAGCCTTCCTACTTAATCCACCCTTTTCACCAATTTGTCTCATTCCTTTTACTACTGAAGAAACAGATTGCCTACCAGTCTTTGCTATAAAAGGAGCGGCTGTTTTCTGTAATATTTTTGCACCAACTTTCATTGGAGCTCCTGCTACAAAACCTGCAAAAGAACCAAATCCAGTTAACCACTTATTTAAATCTTCATCAACAGTAAACTCTTGAGCTGGGTCTACTCCAAATATTTCTCTACTTGCTATACCCGGCAATCCAAAACCAGCAGTATCAGCAAAGCTCCATAGAGTGCTACCCAATGCTCCTAAAGCTGTAGTAGTATCTTCTCTTGAACCTCTTCCAGATTGTTCTTTTAATTTATCCCACATATCTGGAGAAGGAGCTCTTCCAGCAGTTGGTGTTCTAGGGGATGCTACTTGTGGAGACAATCCTCTTTTTTGTATAATTTTATTAATCTGAGACTCACTAACAATTTTACCACGGCGTGCAAACTCTTCTTGTAGTTGTTTAGTTAGGTTATCTGTTGCCATTTAATTAGAGAAACTATTTCGTTCTTGTTCTAATTCATTAATGCGGTCTTTTAGTATTGCTATTCTATCAGTATATGTATCTTTTTGTGGTGAGTGTCTCATAAAGCTAATGTCATCATTCATAACATTATCAGCAAATTGAGTACCATATCTAGCTTTTCTACCGGGCCTACTCTCAAACATTTCTTTAGAGTTTGATTCATACTTCATTGGGCCGGCTTGTTGCCTTGCGATTTCTATCATTCTATTCATTATTTCTTCAGCCTTATTTGCCTCACCAATCTTATTAAAATAATCTCTTCTAACTCTTAATTCTTCTTTCTCTTCCGATAGGGAACTCCATAAATCTAATTTTTCATCTCTCTTATCTATGAGTTCAGAAATCTTATTTTCCATCAACTTCATTTCATTAGTTATTTTATCAAGCTCATCTTTAGTTCTTAATTTTTCATCATCACTTAAATAATCTATACTATCAAGTATTTGATTATTAGACCTAGGTGCTTTATCAAGAATCTTTTCACCTTTAATATCATCATCAGGTATTAAATCATCTTCCATTGAATCAGCTAAGTTAGATATATTTAAACCATCTTCATCTTGTATTTGTTGAAACTCATCTTGAACTGGCTGACTTAAAGTTCCAATAGGAGATTGTATATCAAAATCACCTTGAGCATATTCTAAATATTCTTGAGTAATATAGTATTGATTCTTTAATGCTTTACTTGCTGACTCAGATAATCCTATTAAGTCTGCATCTGTTTTAATCTTATCAAAACTATTTAAAAAACCTATTTCATTATCAGTTGCTGTGTCACCCATAAGAGCTGATGAAGCTGAATCAAATCTAGTTGCTAAGCTTAAAATAGAACTAGGATCTTGTGTATTTTTAAAAGTCCACATAGCAGATGCTATATTTGTAGCTTCTTCTTCTGAAAACCTACCATAGTCTTTACTCTCTAACATATCAACAAGGTCTCCTAAACTATCTGATATATCATCAGAATCCATTCCTTTAGAATCAGGCACAGATGCATATATTCCTTCTAATCCAGAAGCAGGTATCCATTGTCTAGCAACATCTAGTTGAAACATTTGATTACCTTTTTCAGCAGCTGCTAATTGAGTCTCAGCCATCTTAGCATCAGCGGCTCTTTTTTGTACACCAAACTGCATTAAAGATAAAGCTTCTTGAACTTTTCTACTTTCACGTTGTTCTTTATATTGAAGTAAACTATTTACCGCTCTTAGAGCATCTGCTGTAGCTGCCATTATCCGAACCATCCTCCTAGTTGTGTGTCATATAATTTTATTTCTCTTGATAGCTTAGATTTTTCATTCTTTAATCTTGACTTTTCACCTTCATAAAATGAAGTTATTTCACCCATACTTTTACCAAGACTAGACATTAATCCTTCCTTAGAAGAACCATAAGAAGTCTTTAATCTATCCCACATTTCAGTCTTTTGGTCAACAACATCTCCACTAAAAGCTAAATTAGATTTTGAAATTGCTTGATTAGTGCTTTTATTTAATTCATCCATGCTAATACCAGTTTCTGTAGATAAATCTTTTAATTGTTTTCCATGCTCTAAACCAGCTATCTGCATCCTACTTGTTCTTAATTTATCTAATTGATTTTCTGAAGTTCTTATATCTTTTAATCCTTGTTCAGCAGCTTCTTTACCTGATTCCCATTGATTTTTTTGTATTCTACTTGATGAAATTGCACTTCCAATAGCCAAAACACCTGTAGCTATAGTAAATGGATCAAAATATTCTTTCATTCCTGTAATAGGATTTGTAGTTCCAGAACCAGATTCTTGAACCATATCTTCACCTCGTTGACCTAATACATCAATAAGTTTTGCTTCGCCACTGTTAACATGAGACATTTCTCCATCAACAAATCGCATGCTATCGTCTCCAAATCTTCCGAATTGAGCTGCTTTTGATAAATGATTATTTGCTATTGCCATAAATTTGTATTTCCAGAAATTAAATTATAAGTGCTGCCAGTTTTATATTCATCATCATCACCTTGATAGCCACCAATAGTAGGGCCTCCCTGAGATTGAACTACAGATTCCTCAACTACTGGATCCTCAACTATAGGTTTCTTAATTACAGGCTGCATAGTTGTATCATCTTTTAATATATTATCTACTTTATCAGCGGCTCCACTTGCTTCTTCTAACATAGTTTCTTGAACATCTAAGACAGTACTTGTATCAGTTCCGATTGATTGAGCTAGTCTTTCTGCACTAGAAACTTTACCCATTAAAGATATTTCAGACTTTTTAAATTGTTCACCTGCTATATCATACAAAGGTTCTTCTGCAAACATTGATTCAAATAGGCCCATTTTCACTTTCTTAGGAGCAAACCCACTAAGATAGTCTTGGTATTTATCTCCTTTTTGAAATTCACCCCAAGAAACTCCACCATGTTTTTCTGCATCATATGATTGCTCAGCTATCATTTGTTGAGCTGCTGGCATACTTTCACCTTCAAACTTTTGTTTATCTTGCCATCCGCCATATAAAGTTGAACCTAATTGCAAAGCAGATCCAATAGTATCAACGCCTCTACTAAGTTTATCTTGTTTAGCAGATGCTAGTCTTTGAGTATAATCAAGAACATTCCAAGTGTCCTGTACCTTACCAAGAGATGAAGTGTATTCACCCTCGGTTCTACCTGATGCTTTGTAAGCTGAATAAAGATTATCTTCTGGCATAAGTAATGCTCCAATTTAATTTAACACATATACACATATAATTCAAACTAAGATGTGTGAGCAGTGTCTGAAATAAGAAAACTAGCAGTTTCCCCAAAAGGTTGAAAAAATACATTTGTTCTGCTTTTAAACCATTCCATATCTGCTTGTGATGGGCTGCCGCTAGTCCAACCATCATCAAAGCCTCTCATCTTTATATCAATAACAAGATTCCAAAAATCTTTACTATGATAACCTCCTTTAGAAGGAAGTATAGTATAAACATAATCCTCAGGGTCACTACCTCCATTATTTTGTGATACTATATTTAAATGATGTTGACCATAAACTTCTACACTTTGAACAGGTGGGAAAAAAGTATTTTTATTTCCAGCAGTTAAATCTTCATCACCATCACCACTAGTTGAATAAGATCCACAACTCATAATATGTTTTTCAAAATGACCTCCATGCGTATTATGAGATAATCCAGCGTAAGCAGCGGCCGAAGCAGCACAATTATGTCCACTTATACCTGCTTGGTCAGCTCTAAATTCATTTTTAGTAATAGGAACTGTCCCTGAATAAAGTTCATCTCCCATTAAAGCACCATGCCCATATCCATTATTAATCCTTGATATTAAATCATACTTCATAAAATTTTGACAATAGTCATCAATAGACCTATACCATGTATCAGCAGTTGTATCTGGAAATGATTCACCAGCTAAATTAAGCCCCGCTACAATATCACCCATTATTGGTTCTTGCAATGTCATTCCACCCGCTACCCAAAATAATAAACAATCATAATCTCCAAAACTTAACTTTTTATCAGTCCTACCAGCATCATCAAAGTTTGAAGCAGCTTGGTCAAGGAATGGATTAGCTCCATGCCAATCATCATCTATGCCTGAACCAGAAGCCAATTTATTTCTATACCATGTATATGCATCTTCATAAGAATCATTGTCTTCATGATTAATTACATTAATATGTAAAAACCCAGATATTAATTTTCTAGGAGGTACTTTAATGTACTTTTTAATTGATAATGGAGTTGATACATATCCACCCATAATTAACTCCCGTATGAAGAATAAAATGAAGAAGATGAATATTCTTCTGTTAACATACTATAATTTTGTTTATAATCAGCTTCACCCATAGTAAACATATATTTATCTCCTAGTGTATGAACTTTATAATCTGCATAATTTGATGCTATAGTACCTGTTCTAGTTTCAATAGTTCCATAAGCAGTATCATATCTATTATTATAAATAACTCCACCATATTTCATTTTTATTACACTTCTATTATTTGCGTGTAAATCAAAAGTAGATGAAGCAGTGGTACAATCAATAACCCAACTACCACTAGAATTAGTAAATTTTAATTCATTAGTATTATTATCTTTAAATGATATATCTGCTCCATTAGCATCTAATGTAATATCACCATTAGCATCTATTGTAAAATTACCATCATCTGTTATTGTTGCATCGGTAATAACTGTTCCACCAATAGTAAAATCAGTTGTAGCATCAATAGTTGTACCTACGATAGTACCTGCAGATACTGCTCCTATTGCAGTAAAATCACCAGCCGATTGACTTGAAGCTCCTATTGTTGCTCCGTCTATTGCTCCACTATTAATATCAACATTAGTCATTTCATGGTTATTAAAATCTAATTCAACTGCCCCATCTCCACCAAATGTGAGCTTTCCAGCAGCATGTGTAAGAGTTATATCTCCTGAGTTCCAATTTATAATTGAACCAACCGATGTTAAAAACAAATCATCTCCAATAAGTAAATCGGCTGTCATTGCTCTACTACCATCTATTAATAAATATTGAGCATGGTCATCAAAAGATAATCCACTTAATGCGCTATGAGATGTTACGCCACCTGAAGAACCACCTGAAGAACCACCAACAATTCTAACAGGAGGCATTTCACCAGATGATGCTACTGCTACCCATTCATTATTTTGTTTTACATACTCTACAGTCCCTGAACCTTCTACTTTTCTAAATGATATGTCTCCTTCATTGCCTTGTTTATTATCAGGCTTTCCACTTCCAAACGTAGGTTGTTTAGATTTTTGATGTAGTAGTTTTCTTTCTTCTCTAGTAAGTGCCATTATCTAATATTTTTCATCCTATATACTATTGTAATATCATTAATTTCAAAACCAGATGGCACAGTTCCATCTGTTGCAAATCTTAGTTGAAAAGATTTTATATTATTAGACTCAGTTGAATTGTCAGGTTTTAATTCAGCTACTTGCCACCCACTAGCACTTGCTAATTCAGTGGTTGTAAAATTAGTTCCATCAGCAAAATCATATGGAAATGTAGTTCCTCCATTAACATCATAATCAACTTGTACATTTGTTGTAGCTCCTGATTTATATGTAACATAAACTTTATATACTTTTTTTCTTACACCCGGTTCTCCAAAATCAATATCTGGAGTTCTATATTCAAACCCAGTTGATGATTGAGAAGATACTTGCCAAGTCTTCCTAACAGTTGTTGTATTATCAATATAAAATAAATTTTGATCAGCGTCTAAAGCAAAGTTTGTCATCGCTGTTGATTCTGTTATTTTGCCAATACCAGTTGTCCATGCCCTTAAAACAAAATCATAAATGTAAACATCATTATTTTCATTCTTAATAAGTATTTGTCTTTTCTTAGGTATATAACCTATCATAGCACTGCTCATATCTGTATCATCAGTTCCATCTTTTATAAACGTAGACCAATCATCTTCGTTAATTAATCTCATTCCATCCTTTTCAAGTAAATCTAAAACTCTTTTACCATCATAAATATAAACACCATGGTCATTAAACCAAGCAATCCCCATATCAGTTTTAGTAACATGATAATCAAAAGCGCATCCTTTATTTCTATATGTATCTTCAAGAAAATCTACAGTTTCAGATACATTAATTATATAAAGACTATGTTCTTTAAATTGTAATATTCTATCTGCAAAGGCTTCTAACTTTACAATATTTTCACCATCCCTTATTACAACATCAACAGAACCCATCCCTTCTGGAAATGTATCAAATCTATTTATTTGACTTTTTAATATTCTATCTGGATGAGTTTCACCATCTTGTGATATATTACCAATATATGTTCTTCTACCATGAACAACAGCAGTTTTAAATTGAGCACTTAAAGAATTAACTTCACTTGAAAAGCCATTTATAATTTTAAATGTTTCTATTACATTTGCAGAATCTGGAGATATTCCTTTCACAACAGCAGTTTTACTTAAAATAGGATATGTTGCGTCAGATGTATTAGCCATATTATACGAATTGGTATCAGCTTCTGGAAGCCATTTAAATCCTTTTCCAATAAAATCTAACTCACCAATTAAAAAGTAATTATCATTTTCTTCTACTTTGTAATATAATCTAGAACCACTTATCCTTTCATTAAAATTGTATTTTATATATGTAATAGCACCATCATCACTACCACTTAAATCTATAGAAGTACCAGCTATAGCATTTGCTAAGTTTGTAGAAACTCTAAAACTATTAGCTACTAAAGATTGAGATGAAACATAATAATCAGTACTCGTATCTATTCCAGACACCCCAGACATTGCTCCTAGTCTTACAATATCTCCAGCTACTAAACCATGTGAAGTATGGTTTATATAATGCTCTGAAACATCTACAGCAGCAGCAATAGGATTAGACCAAGCGCATATATATGCATCAAAATTAAATAATACAGACGAACCTACAACATTAATTGAATTAACATTATCTGGTTCACTTCCACTATCTACTCCACTAAATGTAAATGGTAATGATTCTTGTTTATTTTTAGCATCATATAAATATGTATGGTGAAATGTATAGGAGCCAGGTGTAAATCCATCAATACTAGAAGCTTCAGCTAAAGCAATTCCACTTAGATAAAAATCTATTTTATCAGCCGCCCCCCCACTAGACTTAGTATCATATACAAATGCAGTTACTGAAGTTGACCCACTAGTAGGAAAATTTTCAGACCCACCACTAATATTATCACCAGAACAAACTAATATATTCCACATATTTGGTTTTATTTGTTCTTTTCCAAAGCTCCAATTAGGATTTGTTCCAGCTACTCCATCATCAACAATAAGTTTAATATTTTTTAATGAATTATATTCGGTAGTGGTAAAAAAAATTGAAATTAAAAGACACTCGTTTTCTGAAAAATCAAAATCTAAACTTCCTGCTCCAAATCCGCTATAAGTATTAGTAGTAGAAGCTCCTGTAAATTTAGTTGTTAAATTTCCTATACATGGATATATATCTGTACTATCAGCTTTTGAACTATTAGTAGGAGTTGAATGAGCAGAGGAACCACTTACTATTATTTCATTTAATTGAACACCTACTCTAAGATTAACTGCGCTATGGTCTACTACATCACCACTTCCACCATCATCTATAACAGTTCCTATATATTCACTATCAGATGAAAATATTCCATTACTATCACTACCTACCATTGGAGTTGATATTAAACAAGTTCCCAATGTTGGGGCTTTTATACTTTGAGCAACATTAAACCAACCAGCAGTTGGGCCAGCTGCGTTTAAAGCACCTAATCGTTGGTCAGCTATATACCCAAACCATTGAGGGTTTCGAGCAAACGTAGTATCAGATACTCGAACTACACCATCAGCTGCGTAATAAGATGGAACAGCAGATCCCTTCATATCAATTTTAGCAGTATCCCAACCTTCACTATCTTTTATATCTATAGTATTGCTACCACTATCAAAGCAAAATATTAAAGTTTCATCAGCAACACCAGCATCTAATTGCCTGTCACTAGACATAACAAACAATCCTCTATTTTGTGAAATAGCAATAGTATTAGCATCTCCTACTATTTCATAAACTGATGTAGCATCACATGAATCTGTGAACCCTGAACTAACTATAGCTGTTTTTGCTCCATTCGCATGACCAGAAGCATCATAACTACTAATTGTTCTTACTTCTCCAACATTAAGACCTGATGTTATAATGATAGAATATCCACTATAATAATCATCACTTGCACTTGCTGAAGCTGCTAATCTAACACTTGTTGTGGCAGGAGTTCCTGTTTGTCCTAAGGCGGTGCCAGAATGATATATATTACCATTATCTACACTACCTAATGTTTTTAATCTACCAACAGAGTCAATAGCAATATCTTTTAAAGATGGTGATTCATCTGGTCTTATATCTCTAGGGTCTGCGTTACTATTTAAACCACCATGAAATCCTTGAATTTTAAAAGTTTGTTTAGCCACGACCTTCTTCGTATTCTATATCATCAAGTATTAAATTTTGGGCATGTTCTGGAAGTTCACATACAGGACATTCATCATCAGAGAAATCATACTCTGAGGTTTCATCGTGGTCAAATATATCAGTGCGAAGACCTCCCTCAACACCAACTATTCTACTTCCGTTATGTCCGTTGTCTACTCGTACTTTTTCGTCACTGGATTTCTGTAAGGGATCATCTTGTTCAAGTAATCTTTTCTTTTCTTGCATCCGCCACACTCCTTTATTTTCCCCCTTGTTGCTGTTTTGATGGCCCTGCTAACCGTATCACCAAAGCCTGTATCATTGCCAAACAAATCTACATCTATTTTCATTGTTATTTTTTCTTTCTATAGCTTACAGCTCCAGCTCTTGGTTTGCTCATGCTAGGAGTAATAGAGCCTTTAGCTTTGTATCCATGTTGTTTTTCAGTTCCAGTTTGGATAGCAAAGTTAATTTTACAAGCTCTTATTTTTCTTGCATCACCTTTAGCTTTTGCCATGCAACTTGCTAATCTTTTAGATTTAGAAGCCATTGTTAACCTCTTTTTTTCATTTTAGATTTGTATTCCACTTCCTTTGATTTTTTAGGATAACAAAGTTTTTGAGCTTCTTCAGCAGACTTACCTTGTTTCATTAATCTATTTACGCATGCTTTTGGCATATTATAACTCCTTTTTAAATTACCTGTCTTTAATTGACTTCCTTTACCAGTGTCTTTAGATGATACATCACTTAGTCCAATAACATCAGCCATTTAGTCCCATTCGACCTTCAACCTTTGCTAATCTTTTTTCCATTTCATCTATTCTATCTAGTAAGAATGTTATTGCATCAGCAATCTTTGCATCATTTTTTTTCTTAACAGGTTTTTTAGTTTCTTTTTTAACTCCATTAGATTGTACTGGCATAATTTACTCCTTACCATTTCCAAACAAATAATTTAAGAACTGCAGATACGACATCCATACATTCTTTTGCTAATTCTTGTTTCTCTTTCGCACTCATCTTGCCGTCCTTCATAGCTTCATTATACTTTTGAGCAACCTCTTTTAATTCTTTTAAAGCAGGTCTATACTTTGTTGCAACTAGTGTAGCAATACCACCTAGCATTATAGCAATTAGGTAAGCTGCGTTACCCCATGTTAACCATTCCATTATTTGTTCTCCTTTAGTGTTTGTTTTATTTCTGCAATATCTTGCATTATTATATCAAGTTTATAAGTTATTAAATTTCTATCAGCACTTAATTCTCTTTTATCAACTTTTAATTCTAAATTTTCTTTAATCATATTAACATCATACTTCATGAAACCAAAGGCGAGTATAACTCCACAAATAATTGTTGCTAATGCTATTAAGTTATCTATTGATATAGTCGTATTTAACTTCATGGTTGTTTTCCATTTACCCTAGATAGACTTCCTTTAATCTCAGAGACTTGATTATCTAAATCATTTATCTCTTTATTAAGAGCATCGAATTTTCTATCAAGCTTATCATCGCTTTGATTCCATCTTCCAATTAATTTAATAATCATACTTTCCATATTCTCAAGAGTTTCGCTTTGTCCTCTGTTTTCTATCTTTAATTTTTGCAGAGCTTCCTCTTGTTGTTGTCCTCTTCTGTTCATAGAGAAGACCATATACACTAGTAAAGCTCCTACGACACCTATCATACCCGCTTCTGAATATACTGCTAGGAAATCCATTATTCCTCTTCTTGTTTGCATTCATCACAAATAGCATTTAAAGCTTGTTGGACTGGTTTATCACACAACATACAATGAAATGGCATTGGCATTATTTTTTCCTCATTGTTAAATCAATATAAACTTTTAAATCAGACTTAATCTCTGCATTCCACTTTTTTACTTTACCAAGCTCATCCATAATTATATCTAATCTATGTTGTAAGTTTTCATGTTTTTCATCAAATCTTTTTAAAGTATCTTCTACTTTTTCTTTTAAAATAAATCTTACTACGCTATATAAAGCAAAAGCTAATCCAACGCTAATAGCAACAGGAAATCCTAATTCTTGTATTAATGTTATAATATCAGAAGTCATTTCTTTTTTCTCTTCCAACTAAATGGATTTAGATTTAATTCTTTCTCAAAGAAGGATATACGTTCTTCCATAGCTGCTCTTGTTTTCTGTTCTTCAATCATATGTTTATTGACAAGTTCTTCAATGCTGGTAGAAGCGAGTTCCATTCCTCGCTCAAGTTCTGCAATTCTGTTCGTAATCTGTAGGTATCCATAAACAACGCCAGCGATAGCCACAAACAACTGACCAAGCCACTTGATATTAATATGGAGGGAAAAATTATCATCAATAATTCCCGTCCTGTAACTGCGTGCTGTCTTTGGTTTCTCACTCACTTGTCTTTCTTACATCTTCCCAGATATTATGTTTATAACAATAGTTATCACCAACTACAATACCATCTCCAATAGAAGGTATATATAAATGTTGAGTGCTATCTTGGTCTGTTATAACTAAATAATCTATATGAACTGAATCAGAAGGACTAACCTCTAATCCACCGATAATCCAACCGCTTTTACATCCACTAACAGTAGTAATGATTCCTAATATCATTAATAACATGACTAACCACCAAAATAATAATTTCTTTTCATTAGATTTCAAATCACCATCCACCACGCAGCTGCAGTTTCTACAAATACATCTGATGCAGTATTGATGGCCCATCTTTGTTTAGTTCCATACGTTTCTTCTGTACCCTCTACGTATACTTCAAATATTTCCCAAGCAATACCTATAATAAGTACCCACAATACTGCCCATAAATCTGATGCGCCTAACCATTGTGCTATCTTGGCTATAAATAATCCAGCTGCTATATGATAAGATGTCCAACCATCTAATGCTCCTGAATTAACTTGCCACGAATAAAATGTTGCTAATGGATTTTTCATATTATGCTTCCCTTACTCTAGAATCACCATGATTATACCAACTAACTTGTTGTGACTCCTGTTGTTGATTGCCACTCATTAACATTTTAGTATATAATAGATCTAAATGTTTTATTAATCCTGCTACTTCAGGCATATGTACTACTACATTTAATTGTTTTTTAGCAGGAGGTTTTTTCTGTTTTTTAAAATTATTTTGTTTGCTATATATTTCTGCTAATGTCATTATGCTTTTATATGTTTAGATGTTATTTCGCCATTCGCACTAGATTGTATAGTAATCCTAGATAGTAATTCATCTTTAGTTTCACTAGAGCTATAACTAATGCCTCGTTTATCATAAAAATCTTTTATCTCTGCTTTTGTATTTGAATCTGTAGGGTAATCTTCTTGACTCGTAGCGACACCATTAACTAAATGATGCTTACCAATAATTACTCTACCATGTCCATCACCATGTTTCTTTTCACATTCATCAACAAAATAGTTTTCTATATTTGCAAAACTATCTGAACGTCTTACAACAGTTCCATCTACTTCTACAAAGTAATCATAACCAGATGAAGGATAAGTCAAGGTTTCGACAGTTCCGTCTGCATATGTCTTTTGACGAACAGCATTAGGAGTAGTGTTGCGATGCAACCTAACTCGATGACCTTGACTACACCTTCTTATAATCATAGCTTAAGCTTCGACTTCCTCGACTACTTCAGCTTCAGGTTCTTCAAGAGCTTCTCGAAGTTTACCTATGAACGCATCTTTACCAACATTCAACTGGTCTAAGTTAAACTGCATAGAGTTCATCTTATTCTGTAAGTCGTTAATGTGGTTAAGTATTCCTTTTTGTTCATCTGTCATATCCTCGATTACATACTCTTTGTCATCGAAAGTTAAAACAGGCTTTTGTTCTTTTTCTTTTTTAGCCATTATTTAGCTCCTTTGTTTGTTAGTTAAAATCTTTAATAGTATTCTACCATTATATCTAATACGGCATCTGCACCACCATCACTAGCAGTATTAGAAGCTCCGTGTGTTACATAAATTCCGTGTCCTGCTCCACTATTTGCATCTGGAATCCATCCCAACGAACTATTTGCATCTTTATTAAAAGAAATCCAAGTTGAATTAACTACACCTCCTGAACCAGCATCAATATCAGTTGCACTATCTTGAGTGGCTGAACTCCTTACTAACCAATTACTTGTAGCTATACCTGCTCCTAATATCTCAACAGGTGAACCTAATGCAGTCCCACTAGCAGTATTAAGAGTTGCTGACCTAGAAATATTAAAAGTAGCATCTGAATTTGCACTCAATGTTATTACTTTAACGGTTATTTTTTTAATATAAGAATACGATGGAATATTAAATAAAGCATTTGTATGAGCTGCATCGCCATCCGCTGGAGTAGTATAAGAGCCATTTAATGTTACTCTAGCAGTTTTATATTTTATAATTCCGTGAGAACCAATCTTAACTTGATAACTATCTGTAGCTGCATCTGCTATTGCACTATAGCCTAAAAAGGTGTTAAAAGTACCAGTAGTAACAACATCTCCTGCCATATCGCCAAGAGCGGTATTAAACCTACCATTTGTTAGATTTTCTAAGGCTTGTACTCCTATTCCAGTATTAGAAGAACCTGCGTCATTAATTGTCATTAATGCATAATCACCCATTGCTGTATTTCGAGAACCAGTTAATGCAGTCGATTGATTACCACCTAATG
>Ga0080013_1001181_pt1 | contig 35516 bp, 41 predicted proteins | sample ETNvirenome_6_85_FD_69236 | JGI IMG/M metagenome (GOLD analysis project Ga0080013, IMG submission 69236) | Marine viral communities from the Pacific Ocean - ETNP_6_85 (SPADES assembly) (version 2) | ecosystem: Environmental > Aquatic > Marine > Oceanic | place: Pacific Ocean | collected 2013-06-19
CCAGGTCAGCCCCCGGATAGGCCAGGGCCAGGGCCACCACCGTCTCCCCGGAGCCAGACGGCACCCGAAGACTCGGAAGATCGGGCCCGATGTGGGCCCGGTACGCCTCCCCCAACAACAGCAGCAACTCGACAGGGAGGTGCCCGCTGGTGGCGTCTAAGCGCGCCGGCCACGCGGCCCGGATCTGCGCCTGCGTCCACCACCGGCCGGGCACCAGGCCGCAGCCAGCCCCCACACACAGCACATCAACGCCCGCCTGGACCAACGCCCACCCCGCATTTCCACAGGTGAAGCAGACGGCACGCGCCACGCCGGCGCGCACCATCCAATCACGGACCACGGTGGCCCTAAGAGTCTTCGCTGGAAATCTCAGCATGTGCCGGCATATCCTTCGGGAAGCTCGCGCCAACCTGGCGGGGGTCGCCCTTGTAGAAAATCAGCACCAGCTGATGCCCCCGGCACAGCTTGCGCGCCGCCCGCATCGCACGCCCTGCGCGCAGTGGCATAGTCCCAATCATGGTGACCAGGACGGCCTCGTTGTACAGGTGCAGCCCGAGCCGCTGAAACATATCGACATTATCCGCGACGAAGCCGTGATATGCGCCCCTCTTATCGCGCACATCGCCGACCTTGACCGCTAGGAACCTGTTGTCCTTGAGCCGGGCCACGGCCTGCGCGAAGACGATCTCATACCAGGCCATGAAATCGGCGTAGCTGCGCTTCGCAGACCCGTCCTCGGCGTCGGCGCTGTACACCTCCAGGTCAAAGTAAGGAGGGCTCGTGAACACCAGGTCGTATTCGGCGCCGGCCGGCAGACAATCATCCAGGGCCGCGCTGTCGCCGTGCACCCACAGGGGCGCCACGTTGCCACCAGGCGCGGCCGGCGCCACACCCTCCACCACCGGCAAGGGCCACACGTCGCGGCGCATAGCGTCCACCGTGGGGGCGTCTATGTAGAAGGCCTCGGGGTCTTCGTCGGGGCTGCCACCGTGAATCTCGACCATGCTCTTGTGGAGTAGCTTGCGACAATGGGCCCACCGCCCGGGCGCGTCTGTCTCGCCCTGCGGCACCCCCAGCCGGTGCAGCATAATCCACTCGCGGACACACTTCATGCAGCTGCCACAGCGCCCATCCAGGAGGGGGCCGTGCTTGCGCTCGTTGGCGTCCCGCACGCGCTTGAATCTGCGTGCCGGCAAGAGGCATCCGTGCACCTGGTCCAGCAGCCCAGCGTCGGCAATCACGGCCAGCGAGTGCACGTCATTTTTCAGCATGTATCGATGTGGCTGCAGACCGTCCACCGCGCCACACAGGCGCTTGTCCCAGGTGGCAATCGCCTCCATCCCGTCCGACCAGTTGATGCCCGCGTTGCCCCCGTCATTGACCAGGGGGTGGCACCCGCTGCCGTACCTGGCGCCGCCCTCCTCCATCATGCGCGACACCATCATCGACATCAGGGCCATGTTCTTGAACGGAGATTCCTTGATTGCGGCCTCCTTGCCCGTCACCTTCACGCGATCCACAATCAGACGGATGCCCGTCGCAGCTGCGAACCGGCGCACCCACTTCAGCTCACGCGGATACGCCCGGTTGATACCGTGGACGTGGTACAGCACAGGCTCCAGCCCCTCCGCACGCGCCAGCAGGGCAGACGCGGCGCCGTCCTTGCCCCCGCTGTACAGTATCCACATCGTGCCGTTGTCCTCCACCTGGCCCACCGGCCCCGGGTCCACCAGGTTGCAGTCAAGCTCCGCGCCGAGATCCACGTACAGCGGCGCCAGCCACGCACCCACGCCAGGCGCAACGTCCGACCACCCCTTCACAGGGGGCAAGCACGTCACCCCGTTGAATACACGCACAGCCTCATCCACGAGCGGGCCCTGTGGGCCGTGCACCACCCGCAGCCGGTGCCCTGTGCCCCGCCCCTGGTCGGCTGTGGGGCCGCCGGACAGGCGGGTGGGGTCTGATTTTGTTTCAAGGGACATATCCCGACCGGGGGGGCTCGCCTCTTCGAACGAAATATCGCCACAATTATCGGCGATGAGTGTCCATTGGCGCCTGTTGGCCAACACCTGGCGCTCGCGGACCTCGACGCCGGTGTACTGGTAGCCCAACGCGCCGGCGACCACGCCCTTGACGGCCTCGCCAGCGAACGGGTCCAGCACCGTAGCGCCGGCGCCTGGTGTGAACCAGCGCATCAGCAGTTCAGCCAGCACAGGATCGAAACTGCTGCCGCCCTGGTCAGCTGCGATGCCGTGGCCGTCCAGTCTGTGCTTGAGCTTGCGGAGGTCTGCGTTGCAGTTGGTATCCCCCAGCCCCACGCGGCCGGCGGCGGCGTTGACCCCCAGCGCCAACCACTGGCGCTTCCGCTCTTGCCAGTAGCCTTGACGGGCATCCAGCACGGAGAAGGGTGGCGCGCCGAAGTCATGTGCCAGGCCAGGCCCCGCCGTGTCCGGCAGCGGCTCAGACGGCAGCAGCCCGAGCACGTCCTGCTCCTGCCAGCCTGCGAGGGCCAGGTCTTCCAGCCCTGATGCGTGGTCTGCCAGGCCGGCCAGCACATCACGCAGATGCGCATCGTCCCACGTCGCGATCTCCCCGATCCTGTTGTCGGCAAGGGCGAGCAGCTCGGCGTCTCGGGCCGACACGTCCAGGTACCTGACGGGCACGCTGGCAAGCCCCAGCTGCGCAGCTGCGAGCAGCCTGGTGTGGCCGGCTATGACCATCCCATCTGCGCGCCTGGCCACAATGGGGGCCCCCCAGCCGTAGCGCCTGATGGACTCCACCACCGCGCCGACAGCTGATGCGTTGTTGCGCGGGTTGCTGGCCCACGGCACCAGGGTATCGATGGGTTCCCACGTTGCGGCGGGGTCGGGGGGCGGGGCTGCTGTGGCCATGCTGTTCGCTCTCCTGCTATTGCGGGCCCTGTGCGGCACGCTGCGGCGTTTCCCAATGGACCGTCATACCCTGGCAAGGGTCCGGTCGTCGGCGCCCCACAGCGCCGCACAGGCGCCCCAGGCGGGGCCGACCACCTCATTGTGCACAGCTTGAGGGAACCCGTCAACAACGCCTGAACCTTGAATTGTGGGGTATTTTACGGACAGCTGTGCCCCCCTGCGTTGCCCTGTGGTACAGTCCGGTCCGGGGTGTATAGCGTACCCCCCACCACCCACAATCAAGGAGACTGACAATGGCCGAGAGACCCGAGCTATCCATCCCTGAAGTTGCCCCGCTGCTGACCGTGGCGCAGGTAGCTGAGCGACTAACCTTATCCGAGTGCACCGTCTACACGATGCTCCAGAAGGGAGACCTGCCGGGCATGAAGCTCGGGGGCACCTGGCGGGTGTGCCCGCTGCGCCTGACCGAGCATCTGATGAACCTCGAAGACGCCCGAAAGGGATAGGGGGGTGGTGCGGAAACGGTACAGCCTGGTCACGCGGCAGCTGTGGTCAGACGCCCGATTTATCGGGTTGTCGGCTGCAGGGCCCTGTGGACAGGTGTTGTGGTTGTACCTGCTGACAGGCGAACACCAGGGGCCTATCCCTGGCCTGATGCGTACGGGGCGCGGTGCCCTGGCAGACGGGCTCGGATGGGACCTGGCAGACCTCGAGAGATACCTGGATGAACTGGAGGGGGCCGGACTGCTGCAGCGCAGCAAGCGACCGCCCCTGTTGTGGTTGCCGAACGCGCTACGGCACAACCCACCGCAGAGCCCGAACGTGGTGAAGTCGTGGGCTGCTGTGGCTGTGGAGTTGCCGGAGTGTGGGCTGCGTGACACGGCGCTGCTGACGATGCGGCGGCACCTGGCGGGGCCCTTCCTGGCCGCGTTTGATGACCAGGTGTTGCCGGCCGTGGGGCTGGAGCCCCCTGCGAAGGCTTCCGGTAAGCCTACCGGGAAGGCTTCGGGGAAGGCTTCGGGGAAGATATGCCCTAATCAAGAACAAGAACAAGAACAAGAAGAACCACACCCCCCGGGTGGGGGGTCGGGCGAGGCTGCGCTGTGGCTTGCAAGGTACCTCCAGAAGTGTATCAGATCGCACAGCCCGAAGGCGCGCACGAACGTGGATGCATGGCAAGCCGACATCGAGCGCCTGGTGCGCATAGACGGCGCCGACCCTGACCTGGTGCGCCAGGTGATCCAATGGGCCCACTGTACCGACCCCGGAGGCTTCTGGAGGCCGAACCTGTTAAGCGGTGGCAAGCTGCGAAAGCAGTGGGACAGCCTGCTGCTGCGGGCCGAGAAGGCCGGCAAGGTACACCGCCGGGCCGCCACCCCGGAGGCATGGCTGAAACAGCATGTGGCCTGGCTGCGGCGCTGGGGAGATCGATACCCCGGAGAAGTACTCGACCCGGCCGCCCTGGTGGCAGCTGCGCGAGCCGATGAGATTCACACCCCGAAACACATGGCCCCCGACCTGGTGCGGTGGCTGAAGGAGAGACGATGAGCAACTCATTTGACCACACGGCCACAGGGCACACCGCGCTCGGGGTGCTTGAAGCACTCGACGCCATAGACCACAAGCGGGGCTCAAGGTGCTTCCGATGCCTGGACGCAATACAGCGCCCCCTCCCCGATGAGAAACCCACCTTCGCCGTGATAGGCCAGGTGTGGCACGGACACGGAGCATCGCTTGACGTGCCTGTTATGACAGGCGGCCTGCTGTGCGAGCGGTGCCGTGATAGCTGGCGCACCTGGTGCGCTGATGGGGCTCCCCACCGCGATGCGACACGCTGCCCCAGCTGCGGCGCGTGGGACCATGCCGGCTGTGTGCTTGCCGACGGCGTGAGCTATGCGAGGGCCACCTGATGCCGACCTGGCGGTGCACCGTGCCGGGCGGCCCGATGGGGAAGGGGCGCCCCCGCGCCAGGGTGGTGAACGGGCGCCCTGTGATGTATGCGCACAAGCCGACGGACACCTGGGAGGCGCGGGCGGCCGTGGTGCTGAGTGATGCGTGGGAGGGGGGCCCGCTGGAGGACGGGTGCGTGGTGCGGGTGCTGGCGTTGTTCCCCCGTCCGGGCCGTCTGCGGTGGAAGACGAAGCCGATGGACCGGAGCCCCCACATGACGAAACCGGACGTTGACAATATCGCCAAAATCGTACTCGACGCGATGCAGCGGGCGGGGGTGTTGAGGGACGACCGCAGCGTGTGGGAATTGGCGATACGCAAGTGCTACGCGGCGGGTGATGAACCGCCCCGAACGGAGGTGCGAATCGACTGGAATGCAGGTTCCATACCATGAGTGAAATCGGCCTGAATCGGCGCCGATATGGGGCGAAACTCCACGCTCGCGAGAAGGCCCCTGTCAGCGATTCTAAGCGGATTCCGAGGCTCCCTCCGAGTACTGGTACGCCTGAAAGATTCAAATGGAAGCGCAATGAAAACAATCACTTGAAAGGACGATGTTAAGTAAATGCAAAGTACGGAAACAGACACGAATTCTCCGCGACCAGTGGACGCTGAACGCAGTGAACGGGCGATTTTATCGCTCTGTCTCATGGCGCCTGACGCGGTCGATGAAGCGCGGATTTTGGGGGTGCGCGAGGGCCATTTTCACCGAGCGCAGAGGCGCTCGATTTGGGCCGGAATGGTGGTGGATCGAGAGAGGGGCGTCGGCCCGGACGCCGCGACCGTCCTTGAGCGGCACGAGGCCGAAATCGGGCCTGGTGGACCCTTCCGCGACTTCTCGGCGCTGGCCACGGAAGTGACGCACATCAAGGAAACGGATGCGCGGCGGGCCCACCTGGCGCGCTACGCAGAGGCCGTGTCAGACGCCCACAGCGTGCGCCGGCTGCTGGCCATGGCCCGCGAAGTGCAGGGTGAGTTCACCGGCGGCGGCGCCGCGAAAGACCTGCTGGAGCTTGCACAACGCGGCGTCCAGGATGCGGCCGATGGGCTGAGTGCCGCACACGATGCGCCGCTTGCCGGGACGCTGGTGGAGCGTGCCGTGGCGCGGAGCATCGCAGTTGCAGACGGCACGGCGAAGGACACCAGGTTGCTGACGGGGCTGCGTGCGCTTGACCGGGTACTCGAGATTCACCCTGGCGACTACACGATTATCGCAGGCCGGCCCTCGATGGGGAAAACGCAGCTGACCCTGACGCTGCTGGCGGCGCTGGCCAGGCGGCACGGCCCGGTCCTCCTATGCTCGGCCGAAATGGGCTCGGACGCGATTGGCCACCGGATAGCATCCTCCGAGGTTCGCCCTGGTGCGCTGATGCATGAGGAGGGGCCGGCTGTGGTTGAGCGGTGGCAGCGATACCCGGTGCGCATCGACACGAAAAGCCGGAGTCTGGACCAGGTGTTGAGCGCGGTGCGTGTGGCGCGCCAGCGGTACGGGATAGTCGCCGCTGCCGTTGACTACCTGCAGATGCTCAGACTGCCGCAGCGGCGGGGAGAGACGCGGGAGCAGGCCGTGGCGAACGCGAGCCGCGAGCTGTGCGGCACAGCTAAGGATCTCGGGATTGCCCTGCTGGTGCTGAGCCAGCTGAACCGGGGGCTGGAGCATCGCCCCGACAAGAGGCCCATCATGGCCGACCTGCGCGAGTCTGGACAGCTGGAGCAAGACGCCGACGCGATTCTCTTTGTTTATCGCGATGTGGTCTATAACCCCACCACCCCGCGCCCCCATGAAGCGGAGGCCATAATCGCGAAGCAGCGCAACGGACCCGTCGGCACCTGTTACTTGAAGTTCAGGCCCGGCGACGGGTGGTTCACCGACCCCGCCGTGGCATCCCCCAACGCCTGGACGGAGGTTGACTGATGGGACTGTGCACCGAACAGGAGTGGGCCACATGGGCCGGGAACGAGTACGCCAGAATCCGCATCATAGAGGGCGGGCAGCTGGCGACCGACAACCTGCGCTACCCGGTGCCGGCGGGGCTGCGCGATGCGTGGGCCCTGGCGTGCCAACCACTGCGGAAGGCGACAGCCCGGGTGCTGCAGCTGTTGGCAGAGGAGCATGGATTTGAGGTGCAGGCCACGCGGTGGCGTCAGGTCTGCGAGGGGTGCCCTGGTGACCTCGACCTGGCGTGGGAGACAACGTGGAGCAAGCTCAGAACGTACGACCCGATCCTGCACCCCGCCCTCCACATCAGGCCGACAAAATGAAGAAAAATCCTAAGCGATGTCCGGGCCGAGGACATCTAAAGACAGGACAAGTGATTAGACCGAAAGGAGGTGCCAGTGGAAGCGGGCGCCCCCCGGCCAGCCCAGCGATTCGTCTCCAGCTGGCCGGGGGCTGCGCGCCCTGTTGTGGGTTACGGCATTCTCCGACATGCTGTTGCAGGGTACGGAAATCTCTGGTATTTATCGGGCTGCACCATCATTTCAACCCGGTGCAAAGGAGACAGACCGATGACTAAGAATGCAAAACGACAGGCCATTGACGGAGCGATTCTTGCCGGAGCCGCTGGCACGCGGAAGCGCCGCACCAAGGTGACCGCGCCGAAGCTGGAGGTTGTGAAGCCCTCCGCGATTGATGACAGCAAACGCCCGATGCGTGAATTTCTCAGTGACCAGACGGCCAACGAGATCAAGGCCGCCTGCGCCGCTGGCCAGGCGAACCTCGCACCCGGCAAGACCTTGACCAATTACCGGAGCGAATTGAGTGATGCGAAGTGGTGCCGCCTGGCGGCCCTGGAGGAGAAGGCCGGTGTGGACATGAAGGGGCGTAAGAGCGTGGTCAAGGCCCTGGACGCCCGCGCCGAGGTGCTGGATGAGATACAGGCGCGCACCGCCGCCGAGACGGCCCTGCTGGACGGCAAGGCGGGCGATGTGGTGAAGCGATTGGCGGCGCTGGCAGACTTGCCGGCACCCCCCGGCGAGGAATACCTGGACCGTCTGGTGGCGCGTGAGACGGCTGGCAAGGGCCGCAAGAGCGTACTCAAGATGCTGGCAGGCCTGGTGGTACCCCCCGCACCCCCGGCGGCGCCTGCAGCTGCAGACGCCGGCCCCAAGGCCCCCACCGGCGAGGAAGTTGACGCCACGGCGGCGGCGCTTGTGGCGCTGATTAAAAATGAGGGCCACGACCAAGAGCAGATACTCGCCGCTGCGGTAAACCTGGCCGGGATGCTTGAGGCATACCGCGCCGCGCTGCCGCCGGCACGCAAGCGGCGCGCAGCCGGCACCCCCACGCCCAAGCGCGAGGGCGAGGTAGCTGCGCACACCCTGGCCGCCGGTCAGTGGTACATGGATCGCGCCGGGCGCCTGTGCTGCCACTGCTACTCGACTGCAAGCTGGAGCCAGTATGTGGGCCAGGATGCAGACGGTGCCGGCTACTACTGGAACGACCGCCAGGTGAACAGCCCGGTGGTGCCGTGCGATGCGCCGGCCAACGCTGACCACAAGGCGATGATCGCCGCCCTGCTGACCCCAAAGAACCGGAGCAAGTGCCGGCTCGAACTCGAGAGCGCGTGGGCCGTCTAAGACGCCCGCGCACAGCTGCCCCCCTGCCCCGCTGTGGGGCGGGGGGCGAACCCCCCTTAGAATCGCCCACAGACGGCGAGAAATACGGAGACAGACGATGCCAGAGACACCCCCACAGACCGCAACCCCCACAACCCGAACCACCGAGCGCGCCATTGTGGCGCGGCGCCAGGCCCGCGAGCTACATGCCGGCGACCTGATTACGACAACAACGATCACAGACGAGGCACAACACCTGACGATTGACAGCCTGCTGGACTACAGCACGCCACGCGGCGCCCTGGAGACGCTGCATCTGGAGGAGGTATTTGGACACGCCGACACCCTCCAGACGATGCTGGACCCCCGCGATGTGGTGCGGCCCCTGGCCCACGGATTTTTCGACATCGATGATGCCAGTGGCAAGGCCATGCTCAGCTTTGAGCAGCCAGACGGCGGCCTGAGTGACGGCCTGCTGATGACGCACACGGCACAACGGCAGCTTGCCAACCGTATCGGCGGGGGGGGCTGGCACAGCGCGATGACGAAACTCGCTGAGTTTGGCGATTGGGTGGAGCACCCGAACCCCGACATTGGCCTGGTGCACACCGGCCGCGCACAGGCGACAACGTGTTGGAACCACATGCTGACCGGGTCTGTGAAGCCCAGCTATAGCCGGACGATCAACGTGCCGGGCCAGGGCACCAGGTGCCTCCGCAGCGTGCACGGAAACCAGTATTTTGCGTTTGACAGCGTGGATCTGCTGCAGGTGTTGATGGAGCACGCATATCTGCAGGGGCTACCCGTTGCACAGTGCAAGGTGACGGACGACAGCACGCTGGTGACGATACTGCTGGACCCGGAGTGCACGCTCCGGTTTCAAGACGGCGGCCACGTGATGCTGAACGAGCCGGTGCCGATGCTGCGCGCGAAAACGAACAGCGTGGGCGAGGGCGCCGTGATGCTGTGGGGTGGCTTGTTTGACGGATTTTGCACGAACGCGCTCCCCACCTGGAAGCCGGACCTGACATTCTCGTGGGCCCACCGTGGCGCCAACCTGGCTGACCGTATTGTGGCGCAGCTGACCGACGCGGTGGACAGCGTGGGGGTGGACTGCGGTGGCACCCTGGAGGGCTACAAGCGGGCGCAGGACGTGGCTGTGCTGGATGCCGCTTTTATGCTGCAGCAGTGGGCCAGGCCCTCCAACATCACCAGGGCGCAGCGTGGCGCGGTGATGGGGGCCCTGGCAGACCCGGCCAGCAGCAACACGCCGCAGCTGACCACGGCAGACGGGGGCCGCCAGGTGCCCCGCACAAGCCTTGCGCGGGTGGTAGACGCCGTGACGTACGCCGCGCAAGCCGAAGCCACCATAGACGGCCAGAACCGGCTTGAAATGGCAGCTGCCAACCTGATGAGCCGGGGCCTGGAATTCTCCAGGAGTACCGGCGTGATTGACATGGTGCCTGCTGCGTAGCGACCGGCCGACCACCCCCCTCCGCGAGGGGGGGGTGGATCGGGGTCCACCCCGGGGCGATGGTGCCCTGGCTGGAGCAACGCAAGAACAACGGGAGACGGACAGATGGATACAAGCAACGAGACAGACACGACACGCCACGATGACAAGGAGTACCGGATACGGGGCCTGGTCAGCCTGGGGCGCAACCGATGGCACGTTGCCGGCAAGGGTTGGCGGGTGGTGCACGAATACATCGACATCAGCGATGTGGATGATTACATCGCCGCGCACAAGTACGCAGCCGGCCCGATTGATAAGCCCCGGACGTACGGGTACAGCAGGGCCCTCGCATCTCGCAAGGGTGGCCGCGACAAGGTGGGCCTGAGAATCGCCGGCCTGTACTGCGATGAAGACAACAGCGCGACCGGACAGTGGACAATGGCTGGCGGCCTGGTGCAAGACAAGGAGGCGCTGACAAGCCTGGAGGCCATGAACCGGATGAACGAGCGCGGCATCAACGATGCTGCGGCGCGCAAGCGGGCAGACAAGCACACGACCCTGATGGACAGCCTGGAGCCGATACGCGCCGTCTGGTACGCGGGCAACGCCACGGAGCGGACGTACCTGCTGGCACAGGTGATCACATACATCACCAAGGGGCTGTGATGGACCGCACAACGTACAACCTTCTCAAGACGCTGCATGAGCTGCCCTTCGGGTGGCTCATGTTGCTTGGCGATGCGACTCGAGCCTGGCAAGCCGCAGGCCGGCCAGACTGGCCACAGCCGGGGCCAGGCATACCGCACCCCGGCAAGACCGCCGAACACGCCGGGGTCAGCCGTACAACGCCTGACAGGGCTTATGACTACTACTCGGCCGCAGACCTGGCGGCCACCCGGGCGGCGCTACGGCGCCAGCGCGAGCACCTGGACGCCGCGCTGGACCTGGTGTCTCGATTTGTGACGACGAACAACCTGGACCACCACCGCGCCGAACGGTGCCTGGTGGTGGATGATGCGAACGATCTGCTGGCCGCGCTGGACGCTAACTTGCCCCGGGAGGGCGAGTGATGGGTGCCCTGACGCGCCTGGTGGGCTACCCGGGCCAATTACTGGCCCGGGTGTGGCGTACGCTCACACGCAAGCGCACAGACAACTTGACCGGCTACTGCAGCCGGTGGGGGTGCTTGCTACCTGTTAACGAAACCTCGCCGTACGGAATGGGTCCGTGCTGCATGGTGTGCCGCTACGGCCTGAGGGCCGTGGCATTGGAGGCTGATGATGGACAAGCTCGTGGACGTTACTCAGAGTGAGTTTCGGCAATTTTTCAAATGCGAAAAGTCATGGTGGCTCAAGTACAGCAGGGGGCTCCGGCGCGATGCCGGCCCCGCCCTGGTGCGGGGGAGTGCCGTGCACCAGGCTATCGAACACAGCGACCCGGCAGCTGCGCGGAAGTACCTGGCCGATGCCGGGGCCCTGGCGGCCTTCTCGCCGGAGGAGCATGACAAGGCTGAGGTGCTGGCGCGCACCTGCGAGGCCATGGCGCGATGTGCGCTGACGGCGTGGCCAGACTGGCCCACGCGCCGGGAGATGGTGTTTCGGGTGCCGCTGGTGAACCCTGCCACCGGGCGCGCCAGCAGCCGGCATCAGCTGGCCGGCAAGGTGGACGGGCTGTGGTACAGCTTGCCACCTGGTGCAGCTGCGCAGCACCCCGGGCTCAAGCCTGGGGCGCCGTGCCTGATGGAGTTTAAGACCACCAGCAGGATCGACCGCCAGTGGCGCCAGCGGTGGCCCATCGACATACAGCCCCCGACATACGTTGACGCACTCAGCGCCAGCATCGAGCGCGATATACGGCAGACCCTTGTCAGGGCCGTGAAGACTACCGGGTTCACCCCGCCCTGGAAGCAGCGGAAGAAGGTGCCCGACACGGTGGGAGACTACTGCGACCGCATCGACGCGACCTACGATGACGCGGCGCGCCTGTACCTGGCCGGAGAGGACCAGCGATACCTCGCCGAAGTAGCCCTGGCGCACACGGAGGATGAGCTTGTGCGGCACCGGCGCCAGAAGTGGGAGATCCACCAGCGGATGCTCGCCGTGGCGCGTGGCGCCTCGCTGCCGGTAATGAACCCGAACAGCTGCCTGACGCCGTACCTGTGCGACTTCTTTGACCTGTGCACCGGGGAGGCCACGGAGGCCGATTACAACCTGGTGACCAACACACACCCTGAACTGAGCTAACAGACCGCCGCCAGGTGTGCGGGCGCACCTGGCGGCATCACATCAGCCCGCAATTGGAGACAGACGAAATGGCGATTAAGCTACCCGACAGCCGTACGCAACCGACGGCGAGAATGAGTGATGACACCTGGCTGTTTTACGGCCTTTTCGGCAAGGGGAAAACGACCCTGGCGCTGCAGTACCCGGCGCCGATTGTGCTGGCCACGGAGGCCGGCTGCAAGGGGGTCAGCGCGCATGTGGTGGACCTGCAGACCTGGCAAGACTTCCTGGACGCGGTGGCCCTGCTGGCCAGGGCGAAGGACCCGGCAGACGGCAAGCTGAAGTTCAAGCACACCTTCCGCACGGTGGTAGTCGATACCGCGAACGTGCTGCGCGATATGTGCGAGATTCACATCTGCAAGCAAGAGGGCGTCGGAGACCCCGGCGAACCGAATGACCGTGGCCTGGTGTGGCGCAAGCTGCGCCGGGAATGGCAACGGGGCCTCAAGCTGCTGAACGACCTGGGGTTGTGCGTGGTGCTGCTGGCGCACGAGAAGAAGCGCCCGATCAAGGTGGAGCGGGGGTCGCAGCTGGTGGAAACCGGACAACACTACATCACCACCAGTCTGAGCGACAGCGCCCGGGGGGTGTTGCACAGCCATGTTGACCACATCATGCGCCTGTCGATCTGCGACGGCACGGCCAGCGCCGGCGCCGTGGCACCTGGCGAACGGTGGCTGCTGACGGAGCACCGCGTGGGGCTGAACGGCGGCGATGTGATAGAGGCGAAGACAAGAGGCACGCTCGGGGGGCCATGCCTCCCGCCCGAGCTACCGGCCACATTTGAGGCAATCCAGACGGCCTACAGGGCCGCATTTGATAGCGATAGGAGTGAGTGATGGATTTTGCGAACATGTACAACGACGCGGTGGAGACTACGCCGGTCAAGCGGGTGCGGCGCACGCCGGCCGTTATCCCGGACGGGAACTACACAGGCAAGGTGATTGAGTTTGGGGTCTTCACCGACACCACGCCCAACTCCCGCACCTGGTGTTCGTTCTGGTTCGAGGTTGTTGGCGGCGAGCACGCCGGCGGCCAGGTGGAGCGATTTTTCGAGGTGAAGGCGCCGACGATGAAGTGGCTCGTTGGCGACCTCCGAAAGCTGCTGGGGCGTGCCCCGGCCTGGCCTGAGATCGCCACGAACACGAACCCGGTGGACTATGTGGCCAGCAACCCCGGCACCTGGCCGGTGTACCGGACAGGGGAAGTGCAGGGGCAAGTGGAGGGCCTGGTGGCTGCGATTGCGCAGAAGACCACCGTGAAGGGCGCCAACACATACGTCGACATTTTCATCGACGGGCTGGCCCCTGCAGCTGCGGCCGTGGAGGCACCCTCCAACGGGGCACCGCAGCCACACCCTGACGCGCCGGCGCCAGCCGACGCTGACTTTCTGGACGAGGAGGCGCCATTCTGATACGTTGACCGGGTCTGTCTCCAGCCTCCTCTGGAGCACCCCCAAGCAACGCCCCTCCTGCCACTGACCGGCGGGGGGGGCGTTGTTGGTTCAGGGACGAGAAGGCCGCTCTCGCGGATTCTAAGCGGATTCCATGGCTGGACCCTTGCCCTGCTATTGGCTCCGCGCCGATATCCGCTTAGGGTCGCTTGTGCGGCCTGCTATTTAGACTCAAGGCGTTTGATGCGACGTTGCAGGGCGATGCGCCGTGTTCTGGCCATGCCGGGGCCCCTGGCGACCAACCTGGTGCGCAGCCGGTCCAACCTGGCGCCGCGCAGACGCTCGCGCCGGGCGGTGGCCCTCCAGATACCGATAGCCCCTAGGGCGACAAAGAATATCACGATGCCGTCCAGGGCCTCCAGCAGTGGATCTCCCAGGTGCACGGCCTTGTCGATGCGATAGGCCAACTCGGCCGCGTAGGCCGCGTCCTGTTCGAACTGCTTCAGGCCGTCTACCTCGTCGGCCAGGTCGTGCACCACATCGGCCAGGGCGCGCATGACGGGGCCTGTGTGCTGCTCCAGGGCCGCAGCTGCGGCCAGGCGCTTCGCGGTGCGCCGCTCCTTACTCGTCGTCATCGCTTCCTCCTTCGGGGCCAGGACAGGGGCAGTCATACCAGTGCACGCCACAGGGCACGCACAGCCAATCACCGCACCCAAGGCACGGCTCGAGATTTTCCCATGGGTCAGGCATCGGGCGGCGCCCTGTGCGCCATGGCATCCACGGCGCCCTGTCCGAATATGTAGGAGCAGATCACGGCGGTGCTGGCCTGGATAGCTTCGGGCGCCGCCAGGTCTGCAGACAGATAGGCCGCCACGATGGGGAGCAGGGCCCCCAGGAACGCGGCCCAAAATTTCCGGGATTTCAGCTTGTCAATCATGTGGGCCTCCGGGGGCTGGTGGGAGTTGGGAGAAGGGTGCGCTGTCGTCATCGCCTGCGCTGTCGTCGTCGCCAGTCTGCGCCGGCGGCGCCGGGTCAGCTGACCTGTGCCTGGCGAGGCCGGCCATGGCGGCCAGCAGCAGCAGAATCGCGGCGATGGTGATGGTCTGATTTGCTCGGGGGCTCATATCCAACCGTTCAGCAGGGTGTAGGAAAACGAATTCCAGCCACGCAGGGCACGCTGACGCTCGCAGATTCGGATGAATGTGTCAAAGTCAACCGGGTCTGCGAACACCTGGCACCCGGCGCTCCATTTATTGACGGCCACGCTGCCCCCCTTGCGTGTGGTGGCGCGGTGGCAGTTGATGCCGAACATACCGACCTGGATATTGTCCTCCCGGTAGTCCACCTGGCTGTCCGTGTTGTCATCGCGGTGGACAGCTATGGGCCCCCCTCCACGCTGCACCAGCGCCTTGTAGCGCCCCCGGTGCAGCCCCAGGCGCCACAGGCCCGGGTAATGCCTGTCGGCCACCACAGCGGCGCAGCCAGCGGCGTTCATAGGGTGATGCAGCCAGTACGTCCCGGGGTCTGTTGTGATGGGCCACCAGCGGTCCACCCACTGGCCCCCGGACTTGTAAATGCAGTGCAGCTGGTCATCGAACCGATTGGGGGTGGCCGGCGCAGCGCGTATCCCCACGATGTTCAGGTTGTGGTCGCCGTCTGTGAACACGCGGCCCCCCACAGCTGCGACCCGGGCGAGAATCGGGTGGGCTACCGACAAGAGGCCCCGGTAGCCTGGCAAATCGCCGCGATATTCTCGCCCTGGCGGGCCTGCTCAGATCGCACCGCCCGCTGCTCGGTCACAATAGTCTCCAGGCGTTGCTCGGTCACAGGGTGCGCCCTCAGGTCCTCGTGGGCCTCAATGGCCGCCCGGGCGTGCGCAACATCCTCGGAAAGCGCCTCTGTGTTGCTGTGGGTCAGGGCCCAAAATCCCCCCGCCGCGAACACCATCGGCACCAGCCACAAGGCGACCTTGAGCGTCTGTTCCCGCGCGCCAGTCATCAATCACGCCAATACCTGGAGCACCAGGACCGCAGCGACACCGTCGCCGGTGCTATCGCCGTCGCCTGTGACCTGGTAATACACACCATCAAAGAAGGGGCGCGGGGCGGTGAATTCGACCTCCTTGATTGAAGTCCCGCCGCCCATATCCGCCATCCTGTCGCCGCCGCGCCATCGCTGGCCCGAGCTGTCGGCGTAGAAATCGATCTGGAATAGCCCGTCGGGGCTGCCCTCTGTGGACATCATTATGAACCCACGTAACAGCGTACGCTCGGGGATGCCTGTGAGCGCCGTCACGGAACCCGCGCCGTCGCTGAGGGTGACTTGAATTGTCTGGTCCAGATAGACGGGGAGTGATCGTGCCATTCGAGTCTCCTTGGCTGGTGGCCTGGTCCCGCTCGCTAGGGACTAGGATGATAGGTCAATGGCGTGGATAGCATAAAAGCCCACCAGGCCGGTCGGTGTGGTGCTTGCGGTGGCTGTGACGTACTCGTTGTTCTCCCATATCTGCCGGCTCTTGCCGTTGGTGCCGTCGTCCGTGATGTTGTCGATCACGCCGATAGCAGTCAAGTCGCCAGCGTCTATCAGGTTGTCACTGCTGGTGGCTCCGTCATCGTCTGTGCCGATGTCGATAGTGGCTTCCGCCGCTGTGGTGATGTGCACGATGACCCGCGTGACCAGCAGGTCAGATCCATACGTATTCTGAGCGTTAAACACACCGCCAGCGGCGGCGCCAGTGCCAAGGGCGCCGCGTATCCACACGCCGGCATACTTACTAACCCGGTCGCGCTGTAGGCCGCCTGTCAGGCTGCTGCCCTGCACCTTGATTTGAATCTTGCCGGTGGTGCTGTCGACCTCGAGTGTGCTGGCGTCTGCAACGGCGTCCAACAGGGATTTCGTGCCAACGGACGCAGACTCGATTTCGCCTGACGTCTCGTTGATTCTCAGGTTGCCGATGTAGCTATAGCCTCCGGGCATTGGACCCCTCCGTTTCGTTGTGGTGCAACCGTACCACCGCACCAGGGGCGGCGACAAGCTGCAGTCACTTCTCCATTATGTCTTTTTCCAGCGCGGTCTCGGCGGTGTACTCGGGCATCGATTCGTCCTGGCCCCGGACCCGGTGGCCACGCGGGCCGGTGTGGTCTGCCAGGTTAGTTTTCACCTCCACGGTCTGATTATCGTAGTTGAAGTGAAGGTGCCTGATCTGGCCGGTGGCCGGGTTCACGCCCCGAATGTCATAGGCCAGAGTCTCCCCCAGCTGCATCTCGAAACTCCGCACGCCGTGGACGGCGCGAATGGACCGCTGTGGCTGCGCCTGCTCCGGCCCGAGATACTGGTTCGCATACCCCGTATTCCCGGCCGCGTTGAAGTGGTTCCACCTGTTGAATTTCCGGTCGCCGTGGACGTTCAGAACCTCCTTACTATAGGCCAACTCGTATCCGTTCAGGTAGCTCGCCACAACACCGCCGGCCTGAGGCGGTTCGATGTTGTCAGCAGCTGGGGGCGCGTTGCGGTCGGGGCCGGTGATCTCGATGGTGTTGGCGTAGAATCCGTCAGGGTCATCCGACTGAACCACGTCAGGGCGCCTGCTGTTGGCCAGGTGCTCCGGGCCGCATAGGTGCAGGGGCTTGTCCACGTTGCGGGGGCGCCAGACTGGCCACAGGCGCCAATTATCCACAGCCGGGTCGAACCGTTGCACAATATCGAACCCGAACGCGCCGGCCAGGTCCTGCAACACCCCGCGCATGGACGGGGGTCGCATGTACGCAAAATCGGAGCCCCCCTCCGGCTGGAGCTTGTCGGGGACAAGGGCCTGGACGGCCGTGTGCAAGCCTATCGCCGTGAGGGGATTCTGCGCCTCGAAATCGGCCAAGGCGTTCGTGCCCCACAGGTCGATATTCGACACAACGTCTTGCAGCACGGCAAAGAGCCCCCCCAGCCGGTCATTCATGTAGGGATTGGCCCACTCAAGGCGCCACACGTCATCGACCAGGTCCGACAGCTGTCCGTTGTCGGGGCCAGACACCATCGCGAAAATCCGGGGATACGGCGCTTGCCACCAGCGGAACTCCGTGGAGGTAACATCGGCCACCTTGAACCGCAGGCACGTCCCGGTCGGACCGTTCAGCGGATTCGGCTGGTCGAATGTCTGCGGCGTGTCCAGGTCTGACCAGCTGTGGATATGCTCTATTGCCTCCAGGGGGCTCTCGGTGGATTTGCCGTTTTCGTGCCAGATGGAATGGACAAAGCAGTTGCGCTGAAAAGACACGTGACAGTAGACGAAATAATGGTTTGACGAGCCGGAGGGCTCGGGCGTGCGGCCGTACGGAATCAACTCGCGCCAGCCCATGTCCGCGTATCCGGTGCCGTAGATTTTCCCCACCTGGCGCCCCCGGAGGAACGGGCTAATCGCGAACTCGTTGGGATACCAGGTAGACGCGCTGCCGGTGGCCTGGCTCCAGTCTGCCGGGGTGCGCCAATCATTCACGCCGTTGGGGAATCTCTGAGTGTGGAACGGGCGCGCCGCCTGGAATGGCCCGGACGCTATGGTGATCTCGAAACCGGACGCCGTGATGCTGGTGGGGTTGCGGTCGAAAAATCCGGCCATGACGATCTGATGGTCACCTGTGTCCAGGTCATACAGCCAGAGGGTCGCGTGCTTGTTTCGCCACCGGCCGGTCGTGCAGTCGAGCAGCAGGCTCCCCTCCTCGTCTCCGTCTTTATCGCCCTCCTCCGGGCCGCCCTGGATGGTGACGTTGAACGTGCAATCACCCAGCACCATCATCTCGGCAGCCAGCCCCCCCAGCCCGACGTCATAGGTGCAGTCACTCAGGCGCGCCTCCCACACCTTGGGCTCGGGTGAAATACCGCGACTGGCCAGCGACGGCGCGATTGGCACAGGTAGCGTCAGGCCCGAGCCGGTGCGTGTGCGGGGGCCGCACCAGTAAACCTCGCGCAGCACCTCGCCCGCATCGTGGTACTCGCCCCGGAACAGGTACGCGAGACGCAGCGTGCGCGACCTGGTGGCCCAATCGATTACGTTCCCCATCAGCGCAGCTGCTCCAGCAGGACCTCGCCTGACAGGTACGCAGACGCGGCCCCGGTGTACGTGTCGCCGCTATAGCTTTGAAGGGTGCAGTAGACGGCGTGTCCGGCCTCGACGGCGTTGGTACAGGCTGTTTTCATGCCAGCAGCCCCGCCGGCCGTGGCGTACAGCGTCTCCCAATCGAGAATCCACACGAGGCCCCGTTGCGTGCCGGCGCGCACCAGGTCCGTGACCATCAGCCTGTATTCGTCTGCCGGCCAGCTGTTGAAGGCGAGTGGTATCTGCCACCGCTTGAGGCTTTTCAGGGCGTAATAATTGTCGGGGTTCAGGGGCGGCGACGGATCGAACAGCGTGTGCCCTGTGAGTTGCTGGATGCTGCGATTGCTGGAAGACGACACGGCCGCGTAGCCCTTCACGAAACCGACCCGGTGAAATAGCTCCCCGTCCCAATGGCGCCAGAGGAAAAACTGCCACCGATTGGTCGTGGTGGCCGACGCTGTGACCGCCAGGCGCAGCCGGTTGTCGTCCCGAGATTCCGGCGCAGATGGCTGGGGGCTGAACGGGACGGCCGTGGCGCCGGTCTGCCATATCGGGGGGCTCTGACCGTGCGAAGTCGGCGCGTGATACATCACGGCCTCGTGCTGATCTTCGTCCTCCACGCCGTGCAGCACACAGGCCCACAGCGCCAGGGGCTCGGCATCCTCTTCCGGCACGCTGAAGTTAATCCAGGAGAAGGATTGCCCGATTTTGTAGTCAGACGTGTGCGAACCGGACACGCCGGTATCATACGAATCGTCGAATCCCATTTCGCGGGCGAACGAGTCTCGGTCGCCGTCGCTACCGGATGCGCCGGTCTTCCACCGCAACACCAGATCGGACCCGCCAGACCGCGAAAACGTGAACTTCCTGTTGATCGCATCGTACGCACACGACCAGCCGGTAAATATACCCCCGGCGCTTGTCATCGCAGCGGTCAGGCCGTTCGCCAATTCCACCGGAGAGCACTCGCCCTGAAATGTGGTCGTGATTTTCGAGATGTCGCTGGACGGTGAAAGGGACGCCTCAAGGTACAGGGCGAAGGCGTCCACCAGGCATCGCGGCTCGCCCCTGCCGGAAACCCACGCCACGCCAGGGCGCACGTCAGACACGTTTTCAATGTGATTACCGTGCCCCCCTGGTGTGTGCAAGAAGCCGGACGATGTGCCGTGCCTCCCGTACAGGTTGTCGGGGAAAAAGAGTGCCGTTCTGGCCATTATGCCCTCCGGTAATCGCCGCGAACGCGGTCCTGATAATTGTAGCCCCGCTCCAGCTCCCTGACACGTCTAGCGTCACGCACCTGGCCCAACACCCGCCCGTCCAGCTTCAGTGTGACGTTGGTGTTAAGCTCGCGACCAGCTGCGGCGCCCTGTTGGCGGTGCAGCGCGAGCATTTCGGTCATGTGCCTGGTGCCGACGGGGTCCAGTACCATTTCATCACGCCGGACGGCGATAGCGGTGTGCGAGCCGGCGCCGGCCTTTCGGATCATTTCAGGGGTCAGGCCGGCGTCCGCAATTCCTGCGATGCTGGTGGCCATAATTGTCCCGACCTGCATCGCGCCAGCTATGCCGGCGGCGACGGCGAGGGCTATTCCAACGGGTGGCGGCATCACAGCCAGTGAGCCGGATACCGCGAGGGCCGTGTTCACGATGGCCTGAGCCAGCGCGACAGCTTGCGTGACAGCGAACATGGCAACCTGCGCCTCCTTGGCCTCCTCGCTGCCCTCCCCATAGGTGGCCGTCACAGCGTCTGTCACGCCCTGCGCGAAGCCCTCAAAAGAACTCAGCACCCCCATCGCGGCGCCAGCGTCTCGGGCGAACGTGGCGTGCCTCTCGTTGGCCTCGGCCTGCAGGTTGCTCATCCGCTGCGCGGTCGCAGCTTCGTCGGCTGCTAATTCGTCGTCGATTATCTGGATGCGCTCGGCAGCGCCGTTCCTCTTGATTTGCGTACGCATCGCCTCGTATTCGGCGTCGATATGGTTCAGCCCGGCGGCGGCCTTGATTGCCGGATCTGTGATGTCTGCCTCATCGGGCATGGCCTGAACAATCGTGTTCCACGTCTCCAGATATTTCATCTCCAGGTCGGCCAGGGCCTTCCCTTCGTTGACGTGGGATTTCTGCGTGGCGTCTAACTCCATCATCATCCGGGCGTTGACCAGGCCCTGCCAGGATTGCCGGGCGGCGTATAGCGTCTCCTGCCACTCGCTGAGATACTCGGCCGGGTTATCGCCAGCCACAGCCGGCGCGGCGCCAGCCCTGCCACCACCACCACCACCACCACCGCCGCCGCCGCCAGCCGGTGCCTTGGGCGCCCCCATCCCAGCAGCGCCCCGTTGGAACGACCGCTCGTAGGCCTCGTTCACCGAATCCCCCAGCTTCTTCCCGAAGGCCGCGTAGCTCTTTTCGACGGCCTTCATCTTGCCGGGAAGGGCGGCCATCATTTTCAGGGACTTCCACTGCTCCTTGGCCGCGTCTATGTACTGGCCGGTCATCATCTTCCAGGCGACGACCAGTTGTTGGTTGAACATGTCGTACGCGAGGGTCAGCTGGTGGACCGCAGCCACCCATCCGACTATCTCCTGGATGAGCGCGGCGGCCCCAAGCTGGCCATAGAGCCTGATTACATTCTCAATCAGACGGCTGGTCCCCATCGCCTCCTTCCCCGTATCTGCCAGGGCAAGCGCAACGCCCTCCAGCACCGGCATCAGCGGGCCAAGCACCTGAGTCTTGAGCGCGAACCACACGGCCTTGAGTTGCGCGAAGGCGTCGTTCATGGCCTCCGCGTCGGCGACCGTCTTATTAGACGCAACGCCCATTGACTGCATCGTCGCGACCAGTTCCTCTATGGGTGCGCGACCCTTCTCCAGCGTGCCGAACATGTCCAGGCTGGACTTGCCTAGCAGAATGTTCGCCTGGTCCATCGCCACGGACCTGTCCGTGGCCGTGTGCATCGCCTCCGCGATCATAAGGAACCGCTCGCCGGCGCCGGCCGCCTTGAGCTTGTCCATGTTGATTCCCAGGTCGCGGAAGGCTTCGGCCTGTGCGCCTGTAGACTCGGAAATCGCCGCCCCGATGTTCTTCTGCATCTTGAGGAACATCTTGCTTGTCTTGGCAGCCTCAACTCCGGCCAGGCCGAGCGCCCCCTGGAATAGCTGCAGCTGCTCGGCGCTCATCCCAATGGCGGCCGACTTCTTACCAATGGGGTCCAGCTGCTCCCCTAACTCAATCGTCTCGGTAATCGCGTATTTCGTCGCCTTGGCGAATGCGACTGCTGCTGCAGCTGCAGCCACCAGGCCAGCCGTCGCTATCACCAGGGCGGCGGTCAGCGGGTTGAACATGGCAGCGGCGCCGCCGGCCGCAGCGCCCAATCCCCCGACAGCGTTGCCTGTCGATTTGAGGGCGCGCTTGGCCTTTTCCTCGCCCTTCACGTCCAGATGGATTGCAACCTTTTCAGTCATAGCTTCCCACTGTATCAGGCCCCCATATCAGGGACCAGTCCTGACGGAGCGCTGAAAAGTGCGAGCCGCAGGGCGCACGCTGTGGCGTTTCCCCGGACGGACTAATAGCAGGGCAAGAGTCCACACCCGGAAACGCCGTAGACGGCGTGACAGGGGCCCCCTGTTGGCGATGTGGGACTATCGGCCGGTCTGGCGCAGCTGTGCCCGGCGGTGTGCGCGCATCTTGTCGCCGGCCTCGATCAGTGCACGTTCGTACTCGAGAACCTGGAATGCGTCCACCAGCTGCGCCGGCTGCTCCACCACTGACCCGGGGTGTATGGCCCCCCCCACCAGGCGCCATGCTTGCCACAGACGCACCAGGGACCAGTCACCAGGCGCCACGTCATCAACGGGACAGCCGTGGATTGTGCGGTCTTCCTCGTGTACCCCGTCGGGCCTGTCACCTATGGGGGGAAGGTTGCAGGGGGTGCGCCACCCGGGCGAGGTCTTACACCGGCCGCCGCACATCCCGCGCAGCTTGCACCCGTTGAAATCGGGGGGCGGGTCGTCTAACGGGGGGGCCTCGTGTGCCGCGTATTGCAGGGCGACCCTCAGCCTTTTCCCTGTGAGATGTCCACCCCGCCGGCGGCGACCAGCGATTGAAATACCTCATTGGACAGGGCCGGATTCTCCTCAATGAACGCCAGCGCATCGTCCAGGCCCACGTCCCGGCCGTCGCTTGTCAGGTGGTCCACGCCGACCACCAGGTCGCGGATCATTTCGTTCTTGAGTTTGGTCAGGCGGCCCTCCCATTCGCGGACCTGATTGGCGCGGTCTGTGTCCTGCTCGGTCGGGTCGACGGTCGCCAGATTCGGCATCCCGACGACGGCCTCTCTCCACCTGTTCATCCACCCGATATTCGGCGGGGTAAATCGAATTTTCACAGGCAATTCGGCCTGATTATTTTCGCCCCACGTCGGGATGAAATGTCGGGTTCGCCATGCTTGAATTTCCATGCTGTAAACGCTCCAGCTCGGCCCTGATTTTGGGGTGAATTCGGGGGAGCAAATCGGGCCATTTCAGCCCCCCGAATGTAAAGTATCTGTAAAAACTCCAGGTTCGCTGTCAGGCGCTGAGAGCGATTCTAAGCGGATTCCACCCTCGCCCTCTTGTGCTGGTACCTTCGAAGAATTCAAATGGAAACGCCATGAAACCAATCACTTGCGGCGTCCATGTAAATTCCATGTAAATCGGACAACTGCTCCTGATTTCAGCCGAAACACAGCAGGATTTCATCGGCCCCGGAGACGGTGCCGAAGGCCCCCCCTGTGAACTCGTACGCAACCTCCTCAGCCCCCCTGTCAAGGGAGGGAGTTTCGAGGCGAACCCGGGGGCAAATTGCTGCAAAAATCGAGCCCTCTGCGGAGCCCTGTTGGCAGCAGATAGTCACCACGTCGGTGTCGGCGCTGGCGAGGATATTCGCCTGTTGCAGAGTGGCCAGGTGGGCCCACCCGGACATCGAAATCGTCACCTCGCGGGGGCTTGATGTGTAGCCCCTGACCTTGTACTCGTCGCCGTGAACGTCCTCTCGATACGCCACGCCAGACCCGGCCTCGACGGCACATGAACTGACCTGCAGGGCGGTGACGCTGGAGCCACCGACAGCCGACAGCCAGGCGCCGCCGCTGGTGGCAGCCAGGGGGTCAGTCTCGGTGATGGTCCCGGCGAGGGTCAGGGGGTATGGGTAGACTGCGAGGCCGTCTGCGTGCGAGGCCGCGCTGCCCCCGAGAGACGTGCCGCGCTCGATAGTCCAGGTGGTGCCGCTGACGGCCGTCACCTTGACGACCTCGTCCTCGATGGTCCAGTAAGTGTTCAGCCCTCGGTTGGTGCCGCCTGTGGCGTATGCGTCGGCCACGGTTAGCACCAGGTCTCCAGACGAGATTCCGCCGCTGTCGTTGATGGTTGTTTCGACCATCCGGCTGCGCTGGCGTGCCGTGCCGCTCATGGCCAGGCGCGCCGCCGCGTCTGAGCCCAGCGTGAGAGATACCGACCCAGGCACCCATCCCAACACCTGGTCACAGGAGAGGTCGTTGCCGATGAACAGGGCCACCGAATCCTCGGCGGAGTCGCGGGTGTCTTTCGGCTTGTAGGCCCGGCACCCCCTGACCTTCAGGCCAGCAATATTCGGCGTGAAATCGAGGGGCGGGGAAATGGTAATCAGGTCCGGGTCGCCGGTGGCGTCGTTGGCGGTGATTTTCCGCACCTGGTACGTCCCGACGCCGGCCGTGCCGTTATGCTCCTCGACCTTGAGCGCGCCGCCCACGGTGAACGGCGAGCCTGCGCCGTTCGCTACCTGTATGACCGTGGATGTCGAGGCCGTGGTGGAGGTGGTAGCAAGCACCCCCGTCAGGTCTATCTCGGTCCAGCCAGACGCTTCCAGCAGGGGCCCCGCCGGGGGCTCTGCGGTCTGCGACCCGCCGCCCATCAGGTAAACCTCCAGGCTCGCCTCTGCGGTCATCTTCTGCGCAGCGCCAAGCACCCGCGTGCTGGAGCCATACTTATCCTCACGCGCCTCGATGGGGCTTGTGCCGGAACTGGAGGCCGTGACAGCGCGCATGGCGTCTGTCGCAACGGGGTAGTCAATGCCGGCGCCAGACGGCCCGACGAAGGTGGTCTGCGCCTTGGCGAAAACCTGGAGGCTTCTACCTCGATCAACAACGGCGGCCATGTCAGAACTCCTCTGCTGTTACAACCGAGAGCCCGGTTAGTAGCGCGACGTTCGGCGCTGCTATTGTTGGGTCCGCTCCCGGCGTCTGGTCAGTTATTTCAGCCCGGATTATCCCGGTAGCGCCGTCCAGTGTCCAGCCCTGCTTCGCAGCTGGCGTCCGGCGCTGAAATATGGTCTTGAGCGCATCGCCGTATCGCCACAGCGCAGTCACCACATCAGCCTCGTCACCATCCACGTTCGCATCCAATACCACAAGGGCCACCGTGAAATCGACGGTATACAGGCGCGAATTCGGCGCGCTCTCCGCGCTGGTGCTGTCAATGATGATCGACATATATGGGAACGCGGTGGCCTGGCTGCTGCGGTGATACCACCGCTCGAAAACGGCAACGTCCGGGAGGTTTGACGAATCTACCGACAGCGCCGTGCGCATAGCCGGCAACGTCTCCGCGTTCAGCCCCGTCGTCTCGTCTATGAGGAAGCCGTACACGGCGCCCATCGCGCGCTCTGAGAATGTGGCCATTTAAGACGTTTTCCAGCGCCCTGACACGGCCGCCCTGCGCGCCTTGCCGGCTGCGCGGAGTCTGCCCCGGCTGCCCGGGTTGAACGGGTCTGGTAGCCCCTTGAAGGCCCGCTTCCGGTGCCGCACGACGTGGGCCTGTATCAGCTGCGCCACGGCGGTTCCGAATGTCATGGTGCGCCGCTCCTTGCCTAACTCTTTCACGGCCTGAATTCGGGCGTCATAGCGCACAGGCGGGCGCTTCGGGAGCGTGCCCCCGCCGTGCAGCGTGCCGCCCCTGGCGTGCGCCATGGCGTAGCGGGCCACGTCGGTCCCTTCTCGCACCCCCACGACCATTGATTTCTTGGTGATCTGTTCAACAGCATCCGGGCCGCCCTTGGTCAGCGCATGGCGTAGCGTTCCGCGAAGCACCAGCTTCGGACGACCCGGATACCTTCGATCCTTCCAGGCGGCGTACTTCGGGTTCAGGTCTTCCCACTCCTTGCCGGTGGACCCGCCCTCCGTCTTGAAATGGCGCGCCTCGTGGCGCCTGAACAGCTTGGCAACGTCTTTCCAGGCCTCCGTCCAGTCGTCCATGCTGTCGGCCCACCGCACAATCCCCAGCTTGATCGTGTTCGGTGCCGGCTTGATTTTGATATCGACCGCAACGCCCACAGCTACAAATCCGAATTGTCAGGGAAAATTGGCTCGGAGGCGTACGGTTGGTCGCCGGTGCCTGGCGTGTCGTTGTATTGGGGGTCCGCTGCGCGGCGCCAGTGGCTCCCCACGCGAGAGTCCAGGCCCCCTGCTGCCCCTGTGGCGCCTTGCGCCAGCAGAGCCTCACGCTGCTCCGGTAGCGAGGCCAGGGCGGCCTCACCGGCCGCGAGAAGCGTCTGTGCGGTGCTTTCTGCGCCTGTGCCAATACTACCCTTGGCCAGCAGCAACGAACCGCTTGTCAGCAGCATCTCAACGCGCTCGGCCCAGCCCTCCGCGATAGACGCCGACGTGAATGTGGTGGCCAGGCCAGAACTCGCCAGCGCCAGCCGGACGCGATCATAGGCCGCGTCCCACACGAGAGTCGCTTGCGTGCTGGTGGGGGTGGTGGTGCTGGACAGGGTTCCCAGCTGTGGCGCCATGGCGGTCGCGGCGGCGATAGATGCGTTGTACGCCACGGCAGACTCCTAATCCTCAGCGGCGGGCGCGCTCTCCTTGACCTTGCGCTTGGCCTTTTTCGGGGCGGCGCAGGGCTCGGCCCAGCACCGCTTCACAAGCGCCTGTCCCTCACCGTCTGGCGCCTCAAATTCGGCGCCAACGGCAACAGACTCCCCACGATGCCGCAGGCGCACCAGGGCAACGAGTTTCACTTGCTGGCCTTGGGCTTCGCCTTGGGCTTCGCCTTGGGTTTCAGCGCGACGGACTCCACAATTCCGTCGGCCACGAGGCGGGCACCAGACTCGTCGTCCAGATCCACCTCGTCACCGACAGCGTATGTGGCGCCGCCGTGCATGAGTTGCCCCTTGCAGACCTTGCAGAGCATCGCCTGCTAGCTCGCGGGATTCTTGAACAGCCAGCCGGCGCCGGTGGTGGTGATCACACGGTCTTCGACCCATGAACACAGCACAACCTCAGTCCGGGGCTCTTCACGATACCGCTCCACCTGGCCAGCCTGGCGGCCGGACAGGGCGAACGTGGCTCCCAGGCCGTGCGGGGCCAGGGGGCGGGGGCTGTCGACCTTGTGATACAGCAGGGCGTAGTCGCCCCAGATATCAGCATTGGTCGCGGTGGCTCCCTCGTTGGCCGTATTTTGCACGCCACGGCCAACGAGAATGTTCTTGATATTCAGGGCAGCTGCCACCTGATTCTCGGCCAGGAAGGTCGCCCCGCTGGTGGTGTACTTGAACGCATCCAGGAGGGCGTCGTTCTTGCGCAGGGCATTCCAGACCTCGGCGCCGCACAGCAGCGTCAGCTCAGACGATGAGACGCCTGTGGACTGCCGGATGCTGGTAGACGCCGTGTCAATGTTCGCCAGGGGGTCGCCGCTTGCGTGCGACCACTGGCTGGAGCTTGACAGGGTGGTCATGCGTGCGCTGAAAGTCGTCTCGTTGAACAGCAGCGCGGCGTAGTCCTTCTCGCGCTCGATCATCGCCCGGTTCCAGGTCTGCAGGGTTGCGGCCTCGCGCAAGTCCAGCGCGTCTGCGCCGGCAAGCTCGCGGTCAACGTCATCAACGCTGCCCTCTAGGCCGAATTCCCGTACCTCGTACGCGCTGACCTGTGTGGGGTCTGGCGTGATGCGCCGGAAGTCTGCGCCGCTGGTGCGGAGCAGGCCATAGCCCGGAGACGCGAAGCCGAAGCCCCCGTCGAGGTTGTAATACTTGCCAGATCGCGCTCTGACGGTTGCCGTTGGCAACGCCTTGTCCGCGATGAAGTTGTTCGGCTCGTTGGCCAGGAATCGGGTGAATCGGGAGAGGATTCTATCGACCCCCAGGTTGCTGCGTTGTGCCATTTTCAGAGACTCCTATCAGGCGAGCGTGCTGTTGCGGATGACCATGGAGACAATGTCGCCGTCAGCGGCGGCCGTCTCAAGGACGATGCCGATCAGGTGCTTGCCGGTGGTGGCCGTGATGACCTTGCCCCCGGTAGTCACCATCACGGCGGCCCCGGCAACGATTGCGGCCCCGGCCGTGACCTTGCAGACGCCACCGATAGCGACGCTGACGCCCTTGGAAGTGGAAGACCCATCAGCCACGTCGTCCGTCAGGACACCCAGCGCGTTGATGGTGTCGGTGGCGGCCAGGTCAAGCTCGTTGTCGCTTGCCAGGCTGACACAGCAATACTTGCTAGACGAGAAATCGGTCCCCGTCTTCAGGGTGATGATGTTCGGATTCACGGTTCCGGCTTGTGCCATGACGGCCTCCTAGCTTTCGGCGGGGGTGTAGAGTGCCGCGCCGAAGGCTGCTCGCGCCTCCGCATAGGCCTCGGATTCGGGCAGACCCTCCCCAACGCGCTTGTCCATCATGGCCAGGAACGCGTCGTGGGGATCGGTGGGAGCGGCGGTGTCTTCCGGCGCCTGCAGGGGGGCCACCCGGTCGACGGGCACGGTGCCCTCGCTGAACCAGCGATGGGCCGTAGCCTCGCCCACGGTCTGCAGGGTCTTCCAGTAGCTTTCGCGGTCGGCTGATGCGATGCGCCCCACGGTGCAGGCGGCATCCAGCACGCGCTTCTTCTCGCGGTCTGCGAGATTCGCGTTGTCATCGGACAGCGTGGTGATCTTCTCCGTTGCCGTCTCGAGTGCGTCCTCCAGGGCGTCAACCCTGTTGGCCTTGGCCTGGAGTGTCTGCACCTGCGCCAACAGCTGCGGAACAGGTGTGCCAGTGATTTCAGCAAGCTGCTGCATCACGTCGGGGGTGTTATCATCGGGCATTTCAGGGGCCTCCAGTTCAGACAAGTAGACGGCAAAATCCGCCTCGGATGCTGCAACCGTATCAGGAAGTTTCGGGGGTGTCATCCCAGGGATGAAAGGAGTGTTCGTTAACGTGGCGCCCACAAGGGTCCAACCCCCCAGCGGTGCGCCGGTGATCTTAGACGTGGCGGCCTCTGGGGGAAGCAACTCGGCGCTGATTGCAGCAAACTCGCCGCCACGCACCCGGCCGGCGCCCTCGCTTGTCCACAGGAACAGCCCCCACAGGGATACTCCACCGTGCGGGTTTTCACGTACCTCGACCTCCAGGATGCGGGCCGCCGCCTTGGTGGCTTCGGCGCCGCGCTCTCCCATAGCCGACGCGTGATTGTATCCCACCGGGCACCCGCCAGTGAACCAGCCCTCGATTGCAACCTGGACGAAATTTTGCGCCACCTGGTGAATCGCCTCCGGGGATAGCGACACACGGCGTGGCTTGGGGCCTGCGCTGCCGTAAAATGTTCCGCTCCGTACTACCTCCACCCACGACTGGTCAGCGCCCGCCAGGTGCGGGTCAGCTGCGTGTTCCAGCAGGTACGGGGCGCCCCACACCGGCGCGGCGTCGGACATGGCCTTGTATCGGCCTGGATATTTCTCCCCCTCAGGGTGGGCCTCGGCGGCCTTGACTGCGGCCTCCACGGCGGCCTTGAACCCACGGCCCTCCAGCCACTCGCGGAAATCGTCTGCCGTAATAGCGCCGGACGATGCCCGTATGGACTGGATTTCCCAGGTGGTGCCGTCCTTGGTTCCGTATATGGCGCTGATGCCGTCTGGCGCGTCGTCCATAACGCCCCGGCGCATCTTGCTGAACGCGCCTGGTGGCGCCTGGCGTGCGGCGTGTTCGTTCGGGTACGGCATAGGGGCGATTCTCAGGGGGCGGGCCTGCGCTTGTCAACTGTTACCTGTCGGGATTACTTCGGCAGATATATCTGGATGCAGTTGCACTGGTCGCCTCCCAGGCAAGACGGGTTCGGCGTGGAGTACTCATCGGCGTCTGATATGGGGAACTTCGCCCCGTCCAGCTGCGCACACGGCTCGCACACGTTGGACTCCAGCATCGTGCTGTACCTGGCCCACTCAACATCACCGGCCCGCGCCTCCTGCACGCGCCCCAGCCCGAAAATCGTATTGGCGTCACGCTGTGCTTGCACCAGGTCGGGGCCAACCGACAGCGCCTTGACTGCCGCTGCGGTGGTAGCTGCCAACTCGGCCTTTCCAATAACGCCGGCGGTGCTTGATGCCTGCGCAGCTGTGACGGCTGTTCCGGTCATCCGATCCGTCACGCCGCCGGCCGTGGTGGTGGCAAGCTCGCTGATTGTCGTCTCGGGTTTCAGGCCGTCTGTGACGCTGAACCCGCTGGCCTTCGCCTTGGGCGCCCGGACCCGATTGCGCTTCTTTGGGGCGATGCCCTCCAGGTGCAGCTGACCACTCTGGCATCCCGGGCACCCCGGGGCGTGTTCGTGGAAGCCTTGAATCTCGTCCCGCGTGACCTCGAAATCGCCCTCGTCAATGGCCTGCGCCAGGTCGGGATTCGCCTGCACCCGCTCAAGCTCAGACTTGACCGACGCACGGCCTGCGCGGTACCCGCCGCGAAGCTCGACCTTGAGCATCTGCAGCAGGCGCCCCTGGTCGGGCACCGCCACGCTCCGCAGCTTGCTGAGCTTGCCGGCAGCTGCCAACCTGGCGGCGTACGCATCAGCCACCGATTCTCGCCACTGCACCACCACCCGGGCCAGGGCGTCCTTCGTGCCCTCCATCTTGCCGATGGTTTCGTCCAGCCGGCAGACCTGTTCAAACGGCTGCAGCGGGCGCCCGTTCGCGGCGTATACGCCTTGCTCTAGCAGCTGCGCCGGGCGCCCCACGGCGGCCAGGCCCTCGACCTCTTGCGCCGCTGCCGATGAATCTTCGGGCGCCTGTGCGGGCGCTACGGCTGTTTCCGGGGTGGAGGGCGGGGGTGTAGCTGCCTCCGGCGGTGCGGGGGCCGTGTCGGGGGGCTCAAGGGGCTGCTCGGGTATCTCTGGGAGCCCCAACGCCACCCGCACAGACCGCTCCACCTGGCCGTCGGGGGTCAACACCCCGGCTTCGGTGGCCGCCTTGATTGCCGTGACTAGCAAGCTGGGGTCGCCCACGGACAGGGAACCCGGGGTCAGGCGGGGGTAGGACGTGACGTTTGGATAGTTCCAGTCCACCAGGCGCTTGACTAGGCTGCCGGGGCCGGTGTTCATCGTGTCTGCGATGGTGTCTGCGGCGCCCTGGATTGCCATTTGATAATGGTCCAGCTGACCCCGAATAAGGGCGAACGATCCTGCCGATTCTCCAGTAAACAAGAAGCTCGCCAGGGCGGCCCGCGCCATGTCCCGGCCGGCGGCGATTCTGGCCTCCCGGATCTCGGCGCCCTTCATCGGAAAATCCGCGAACTTTAACGTGTACCCCGGGGGCAGCGTGGCCCACGCCCTGGAGCCGGTCCGTAGCTCGCGGAGAATTTCGTTGACTGTGGCGCTGTCGCCCTGGCGCGCCCGGGGGTCGATCTCGACATACGGGATGCCGAATGCGCCGCGTTCGAAACCAGCTGCCTCCAGCTTGAGATAGAGGCGGCGTTGCTTCCAGGCGCCATAGCACGGCCGGAGGATGCTGGTGCCCTCCGGGTTGTCGCCGTCTGAGTCCCATGTGAACCGCAGCAGCTTCTCCGGCCCGATGGTGACGGTGCGCCGTGGACCGTACGAGTTGCCAGAGCCCACAATCGGGTCGCCTGTTGGCGCCGTCTGCTCGATGCCCCACTGGTCGTCGGGGTACAGGCCCCAACTGAACACCGACCGGGGCAGAATCACAGGGAGCTTCCCGATACAGGTCTTGCCGAGATCTGGCTTGTACTGCGCCACGATCTCGAACAGCGAAAATCCGCGCCACAGGTACGCCACCACCTGGTCCAGCCAGGGCATCCATCCACCGCGCTGATACTCAAACAAGTTCAGGGCCACAAAATCAGCGATCTCGAGGTCTATGGGCTGGTCGCTGGCCGGCTCGACTTTCCAGTTAGACCGCAGCACCGGAAGCGTCCACGATTGCACTACAGCCTTCGCCACAGGGTCTTCGCGGACCATCTGATCGACCACCCCAATGGTCGCGTCATCGCCGCGCCAGACGGTGGGGATGAGACTCGTGTTGTGGTCGCTGTTGACCTCACCACCCACGGCGCGGACACCGCTGTACCCGATCTGACGGCCAATATCGCCACCAGCGCCAGCAAGCGCCTCCATCCCAGCGGGGTAGACGCGAACCGGCTGGCCCTGAGATCGGGCCTGCTCGGTGCTTCCTGGGGGCACATACAAGGGCCCCAACCGTTGCCAGGGAATATCGCTGTGGGGCATCACCAGTCCTCCGATAAGTCGAGCCCACTGTACCCGGCGCCCGCCCTGGTGGGAATACCCTGGTTCATGGCAGCGATGTCGGGCGCCTCGACAACGCCGTGCAGCCCGACGATCAGGTACCTGAGAGCGTCCATCGGGTGGTCATGGACCCCATCCTTGGACGGAAGGTCGTTGCCTGGCCTGTTGGCGGGGTAGCGGTACCCGAGCAGCCCGTTGTGAACCCCGACAACCCCCTCGCCGTAGCGGGCAGTCCGTACGGGGTCGGTCAGCCGGTCTGCGATGAACAGGTGCCGCTCCCCCCGAATATCCTCCAGCCTGGCACGCACCACGTCCACCCCGTTCGGGATGTGCCGATCCACAGGATTCATGGTCCACTGGAACCGGCCAGCCAGCACCCCCAACCGGGCAAACTCATCCTCGTACACCTGGATGGTCGACATGCCCGTCTGTGCGTTGGTCGTGTTGCCAGCCGGGTCGCACCACACGTCCACCAGCGTCAGGCCGTAGCGGGCGCACAGCGCGGCACACTGGCGGGCGTGGGCCCGCTCCAGCACGTCAACCCCAGGCAACTCCTCCACCACCACCAGGCCCGGGCCGCCGTCTGTGGCAAGCCCCTCCACCTCCTGCACGATGCCAAAATACGGGCGCCGGCGGCCGAAGTCAGCGAAGCCCCAACTCTTGCGCTTGGGGTCTGGCGCCACGTCCACGATGTTCCCGACCTCGCCCGGCGACGGGTGCGGCACATAAGTCTCGAAGACGGAGCCCTCCATGTGCACGAAATGGCCGTGGATGAACGCCCGCGCCCGGCGCCCCGACAGGTTCAGCTGGTCGACATAGCCTGGTGGGAGGTGTGGATTGTCGAGGCTGCTGGCACGCACCACCCGCCGGCCGGCGAGCCCACGATCAAATTCGTCGGCCATCCAGCCCATCGCCGGAACCCCCGCTACGCTGCGCCGCAGCCAGGGCGAGCCCGGGTCGCGGATACGGCTGTTGAACACCCTCCAGCCCTCATGTGTGACCAGGCGGGGCTCATCCAGCACCCCCCAGCCGTACGTCCCGCCCTCGATGCTGCCGGGGTCATCCAGCGACCCCAGGAACCAACACACCCCATTCCACATCACCAGGACGCGGTCCTGCGCTATCCAGTCCTTGACCAGCGGACCCAGGCACGCACCAGGCTTGTCCCTCCCCCGGGGCCACCTGGTGGCGCCCGGCAGCACGGCGATAATCGTCTTGTAGATCGTCTTTCGCTGGATGGGATAGGTGGGGCTGCAGACCACACCATCCACGCCGGGCATCCGGGCCGTATTGCGCAGCGCCTCGGCCACGGCCCACCAGGTCTTCCCGGCGCCATAGCCCCCGGCGTACAGCGTGATCTCCTCCGGCGCCGTGTGGGCCTCGATTTGCTTGTCGAATGGGACGTATGGCAGGGACAGATTCATGTGGATATCGCTTTATTTCGGAGATAATCGGAGATAATCGGAAGATTCACTACTATATAGGGGAAAACCGTAGTAATGTTGATACATGAACAGCGCAACCAACAACCAACCGGAGACAGACAAAATGGACAACGCGAACCCCCTGCCGATTACCGAAGCGATATTGCACATGGCCGCCAACCGTGAGGACGCTTATAGCGCGGCGGCGATGGTGTACGGCGCACCCACAGACCCGGCCGCCGTAGCGTGGGCCCTGGCCACACACCAGGTTGACCTCGCCGCCCTGCGCGCCGCCGCCCTGCAGGTGTTGGAAATACGCTACCGCCGCGATGAAGGATACCTGACAAGCCCGGTGCTTGAGCGCCGGGCCGCCGCCACCATGCGCGGCCTCTTGAGCCCCCTTGACACGAACCGCAGCTAACCCCACAACCCAAAATTGGAGACAGACAAAATGGACAACGCAAACAACAACAGCCCCCGGGCCCGCCAGATTCTCAACCTCCGCGCCTGTATACAGCAGGCCGCCCGCTGGCACCGTGACGGCGACACCCTTGCCGGCAACGCATACCGCGCCAAGGCGCGCCGGTGGGCCGTAGATGCCGGCCTGCTGCCACCCTTGCCGGATACGGCGGGGCGCCGGCCGGTGTATGTGGAGCAGGTGTACATAGACCTCACCCGGGAGGCCGCGTACGCAGTTATGGGCCTGCTGGATGCCAGGGGGGTTGACTTTACCTGGCACCCCGCCGGCTACTGCGCACGGCACGGACACGTGATGGGTGACCATGCCTGCGCGCACGCTTGGGACCAGGCCATGCAGGCCGGGGCGCTGGCCGGTGACATGCTGGACGCCGCGCCAGGTGGCAAGACGGATGTGATGTGTGTGCGCTTTGAGCGCCACACGCAGCCGGCCGCAGACGGCCTGCGTGACCTGCTGGACCAGCTTGACCGGGCCCCTGTGGGCGCGCCAGACACCCCCCCGGACCAGCGGTACGGCACGGCCGAAGCTGAAATTGCCCGGGATGAGGCCGCGCAGACGGCCCCGAAGACCTGGTATTTGCCCTGGTGGATGGATGAGGCCGCGCAGATGGCCGGCATGGCGCACGGCGCCGCCGGGTACAATGAGGCGCGGGGGTTGGACACCACCGCCCCGGGGCCGTGCGGCCACCACTGTGTCGGCACGGACTGCCCCTGCATGGATTAGCCCCCCGGCACCAGGTGCAGCCAGTAGGGCCCCCAGCGCGTACGCTGGGGGCTTTATTGGTCCAGGGGCGGGCCAGTGGTACCACACGGCCAGGCAAGGCCATAGGGGCCGGCTGGGGGCCTGCAATCGGACTACCTGGCCACAGGGGGCCACGCAATCAGCCCTGATCGGGCGTGACATCTATGATTTGCGGCGCATCGGGCGGCCCACCGGGCACCGAAAACACCACCGTCACCGGGTCCTGCGCCAGACCTATCTCCACCCGGCCAATGATGAGGCCCTGCAGTTTCGCCAGATGTTCCTCCCACCGCAGCAGGGCCAGACTCATCGACGTGCTTTCACGCGGCGTCAGGGCCGCCGGGGGTGGATCTCCATCCCGTGCAGGGAGGCGCCTGATGCGCCTGCGCAGCCGGGCGATCTCACGCTCCGCGAAACGGACGGCTTTCGCCAGGTTGTGCGCACGGTCTGCGCGGTCCTGCGTGGCCCACCGTGCGCAGATCAACGCCATATCACGCTCCACGGTGCTTTCGCTGCAGCTGTGGCGCTCCGTCATGCTGCGCACCACGTCGCGCCGGGGCACCCGTTCCAGCAGCAGGGCCTCGATTTCGCTGCGCCGGCGCTCCCGAACCAGCTTAGTCGTCCTGGGATTGGCAAGCATATTCACGCGCCCTCCACGGCACACAGGCGCCGCACCAGCGGGGTCAGCGGGGCCTCGGGGTGATACGTTGTTTCGGGTTGCCTGTCATCGTACACGGCCACCAGGTCAGCCCCCGGA
>Ga0080013_1001182_pt1 | contig 35515 bp, 38 predicted proteins | sample ETNvirenome_6_85_FD_69236 | JGI IMG/M metagenome (GOLD analysis project Ga0080013, IMG submission 69236) | Marine viral communities from the Pacific Ocean - ETNP_6_85 (SPADES assembly) (version 2) | ecosystem: Environmental > Aquatic > Marine > Oceanic | place: Pacific Ocean | collected 2013-06-19
CGGGGTCGCCTGAACTGATGCCGGGTATCGCCCAGCCGGGTACGGGCGCTGAGGCGCAGCCCGCTCAGGCTGCGGGTGGGCGTCCATCTTTGCGTGACTTATTGGCGCAGGTCGGCTGATGCCAAGGGGAGGCAAAGGTCAGAAAGTCCAGGCTGCTTCCGGGCAGGAGTACGGGCAGCGCGTAGCCCAAGAAGAATCACAGGAGGCGGTTCCGCTACATCAGGAACCCACGGTGCGTCCCGGCGGGATGGGGTCTTTGATTCGTCCGACGGAACGTCCGAATGAGGCGTTGACTGCTGGCGCACCGATAGGGCCAGGTCCAGGGCCGGGGGCTTTGCCGCAGAAAAGGCCATCCGCTGAACAGGAAATGTCGGTGAGGCTTGCTGCGTATCTGCCGATTCTGGAAACAAAAGCAGCCCAACCGGATGCTTCTGCGAACTTCCGTATGTTTGTCCGACGGGTTCGGCATCTCGCCTCCGATGCTGTCGGCGTGTTCTAAGGGGACGGTACGGTGGGGGTTTTCAGCCGCATAGACGAGATTTGGGACGCCGGGTTCGAGGTTGGTCGAACAGCGGTGAACACGGTTGTTGACCTGGCCGAAGCGCCGTTCACCGACGACGAGTACGAAGGGTTCCTCGGCACCGTTTGGGGTATCACCGTCAATCGTGGCGCTGAGATGGTGCAAAACCTGATCGGCCCCGAAGGGGTCGGTGGTGAACTGATCGAAACTTTACCGGAGCCGATTCGCCATGCGGGCCGGGAAACTTTGGAAGGTTTGGAGTGGGCTTACCGGGAGGGTGTTGGTGAGCCGATAACCACAGCTATGACGATGGCTTCGTTGGCGCAGGCGCGTGGCAGCGGCGGGGTCTTCGGTGACGACATGGGCGTTTGGTTCGACGGTGATGCTTGGAAGATGGCGTACAAAACCGCTCAGAGCCGTTCCCCCGGTCAGGCCATCACGTTGGCGTTTATGACCGACGACATTCTCGACCAGGAAGAAGTGATCGCCGCTGAGGGCAAAGCGTATTTCGGCGTCGTGTCCGGCATGTGGGATGCGGGGATCAGGTTTCGTTTGATGCCGGAAGTGTTGGCCGCTAAAGGGGTTACGAAACTTCGTAAGGGTGCGAAACGTCGGGCGTTTGACAACTATTTTGCCGAAGGCGGCGGGTACGGCCGGTTTGCTGACGATTTGGAAAACCTTGACCGCGGGGCCGGGGCGAGGGTCGGGCAACTGGAAGATGAGATTGACACGCTCGTCGCCCGGAGAGGAACCTTGAACGCCTCGAAGAAGGCCGGGGTTGATGTTGCAGAAGAACTAGACGAAGTTCGCCGCCAGTTGAAAAATGCACGGAAACGCCGAGGCCGGATAAGTAGGGAAACGACTGATGCCCTAGCAGGCCGCATCCGTGAAAAGTATTTCCCCGACCACCATGAAGGGGATCTGATCGCTTTGGAGATAGCCCGCGCTTTGCGTGGCGAAACCGGGTTCGCCGGGGGGCGTGTTTCCGCTGAGAACGTGATGCGGTTCTTCATGGGCGAAGCGTCAGTGGTTGAACGCATGGCAGCGACCGAAGGTGCAGGGTTGGCGTACCGGTACAGGAAGTATTGGGAGAAAGCCAACACCGTCGAAGACGCGGTGCCGCCCGGCACGCCCGGTGTGGCAGCCAGAAAGTTTGAGGACGCCCAGGACATTCCTGCGGAAATGCTCGATGAGCTTGATGAGGTGTCCCGTGCTTTCGCCAGCATTGACGAGGCGGTAAGGCCGACGCGTCGCCTGAACATGATGGACAAGTTGGATCATTCCGAACTGTATCGGTCTAGTTTCTTCTTCGCCCCGGTCAGGGTGGTGCGGGACATGCGCCCGCAGCATGTGGTGTACGCAGGCGACCCGAACAGCGGCGAGCAGGTCGCTCGGATGATGCGTGAAGCAGGGTTCTCAACTGATGAGATCACCCGGTTCCGCGGCGAGTGGGCACGTTCCGACCGTTTCGCCCGCGCCACGAACGTAGCGCCCAAATATCAGAACAAGGCGGTCAAACAGCTACTCAAAAAGCATTTCCCTGACGCAACAGACGCAGAGATAAAAGCTCTGATGAAAGATTTTACCGACTCCAACAGGGCGGCCCAGGCGATCCTCACCAAACCGCAGCGTTACGACGCTGACACGAACATCAGTACCGTCGCCTGGGTAGACGACGCCGGTCAGGCGCATGTGCTTCAAGTCCCGTTGAACCCGTCGCAGTTGAAGCAAACGGTGGCGGTAGCCGACATGAAAGCTCTCGACAAGTTTCTGAGAAGCAAGGCGTCGAAGTTCCCTGACGCTTTCGCTCAGGCCAACGAGATCCGAGGCCAGTTCATCGGAGGGGTGATGAGTTGGTGGCGGCCGGCGGTGTTGCTGCGCCCAGCGTGGACGATGCGGGTCGTCGGTGACGAACAGTTACGGATGATGGCGAAAATCGGCAGCGTTGAACACCTGTGGGCGCTCCTAGCGGAGAACCGTCCACAGTATGTGGAAAAGGTGTTGCAAAAGGCGCTGGTCAAAACCGGTAAATATGATCCGACGGCGGCCAAGCGGCTTATTGCCCGTCGGGCTGCGACGACCGGCGGGATGGGGTTGCTGATCGGCGGGCCTGTCGGAATGGGCATCGGTGCTGTCGGATCGTTGGCTCGTAACACCCGGGCGGTCAAACGGTTGCGTCGGAACCTGAGTGTCCGCACCCAAGCCCGGCAGATGGTAGAACCGGAACGCATGTTCACGGCAACCCCGGAGGGTGTTGTGGGTGAACTGTCCGCAGCGGAACTCACCAGCATGGGCCGCGAGAAGCTTTCAGAAGTTGACCTCGGGTGGATGTCGAGGCTGCGGCGCAGACTGCGCGGTGAAACCCAGGGTGAAGGCCCGTTGACCATCCACGGGTATGAGGTGGATCAGGCTTTCGGGGATGCGTTGTCACCGAATCTTCTTTATGTGAAAGCGAACAGCGCGAACCGGCAGGCCCACTATCTGCTGGTGGATTCTGAGCGCATGATGTGGGACGACACGGTGGATGCCCTCGGTGAATGGCGCAAGTTCAGCCCCATGCTGGATGACGAAGTGGAGTTCGCTAAATGGTGGGAGCGGGTCGTCAACGACCAATGGGGCAACAACGGTGCGGGCCGTATCGCTTTCGATGACAGGATAGGTGACGCTGATGCCCGCGCCCGGGCGCTGACCGAATGGCTGACCGAGGAACCCGATGGGGTCAAGTTCCTTGAACGTGCTGCTTCCAGGTTCCGTGACGATCTGGTGGACCCGGCGACCGGTGCCCCGATCCCTGACGCTATTGAAGCATGGGCGCAGAACGTGACCCGGGTGGCCGACCGGATGCTGTCGAACAACACCCACGGTGGACGGATGCTGCGGAGAAAGGTCGCCAACGGGAAGCGGGTCCGTCTTGAAGATGTGAAAAAGACGGCGGTCGGGGAAGAAACGCCTTGGCAACAGTTCGTTGGGGAAGTTCACGGCCAAGAAGCACTCCTGTTGACCGAAAACAAGTTGGGGCAACGCACCAAACGCCTCGTAGACCGCACCTTCGACCGGCTTATGACCACCCCCACCGACACTCTCTCCCGTAACCCGTATTTCAAACGGGTCTACGAGCAATACATGGAAGACGCCATCGGGAAGTTCAAGAAAACCAGCGGCGAATACGAACTAACCGAAGAAGCCCTCCGTGGCCTTGAAAGCTCTGCACGCCGCAAAGCGTTGAACGAAACCCGCGACCTGCTCTACGACCTCGCAGAACGATCAGAGTTCTCGGACATGATGCGAAACATCATGCCGTTCTTCAACGCCTACCAGGAAGTGCTGACCCGCTGGGCGGGCCTCGCCATCGACAACCCGGCGTTCGTCGCCAGGGCCAGAGCGGCGCTGTACGCCGACATCGACATGGGGGGTTTCTTCCAAACAGTCGAAGTGAACGAGGAACGGTACTTCCAGTTCCGGCTCCCTCAACTCGCCACCGAAGCCATCGGCAAAGGCGTGTTCAGCAAAGCCATAGACGACCAGGGAATCATCCGGTTCCGCGCCGACTCGTTGAACATGGTCACACAGATCGTCCCCGGCGTTGGCCCTCTCGCCCAGCTACCGATCTCAGCGATTGTCACCGCCGACCCGAAACTCGAAGACGCTTTCAAGCTGGTCCTCCCCTACGGGCCGATCCGTGGGGAAGGGATGATGGAACAGACGTTCCAGGCGTTCCAACCGGCGTGGCTGCGTCGTGTCACTTCTGCTTTGCGTGAAGACCGCTCCTACGAGTCGGCTGCCGCGTCGATCATGCTCACACGGATGGCCGACATGGCCGACGGTGAACGTGACCCGATTGACTTCGGTGACGGCCAGCAGGTCGCAGAGTTCCTATCCGAAATCAAAACCGACACCAGGAACTTTATGTTCCTGCGGGCTGTCGCATCGGCGTTCTCCCCGGCATCAGTCGGGTTCCACTCCCCGTACCAGCCGTACATTGACCACTACCGGGAGTTGAAGGCCGCCAACCCGAAAACCGCTGACGACGAGTTCATTCAATACCTGGCCGACGAAGGCGTGGACGGGTTCTTCGCCCTGTCAGCCCGGTTCTCGAAGAACAACGAGGGGCTGCCGGCGACGATAGAAGCCGAGGAAATCCGGGCCGAATACATCGACCTGATTCGCCGCCACCCGGAGGTTGGTAGTCTGATCTTGGGGATCGAAGGCGGCGGTGCGGCAAAGTTTTCCTCAGCGGTGTACGAGAAGCAGTTGCGTGAGGACACTTCCCCGGGGTCCGGGGTGAAACGGCGTGAAAGACTGTCGTTGGAAGAAATCTTGACGGACAGCCGCGTGCGGGAAGGGTGGCAGGAGTATGGGCGTATCAGCGACGCTATTTTCAGTGAGATGCGTTCCCGTGGCTTGCCGAACCTGCGGCTCGCCGCCGCGTCGGATTTGTTGAGGGCTAAACAGTTGTTGGTGGAAAAGATCGGTGAGAAGCACCCGTTGTGGTACGACGAATATTTGGACCCGGATTTGACGAAATGGCCGACCCGGATCGGAGGGATGCGGGCGATTGTCGCAGACGAGCGGCTTTCCGGCCGGGACGACATTCGGTTGCTCGGAGAATACTTGCGGGTCAGGGATGCGTTCACCGGGGAACTGTCAGCCCGTAAGATCGCCGGGGGGGCGTCGTCGTTGGATGCGACATCGAACCAGGATTTGAAAGTGGCGTGGCAGGCGGTAATGGATCAGATGTTGGAGAACCCGACGTTTTCGGATTTGGTGTGGCGATGGTTGGAGTTTGATCCGTTGTCGTCTGACACTTGGCCGAAGGTGCAGCGGGGGGAAATGAGGGCGGCGGCGTGAGCGACGACCTTGACGCCATTCTCAGCCAGTTTGGTATCGCCCCGTTGACTGGGGGCGGTAATCAGGTTGAGGATCGTATCGACGCTGCGGTGCCCAGCGGGTTGGACCCGCACATGGTTATCACCACGCGTGAAGAAATCCGTGAAACCAAAACAGGGTTCTCAGGCGGGCCGGTCACGATGACTGAAACGATTGAAGTCCCTGACATGGTTGTTCGTGATGTGTACGAAACGTATTTCGCCATGAGCGAAGACCAGCAGCGGGCAGTCCACGAAAGGCTGTTCGTCAACGGATTCTTCGGCGTGAACCCTGACACGGTGACTGACACGCAACTCGGTTACATCGACAACCCGTTGCGCCAGCAGAACGCTTTAGACGCAGCGGTAAGACATTTCGCCGTCCGAGGCGTAGACCCGCTTTCCGAAGAAGCCCTCCCCGCAGGAGCCATGCCCGTTCTCGAACCGGAAGAAGAACCGGTTGCCAAACGGTACACGGAAGACCAGATCGGGGCGTATGCCGACACGGCCGCCCAGCGGGTGTTCGGCCGGAACGCTTCGGCGTCCGAAAAGCAGATGGCGGTCGGTGTGTTCCGTCGTCTGGAAACCGCCAAGGCTTCAACCCCTGGTGTGTCTGATGTTGAGGCCCGGTTCCGGTCTACGTCGCCTGATGAGGCGGCCGGTCGGAGCATGTCGGAAACGATGAGCATGTTCCAGAAGATTGTCGCAGGAGCAATCGGATGAGTACCACTCTTGACAAGGCGATTGCCGACGAACTCGCACGGTTGGAACAGGCCGTTGCTGACGCTGAGAAGAAAGTCGAAGACGCCCAAAAAGTAGCAGCGTCCGAAGACTTACAGAACGAAGCCCTAGCCGACCAGCGTCAAGGCTTGGGTGATCTCGACGCGTTTGTCGAAGACGAACTGCGATCCTTGGGTCTGTCCACGATCATCGACCCGCGTGGCGAAAGGATTGACGAACGCTCCCTGGAAGACATCTACGACAGCGGAACAGAGTTCGATGATGTCCGCGACCGGCTAATCAACCTGTTGGAAATATCCGGGGTTCGGATTACTCACGATGTGGCGATGTTCGGGATGCGACGCCCACAGCGGATCACGGTTCAGGAAATAGCCAACCTGACCGTAAGGCAGATTATTGAATGGTTGGAAGGCGAACACCCCGTCTACAACCAACCAACCCGACCGGATGTGGCGTCAGGGAGTGACGCTGCCAGCCAGCAACTAAACGCCGCCGAAGCCGAGTTGGCTAAAGCAGAATCCGACTTGGAAGCGTTCGGGGACACCCTCGAAGAACAGCAGGGGTGGATGCGCGAAAAGGGTGTGATAACCGCTGAGGATCTTCCGGTGTCTGAACGGGAGGGGTTTGAGGTAGCTGAACCGTCAGCGACATTTGTCCCTTCGGTGTTTGGCGGCCCGGAGGTTGGGCAAGCACAACGGCTGGCGGGCCGCGCCTTTGAGGATGAGGAACCTGCTGAACCCGATGTGCCGGAGGTTGGGCAAGCACAACGGCTGGCGGGCCGCGCCTTTGAGGATGAGGAACCTCTACCCACGCCGACTGATATGGCCGGCAGTCTAGGTGGCCCGACTGGCCGCGGGGGGCCGGGCAAGTACGAGGTCGAAGTGCCTGCCGCCGACGAAGTGCCTGACGATCCGGTTGACGTAAATGTGTTCGCCGCCGAGTTCGGCTACGGGGCGAGGTTCCTGACCACCGACCCGAACGACGCCTTGTTCGATGTGGCAGAACTACTCCGTCAGGCCGCAGCAGAAGGCTGGGATCTGACCAAGCTCGAACAAGAGTTGGCTACGACAACTTGGTGGATCGAAACGGTCCCCCGGGCGCGTGGCCTGCAAATGCTCGAATCGACCGACCCGGCAGCAGCCAGAGTGAAGATAGACAAAAAGGCTGACGCTCTAAGACGCAAAGCCACCAGTCTCGGCCTCATCATAGATGAACAGCGTTTGCGGGTGATGGCCCGCGATTATTACATCGAAGAATGGACCGACTATCAGGCGAACCAGAACATGCTTCTGGAAGCCAACTGGGAGCCAGGTCAGGCCGGCGGGATTGTCGAAGACAACTACCGGGTTGTAGACGCTGCCGCTGACAACTGGATGGTCAGCCATCTGTTACACGAAGATGATCGGGACGCGTGGGCTGAACAACTGACGTTGGGCGACGAGACTGCTGCGAGCATGGACGCAGAGTTCTCCCGGCTGGCACAATCAGCGTTCCCGCTGCTCTCAGACCGGATCGGAAAAGGGTTCACGGTGAAAGAAATCCTGTCCCCGTACCGGGAGGAAATCGGTCGTCAACTCGACTTGTTGGACACCAACGCAATCGACTTTCTCAACGACCCGAAATACTCACCGATCCTCTACGGTTCCGGCGGGGCGCAAGGCATGATGACGATTTCTGACCTGGGTGAATACATCCGAACCGATCCGAAAACCCGGCCGTTGTGGGAGCGGACATCCCACGCCCAGTCGGGCGCTCAGTCGTTCGCTGACTTTATTACTAAAAAGTTCGGGGGGTTGGGCTGATGGCTACCGATGCGAGCGGCGCGATCTTCGCTCCGATTTTCCAAGGGCAGACTTCTGCCGACCCGGAGGAACTGGTTGACCTGGCTGTCGCCGGGGCAGCGTTCCATCCTGAATACATCATGTCTCACGGCGGGGGTTGGAAAGACCCGTTCACCGGCACACGGGTAGGCGGGGTCCAAGATTTCTTTGGTATCACTAGTGCTACGGGGCCGGGACTCAGCCCGGAGTTGGCCGCCAGGTTCGACCCTGAGGGTGTGCCGATCAACCCTGATGGCACTCCCCGTGAACCGATGCGGGTGAATACGAATATCACCACGGACGCCGAGGGCATGGACCCTGCCGACCTGTTGGAGCGGGCGACGGCCCTGTCGCTCGCCTCCACGTTCGCATACGACCGGCAGGCGGTTGCCGACGAATACGGCATAACCGGTGAGGACATCGCCGGGATGGGCGAGCATGTCCGGGCGTTGGGGCTTTCACAAGGTCTAACCGGTGACCCTCAGACTGGCGGCACTTTCAGCATGGAAACCGCCCCCGTGCCCAGTCCCACATTTACCGCCCGGCTTGCCGGCGATGTCGTCTACCCGGACGTTTCGGCTGGTGGCGGCACCGAAGGACTCGCAGAACTAGCCCGCGCCGCAGCACCCTCCCCGGGCATGTCCCCTTACGAGATTCTTGCCCGGACCATCGAACTGGCTGCCACGTTCGGTGACCTCCCCGGCGGGGAAGGCAACCTGACCGTCAACGAGGTCAACGGTTGGATCAACGCCATTCGGAACGACGCCGACCCGTGGGGAATGATCGAAGAAATCCGGTACAACATTCTCGAACACCGGGTCACACCAGCCCGGGTCGCAGAAACCTACGAGATCACTCTTGAAGAAGCAAAAATGCTCACCGGGTACGACGGTGACATCCAATACTTCCTCGACAGCGGCAAGACCGAAATCCGAAACCGGGACACCGGGGCTGTCGTCACCGTTGGCGGCAGCGAGGGTGCCCCCTCGTTGGGAGAACGGAACGCCAGCGAAATCCTCCGCGACACTCTCAGCACCTACGGCCTGGAAGGACTGTTAGACGACCCGAACCTGGATCTCATCAACCTGTGGATAGCCACCGGGGATGATGATGCCGTGTGGGCACGGGTTAGACAGTCGGAGCCGTACAAGACGAGGTTCCCCGGGATGGCTGCCCTGTCCGCGGCTGGTCGGGCCATCAGCGAAGCTGCTTATGTCGAACTGGAACGCTCCTACGCTCAAACATTACAAGCGTATGACATGCCGGAACGGTTCTACGACGACCCGTCTGACTTCGGGGCGCTAATCGGCGGGGACGTTTCCACCACAGAGTTCACCCAACGGGTCGCCACCGCTTTCGAGGTCGTGGAACAAACCACCTCCGAAGTGCGGCAAGCTCTCAGCGACTACTATGGGATCACGGACAGCGATTTGGCTGCCTATTATTTGGACCCGGAGAGAGCCACAAACATCTTTGAAGAACGGGAAAAGTTAGGAGCGGCCCGGATCGGCGGGATAGCCGTCGAAACTGGGTTCGGTTCTGTTTCCCAACAAACCGCTGAACGTCTGCGTGCGTCAGGGGTTACTGAAACAGCGGCTCGTCGGGGGTTCCAGACAATAGCGCCGTCCACGCTGGCTGAGGAAACCGCGTCCGAACGCCTCGATGTTGACCCGGCGACCGGCCGGCCAGGAGTGGTGACGGCCAGGATGGACGGGCAGGTCGGTACTTTCGCCGCGGATCGTGGCGGTGACATTACCCGCGGGGAACTCGTCGGAGCGGAGTTCGGTACTGATCCGCAGGCGGCTCGACGCATCGAAGCCCGCCGTCAGCGACGCCTCGCAGCGTTCGCCCAAAGAGGCGGCCCGGCGATGACCGGAGGCGGCTACACCGGGCTGGGGACTGCCACCTGACCCCACATCCAAATCGTCTGCTATGGTTATCGTAGACGCATCTGGCCGCCTACGAGTGAGAGCTATCTGTGTCTCGGCCACCAGCCCGCCTCCCGGGTTGGTGTGAACCCGAAGGGAGCGGACATAGATGGCTGAGGCAACCGAATCCGAAGTCGTTGAACTAGATGAGGACGGTCAGCCGAAACGCAACTGGCGGCGAACTCTTGAAGACAAGGCGAACACAGCGGAAAGCCAACTGGCCGAAGCAAACGCCAAGATCCAAGGGTTCGAGCGGACAGAAGCGTTCCGGTCGGCAGGAATCAACCCGAATGACACTCGCCAGGCATACTTCGTAAAGGGGTACGACGGTGAAACCGACCCGGAGTCAATCCGGGCCGCAGCGGTCGAAGCAGGGTTTCTCACCGAAGGTGGGCAAGCCCAGCAGTTTGGGACGCCAGAAGTGGTTGCAGCACCCGGTACGGGTGAGGCGGTCACACTCCACCAGGAGCTAGCGGCCCAGCAGAGAATCGCTGATGCGGGGGTTCAGGCACAGCCGGTGATTCCACCGGACCTGAACGAGCAGATTCGTGCCACGACCAGCGAAGTCGAACTAAAGGCTTTGATGCGTTCTCACGGATACGAGTTCGACGTTCAAGATTAGGGGCCTCCTGTTCCCTAAGGACAAACAAACAAGATGGCTTACACGCAAAAGTCATCGGTCGCGTCCGACCAGGTAGCGTTTGAACAGCTAGCGTATTTCGCTCTCAGGGCTAACACCCTGCATGAGAACTACGCGACGGTGAAGGCCACCCGTCAGACCCATCGCGGGTCCGGGGTGACGTTCACTATTTACGCTGATCTTTCGCAGGCCAAAACGGCGCTCACCGAGACTTCAGATGTCACCGCAGTTGCCCTCTCCGACAGCACCGTCACGGTGTCTCTCGCAGAGTACGGCAACGCTGTGGTGACGACGGCTGCCCTTCGAGGCCAGTCGTTTTTCAACGTCGATTCCGACGCGGCGAACATCGTCGGATACAACGCAGCCGATTCTCTGGATCAGGTCGTCGCAGACCTGCTCTACGCCGGCAGCAATGTCACACATGTCGGGCAGTCAAGTCGTGGAGCGTTGCTCACCAGCAACAACTTCACATCGTCGGCTGTCAGGGAGGAAGTCGCGGCGCTTCGCACCGCTGCTGTTCCAACCTTCAACGACGGCTACTACGTCGGATTCTGTCACCCGGATGTGGCTTACGACTTCATCGGGCAGACCGGTGTAGCCGACCTGCGTTCGTTCCAGATCCGTCAGGAAGCTGACAAGGTTCGGAAGGGTGTTATCGGGACGTTTGACGGCGTTACGATGATCGAAACCCCCCGTGCCCTCCTGGTTGCCGACGGTGGTTCGACCACCAACGATGCTTATGGCAGCGTTATCATCGGCCAGCAGGCAATGGCGAAGGCTTACTCCACCATGTACGGGGCTGACCCGTCGGTGGTGTTCGGTCCTGTGACCGACAGCCTGCGTCGCTTCCAGCCGGTTGGCTGGTACGCCATGTGCGGTTACGGCCGCTTCCGTGAGGCTGCGATCCGCAGGATCGAGACAACCTCCACTATCGGGGCCAACAGCTAGTCCCGGTAATAGTCGTTGACGGGGGCCGGAGCGGGGCGCAGATGCTTCGGTCCCCGCCAACCACTAGGATGATGCTGTGCCGAACAAGACGAAATCGAAGAAGCAGATGAAACGGCGTAAGCCGCGTAAGGTCCGTTACTGATGGGCAAGTATTCTTCTGTTGGTTTCCTGGTTCGCCGTGGCACTTCTAAAACCACGAAGATTCGTAGAGATTCCGACGGCCAGTTCGGCGGGGTCCAAACCGAGCATTGGGATGGGCGTTTAGACGCTAAGGTTGTTCCCGAGTCGGTTGAACTAAAAGTTGCCGTAGGAGGTGACGAGTAGATGGCAGTAACAGCTTCGGGCCTGTTCGTTCTCACCTTCCGAGATATTCTCGATTCAACACAGATGGCGGTGGACACCGGGTCGGATACTTTCAAGTGTGCGATGATTACTAACTCATCGACACCCAACTTTGAGACTCACGACCATTGGTCTGACCTGTCTGGAAACGAGGTTTCCGGTTCGGGCTATTCGGCTGGTGGGGCGGCGCTTGCGTCTATCACCCTGGGGAACGCTTCGGGGACGTTGAAGTTTGATGCCGCTGACACATCGTGGACTACGGCGACGATCTCGTCGGCGCGTGCGGCGGTCATTTACGATGACACGCTGACCAACGATCCTCTGATTTGTTTGGTGGACTTCGGTGCCGACTATGCGAGTTCGGCTGGTACGTTCCAGATCACTTGGAACGCATCAGGTATTTGGACTATCGACTTGACGCCGTAGGAGGCTGACTGATGGCTACTGCGTATCCCGCTGCTCTTGACACCGTAGGTTCTCAGCTTCGGACAGACATTGCGTCTACTGACGACCTGGATGACAGCGGTAAGGAGCATGACACTCAGCATGTGAATGTCAACGGCGCGGTTGTTGCGTTGGAAACAAAGTTGGGGACTGGTGCTTCGACGGCGGTTGCTGATTCGGTGATGGCGGGTACTGGTTCCGGTGTGTCGTCTTGGTCGTCTTCTCCGACGTTGGGTGGGTTGACTATGGCTGGTGCGGTGGCCTGTGCAGATCAGGTGGTCAGCCGCGCCCAGATGAAGGATTATGCCGAAACTGTGAACGCCCTCGGGTCGAAGTCTGCTGCGTTCAACATCGACTTTGAGAGCGGCAACGTTCAGACGGTCACCATTTCTTCCGGCACGTTCAACGTGGGCATCACCAACTCGTTGGCTTCGCATTCCAACTCGGTCACGATTCTGGGAACCAACCTCGGAGCGGGGACGCCTTCGTTCGTCGCTGGGGCGCATGACGGCGGCGGCAACGCTGTGGTGTGGGCGGGCGGTACTGCACCGACGTATACCTCTTCGGGGACTGACGTTCTGTGCTTCACGACGTTCGACGGTGGCACAACCTTCTACGGATTCGCCGCAGGTCTGGACTTCTCGTAATGGCTCCGCTGGGGGCGGGCAAGGTCGGCCTGTTCGCTGCTGCTGGTGCTGGTGGTGAAACGGGTCAGGGCTATTTCTGCGGCGGCTACTACGGCGCTACCAAATACACCTACGTCAATCGGTTGGCGTTTGGAACCGAAGTCACCACCAGCGGAGCGAACACGACGACGGGCGGCGGTTACGGCATCAGCGGGTGTTCCAACAATGGCGTGGCGGGCTACATCGCCCTTGGATCTGCCGCAGGTACCGATGTGGACAAGTTGACGTTCGGCACCGAGGCCGTGGCAACCCTTGGCACGGGCCTCTCGTTGTCACGGTACGGCACAGCATCCTTCGCCAACTCTGGCACGGCGGGCTACTTCGGCGGCGGGACCACAACCTCGTACCGGACCGAGACAGACAAGTACGCCTTCTCTGACGATTCGAGGACCACGCTGTCGTCTGGCCTGAGTCCCGGCAGGACGTTGGGTGGGGGGTTCGCTAACGGTTCGACGGCTGGGTACATCTGTGGCGGGTACACAAGTTCCGCGAGCGATGTGGTCAACAAGTGGGCGTTCTCAGATGACTCACGCACCACGCTGAGTACGGGGTTGTCTGAGGCGTGCTACTGGGTTTCCGGGTGCGCCAACGGCACCACGGCGGGGTACTCAAACCTTGGAACGGCAAACACTACGAGTGTTGACAAGTTCTCGTTCTCCGACGATTCGCGGTCGATCCTGACCAGCACCCTGAACGATGTGTCCTATCCGGCGGGGGCGTCCGACAACGGGGTGGCTGCCTACTTCGGCGGCGGGTACTCGGGTACCCTTTCCACCAGCGTCCGCAAGATTGCCTACAGCGACGACTCCTCCTCAACGCTGGCAGCGACGTTCGCTGACTACCGAGGCGCTGCTGCCGGTCTGGCGAACAGCGCAGCATGATGGAACTCAGCGACGCCATCATCGAACTCCAGCAGCCGCGCTCCCGCTACCAGTTGGAACACTTCGTCGTCGGCCAGCACGACACGGCTGAAATGCAGTTCTACCAGTGTGTGTTGGAACTCCAGTCTGAACTTCACAAGTACCGCCTCGCGGACATTAGTAAACGACGGATGCTGTTGGAAATAGAACAACTCAGCGAGTCGGACGATCCGATGGACGTATTGGACGTAGAAGAAAAGCAGGCAGAACTAGACATGCTGGTCGCGGTCATGGGTGGAGCAGAGCGGGAAATCAACTGCCTTCTTGACATGTACCGCGAGATGCCGCACTTCACCCGCGACGAGATCGACCATGCCCAACCTGACTATTGGGAGAAGCGCCTGACAAGGCAGACGAACCTTCAGATCATGTCGGGCAACGTGGGGTGGGCGCAGTTGGATTCTATGCGGCAGGCTGGGTTGTTGGATGAAATGGTCGAAACCCGTGAAGCGCAGTTAGCGGAACAGGCGAAAGCAGAGTTGGGCCAATGATCTACCTGAAATGGAAACTATCCGACGATGGGACATCGGGGACTGGCCCCGAGGGCACCATCACCGCCCGTGGCGGTCACGCCGAAGCAGGCTGGGCCGTCGATGACGACGGCTACCGCATCGGCTACCTGACCCAGACAGCAGCGTTGACGGGTTTGGAGACTTGGGATGTCACCACTCAGACGGAGGCAGAAGCGTTGACGTTTTGCCAGCAGTTCTATGAGGACGCTGAGGTGCTGCCTGACGGGCGCATCTCAGGGCCACCACCAGAGGACATTGAATAATGGAATGGATCGGCTTCGCAGGACTGGTAGCCGCCGCTCTCATAAGCGGCGTCTTCGCGGTAGTCGCATCCAAGTATCGCCGTGAGAACACGGCGCAGCACGCGGCGAACCAGGTTCGCCTCGACGCCATCGGCACTGACATCTCTGAAATCAGCAAAGATATTCGTTCTGTACGCGAATGGCAGCATCGTCACTTGGAGTGGCATGCGGAACAGAGTGCGGCGTAATGGCTGTTATCTATAAGCCGACACACAAAATGTTGGGACAGGATCGTCGTTCTATTGAGTATGAGTTGCGAAAGATCGCAGAGAAACTAGCCGACCTGGAAGCACGGGTCGCGGCGTTGGAGCCGTAGGAGTAAACATGGGTATTAGGAGATCAGCAGCAGAGTACGGGTCGGCTCTGGGTGACGAGCAGGTCGCGGTATCCAGTACCGCCATTGGCATTACTGCTGCGACTGGGGCTGTGGCGGCGATGGTTACCAACGGTGCGGAACCCATCAGGGTTCGTTGGGGTACGCCTACGGCGAGTGTGGGACATTATTTGAATCCGTATAGTGTGTTAGACCTGTATGAGGACGATTTGTCCGATGTGAAGTTTATTCGGGTGTCGTCTGACAGCACGATTGATGTTACTTACTTCGGTTAGGAGCGGGTATGCCTTCTAGGATTACTCAGAGAATAGATCAGGTTTCCACGGGGGACATTTCGGCTGTTACTACGGCTTCTCTTTCGGGCCTGGCTGGCGGGGGGACAAGTGGAGCGATTGGACTTACTGTAGATGCGAGCAATCTGACGGCTCTTGGCGCAACTGTTGCTACGGGCGACTATGTCGTGATTTACGACACGGATGGAAGTGCGACTAAGAAGGTTTTGGTGTCGAACATGCCAGGGTTGTGGGCTTAGGCCGTGGTGGCGTAACACCGTGACGCGCATACCGATTTCGGGCGACATGAGCAGGTTTGGTGGTGGCCCTCCGAATACGCAGCAGTCTACGCCTATGTATATTTCTCCTGCTGCGGTGGATAACAGGGCAACGGCTGGGCCGTCGAGTACGGCGGATCAGCGAATGTTGGATTTTGCCCGCAGGGCTGGTTCGGGGACGACTGTTCGCCCCCCTGGCGATTTGGCCCGTTCGTTTTCTCCTGAGGCTGTACGCCAAACACCTGTTGCGACCGTTGGTACCCCTACCACACGGTCCCCTGAGGCAGCCCGTGCGGGCACGATTTCCCAGCGTGTGGCCGATCCTGCGGATCGGGCGTTGATCAATATTGCCAAGGCGTTGGGTTCGGGAACGGTTTCTCGTCGCGGGGTGGCGAGTGGACAGAATGCTGCCGATAGGGCGATGATGGATTTTGCTGAACGTGTGGGTTCTGGCACGGCGACTGTTCCGCCGCCTGTGGCGGCTCCGTCTCCATACGGTCCGAACCCGCAGATGGTTGTTCCCCCACCGCCGCTTACTGTTGCGTCACCGTACGGTCCGAACCCGCAGATGGTTGGGCCTGACACTTCGGACCTTGGGCCTCCTTCAATGTGGGGGCCGAACCCTCAGATGCCTAACCCTGCTGATCAGCCAGCGTGGGATGCCATAGAGCGCGTGGTTGAGGCTGAGTTCGGTCCTAATCAGAGCATTTACAACCCCGAGTATGACACGGAGCAGTTCCCGACGTATGATCCGAGCGCACCTCCTACGTGGGGCGGTGGCCCCGATGGTGAGTTCCCTGGCGGCGACTTCGGTGACGGTGACCTCGGTGGCGGTAATCCTCTCGACATCGTCAACCCTGACACGGATCCCGTGTCACCGTTCGAGGGGGTAGGTGGCAACAGTAGCGATCACGCCCGCAAGTTGGCGTACATCAACTTTTTGCGGGATGCGTTGGGTCGACAAGGTTTGCGCGGGTTTGCTGATATTGAACGAGAGTTTTTGTTGGCGCAACGGGCGTTGCCTGGGGCGTATAACAGGCGCGGCCTGTTGGATTCGGGGCAGTATGCGCGTGGTAAGGGTTTGTTGGGGGATTCTGCTTCGAGGGCGTCGGGTCGCTTTATGAGCGATTTGAGGGATCAGTATTTCAATCTGGCGTTGTCTGAGGGTGATGCCAATAATGCTTATTCCAGTGAGGGGTTTGCTGCGCTGCAGGCGTTGGCTGATAAGTTGGCTGGTGAGGCTGCGAGTATTGGTACTGTCGGATTTGGGGCCATCTGATGACTGAGGGAAACTGGTTCAGCGACAGAATGGAGGACCTCGGTGGTGCTTGGGATGCCACTGGTGGGCGTATCGCCGAGGCGTTGCGTGGCTTTGAGGGCATCGCTCCAGCGGGTGGTGGCGCTGACGCCGCTGGAGATGCTTTTAGAAACTGGTTGGCGGACAACCTGGTCAATGTTGCGTACCCGTCGATACCAGGGGTGCCTTCGGCTGGGACAGCGATAGATGCGTTCGGGAAGTTTCAAGATTGGTGGTCTGCTCCTTCTCCTCCGACGCTTCAACAGCCCAATCCTGGTGCGGCAACAATATGGGACGATGCCTCTGGGTCTTGGGTGACTGGGCCTGGGCGGGCGGTGCCCACTCAGTCCGAGAGAGATGCAATGATTGATCCTGCCAGTGGCAGGTTTGTTTACCCGCCCGATCCGAATGCCCCTGTAGGTTCTATGGATTTGGTAACGGACCCAGCGGACCGCAACCTGCTTGGTCTCCCCAGTGTTCAGCCTGGACCGCCGTCGTTGGCTGACCTGTACGCCAACAAAGATCAACTTGCCCGCGACACGGCGTTGAATGCGTTCACTGCGAAGAGCGAGTACTTCACTTCGGTTGAGGCGGCGTTGGAGACGAAACTTGCCGAGTTGGCAAGGTTGCAAAGAAATGGTGCAACGGGTGCCGCCGACGCCGTCAGAGAGGCGTTGGCTACGTTGGAGGCGACTCGTTTCGCTCGTCTGCGAAACGATGAGGCTGAGGCTAAGGCCTATTTGGCGACGTTGGAGCAGAAGCGGGTTGATCGTGAGGATGAACTGTCTGACGATGTGAAGACTCGCAGCGATGAGGCTTTGGCGAACTATGATTCGATTGTGTCGGGGGTGGAGGGTTCGCTGGGCGGGCTTTCTGGCCCGCCTGCGCAGTCAATATTTGGGGATGCGACCAGGGAACGTGGTTTGTTGACATCGCAGGCTTTGTCGCAGCAGGATTTGTTGAGTACGTTGGCTGGTACATACGCTAATGATGCCGTGGATCGGGGGATGCGTTTGGGGGCGATGTATGATCGCGCTGGTGTCAACTTGGCGGATAGTTTGTGGCAGCAGAACACGCAGAATGATCTTGCTTTGCAGCAGGCGTTGTCCAATATCAACATTGCTGGGGCGCAGCAGGATATTGATTTGTACAGCCAGATGGCTCCGCAGAGGTTTGCCAACGAGCAGGAATACGATGCTGCTTTGGCGGACATTGAGACGGGTGCTGCCGCCAGGGGGATTGCTGGTGCGGAGCAGGCACGGTTGTTGGACCTGTTGGGTCCGCTACTTGGGGCGGTTGAGGGGTCTCCTGGGTTTGACATTGCGAATGCTTACGGCACGGAAGGCTTGGGGCAAATATTTGGCGCTGCCATGCAGGCTGGTGTTGGCGGGACAGTAATCAACAAGTTGATGGATCCTACGTCTTCTGGACAGATTCAGATTTCTATTGGGGGGCAGCAGTTCACTGTTGACGAGCAGTGGTATGCAGGTAAGGTTTTGGAGATGATGACGGATGCGTCGGTGCCGACGCGTACCGTGACGTTGCCTGATGGGGAGACGATAACGTTGCCTGTGTCGTCGTTTGCCGAGTTGCAGAGGTCTGCAGAAGTCGCTGCGTTGGGCTAATGGCCGCGCCGCTTACCCGTGAACAGATAGTTGCTGCCCTGGGGGGCGGGCAGGTGTCGCCGCCTGCTTTGGATTTGGCGTCGTTGTTGCCTGCGCCGTCTAACACGGTTGCTGCCCCTCCGAAGCCGTCTACTGATATAGAGTTTCTGGGTCCGTTGGGGGATTTCATCGACATGATTGATACGCCGCGGGCTATGGCGGCGTCAACGATCAAAGAGTTTGGTGATTTGGCTCAGGGGCGTGGCTTCTCGTTGAGGGACTGGTGGAAGCAGACGGGTGACAACATTTTCATGCAGGATGTGATGCGTGATTTGGGTGCCGACATGGGGGGTGTGAAAGGGTTTTTCCTGGGGTTGGGGATGGACATTGCGTTGGATCCCATTACGTACGCTTTGGGGCCTGTTGGTGCTGCTGGCCGTGCGGCCATGTCGGCTCCGAAGTTGATTCATGCTTTGGGTGCTGGTGCTAAGTATTATGACGATATTGCCAAGGGTGTTACGACGGTTGCGGGGATTTCTACGTCGACTGCGACACGTAAGGCTGCGGTGTTGCAGGAGGCTGTTGTCAAGGTGGGGAAGACGAATGCGATGTCGTCTGCGGGGCGTGAGGCTTTGAAAGAGGTTGGGTTGTTGGGGGAGATGGGGTTGTCTGTTCCTGGTACTGGTCGGTTGGGGCGTTGGCTGGGGGTCGACAAGGCGTTGGATTCGTTGTCTGGTGGCCGTATGACGGCCGCTAGGGCGGCTCAGGCGGCTCGGTTGCCGTATATCGACGAGTTGGCTCGTCCTGTGTCTGAGGCGGCTCTGAGGGACGCTCAGGCGGCTGTGGCGAGGTTTGGGCCTGGTGCTGTCGAGGATGCCGCTGCTGCGGCTCCTCGCATTGAGCAGATTGCACGGGATTTGGTTGCTGGTGTCGATGTGGGTGAGGACATATTGGGGGATTATTTGGTGGCGGCTGCCCGTGTCGCTAATCGGATGCCTGTTGAGGCTGTGTCGTTGCCTCAGGTGTTCGGCAACTTTTTGTATGTGGCGATGCCAGCGTACGGCGCTGCGAAGCATTCTGTTATGACACGGAAGGGCATTGAGGCTATCGACACGGCGTTCAACTCGAAGGCGTCGATTCGAGACGGGTTGCGCAGCGGCGACTATGAGATGGTGTTGAATGCCAACAATGTGTTGGTGAAAAATAATCGTGGTTGGCGGATGCGTAACCGTTTCATGGATTTGATGTCCACCGATGCTGTTCAGTTGCGTCGCACTGCCAGGGATCTCAACTTGGCTCCTGAGGTTGTTGACGAAATGTGGCGGACGGAACGGTTCCTCATGGAACCGTTGACTGGGGTGCCCATATTGGATGATGCGGGCAAGTTGCAAAGAAACCCCGAGTTTGAGAAACTGTTTGCTGGCCCTATCGGCATTCATGGCGATAAGGCCATTACAGACTTTTGGTTTGATGGCCGTGGGTGGATGGACGATGCGTTGCGGTACGCCAACCAGTTTGGTGGCGGTGCCCCCTGGTTGATGAAGCATGTTGACGATTTGTGGGTGATGCGTCTGGCGGTTGAGGGGCATTATTCGCCGACGGCGGCGAGGAAACTGCGTCCTGGGCAACGGTACCGTGGTGTGTTGCTGCAGTCTCAAACCGAGCATGCCGAGGGTTGGACCATTGATAAGCAGGTCCGTCAGATTCTTCAAGATCAGTTGGGTGACGACGCTGAGGAACTGTTTGATCGCGACATTTGGAAAGCGATGAACAGGTACATGAACATGGTTGGGGAAGAGGTTCGCCGCCAGGCTGTGATGAATGGTTTGGCGGAAGAGGGGGTGATGTTCAAGAATCCGATGGCGTGGTCTAAGTCCGAGATCAAAGATTTGTCAGCAAAGTTGCGGGTCGCTTACGGGGAGCGTGAACGAACGTTCGACAGGGTGTTTCGATCCATTGAAGGCGGGTTGGACCCCGAGCAGGTGAAGGCTGTACGCATGGCTGCCGCTGAGGCTGATGGGGCGACGGCGGCGGAGGCGCAGATGGCTGCCGTTGCTGGCGAAGCCGACCTGTTGGAGGGTCGGCTCATCGAGATTCATCAAAAGTTGAGGGAACTTGTTTCTGGTGTTCGTGGTCGACGCGAGGATGTCGCCAAGTTTATGGAGCCGCTGGTTCAGGAGGCTGCAACGTTGGGGTATCGCCGCATCCAGTTGGAGCGGACGTTGCGGGCTTTGCAATCGGTGCGGACCCAGCAGGGCGGGTCCGCTGTTGGTGACGAGATTTTGGCGGGGTTGGAAGAAACGTTGGAGCAGGCCAGGACGCATCTTGCTGTCGCTATGGAGGAGGCGAAGACGGTTGCGTTGCATGATCAAAGTGTGGATGCTGCGCAGAAGGTTATTGATGTGTTGACTGGGGATTTGGCGAAACTGGATTTGGATTCGTTTCCGCCTGAGTTGCGGGGTTGGGCCGAGGGGGTTGCCGATTTGCGTGCGGCTATGGAGGAGGTGCCGTATGAGTTGTTTGATCCGTTGTCGTTTGACAAGTTGCCTCGTTGGATGGGTGAGGTTCAGGAAGATTTAGATGCTGCGCATGGGGCGTATCGGGATGCTGTTCGCCGTCAGGGGTTGGAGGCAGATGCGTTGGCGGAGCCGACTGCGCGGGAGATAGCGTTTGGTGGGGCGCGTGCCCCTGGGAGCAGGTTGGCGGAGGTTGTGGAGATCAATGGGAGGCCCCCTGATGGGCCTCCTGGGGGTGTTGGGCCGTCTGGTGCCCCTGGTGGGGCGCCTGTTGGACCGTCGCTTGATGATGGTGGTGTGAGCGTACAGCGGGCAGGCGGTGGTGCCGAAACGGTGATGGATCCTGAGACGGGTGTTTGGTCGGATGGGTCGGTTTACGATCCTGGCAATGTGGCTGATATGGAAGTTCAGCCTGGTCGACGCAAGGTTATCGCTGCTTGTACTGGTACGAAGTGTGCGGTGGAGGAGGGTGCGTCGGTTGCGGCCAGGGATTTGTACACGGGGCCGTCGTTTGTTGTGCTTCGGGGTGTTGTTTCTGAGACTGATGTCGAGTTGGCGGGGGTGTTGTCGGGTCGGTACGGGGTGTTGGATCCGTTGCAGCATGTGCAGACGTATGATCAGCCGTTGGCGAAGACTGCGGATGAGGCAGCGGAGGTGTTTGCTGGTCCTCATTTGTTGCGCAAGTTTGCTGCTTTGGTTGGGGAGGGTGGTGTTCCTGAGGAACTGTATGTGTACGGTTCGAAGGCGTATCGTGAGCAGGTTCGTCGTTTGATTGTTCGCGCCCGAAAGCGCGGCATATGGAATGATGATGTCAAAGTTGTTTATGGCAAGGGCGGTCAGGGTGAGCAGATGCTGCACCTGCGGTCGTGGGCGGAATCTGTTCCTGATTCGTTGCGTGGGGTGGATACGTTTGGGGGCGAGGGTCCGACTGCATCTCCAGGGTACGGGTATCTGATCAGGCGGGGTGAGCGGCGCGGCAATACGACCACGTACAGGGATGATGTCAGGTCCGAGGTTCGTGTTGTCGCTGAGGAGCGAGGCAAGACTTGGTACTTGACGGGTCTTGAGGTTCCTGAGGCTCACCGCGGGCAGGGGCGTGCGAGGCGGCTGGTGGAACACGTTATGGAGTTGGCTGAGGTGAGGGATGAACCGTTTGCTCCTGCAGGCGTGTACTTGCATGCCAGCGACGAGTTGGTTGAAATGTATGAGGGGATGGGGTTTCAGATGGCCGAGTTGAGTGAGCCTGGGTGGTGGTTGGCGCCTAGTTTGAATCTGATGGTTCGGCCGATTAGGGGCCGTCGACCTGTGGGGTTGTTTTCGATTGGTGACGAGGGGTCTACTGTTTCGGAGATTGTTCCGAAGTTCGCGCCGAGGAGGCATGCGCCACAGGTGTCTGTTAGCGAGGGCCGTTTCACGGTTCCTGAGGGGACCCCTGAGGTTGAGGCGTATCTGCGAATCGACGAGTTGCTTGAGCAGTTGGATGAGGGGTTGGCGGCTGCTGGCAGGGTTGCCGACGATGGCACTGTCAACTGGAAGGATTTGCCTCCCGAGTTGCAAGAGTTGTTGGACGAGGCAGATGCGTTGAACGACTTTGTTGGTGGCGCTGGGGGTGCTATTGAGCAGTTGGGTCCGAAGGCCGCCAGGGGTGGTGGCGGGGGCATCATGGAGGTGGATCTGGCTAAGGCTGAGGAAATGTTTGGTGGTGGTACGGCGTCGGTGACGCCGCTGCGGGCGGCGGCTGATGCGGTTACTTCGGCTGATGCGGTGACGTTGAAGTGGTCTGCTCCGAAGAGTGATGCGTTCATAAGGGACACAGTTGTTTCGTATCCGAAGTATCCGATTCCTGACGAATACCAGATCAAAGCGGGGTTGGAAACGACACTGAAGCGTATTCGTAAAACTGTTCGCAGCGACAGGGTGCTTGCTGCGGAAAAGGACATGGTTGCGAAGTTTGCGAAGGCCGAAGGGATGTCGGTGAAGCAGCGGAATGCTTTGCGTTCTGAGGTGAACGCCGAGCATGTTGCTTCTGGGAAGGCTTACAGGAAGCGGGCACGGTGGCCGTCGCCGCGTGTTCATACTGCTGTCGTACAGGGGGGTACGGGTCCTGATGGTCGCCGCTTGATGGACATTTGGGGTATCGACCAGGATCAGCGCGCGAAGGGGTGGGTTATTTCTTTGAATGGGGTGGATCAGGGGGAGGCTTCTTCTTTGAAGGCTGCGAAGGTGCAGGCTCAACAGTTTGCTGATTTGTGGCAGTCGAGGCGTGGCGAGCGTAGGTTGCCTGATTTGAACGAGTTGTCTGGTGGTGGGCGGGGGCCTGAGGTGCCGCCGTCGGCGACACCTCCGAGAGATTTGGTTCCTCCGATAAGCGAGGTGCCTGCTGCTGGTGCGGCCCCTGTGAAGCAGGGTCCGCCTGTGAAGCAGGGTCCGCGTGCTGAGGCTGGGGCCACTGTGGAAGACGCCACCAAGGGGGGCGACTTCTACCACTACTCGACGGATCCCTCGCTAAAGATCACCGAAGCAACGACAGCGGATGTAAACCCACCTCAAAGGGATTTCGGGGGGTTCCACGTTGGTTCTTGGGGGGCGGCGGTGGCCCGTGGGGGCCTCCCTTCCCAACCGCAGGAAGGGTTTATCTATTCGGTCAAGGTGAAGCCTAAGAAGGCGTATCTGCCTGATGGTCGGATACTGGATGAGACAACTGGGCGCGGAAGAACGGACCTGTATAATCTTATCAATAGCCCGTCAGGGTTAGATGACCTCCGCGCCCAGGGCTATGACGTAGTTCCGTACATCAACGGCACAGAAGCGAAGGGGTCGCTTTCGTACCTGATTCTGAACGATACGGCGATAAAACTTGGAACTCCGACTAATGTTCGCAAGTTCGGACAGTCGCGCGTCGTTGGGTCAAACTCTCTGACGCCTCTTGAACGGTTCACCCCAGGTGCTGCCGTAGCCAGGGGTGGCGGCATCAGTTCGGAGTGGAAGACGCACAGAACGTTGATGCTGCCCGCCAGGAGTTCTATCCGCGAAGCGGTTGTGTCGCTGTTGGGCGGCATGGATGGTGTCACCATTCAGCCTGGGTCTATAAAGATTACGGCGAAAACCGAGTCGCAGGTTCAGAAGATCAGAGCAACCCTGTCGCGATTGTTGGATCATCCGACCCTGGCGAAGAAGGATCGGCTCAAGGTTGAGAAGTTGTTGAACCAGATGCAGGAGTCGTTCCCTGTGGGGGGGAGTCCGCCGAAGGTTGAACCGTTTGAGATTCGTCCTCCGTCGACACCGACACCGCCGAAGCCGTCGCCTGGATACGGTGGCACTAAGAGTGTTGTGATTCGCACACCGTTTGGTGATTTCAAACTTGAAACAGTTGGTAAGGCTCGCAGCAAGTTGACGGTTACTGCGTCGCCTGCTGGTGTGATCAAGGGTCCAAGGAATCTTCTCGTCGGTAAGGGTGCTACTGCCAGCAATGTTGATGAGGCGTTGGAGAAGATTGAGCGGTGGGCAACGGAGATCAATCTGCGGCGGCGCACCCCGTTGAGCGCCATGCAGAACGCCGCGCAGGATCCTGCTGTACGCCACGCTATTGCTCAGATAGCGGGTGCTACGGAGGTGACGGAGTTCCGTGGGTTCAAGGGGCAGGTGTGGGAGACGGGTTCACCGATGACGCAGGTCGAGGCTGATGTGTTGCATCAGTCGGCTGCTTTGTACGAGTTGGCTGAGGCCGATGCGTTGTACATGTTGGCGGGTAGGGCGTTGTCTGACGGGTTGGAGGACGATGCCATTATCTTTGGGATGTTGGCGAGGCGACGGCAGATCAGCCATGAGTTGCATCGGATGACGGAAACGTCGTATCCGCAGGATGCGGCGACAGAGTTTCAGAAGGCGTTGCGGGCGTTCGACAATCGTCGAACACGGGATGGGTACCAGTCGGCGATGACTGAGGCATACGCCGACCAGTGGGGGCCGAACAGTGAGTTGCGTCGGTGGTCGACGGGGTGGTCCGCTCCTGGTGATGCCGATCAGCAGGCTGCCATGTTTCACATGTTGAACAGTTTGTTCGATGTTCAGCGCACTAGCGGCGACTTTACTGGGTTTTTCAAATGGTACGACCAGTTTCTCAACTACTGGAAAGCGCAGGCGGTAGCGACCCCTGGCTTTGTTTTGCGTAACGGATTCGGTGGGTCGTGGATGTCGTATGCGTTTGGGGGCATGGAGTTGGGGACGACAAACAAGTTTGCTGGAACATATTTCAAGGCGATAAAGCGTGGCGGTGAGGCTGGGTATTTGGCTGGCATGGATTTGCTGATCGAAGATTTGGCTCGTTCACCGAAGTCGACGTTGAGGGTTGGGTTTGGGACGAAGGTCGACATCAACGAGTTGCGTCAGATCAAACGTGTGTTGGATTCGGGGATCACTGGCGGCGGTCAGGTCATCACTGAGGTTGAGCGGGCTGTGGCTACTCGTTTGGTGAAGGAAACAAAGATGCCTATCACGGGCAACCCTGTTGACATTGTGTTCAATCCGTTCTCCACGGAGTTTGCTCCGTTCCGTGCTGTCAGGTCTGCTAATGAGCAGATGGAAACTGTGTTGCGTGGGTCGTTGGCGTTTGATGTGTTGCAGAAGGGTGGTTCGTTGGATGAGGCTGCGGGGGCTGTCTATAAACTGCAGTTCAACTATGCGGATTTGACGCCGACGGAGCGTAAGGCTCGTCGGGTTATTCCGTTCTGGACTTGGCAGAAGAACGTGGTGCCTGTGTTGGTGGAGTCGTTGGGGAAGCATCCCAGGGCATGGGGCAGGTTGCAGCAGTTGAAGGGCAACATGGAGTCAACGTCGGAGCAGAAAGGTGTTGTTCCTGACTATTTCTTGGAAAACATGGGGATCAGGTTGCCGTGGAAGATCAACGACTATCAGACGTATTGGATTCCTGATTTGCCGTTCCGTGATTTGAACAGGTTGGTGAAGGAACCAACGTCGATTACGAGGGTGTTTGCCGAGTCGGCTGCCCCTCCCGTACGTTTGCCTTTGGAGATCTGGGCGAAGAAACAGTTCTTTGCGGATTTGCCGTTCAGTGGCCGCTATCAGCAGGTGCCGCCTGTGTACGCCAGGGTGCCGTTCCTAATGGAGGCGTTGGCTTCTGTCGGCAAGGCGAAGAAAAACAAGAGTGGTACGTGGAAGATGCGTGACCATGACATCTATCAGATGGATGGGTGGATGCCGTTTATGGCTAGGTTCCGTCGGTTGTTGCCGAACGAGTCGAGGTATTCTCGCCGTGTGGCGTCGACGACGGTATCGGTTGTGTTTGGTACTCAGGTGCGGGTTGTGGATCCGCGTGAGACACGCAACCAGTTGTTGAGAGACGATAAGGCTTTCAATGAGAAGATGCGTGATTTGATCGACATTGAACTGAGGTTGCGATGAAGTTTGTTGACAGGGTGGAGTGGCGTGCGCGCCCTCCTCATAGCCGTTTTAGGCCATTGGTTTCTCAGCGGGTTCAGGGGATTGTTGTTCATCATAGTGGTGTCAGGAATGGTCCTTCTGGTGCCTCTGCAGTTAGGTCGTTTGAACGTTACCACATGGACACCAAGGGGTGGGATGGTATTGCCTACAACTGGTTGGTGGATGCGTCGGGTACTATTTTTGAGGGCCGTGGTGCGAAGGTGCGTGCGGCTGCGACGAAAGATTGGAACTCTAAGTCTGAGTCGGTGTGTTTCATTGGTTGGGGATTTGAGCCTGTGTCGGATGCAGCGTTGGTTTCGATCAAGGCTGTGATTGATGATGCGCAGAGTAGGTATGGGGGCAAGTTGTGGGTAAAGGGGCATCGGGATTTGTCGGCGTCGACTTGTCCTGGTGATTGGTTGTACGATTGGTTGACTTCTGGGGCGGAGGAACCTGTAGGTGATCCGTCGAAGATCGACTATGAGTCGATTGTGGCCTATTTGAGGGCCTTGGAGGGGGAGGTGAGGGGGAAACCCTTGTCGAGGTTGCGGCGGAGCCGTGGAGAGGCTGTCAGGGTCGCTCAGAGGCATCTGAGCGCCCGTGGGTATGCCCCTGGGGTGGCTGACGGCATCTATGGGAGGCGTACAGCGGCTGCGGTGTCGAAGTTTCAGTCGGATCAGGGCTGGTTGAAGGCCAATGGGGTTATTGATTGGCAGACTTGGTCTGCTTTGTTCGGGGCGTAGCGGGACAGGGTGACCTATGGGTATGAACTCTGATCCCGAAGTGGGCAATGAGGAACCAGTGGCAGCACCTGATGCTGCACCCGCGCCCGAAGGGACAGTGCCCCGCAGTGCCGATCAGGCCGATCGGCTGCGGGGCATGATGTTGGCTAATCAGCATTCCAACGGCCGTCCATTCGGCAAGTGAGGACTAGGCATATGGGCAACATGATTGAACGGGCAGCGTGGACTTTTGTCCAGGCGTTCCTAAGTGTATTCGTGGTTTCTGAACTGGGATCGTGGGAGTCCGCCGCTATAGCAGGTGCGGCTGCTACACTGAGTGTCGTGAAGACGTTTGCTCGGGACCAGTTGTCGTAATGGACGAGGTCGACTTCGACGCTAAGTGGGACCACTTCCTGGCGTGCGAGGGCGGCGACATCGAAACAGAGGTCGCTGAGAACCTGAGCCGTTCACGGCATCTTCTCGACATGCATGACGGCACTCACGCATCGTGGGATGCCAACCAGTTGGGGGTTCTTCTCGTTTTCGGCGGTCAGGATGCCTGCGACTTTATTGGCGCATGGCACGATGCCGACGACGGCAACCTGATGGCGTTAGCCAAGGTGTTGGATTGGGTCAACAGCATGGTTGGGATGATCGAGCAGTGTGTCGCCATGTACGGCACCACAGATTTCGACTTAGAGTCCTAAGCGTCTCTTGATGGCGGGATGCCGCCGCAGTTCAACGTTGAGAGAGTCGATGATGCTGTCTCGGCGACGCGCCAGCGTCGTTTTGGGAATCCCGATGACTCTACCCGTGAACCTCAAACTCATCTTCACGTTGCACAACATGTGGTAGATCCACATGTCGTCGTCAGATAACGTGTCGAAAGCGTCGGCGACAACTTCTCTGATTTCGTTTTGTTCCAGCAGGCTTTCGAGCGGAACGACTCCTGGCGGGCATGTCATCAACGCCTCGTAGGTGGTCAACGCTCGGTGTTCTTGCCACGGGCGGGGAGAGTGTAAACCTTTGTCTGTGGCGGCGATGGTGCCGTCGAGAATCTGGGGGTCCGCCGCCCATGTCCCCTTCTTTCCTTTAGCCGCCATCAGCGGCCCATCGCAGAAGCGATGGCCGCACGTTGAAGTACGCTTTGCCTTCGCTGAACTTTCCCAAAGGCACATCTTCTTTATTGATGATGCGAACCAGGTCGGCGTACAGAATCTCGGTGAAGTCCTGTTTCGGTGTTGACCAGATCCACAGCCACACTGGCATCATTGTGTTCCACACAGCAAGGGCTGCGATCTTTTCTAGTTTGAGTTTGACGCCATTGCGTCCTGTGCCCAGGACCTCAACGAGGCGTTGGTTGGGGGATCCTTGCAGGTAGTCGGGGGTGTAGCGGATAACGTCGGGGAGATGGTGGACGGGGAAGTCTGGTCGGTTCAGTCCGTATCTGACCCAGTGGGTGTTGTGCCGTTCGTATTCGCCTTCGGCTTCGTCTCCCATTGCTCCCAGTCGTTGAGTAAACGATTGTTCATTGAACGGGGTCGCCATCGTCGGGTTCCTTTTTATTTGTCGTGGTTTCCTATTTTGAATGCTTCGTCGTTGCCGCCGAAGTGTTTCCATAACGTGTATACGGTTTCTATTTCCTTTGTGGTGGTGAGGGTGTTTGTTCCCAGTAGTTCCCATAGCGCCATTCTGACGAGGCGTTCTTCGTTGCGGTTGAGTAGCGTCATGTCGGATTTAGTTTTCATCGGTAGTCATCAATCAGTCTGTCTAGTAGTTGTTGTGCTTCTAATGCGATTTTGGTGTTGTCGTCGGTGGCTAGTCGGCGTAGTGAACGCAGTATGAGCCATCGTTCTGTGTTGGTGACTTCTAGGTTCATTACTGCTTCCTCCCCACCAGACGATGAACCTGACGGTCATCGTCGTAAGCCAACCCGTTCAAAGCGTCCTCAACCAGTTTCAGATAGTTGGATACGTCGCCTCGAAGCGGCGACTTCTCCACCTCCAGCGGTGTCAACGAAATAAGTATCTTGTCTTTCTGGAAGACGCACGACAACGACACTGGACCCTCAAACTTTGGCCCTCTGTACGCCTCTGCAATGATCTGCTCCGCATCAGTGGTCGACTTCGGTGTGTACGTGCGCCCCCGTGCGAAACGGGGGCGCCCCTTGACCCTGGGAGATGTGCGGACAGTGAACTTGTGGGTCTTCGGGTTGGGAGACATCAGTGACCCTCCTGGGGGCGGGGGTGTTCAACATCAAACTTGGCGTGGGTAACCAGTTCCTGCAGCCGCTTCTCACGGTCGTTGCGACCAACGAACTTGCCGATCTTCTCATCGAGAGCAGCGGACCAGCGGAACACGGAGTCGTCTCGATAGTTTTGTCGGAACAGAGAGCAGGCGAAAGCGTACAGGGCGTTCGATCTGTCTTCCTGAACGTCGCCGTCCCATATTTGTCTGGCTATAAACTTGAAGTTTTTGTCGTCTCGGCCTTTGATCCCGCCGACACCCGTCTCGTTGAGGAACTCGTTTACTTTCCTAACGTGGCGTTCACGGTATAGCGAGTGAACGGTTTGTATCGAGTACGTTGCCGCACGGGTCGCCCATGCTGTCTCGGTGAACTTCTCCAACGACAACGGGTTGTCGTCCGTGTCAAGCACCTCTTGTCGGCCTGGGTTTCGCATGTTCGGGTACGGCAGCAGCAAGCAGTTGCCATACCCCTGCCCCTCCAGTGTTGTTTGTTTCGGGTACACCTCGACGGTTGGTACGTCAACCATTTCACATGCACCAATCATTGATTCCCTAGCCAGTATCGCTGGTATTGGTTTCTGTAGGTACACCCAGATGTGGAATCCTTTCGAGCGGGAACGCTCAATGAATGCTGTTACTCCAAACTTGTGAAGCAACGTTCGGAGGTTGCGGGCGTGGACAATGTCCCCTTCGCCTTCGTCGAGATCGACGGCGCACCAGTTGACATGCCATACCCCTGGCCTGTCGTCCATGAGGAACAACGGGTACACCCCGATGGGTGGCTCGTCGTCCAGGTGGTCTCTGATGGTGTCCTCGTAGGGTTCACCTTCGGCGTCGAGTGGTTCCCCGTTAGCGCCGACGTAGGGGCGGATGCCGCCGTAGTTGACGGCGATCCGCCCGCCTGCGTGGAGGGCAGCAAACGTTTCGACGGTGTTGTCGGTTACGGCGCCCATAGGTTATTTGTTGGTACGTCTGCGTCGTAGTACTCGCGAACCATGCCGCAGCGCGGGTCCATGAAGTAGTCGATGGGTGGGTTAGTTATTTCACATGGTGGGCGTTTGTTCTTACACAGGTCGAGACTAACTGATACGGAATGGATGCGTCGTTCGTGTTCCTCCAACTTCGGGTTGTCTCGTTTGCGAAACACATTCAACTGGAGGATGGCGTACTCGTCGGCGTTGAACTTGCCGTCATCCATCCCCCTTGACGATCCACGGGTGGAACTTTTCCCCGATTGGTGAACCAGCCCAACGGGCAGGTTCTCCGTTTCCGCCCACTCCTTGACACCTTTCAGTACCGACGACACGCCTTCGTATCCTGATGCCATCGGCAACTGTTCAAGGAAGTCGATCATCACGAACCTGGGGCGGATCTGCCAGTAGTCCTCGCACTCGGCGAGGGCTATCGACATTTCATCGAACGGCATTGCCGACGGGAATATCTTCACTCTGTCCAGTAGCGGCTTTGCCGACTCGATGTGCTGCAGGTAGGCGGGGTCGGATGACTGCAGGCCCCGCTCGACATCCTCCAGGTTTTGGAGATGCAGCAAAGCGTACAGTTTCGACACGACGAGGATCTCTGGTTCATCTGGTGTGAAGATGACGGCACGAAAGTTTTCGTCCTGTTGAAGGTTCTTAGCGATGGACGACAGCAGCACTGCGGACTTGCCGCTGTGTGCCCGTCCTGTGACGACGAGAACATCGGAGGGCCACACGCCTCGCATCCGTTGGTCGATCTCTGCGAGACCCAAGAAGAACCTGTCGTGGCTGCCTGCGGCGTATTCGATCCACCTGTCGACGGCCTTGTGGGTGGGGCGGAAGAACCTGTAGTCGGTACCCGTGGGGCGGAGATTGACACCCTCCAAACGGGCATCAATCTCCGCCTCACTAAGAGCGACGGGGGTAGCCGTCACCGCCCGTAGGCGTAAGCCTGGAGGGCCTCTCGGCGGGACTCCCACTGGAAGTCCTCAGCGTCAGCCTGGGTCTTGCCGCTGGCCTGATCCCACACCTTCAACGGCACGTTCGAGTCGCCGTCGTTGATCCACAAGCCAACGTTGTTGCTGACCTGCACACCGATGTGCTGCAACGCTTCCTTCCGAACAGAGAAGTTCGGGAAGTTCTTCCCGCTCTTCGCCGTGTCGGTGGTGCCGTCGGCATGTTCTTTGACTTCGTACACGACGGTGGCACCGCCCTGTCCGTCAGACCACTCGTTGGGTTGAAATGCCAGCAGGTTCCACGCTGCCTGCTTCTCAGCAGCCTGCTTGCCGACACAGAAGTCGACACGGGGGTACACCTTGCCGCTTCCACCTACTGCCAGAACGGGGGCAGCGGCTGGGGCAACGGGAGGCGCTTGGGCCGACGCTGCTGTCGGACCGCCACTCGGAGCGGGCGGCGGGGCGGCGGCGCTTCGATCTGTGTCAGGTCGGGCCACGCCGCTTTTGAGAAGACGCATAACACGTTCATCCTCCCCCACGCTGAACTCCTGGCCTGCCTGTCGCAGCACCTCCACCTTGGCGTCATGCCACATGGCTTCCGCCTCCGCCTTGATGGCGGCGTCGTCAAAGGAATCAGGGTACGTGCGAGTGATGCTGAAATGGTAATCAGCAGTCTCGTACGGTGCCTCCGACACCTTCTGGGTAAACCCGACCGTTACGGTCGTTCCTGTATCTGTCATGGTTGTTCTCCTACCACGGGTTAGAGCCAAGGTGTTTCCCTCGGCATTCTCCAGCCTGCCAGACGGGACACCACTTTGGTGAGCAGTGCCATCCCGACCATCGCATCGGCCAGACCTTGAGATCAGACTGTATCAGCCCCGCAGCGGACCAGCAAAGATCCTTGAGGGCCTCCCCGTAGCCCGCTGGGCGCTCGATCAACGTTTCCTGTACGACACCGTTGACAATCGCCACCAGAGCGAACGAGGGGATCCCCAAAGCGTGACAGTAGACGGTGGACTGCAGGTCCCAGCGCCGCTTCTCCCACTGCACATACTCGCGGCCAGGGTTCTTCCAATCTGTTATCCGATTGGGTTCCACCCAGTCGGCGGTGCCCGTCAACACCAAACGCACACCATCACGCTCATCAAGCGTAATACGAAACTCCTGCTCCACACCAGTGGGGATACCCAACTTCGGAAGATAGTCGTTATACCAACCAGTCAGATTGACACGGGCACGATCTATAACCTTTTCGTAATCTTCCCGCCACTCAACAACCTCGGAAGAAAGTTGCGCCGTTACCGAATCCATGTATTCCATGCATTCATCCAGAGAAGGAGCGGCTTCGTATTCCATCATCATGTTGCCGCATTGTTCGATAGCGGCATGCACCAGATTGCCTCGCAGCATGTCGCTGTTCGGCAACGCCGTCACCAACCCCAGGCGTTCCTGGCGGGCCTGCTCGGGGCAGCGGTCGAACGTGTTCAGCCACGACTGGCGGAGTGGAATCTCGATCACGGCAGAAACCCTAGCACGCGGCGGAGGCGGGAACGTGGACCTTGGTAAGCATACAGCGGGGACCCCCCATTGGTAACGGTAACTCGGTAACGGGAGACCCCCTTTAGGGGGGTCTCCCTACGTAACTAGACGTACAGGTTTTCCTCGGCGTAACCGACGACATCCTCCAACGTGACCCTGTGCATCCGCTCGTCGGTGGCACGGTTGATCAGTTGATGCGACCTGACCCTGCCGACCCCAGCGAGGCGACCGACAGCGGCCCCGTTACCTAGTTCATTTTGGGCGTCGAGCATCGCCTGCCTTCTCACGAAAGCAGACACCATTTTCAAACGCTCAAGGTTGCGGGCAATATCCGCTGAACAACGAAGAACCTCCGCATGGTTTTCGCCGTATTGTTCGAGCAGTAGCCGCATCTTTTCACCGAATAGAAGCGGATCAGGGATAATATCTATGTCCTTTGCGGCCTCCAACGGGCGTACCCCGTCAGTGATGTCCTCGCCGTGTGGCGCCTCTGGAATGTGCATATTCTCGTCCTTCCTGGCCCGCAACACGGACCTCTAGGCGGAGACTGCCTTCACCGAAGCAAACGTAGCCCCTGCCGTAACCTCCAAGTGTCCCACTTTGAGACACCGAATCGCCCCGTTACCTAGGCGGCGGGGCCTCGCACGCAGGGCGGCAGCGGACTGTACGCCCACCACCGTCCCTGTCTAAATGGTTGGGATATACCAGCGGCGGGGCGCAGCACGACGGGGAGGCTCCGCCTCCCGCTGCCGCAGGTACTGCTCCCTCGTCATCGTCCCGTCAGGCATCCACGCAGCCGTCTGCACCCGACCAGATCGAGTCTTCCCATCCGATAGTTTCGACCGCTGCCGAACCCTGCGGGCCTCGTCGAGGCGGCGCCGATGCGCTCGCTTGCATGTCTCGCAACGACAGGAGTGATGCTCGTACATCTGGCGTGTCCCATGCTTCAAACGGGCCACGGTCCTGGCCTTTCCTCTTGGCGCCGCAGGTTGGCAACAACCTCAGCGAACCAATCCGAATCGGTTAGAACGTCGAGGCGGTGTTCGACGACAGCCTCGATGAGAATCAACAGGTCGCGGCCAACCAGAGCAGACCGATCCTCGACAGTGAGAAACTCGCCGCTCATGCCGACACCTCCTCCTCGCCGTTCAACTCTGGCATGTCCACTAACCTCGTCGGCTTGTGGGTCGCATCCAGTTCACGGGCAGCCTCGGCGGCGAACACCTTCGCCCAACACGACTCGCACAGATACCCGAAACCGTTGCGTGCCTGCATCACCAGTTCACGCTCCTGATCAGTCAGGGCAGGAAACAGATTCTGAACGAGGCCCTGCCTCAACTCGAACCTGTTCCACGCCGTTTCCTTGATAGCCACCGAGTCGACCCGACCACACGGACCGCACTTCGCCGACACGACAATGCCATTAGGCTGCTCCACTTTCTCCATCCTTCCTGGCCCTTGAGGCCCACTCGTCTGTTGCTTCATCGAGACTGTGAAAGTAGGCACCACCGAGGCAGTCCCACACCTTCCCACAGTCCGACACCATCGTCCACACCACATACCTGTGGTGCCCGACCGTTTCCGCAAGAACGGTGCCGACATGACCTCGTTCCCGAGCAGCGCCACGCCGTGTGTTCCACAGCAGCGGTCGCCTCCCGTTCCGTAGCGTGATCTTCGATGCCATCACGAGTTCTCCTTGATCCAGAGTCCAATCGCCTCAAACAGTTCTGAGTGGGTGAGGACAACTGACTGCGTGAGGGAGCGGCCGCTCCGCTTGTAGATGAAGTTGCCGTCATCGGTTGCGGTGAGGGTCTTGGACCCATGCGGGTAACCGTAGGAGATAAGGGGTTCTGTCATGGTGGTTGTTTCCTCTCTCTGGTCTGGCCGTTTAGGCCAACCATTGGTGTGGCCTCACTGTACCGCCCTGGAGGGCGCCGATGGAGCGCCAACAGGCAGAACAACTACATCCACCGTTCACGCCGCTGTACGCCCTACAGTGGAGGTTCGGTCCGCAGATAGCGCGCCGAACCAACCACGGAGGTTGAGACATGGCACATGAAATAACTGGAACAGACAGGGTGGTTCTCATCGAAGGACACCCACTGTCGGGGATGGGCAACTGGCACGGCCTTGCCGACACATGGAAATGGGGCGAACCCGAAACACCTGACAGCGGCCTGACACACACCATCGTCGAGGAAGTACTCGGTGTCGGCAAATGGTCGGTCCACGAAACGCCACTGGCTGACGCGAGACTCGTTGCCGACGACACGGTCTTCGTCGGGAAGCACTCACTTCAGGACGCCATCATCGAATGCAGGGAAAACGGTCTGCTCGTCCTCGATGGCAACGCCGTCCTCGAAGCCCACAAGGGTGTCGCATGCGGCCTCAACCCGCCGCACTACTTCCCAACGAAGGCGTACACCGTCGTACAAAACGAGGAACTCGCCGAACTGGCATACATCTTTCAGGAAGCAGCGCAACAGGAACGAGGCATTACCCTCCCCATCCTGTCGGTCGGCACACTGCGAGACCGCCGCCTAGCGTTCGTCTCTGTCGGCATCCCCGACGACAACGCCCTCGACGGCCTCCCAGCACGCGGCTACTCCATGAACCTCGGAACCAGCCACGACGGCACCACCGCCCTCGTCGGCTGCCTCGCCCCA
>Ga0080013_1001183_pt1 | contig 35509 bp, 28 predicted proteins | sample ETNvirenome_6_85_FD_69236 | JGI IMG/M metagenome (GOLD analysis project Ga0080013, IMG submission 69236) | Marine viral communities from the Pacific Ocean - ETNP_6_85 (SPADES assembly) (version 2) | ecosystem: Environmental > Aquatic > Marine > Oceanic | place: Pacific Ocean | collected 2013-06-19
ATCTATATTCTTAGTTGCTATGGCTTTTAGAGAGCCATCAATAGTAGAAGATATAGAATCGTATAAATCGGTTCTGTTAATAATTGGTTCGCCCGCGCTAGTTATTATATATAAGGTATTAGAGTTATGGACCGCTCAACAGAACAGTCAAATAGAACAGACAAGGAAAGGCACGTTTAGGAATGGTCACGAAGAACACGAACATGAAAATGAGGAAGAGTTACTCGATAAACTCAAACAATTAAAGTAGGTGAAAAATATGGAAGAAGAAAAATTAATGTGCGACTGCGGAGTCCCTTTAGGAGGCAATCCACATTGCCAAGCCTGTAAGGAATTCCTAGCGGCGCCAGCAAAAAAGTCCAAAAAGGACAAAAAGGACAAAAAGGATTAGGTATAAAGATGCCAAGAAGATTAGTAGCATCTGCACCAGCTCCTGTAAAGAAGCCGGTAGCAGACAAAAAGGAAACCGATGACGGTGAAAAAAAAGCAAGCAAGAAAAAAGATAAGAAGGAGAAGTAAGTAAATATGTCAAAACCAACTAACGCAGAAATAGCTGCATTGAATTACAAGAAACCTATTACATCATACAAGGATGTACCACAAAAGGATTTCGAGTACATGGATGGAAGCGAGGTAATGAAAACACCTAACGCTGAGTTCATGGATGATGCTCCTCGTGCGCCCGGCAGCGACTTTTATACTAAAGTTGTAAAGGACTAGAACAAACTTTATATAGGGATAGTACATAGGGTATTATGGGCTCCCTTAATGGGACAAAGCTCCACAGGATTATTTACGCAATATGCCCTCTGGGAGTCCCCCAAGTCAAGGAGAAAATATGACAAACAACACAACAAGTGAAAACAACGAGACGTCCGGTAATGTAACCGAACTTCTCGAGAGTGTGGAAGAATCAGGGCTTTTGGATAGCCTAATGGATGACCCAGTGCTTATGCTATTAGCAGCTCTTGTATTAGGTTTAGGTGCATATGCAGCTTATACCATACCAGCAGTCAAAGCGTTAGTCTTTAAATACTTAAAGAATAATGAAGCAGAAGTAACGGCTCTATTAGAGAAAAATCTAACAAAGCTCCAGATGAAAGCATACGATAAGCTGGATGAAGCAGCTCAGAAGCACGTAAAGGACTCTTTGGTTCGAAATGTATTGCTAACCGCATGGGATGAGAATGACGACAAATTAACCGCATTGGTTAAGAGTGAAGTCAAATCAGCCCTTGACGAAGGCAAAGCACTTTGAACGTAGAGGAATACGAGCAGCGGTTAAGTCAGAGGGTCGGAGAAGCAGAATATGCGCGTCATAAAGAGCTTGTCCGTCTTCTGGCTCGCAATCTTGCTCTTGAAGACATTCTATGGGAAGAAGTTACTTTACATATTCGGGATATTAACTTACGAACAGAGCTTTTGCGCCAAAGAAATGCAATCGTTAAAGACATACATACAGAGTTCCGAGCTCTGAATATACAGATACCCACAGCTATAGAAGGCAAGACTGAAGTTTTTGCTAATTTTTTGGAGGACCTAGCAGATGAGTCTACCAGTAACGAGATACGAGACGAAGAACTTAAAGAAGACGCTTAGTGGTGCAGGTGCACTTGATACGCGTAACCTAGAAGCGGTATTCGAATCTTGTCGTTCAAGCGATAAGAAGATGCGACAATTAGTAGAGGCTTTCTGTCAAGCTTATCTTTATGATGGTAAACAACGACCTTTGAAATTGAGACCTCTTCAAATGGATATAATTATCGCTTCACTCACTCATGCCGCAAATGGCAAGCAACGCAAGTTGGCTATATTAGCTCCACGCGGCAGTGGTAAATCATACGCTTTAGCAGTAGCTGTAACTATCTATATGTTCTTTAAAAGGTTCAGAGATTTAATATTTGTACTGGCTCCATCAGAGGACCAAGCTGCATTAATCTTTGGTTACGTATATAGAAACTTTAAGGACAATCCCTTTTTAGATAGCTTGGTAGATAATTATAAATTTCACAATAAGCCCCATATACGCTTGAAAGGGGGCACAATGATGCGAAGAGCTCCATTGGCGCCTAGTAATCAAGGACAGTCTATCAGGGGTCAACACCCTACTTTATGTATAGTCGATGAGTCTCCGCTCATTGACGACAGTTTATTTGTGGATAATGTAGAACCAGCGATAGTTTCAAATAAGGCCCCCTTCATAAACTTAGGTACTCCAAAATCAAAAGATAACCACATGTGGCGTTATCTGTATGATGATGCGTATGCGGATTCGTTTACACGAATGGTCTTCACTTGGAGAGACGCTATTGACCAAGGAGAGGCATATTCCCCTCCTTACAATGAAGAAGAAATGTTAAATAAGATGATGGAATGGGGAGAAGATTCCATCTACTGGAGAACTGAATATGAATGTGAGTTTGTGGAAAGTGTGTCAAATGTATTTACCCCAGAAAAACTAAAGGGATGTTTTGATGACTACGAAATATATACCCCCGATACCCTTGAGCAGGGCAGAGATTATGGTCCTCAGATTACTCTGGGCGTTGACATTGGTAAATCTATTAACTCTACTGTTATTACCGGATGGAGACGGGAGAAACCTTTGGGAGATGATGCTGGAGAAGATATCGCACGACTTGTCTATATTGAAGAAATCAACGCTAGAACTGGTGGACACGATATTCCATATCAGCGTAGACGTATCATGGACGTTGCCGTTATGCTGGGTGCTGAGCGTGTTATTATTGATGCCACTGGTATTGGTGGTGCTATTGAACAAGACATACGGATGGCGTGCATAGAGGCTAGTATTCATTTTTTCCCTTTTGTTTTTACGGGAGGTCCTAGAGGTACTAAGACTCAGGTGTTCAGGGACTATGTTTCCTTTATTCAACAAAGAAGAGTAAAGGTAGCTAACCCCAAATTGTTACCCACTCATCAGGCCAAACTTGTCAATAAATGGTTAAGAGAGCATATAGATTTACAATATACCATGGATATAGCAAATAAGACAGAGAAAATAGCAGCTCCCGAAACTAAGCATGATGATTACTGTGATAGTTCAGTTATAGGACTTCACGCTACATTAGGTATGCTTCCAGCTGGTAGTGCATTTAAATCAGTACAATTGGATAAAAATTCAACAGTACGTCAAAATTCTAATAATAGAGGGGGTTATACTAATAGACCTCTTTTCACCACGAGGCCGAGAAAGCCTTTAGACAATAAATACAAAATGAGTGGATTATAGAGAAAGCTTTAAATACTGAGTTTAAATATACATTTAATAGCCATGTCCCTAATAGATAATATCAGGCGCAGATTCGCTACTGTAGGTAGTGACCCAGAATTCAAAGAAAATGACCCCGTAGACTTCGGTGAAGGGATTATTAAGCGCATAAGGCTCTCTAATCAATTTAGAGGAGGTAAGCAGTACGAACAACATATAGGTAACAATAGAACTTATATGAATGTATATCTTTCTGACCCTATTATTAGAACTTTAATTGATTTACCTTGTCTTTACGCAGTTAAAGATAATTTTGATATAGTTACAGATAATGATGCATTACGTGATAATATCGAAGAAATGTTTAGGGATATAAATATTGAGCATATACTTTATGGTTGGTTAAGGAATGCACGTATTTTCGGAACAGGTTATTTAGAATATACTGGTGATAATTTAGTTTTAAGGTCTAGTCAGAACATGTACGTTCAACGTAACGAGCACGGCCAAATTAAATATTATTACCAAGATATAGGAGAAGATTCAGAAAATGTACGATTTGAAGAAGAAGAAATTATTGAACTTAAAAATAACACCTTCGATGATTACGCTTATGGCCTTTCTGACATCCATCCCATTCTTTATTTGGTTGACCTCAAAGATTATGCTGAACGAGACATCGGAGCCGCTCTCAACAAGTATGCTTCTTCTCGCTTTGATATATCTTGTGGACTTCCCGATATGCCTTATGGTCCTGACAAAATTAACGAAGTGGTGGATGCGTTCAACTCCCTACAACCGGGAGAAGACATAATTCACGGCAACGATATAGAAATCAAGGAACTACAAGGAACACAGAGAGCTTTTGAATATGGTAAGTATACAGATGATATACTTGATAAAATGCATATGGCTCTAAAAGTCCCTAAGACTATGTGGACAGACCCTGATAGGGCGCGTCCTATTTTTGAACCTTACGTTAGATATTTACAGACTATGGTAGAAGGAGCTCTTAATGCTCAATTAATGCCTCAGATAGAATCCGGTGAAGCTAGATTCAAGTTCAGGCAGATTAATATAGAGGATTCCTTTACTAAAGCTAAGACTGATATGATATATCTTTCAGAAGGAGTTCTATCACCCGGAGAAGTAAGGGAAGAGCGAGGTCTCGACCCAGAAGGCGTAGTAGAGCTTGATATGTTAAAGGATGTAGTGGTGAAACAAGCAGGTCCGGCTGCAAAGAACGCTAATGTTTCTGGAGGCATGAATGAGGATAAGAAAGAAGAATCTGCAAGAGCACATAATAGACCTGCAGCAAATGCAATAGGGGATAGAAGATGAGCTATGAAAAATGCGTAATAGAAGTGGGTAAGACCCTCGAGGAGCGTGGTCTTGAAGGTCACGACACTATAGCAGCTGGCATGTGTAGTATGTGGGCTGACGAGAATGGAGTTGAAAGAACATTCGGTAGAAGTATATCAAATGAAGAAGTAAGAAGGTCATTTGGTATGGATATAGAAGGACAGGAAAGTCTTTCTTTTATGGAGAACGAAGGAATAGAGACGGTGGAATTCCCAGTAATAGCTATCACTTCAGGTCCCCATGAATACAAAGTAGACGACATACAACAAAAGGTTTATATAGAACCTAGTATATTAAAAGAGAATATAGAGAAGTTCACAGAGCTTCCTATTTACTTTAACCATCAGAGGACACCCGAGGATTTAATCGGCATGGCTACTGAACCAGAGGTGCAGGAGATGGACAATGGAAAGTTTGGAATTAAGATGAAAGCTAAGGTTTCTAACGAAACTGAACGCGGTAAAGAAGTGTTAAATAAAGTGAAAGACGGGTCTGTCACCCACGTCAGCATTGATTGGTTATCAAACGATGTCGATGTAATGGGTGATACGTATGCTTTCAACATACGTCCCACAGAGGTAAGTTTCATAGACAATGCGACTGCCGACCCTGTCTGCAAGGAATGTACTATCGAAACGAAATGTGACATACACGAACCTGAACCCGAAGACGACCATGACGATTGTGGTTGCGGAGGTAAAGAACGTTCATGTGAATGTAAAAAGCAAGATGGGATGACAACAGAGGTTGAAAATATGACTGAAGAAGTTAAAGATAAGTCCGCAACAGAGAATATTGTCGAGCGTGAGTTTGCTAGTCTACGCACTAAGCTAGAAGAGGCAAACGCTTCCAAAGAGGAGCTCAAGAATCAGTACGAAGAAGCTTTAAAGCAAATTGAAGCTTTTAAGCTAATTGAGGAAGAGAGAGCCGCGAAAGAAGCTGAAGCTTTAAAAGCAGCAACAGTAGAAGCAATAATCTCCAAGGAGATGGTCTTGGGAACACTTATAGAAGATTCCAAGGGTACGCGAGTTGAAGAACTCTCTGCATGGGACGAAAACAGGCTGACTGGGTTCAGCGAAGCTTTGGCTGCAATGCCTGAAGCTGTAGAAGTAGAGCGAACTTTCGGAAAGGGTAAATCCACCGAAGGGGAAGCGGTAGCGGAAACAGCACGGGAATTTGCAGTGACAAAGGATGAGACGGGGCGCATTCACTTAGATGTGGGTATGCTCAAGAAACAACGAGGTGACTAATTATGGCAACAGAAATTTTAGTGAATGATGGTGGTGCTCCGGCACGTATCCTTCCATTCACAGCGAGTGGGGCAGCAGATACGCTGTCCGGTGGTCGTTTGGTCGCAGTCGATGTCGGCGGAGAAGTAGGTTTAGCAGCTACAGGTGCAGCTAATGGGATAGGATTCCTTTTTACGGATACTAGCTCAGGTCAGAACTGTAGTGTTATAACAGGTAAGGGAGTAGTACTCAATGTATCCTGCACAGGTGCAGTGGCAGTTGGGGATTTACTCGCTACTAACGATAACGGAGATTTGCTAGACAACTCGGCGGCGACAACGATTTACGCTGTAGCAATGGGGGCAAACGCCTCAGGAGTTGGCTACGTCAAGGCAATAACGCTATAAGGAGATATGAAATATGGCAGCATTAACTAAAGACACAGCTGGTGGATTGCTTACTAGTATTAATACTGGTGCAGCGGATGGAGGAGTAGGAGAGAGAGTTCTTATTGATTATAAGGACGCTATTATGGATTACAAGGTCACTGACCTTCCAGCTCTCGCTTTCTTCACTGAAGCGATGAACACTGACACTGGCGGTAATATTGATATTACTTTTGGACGCCCAAGCATGATGCTTGAGCAAATTGAAGAAGGGAACACCCCTCAATACCAGCACACTAATCTACGCTCAGAGCGTGTCGGTGTACGAGAATGGGGATTGGCGGTAGGTGTAACCCGGAGAATGATGGAGGATTCGAGATTTAACGAAGTCGAGATGGCACTCAATGAGGCTCGCAGAGCCGTAGACAGACACATAACATCACATGTTATGAAAGCAATCTTCGGTGCAAATGCTGCAGACGCAACTTTTGAGACCGTCGCGATTGACGAAAATACCACGGAAACAGCGATTACCACTTTTTCTACTAACATATACGGAGGTTTCTTCGGAGATGGTACGGTAGTTAATGAAGGTCGATTGAACCAGTACGCTAATGTAGCTTCTGGTACTTTGCAGAGGAACGGATACGTCCGTGGTTCTTCGGATACTGCTGGTGGAATTGCTCTATCGGATGTAACTGCAGGAATAGACAGGATAGCTGAACACGGCTACACTGCTTCACACCTGTTCATATCCCCAACACACTACAAGTCGTTGCTAGACTTGGGAGACTTCACATCAGGGTTTTATGGAGTAGCTGCTTCATCTACTGCTGGTACTCCTACCACAGCAACTATGATGGAGGGAAGTCCCTTCAAAGGTGCAGCTTCTAACGGAGTTGTTGGTAGTTTGTACGGATTGACGGTTGTGATGAATGCATGGATACCTTCTACAAGGTTTGGTGTCTTTGACTTGTCAACGCCTCCGGCTGTTTATGTAGAGAGACGCCCATTGACTGTAGAAGAGGCAAATCCCGGTTTCGGTATTGTCGGTTCTTACATGTCGATGCGATATGGACTAAAGGTTGTAAGACCTGAGGTTGGTTGTATCTTCATAAATGGTACGACTGGTTAGATTTATTAAGTTTCTTTTTAAATCAGGCTTGGAGGGAGCCTTAATCCCTCCACCAATAAGGTAAGCAATGTCTACACTAGAAACATCTATAGAAAATACAGCTAAAGCGGCTATAACCGCTCTTAATGCTTTAATAGACGGAGCTACATTTACGACTATACATAAAGCTGATATTGTAGATGTAGGCGGTGCTAGATGGATAGCTTATATTATTTATACGTGAGCTTTATCTATGGGAATATATACTAATACTTTAGCGAATACTCGAAATTTTATGAGTAGAGGAATGGGCTCTCAGTATGTGAGAAAGATTGGAGATTTAGCAGCTGCGGTTTTTGGAATAAAAGGAGATTCCGGTACGGATAATATTGCTCAAGGCGAAACCGTAACATTTACGGGCGGAACAAATATTACTACAGCAGTAACCTCCAATGAAGTTACTATTAGTTCCGATTCAACGGTTGTAGGTCCCGGTTCTGCCACAGATACTGCGATATGCGTATACGATGGTACTAGTGGAAAATTAATCGCCGAAGGAACTATCTATGATGATGGTGCTACTGTAGTATTTGGGGGAGGAGACATAAGAGCTGTTTCTTTACCAGATTCCGACCCGGCTGTTTTAGGACAACTTTATACAGACGGCACAATAGGTCCCGGTAGCCCTAAAGCCTTAATGGTCTCAGGTGGTCCATGATGGCGCAATCTTTAAATACTAGTGAGGGTCTACTTTAAATATGAATGCGCAAGAACGCGACGAGCTCATGATAAGAATGGACGAGCGCGTTAAAACTGTATTCAATCAGATGGAGAGTTTTGACAATATGTTCACAAACCACCTCCATCACCATGAAATGTGGGAGAACGACATGAAGACCCAACTCCGATGGGGTATGGGATTTATGGCTACTATAATAGGTGGCCTTATAGCAGCATTGAGGTTTATATAATGGCATTAAGTATATCTTGGAATACTACATTCCGTAACAGAGTACGCCTGTTGGCAGGTATTGAGTCGGAAGAGCTCGATGATGCCACTCTCGATATTTTAGCTAACATTGCAGCTGAATGGTTCCAAGAAAATACTGGACTTACTTATACTCTTAATGGGGATAATAGTTATGATAATGCGGTGATGTATTACGCTTGTTATCTATCGTGCCTTGCTCAGAATGGCGTAGGTGTAGACCGAATAGCTGTAGGAGATTTACAAGTCTATTTCGATACTAACTCGTATGTTCATTTTAAACAGCTTGCAGAACAAATGCTTCTAATGAAGCTAGGTCTGAGCATAAAGACCACAGATTACAACGCATCCCCGAACATTGGACCAGTCAAGTGGAAGAGGAACGTCCGTGGTGACGAAGCTACACTTGTCATGTATCCAAGACCACGGGGTACTAGTGGTACTTAATCAGGCGGTTAAGCCCGGCCATATCAATATGGGTCGAGTTATACGACAACTCAGTGGACACACTAATCAATCTAGAAAGATGGTATATCATCGCCCTTCTATATATGGAAAAGATGGATATGGAGTTACTTCAGGAGGAGCAGCGGGTATATCAACTCCAGAAATGTTACTCCCCGACCTTCCTGTTCTAGTTAGACCTTTAGTAACAAAAGATTATCAGTTAACTAAAGGAGGAGCTAATGTAATAGGAGCTTCTAGAATTTATACGGCTAATATAAGAACTATTAAAGGTATACCTAATTTTAATCAAGAAGATAATGTAAATTTCGATGAAATAGAAGGTTGGGACCGATTTATAGATAATGATAGAACTATATATAGAATACCTACCACTGCAACTGGAACATGGGGAGGTAATGTATCTGCACCAGCCACAACAGTAACAACCGACGGGGAATCTGTCATTTTAACCGTTGATGGAGATAGTTCATTTTCATTCACGACTGCTGCTACAAATACCTTAGAAGCGGACCGTCTAAGATTTCAAATCAAAGCTAGTGGTGCTGTACAGCTGAATGCAGTTCATGTTTTTCATTCAGGAAACACAGATGACACCAGACTGGCTTATGATAATACCGATTTTGTATTATTAGATAATAATTGGTTAACAATAGATATGCCTTTCGTTTCAGGTACAATAGACAAAGGAACAAGTATCTTTCAGTCAGGAACGCGCTATAATGTAGATGTAACATCAGGTGATGACTTTACTTACGAACTAGATTTTAGAGAGATTCAGATTCATTTCTCTGCAACTACTGACGACACTATATATGTCCGTAATGCAGAATATTACAAGTCAATTAGCTGGCACGTACGTTCAGTTAGAGAGTATAACGATGGCTTTATTATATTTAATTGCGTAAGAACTAGAGGTAAAAGAGATTCGCTGAGGAGGTCCTATGGCACAGCTTACTAGGAGGTTATATGACTAATTTTGACCATCTTAATAATATAGAACGTAGACTTATAGATAATTTACGTACAGGCACTCATAAAGGAGGACAGGCATGGTCTTCAGGTGATGTTTCGGTTTTTGGGGAATTTCCAGAACCAGAGGATATAAAATATCCTTGTATAGTATTATCTCAACGTTCCAGCGGATTAGAAGAACAATTTATGGGACAGGCTATAACTGTTACAGTTAGTGGTACTACAACAGAAGCATATGGAGAACTATATGGTGCTTCTTATGATTGTTCTGTTATGGTGGATAAAGAATCAGCTATGACTCCTGCGGGACAAACAGATGTATATAAACAGCGCAGATTATTAAATTATATTATGCTCAATACAGCAAATATCTTTATGGACTCATCTTTTGGTAATGACGCTGTAGGTACCGAAGTAGAGCAACATATCTTTACAGGATTTAGGGATGTAGGCTATTCCAATACTATGGAAATATGGGGAGCTGCAACGGGCTTTATTATGACCTTTAAGAATTCGAGGTAACAATGGTAAAGGATTTGGGTCCCGTCAATAGCCGCGGTGTAGAAAAGTTCGCCCTTGAGAAAGAACATGTATTGGCTGGAGCACCATTAGATTCGGCAATGATTAGGTATCTTGATGTAGGATATCATAATTTTGTGCCTCAAACCTTTCAATACAGAGCAGCTATATTACAGGGAGATATGCGGATTGGGGCTCTAGGTAAACATGAGAGTGTACAATTAGGAGCCCAGAATATCCCCGGTACAGAAAAGGAATGGAAACAGCGTTTGAGTAATTATTCAGAGTGGATAAGGTTAGCGAAGGGAGGACCATCAGTTGTCGGTGGTGCACAGTCTTATCAACTACCTGATATACCTGTCCCGGGCGGTGGTGGTGGTCGGACGGACCAAGCTGGCCCGATGGCCCCAGTAAAGTGGCTGAAGAAGGGTATGAACTATCCAAAAGGAGAGGCTCAAAAGTTATCGAATGAAGTAGCAGAGGCAATGTCTAAGACCTTGAGGGGAACCGACATTTATAAACCTTTTAATGCTACTTATTGGGGTGAATTGATGTCTGAATTCATTTATGCTGAACTTCATACTGAGATGATGAAGGATAAGGATTACAAGGCATTTTATCAAACTAATTATCCTGATATTATTCAAGAGCTTATTAAAGGTCCCGGCGGACAAAGTATAGATATGGGGCCCTATAATGAACAGCATGTTAAATCTTTGCTAGCCGAAATATATCTATTTCGTAAATCTGAGGTTTTTGGAAAAGATACAGATAAATTGCTAGGTCCTGAGTTTTTCCATGGAACTGAAGAAACTAATTTAGTTACAGGTAAGTATTTTCAAAAGGCATTCGCAACATTAGGAAAGGATGATAAGACCCTTCTGAAGTCTATGAATCATGAAGAGGCATTAAAGCAAATGAAAGCAATAGTAGAGGATTTCAAAGATGTTTTCATAAAGGAAATTAAGGCTCTTGCTGATTTGAAGGAGTTAGCCAATGTGAACCTTGAGAATTTTTATACAACTGCCGCGACCAAGTCAGGTATATCCAAAGCCAAGGGAGGAACAGGAATACTCTTTGGGAAGTTCGGACCTGAGATAATAGACAGGATTGTTGAAATAGCTAGGACAAGAATGCATAATAATGTTCCTCTCAAGGGATATTGGCTTTATGTCTTTCCCCTTAATTACGGCCCCGGACCAAGAGGAACTGGTGGGCTAGGAGTGGTTAGAATTGAACCTAAATATTCCAAACATGACAAAAGGGCATTTATATCAGATTTAGAAACTACAACAGGGGTTATTCCTATGGGAGAAGGACATCTTGCTACCCTGTATCAATTTGGAGCTAGTATGGCAATAGAGCAAGGATTATTATCTACCGGTCTTTTATCGCAATGGAAAGACCTTATGTATGCAGATGTAGGTTCTCATATTCATCTTCAGGCTAGCAGAGGTTTAGTCATAGGTCACATTCTTGATGATGCTGCTCTAAAATATATGTCTCATTTCGCTCCTTTTGTAGGTTTAAAAAGAATAATGACTAAGGGAGATATAGCTAAAAGTCTAATGAACCAAATTGAAGACTATGCTAATATCTTAGTTCCCGGTGTGCAAGCAATATATGATAAGTTAATTAGAGGTTCTGAATCCCTTACAGGATTGTGGAGAGAAGCTAGTACTGGTACCGACCTAGAAGTGTTTGGTGGTCAGTTTTATGGAGATTCTGCCGGTCAGCATGAGATAGGTATATGGAATAGAGGTAATTTTGGTACGGTAGATGATTCTGCGGGCGTAGGAGTTCCATACATGTTGAATTTAACAGGTAAAGACGAAAAGTTACCAGTTACTGATGACTTTGCAGATATAATGGGCAAGAAGAGGGGCTCTACGAGGCTAGCGGGGGGGTTCTATGATATTTCAGACAAATATTCTACTTTGAGACAATTAGGTCCTTTGGGTCAAGAAGTTTTCCAAGCATACGGTCTGACCGGACATTCTGGCGAGATGAAAAAGGAGTCAGCTATCGCTAATGAAGTGAACCGCCGAATAGAACAGGGGGAGTTCAGTAATGAAAAAGATGCGTTAAAGGGTATATACGATGAGTTTTATAAAGACCCAGATGCAAAAATAAGCGAGTGGCCATCTCCCCATTTGATGTTGGAGGATGACCCCGGACGGCGCTATCGAGGTCTCGTTATGGACGATAAAGGAAGTAAACAACTGTCCGAGGAATGGTCAGCCCTGAGACGCTCGCAAGGTCGTACATGGGCAGGAATGAAATCTGGTCAACCGACTCAAAAGTGGTTTTATAAAAAATGGCAGCAACACGCTACATGGAAACCCGGTGTTGACCCAACTAGTGGTTTGACCCGAGAAGAATATGATGAGGCATTGAATTGGGATATATATGAACAACTTATACATGAAGAAGACTATAAAAAAGGAAAGAAAAGAAGGTAGAGGAGCAAAAGCTTTATATATGCCTTTTAATTAATACCTATATAACGAGTGGACTGAAATGTTAGTCGAGACTATAAAAAAAAATTGGAGATATAAAATATGGCATATTTTCTAGGAAGAGACGTTGAGGTATTCTTAACAACAGAAACCCTTGCTACCAACATTGCGATGGGCACAGAAGTAATAACCTGTACAGGTAATACAAAGGCAATCGCGCAAAGTGAGACCGGTGTAGGTATTGTAATGGCTATGAATTTAGCTGATGCAGGTGCTGTTTCTGGTGGAAGAGTAGCTGACGTGACAGGGATTGACCTGTCAATAAGTTCAACTGATGAGGAAGAGGGACCGTACTTCGGTCAACGAACTACTCATAAGATTGAAATACGCAAAGAACAATCTGTAACTTTAACGAGGAAAAAGAACGACCAATCATGGGATTTCTTATATAATGGACCTTGTGCTGCAGCTAGCTTCTCAGGCTCTGCAATCGATGCAGCTAATACAGGACCCCGATGGGGTTGTGTGTCTGGTTCGTTACCGTTCATGGTTGGCGACGGAAATTATAATCCACGTTTCGAATCTACTACAGGCGGTCAACCTGTCAGTGGTGGAGATGGAGCAGCTGGGGTTTCCTATTTCGGATACAGATTACATGTAAGATTAAAGAATAGCGATGCTGGCGAGGTTTATACTGTCAGGAACGCTATGATAACTGGTCACACTGTTAGCTTGAACGCTGATGGAACGATGGAAGAGACAATGGAATTTATGTCCAATGTCCCACCCATTTTCGTGTCTGGTGCAAACACGTTCAATACAGATTTAACCTGTCCTGCTAGTGGAATGTAAGGAGGTAGCCTTATGGCTTACTTCCTCGGCAGAGACGTAACAGTTAATATCACAACGGAAGACGGTGCGACTGGAGTCGAAGTCGATGCCAGCACAGGTGGAGTTTCCACTTATAGTGTTGGTATCGTCACCGGCGCCAGCTTTACAGCAACGGGTGCGCAGGTAGCACCTACTGGCGTGGAGATAACTACCTCAGGTAGTGGATACACTGGATTTCCAGCCCTTAGTGGTATAGGAGTTTCAGGTATATCAGTAGCTAGCTTTACGGTTGGTTCTTCTGATGGAACTACATGGTCTGCAGTAGTTGATGACCCCAGTTCGGGAATTACAGCAACAGTATCGGGTACGCTGGTTGGAGGTGCTTTAGATGCAGTTATAATAACTAATCCGGGCAGCGGATATGATTCAGCTGGAGCTGTACCAGATGTGACGGTGACAACCGACCAATCAGTTGCATCTACAGTTACAGCAGCAATAGATGCATTAGCTAACACTATAACAGTGGCCGCTCCTGATGGAGATGGAACAACCGCTGTAGTTAACTTAGTTAATGGTGGAAGTGGATATGTAGATGGAGAAACTATTACAGGTAGTGGTTCTACTACTACAAGAACAACAACTGGAGCTAACTTTGCTACAGGAAGATTATATGCTGGTTCAGGAGCAGCTAGAGTTGCTAATACTATTGGTATAGATTTAAGTATTGGAGCTATGGACGAAGATATTACCTATATGGGTAAGAGAACAGTTCAGAAAGTGGAAGTGAAAAAAGAGACCAATATAACCCTTACCCGCAAGAAACAGGATATGTCGTGGGATGCCATATTTAATAGTGGTTATAGATGGGGTATAAGTGGAACAACAAGAAATGAAGGACTAAGCGAACCTGATATATATCACGGATATAGATTAGTTTTAGACCTTAGTGGAAGTGCGGGACAAGAAGTGATGACCGTGAGGAATGCTTGTATAGCAGGACATGGAACATCATTGAATGCAGATGGAACGACGGACGAGACTATGGAATTCTACTCTTATGTAGAACCTGTGGTTTCAGGAAGTGCCGCTAGTGGAGCAACCTCCCTTAGCGACATGTAAAAATATTTGGAGAAACCAATGAAAGAAAAAGAAGAAAACACAGAGAGCTGGTCCTTGGAAGAATTGACTTCCATGACCGATGAAGTGCAAGAAGAGACTGTTCTTTTCAAAGAGAAGAACCTTACTTATCAGTATTGCGAATTAACCGCTGCTGAAGAGCCTAATTTCGGTTCCTTACCAGAAGGAGCTTCGGATGAAGAAAAAATGGCTTACTATACGAAAATCGGTGGAGACAGGATTTTGTCAATGTTAGTAAAAGCTAACGATAAGAAGCCAGATGGCCCCTGTATATCAAAGGAAAAATGGGAGTTATTACCAACTACTCTAAGATATTCCATATCTAATCAGATTATGGGAGTTAAAGAGGACGTGGCCGCAAATTTTACTCTCTGATGACGGAAACGGCTGAGCCGGTATTAATATGGATTCCCTTAATGAAAGATTTGGGAATGTCATGGAAAGAAATCAAGAGCACGCCTAATTGGGAATTGCAGGGAATTTTAGGAGCATTTCAGGAATTTCAGATATTACATTCAATGGATGGATATACTCATCAAGATGTTGCTGAGATGGCTAAGAACAAACCTGAACTTCGTTCTCAATGGTATACTTATCAGGAACGCCAGAAAAAGTATAGAGTGGCTGCTGGACTTGAACCAAAGGAAGAACGTAAGCGTTCTTTCTCGGAAATATGAAAAGGAGGTTAAACAATTAACCAATGGGATTCGCAGGACAAGTATTCGCTGCTAGGGTAGCCGTAGGGTTAGCTCTTCCTACACCTAGTCAGCTTGAATCATCAGGAGGCATGATAGCTAATTTCGCCAACAAACTGTATGGTAGACTAAGGTCTCAACAAGCTGATAATGCTAAAAAATCGTTAGAGGTAGCAAAAAACCATTTAACTACAGTTAATGCGGCTTTAACCAAAGCTGCAGAGGAATCGAGAACTTCATTATCGTCTGCTGCTCATTCTAGTATTGCTGCCATAAGTGCTGCTTATTCTAAGACTCCTAAAATGGAAACTACGGAAGGAATGAATAAGTTCTTAGCTGCAGCTCAAGCAGCGCCCGGTGATTTGGGCGTAAAAATGGAACCATTATTCGCTAATATAGATAAAGATGCAACCCATGCGGAAAAATACTCGGCATTAATTGAAGCTTTAATGCGCGATACTACAGGGGCTGATGCTGCTTTAATGCAGTGGATGAGGACCCGAGTTAAGTCTCTGGATTTGGAGATAGAGGAACAGAGGTCCCGTACCGCCTCAGGGGAGCTGGAAGGCGCCGAATTTGCTATACTTGTAGAATCAGCGAAATTAGCTAAACAAGACCTTGATGTTATGGAGCTACATTACGGATATAAGGAAAAACACGTACTACCTCAGAAGAAGAGGATGACGGATGCAGAAAAGGAAGTAGAGAAGGCAACGAAAGGCGTAACAGACGCGCAAGACGAATTAAATACTATAACTGAAGAAACTACACGGGGTCAGCATAAATTAGGACTTGCTGTTAATAAGGCTGCATTTGAGATAAAGGTAGGATTTCAGACAGCCCTTAAAGAATCTATAGCTCAATTAACCGCGTTCTATTATAAACTGAACCAGAATACTCAAGAATTAATAGCTTTCGAAAGAGAGCTCATGAATGCAAATTCTGTCTTCGGACTGACCAATAGTGAACTTTTTGAAGTGGGAGACACTGTTACTCAATTTGGTCAGGAATTTGGTTTGGCTATGCAAAATGGAGCAGAAGGTCTTTATCAACTAGCTTCGGCTGGTGTAACGGCAGAACAAGCTCTAGCAATCCTTCCTCATACTTTGAAATTATCTATGGCTGTTCAGGGAGACCATAATACTATTTCTAAATTGACAGCTCAGACCCTGTTTGGATTCGAGATGTCTATGGAGAAAGCAGGTGAAGTAACAGATAAGTTTGCTCACGCTATCCAGAAGTCTCTTATTGAGTATCAAGATTTAGCAAGCGCTGTTAAGTTCGCTCTACCTTTCTTTACCTCTACAGGGCAATCTATAGACCAACTGTTAGGTGCTTTACAGGTCTTGACTAATAGGGCTCTTGAGGCAGGTATTGCAGGTCGTGGTCTAAGGCAGGGCGTAGCAGAGCTTGCTGAGAGCTTAGGTGATGCTTCTGCTAATTTCAAGAGGATGGGAGTTGAAATAACTGACTCACAAGGTAATATGTTGCAGCTGACCGAGATAGCTGCTAATTTCCATGACGTTTTAGAAGAGGGAGTGATTAACGATACAGAATTATTGACCTCTCTTATTCAGGACTTGAATGTTCGTGGTGCAACAGCTTTCGTTCACTTGGTACAGGCTTCCGATGAATTCACGGCTGCTGTTAGTGATTTAGAAAATGCTGGTGGTGAACTAGATGAGATGGTCAGGATTCAAAATGAATCTTTACAAGCACAAATTCAAATATTAGCTAATAACGTTCAAGCTATATTTTACCTACGTGATGCATCTTATGAAGGCACCGAATATTTGAATGCGTTCCATGAAGCTGTTGTACGAGGGATAGAGTCATTACAGGGGCTTCTTGTAGAATTGGAAAATGGACAATATGTTTTGACTGGATTTGGTCAAGCTATACAAGACGTCGCTGTAGAAGGTGTATCGGCTATGGTAGATACTTTGGAAGACCTTGTAAGAATTATAAAGAAATTCACTCAAGAGGGTCTGGGAACAATGAAGTTTATTAGAATGTTGTTGGTTCCTCTCAATGTTCTTTTGAAGGTAGCAGAAGGTATAGGACCTCAACTACTAAAAATGTATTTTACTATTAGATTATTAAATATGGTATTCCCAATTATGACTATACTCCAAACAGCCTCCACTGTAGCAGTCATGTTACATGCGGCAGCACAAGGAAAGGATAATTTAGCGAAAGAAGAAGGTATAACGTTAAGTATTACGGAAGCTTTCTGGTTGGAGGTAAATTTGAAAAACCTTCATAAAAGAATATGGGCTGCATTAATTTGGCTTCCGATAAAGCTTAATGAACTACGACTTTCAGCACAAAGTAATTTTCTTTCGAGGGGTCAATCCATTTGGGACGCAATAAGCGTTGGCTGGACACAAAAGAAAATCTTATGGGGGGGGAGACTAAACTCCGTTAGAAACTTTTCTATTATGAGTAAAATAAAAGAGCGTGTCATTGATATAGCACGTGATAGGCAACTTGTAACAGGCATGACATGGAGAAGTGCCAATCTAGCTGTGGAATGGAAAACTATTTGGGCCCTATACACTAAAAATAAGCTAAAGAAATCAGAAATTCTTTGGGAAGCGTTAGGATTTAAATGGCTAGCAAAAACGACTGGATTGACAGCTATTTATAACTCTTTAACTGCTTTTGGAATTTTCCTTCAGGGTAAAAAGTTAAAAGCGACTCGATGGGAGATTATACAGCTAAAAGCTAAGTATCTTTGGGATAAATTAATAAATTGGGAATTAATTAAACAAAACGCTTTAACTATTTTAGGAGCTATTGGGTGGTCTGCATTTTGGATTGCGGCAACTGGAGGTATAATTATATTGATTGCCTTCTTTGTGGTATTGGCAAAGAAATTAAATGACCAGTTTGACCTTCTTACTCAATTTAAGATATTCTTTGAACATATTATTAATATGATAGGATGGTATGTCCAGATGTGGATTGATGCGGGAGTGGCCTTAGCAGAGTGGGCTGTAAATGGTACCGATGTATTTTTAAGATTTGGATTATTTGTAAAGCATGTATTTATAATGATAGGTTATTATATTGATATAGCTGCCGAAAAATTGAAAGACTTTTTAGCAGGTGGTTTGAACCCATGGGGTAATATTAAGGGAATACCACTGATAGCAGCTGGTAAGGCAAATGTGTATGGTAGACAATATGGTGGGTCTGCTTATGCAGAAGGAGGAGGAGCCTATGTGGTTGGTGAAAAGGGGCCTGAAATGTTCATCCCTAGACAGTCAGGACAGATAATACCAAACAAAGACTTAAATAGTGCACGCACTAATAGACTATATGAACAAAGCGCATTGGGCTCACAGGACATTAAGGCTGGGTCAGTGATTAAAGCAGATAAATTAATAGTTAATGACCTTAAGACTCGTGTGATGAGAAGCGCTGCTTCGAAATTAGGGATTGATATATTCTAAGGAGAAAAAAATGGTAAAGATAGAAAAGAATAGTTTTTATAGAAGAAATAGAATAACTAATGCAGTAGGGTTACACCCTCAATTTAAAGATTTACCTAGTGGTAAATTCGACACTACCCTCACACTTAAGGGAGGATTAGGAACTACTTTTTATGTAATGTCAGGCTCTTTACCTCCCCTTTTAACTTATGGAGAAGGAGAACTTACTGGTGGTGCTATGAGGTTTTTAACATCTAGTATGTCTATGGGACAGGACGCTAAGTTACCTACATTAGAGGTTTTTAAAGTAAATAGTGAAATCCCTATTACCGAAGCATCTGGAACTCTAGCAACAGATGGTGACAATCTATTAATCCTCGGCTCCTATCTGGACCCTGATGATTATGTAATGTCTGAAACTTTCGATGGAGCGGATAAAAGACTTAGTTCTTCCTTTCAAACTATAGGGGCGAATTCAGAACTAAAATTGAATAATGCGTGGTTTTCTCCAGAGGATGCTCCTACTCCATGGTTTGGCGGAGGAGGATTTTTGGGAATGGGTAGTAATACCGTTGAAGAAAATATAGCTGCTTATTTCTGTCTCCAGAGTAGCGATAAATCAGGAGGTATTTCCTCAGGTGTCAATCAGGCTTTGAAGTTTATGACATCTAAGGGAGGGATGCAATGTTATGTTAAACCATTGAACCCAAGTAAATTAAAAGGATTTTGGGTACCCCGTTATGACCGTAGAGGTAAAAAGGAAAAATGGTCTGTTTATAAACCTTATTGGAAATGGAACGATATAAGAGGTATAATTAATTTTGCCAAGCCGGGAGAAATAGCTAGTGAGGGACTAGGGGCTGCTGTAGAAGAACCAGAAGGAGTAACAGAAAATAATACCATTTTTAATAATATGGAGATGACTTCTAATCAATCTAATCCTTATACTGTTCCCGCAGATATTCCTCTTTTATTTTCCGAAGCTAATTTGGATTCTTCAGTTGGAGGAAGTGAAGGTAAATCTATGAGAATATATCATGTATGGAGTACACCTCCAGATGATGGTTGGGATAACAATACTTTAAGAAAGGTAGAAAATCTATGGTCTCCTGAAGGAACCAATAGACCTCAAACTTGGAAGGGTTCCATTTTCAATATACCCAAACCGGGAATCATAGATATGGGTAATTATCCCATAGCATATGGACAGATGTATGCTGATAATACTCAATCTGTACCTAAATTTGCTTTAAGCGGGATTCATTCAGGCACTAATGATAATAGACTTTCTTTACCAGAAATTAATATGAGAGTTAATTTCAAAAAGATGGGTCCTGCATTGGCTATTAATTATGCTTATGCTACAGGAACCACTTCATCTGGGACGAGTTCTTATGGTGGTCCATGGGGTAATATGAATATATATTACTCGGGTAGTGGTAAACACAACAAGAAATTACCAGATTCGTTATCGGGAGCTTTTGGGGCTCCATCTATAACCCCCATGGATGAGTATTATGGAAGATTTAGTTCATCCAATGCTGGCGGTCAAGCTCAATGTTACTCTTTATATACTCTTCAAAGAGCGGTCTGTATTACCTTTAGTAATTATAAACCCACTGAAGAATATTTAGATGATTTCCTTCATAATGCAATGACTGGATTTTACGTAAGCGGTCAGAAGAAAATGGTAGGGGGAGCATACTTTATATCTTTCAATGATTTTGAGACTGTAGCTAATACAGGTACATATAATACTTCTCAATCTAGGGCGTTAGGCTTTGAACCTCGAGGACAGGCATACGATGGTGAACAATTTCCTGTAATGGAGCCTGATAGAGTATATGCTTTCCCATTACCAATGCATCCTGTTTCCAACTGGGACCATGCTGGTTCAGCACCAGCGATTGCCAATTCAGGCGCAAATTTCCGAGATGGAGCTGGTATGGGTGCTTTAGGAGGTACTGCTATGAGCTCAGCTGAGATTGTACGAGTTAGAGATGCTAATCCGGGCGCTAAAGAGGCTTATCCTCAAGTAGTAGTTTGTCCGGGGGTTAATGATAAGGCTGGCGGTGATGCGTCGCAGCGTCCTGCCGTTGCGGCAAATTGGAATTACTTAAGCGTACCTAAAGATTCATGGGTTGATTTAAAATTTGTTTTTGACCCTTACGCAGTAGTGGACACTCAATGGGCAGCAGGAGATATTGGCCCCGGAGGTGGAGACGACAATAGTGGGGGCCTTCAATTCAATAAAGAAGCAGGTAAGACCACTGGACCATTACGAATGTATGCTATGGCGGGAGAAAGATATAGAGTGGGGTGGAATTTTGATGACCCTAGTGAAGTCGAATTAAATGATGTTCCATTTATAAATATAGCTTTTCCTTGTACTTCATCTCTACAATTTTTAGATTTGGCTGGAGCTGCCACAGGAACTTCCTGCTGTCATAGTGGTTGTTGGGGAGAATATTATCTAGCTTCGGGAACTAAAGATGATAGTCTTTGGCCTAAACATATGACTGTTTGGGTTAATAATTATAGGTGGACCCGAGGAACTCCTTATGGCACAACAGATTCCAATGAACCCTATTTAGATAATTCTTGGGCAGCTGAAGATTTAACTCAAGGTATATCATCTCTATATCAGTGGAGCGATTATCTATTACAACCAAAAGGAGGAGATAGGGAAGTAGAATTCCTAGTGGATAATATTAACTTTAGTTACTTCAATAATGTAAAGACCAATTCTTCTCCAGCAGTAGGAGATTTGAAAAGTTTCATTAAGTTTTCCGAAGGTAAAGCTCTGACTGCTAAATCCCCTTTATCACTTCAACCTCAACTCGCTAGTCTCCTCGGGGACGGCTACCCACTAGGACTTTACGGGCAGGGTTGTATTCAACCATACGCGCAAGGGCCATATACCATAGGTAGTGGAGGAGTAGGTATTATAACAGAGCCTAAGTGGTCCGTTGTCCTATCAGGGCCTTATGGTGATGATATTAACGAAGGGGTTACTGTTAGTGGAGCAGCTTATCGACAGTCCTTTACTGAGTTATGTACTGGTGCTGCAGCATCCGATGATACAATCTGGGTTACTGGTAATCAATTTGGAGATAACCCCTTTTATGGCATTTATCAGAGAGATGCTAGCTGGGTACAGGTTGGAATGAGTGTTTCAGGCACTGGATTTGACCCAACATGCGAAGTAACAGCTGTTAACGCTGGTGCTGGAAGCGGGGAAATCACTATAGACCCTGTTTTTACAGGAGGAGACTTCACGGCAAGAGAAGTAGAATTTGGTCCGGGTTCTACTGGTATTGATACATTAGGAATATTGAAGCTGGAGATGTGGGACCCTTCTAAGACGAGCCTCAATCCATTTTTGGGAGGAGCTGGATATACTACTAATTCTGGAAGTATAGGTGCACCACGGGAGCATAGGCGAACTATATCTATACCGTTCACAGGTACAGTCACTACTCCACCTACCCCAATAGACCTAAAGGTTAATAGTTTTATATCTTGGGCTGATACATGGCCCAGATATAATGCTAGTGGAAATTTTGTATCAAGACCCACGGGATATAATTTGCTGCTAGGATTTAAAGATAAGGATAATTTACCATATGGAAGTGGTACAGCAAATAAGTCATCTAAATGGGGACATTTTTTATGGAATACTTATCATACCCATTCATGGGTTGATATTTCATCATCTAGGGATGTTATACACCCTACTAATGCCTTTTTATCACTTGTACGTAGGGATTTTACAGATGGGCAAGGTGATGGAAGCGGAACTGCTATGTGGAATGCAAGAGCTTTGGAGGGACTAGGTAATCAACTAGGACCCTATCAATTATTATCTTATTATGCAAGTCAGTCATCGGCTGCTCAGGGACCATTAAAACCATTTTCAACAGAACACACACCCTATAACTATAGTGGAGGCAGTTGGAGCAGCAGTCCATGGGGTCGATATTCTGGAAGTGCGTTATCAGGTTCTTACTTTTCTGTAACTACATCGGCAGGGGTTTGGCCGAGGAGCGGCGCAGTAGCTGGCTCTGATGGAGGAGCGTTATGGATAGGAAGTGGTAGTAATGATTATTTTGGTACTGATGGACTTACCCAAAAGGGACTTACTCCGATAGTCGTAGAAGATATGCCCGGAGCTACAGGAACTTTAGCAAAAAATGCTACAGGCTCTCATTACGATACAACTAACAAATTTACTAATTGGGCCAAAAGAGAACACATTTTAGCTTCAGCTAAGGTTTTAGCAGGACCAGACATGAGTGCCTTTAGTCAAGTATCAAAAACTGAACTTGCAGATAATAATTATATAATGGTAGACGATGCCTCTATTTTTACTCCCGATGCAGATGATGAATATATATTATATCTCTTAGGAGAACGAATGGTAGGAACTGATATCTATAGTGGAACAGCTTCTAGTGTTGCATTAGGCTTTTCAAAATCTTTGAAATTAAGAGATGTTACTCCAATAAGCGATAATGTAGTTTTCTTTAACATACCAGTCACTTATATGGATGACGGTACTAAGATAGGAGGAGAGGCAGGTTCTTTTGAAAAGTGGATAGACCAATTATATATATCCCCTAAAAGATATTGGCTTCATATTCCTTATTTTGGTTCTGATAGAGATTATAATTTTCCAATAGAGCCTGAGGATGGGTTGGTTACTACACCCGATTCTCTAGCTGATGCTACCGGAGCCTCTTATGATAGGACATATGAAGCGATTGCTTCTATCAAAGGTGCAGCTCTTGTAGACCCTTCTGGTGCTGAAGCTTTCAAAGTAACTGGAAGTACCTATAATGAATCTATGTATACATATAACTCAGGCTTATCAGGTACTTTAGGAATGTCTGGAATTTATGAACATCCATGGGTTTTAGAGCCCGGTACAGGAGAGGATACTTCTCTGTTGTTAAATAAAGATTATGGCTTTGGAACCTATGATGCAGAAGAAGGAACAGGCGGTCAACTTACTAAAACTACGGCTTTATTAAACCCTGCGGGCTCTATAAATAGATATGTTGAATTTCCACTTGCCGATTTCGTGTCAGGGGCTCAAGGAGATTTAGCTCCTTCTGATACTCTTAATATGACTTTACGCTCTTGGGATACTACAGCTAAACAGGAGGTTACATTATATGGGGATGAAGCTACCAATGAAGATTACAGGCCCGACCTTATTTGGAAATTTCATGATGATGTACCCATAATTAACGAGTTTAGTGTAAGCCCTGCTTTCGATACTTTAGACAAGGACACCAATCTATACAACCTGACCACAGAAAATTTAAACGCAGTTGTATTTAACTGGTCAACTGATGCAGAAGATAGTTGGTATAATATGCTTTATATATCTAATGAAGATATACTTAATAAATATCATGGAGCCCTATGTTACCTTCCTATGAATGAGCCCCCTACTACTATAGGAGATTTACCTCTTACTTATTTCCATACTAGCGGATTAGCTTCATCGGGCAGCTTACCCACAGGAACCATGACAGATATGAGAGCTAAGATAGAAGGTCTTGCTGGATATGCTCTTAAGGCCGAAGCAACTGATGGCTACTTCCTTTTAAATTACAAGGGTAACTATACCAGTACTACAGGGAGTAAATGGTTAAGGCAGCTCACTGAATTTACATTGGTACATCATATAGTTCCTAACTATGACCTTTATATAGGGGGCTCTAACAACGACTCGGATGCTACTATTTGGAATCAGGATGTTACAGGAGCAGCTTCAGGAGCTTCATTGTGCTTAGAAAGTTACAAACCTAGATTTGATATGTGTGGGCAATCTGTGACCTCTTCTACTACATTAGTTCATGACGGTATAACGCCATCTTCTATAATCATCACCTATAAGTCAGGAAGCACGGATAAAAAGGATTTGAAGATGTTCGTCAATGGGCAGCTCGAAGACTATATAATCAGCGTCGCTTCTGGCTCTGTAAATACTGTGTCGGGAACTCAATTCGGATATGGATTTTATGGACTGATGGAAGAATTTATCTTATACGACAAAGCTTATAAGATAGTAGATAATGACGAATATGTATTAAACACAGGAGATATTTCAGAATATAGTGCTGACTTTACTACCAACAAGTCACATAACGCTAAACTTTTCGTTTTTGATTATCATAACATACGTGGAAAATCTAGAGATGAAGTAGCCACTTCTAACCAAGTATCATGGAGGACTACGACTATATGAGCGTTACATGGAACACTGCCACTGAAACTGTATTTACCGAAGTAACAGGAAGTTTTACATTTTTGGATGATGACGTAAGAGCTGCCTATATTGATTGGGATGATGGTATTTCCAATAAGAAAGAAGAAGCCAATTATCAATGGTATAGGACTCCTACCGCTACAAGCTCAGTAGATTTATCTCATACATATACGGCTACGGGTACATTTCAACCTATAGTGCAAACTATCAATTCCGATGGATTCGTATCTAATTACATAGGTAGTAAATCACCTAGCAATGTTGATATAAGCCCTTATACTAGTGGAACTTCAACCGTTACTTCTATATCTATAACTGATGGAGAAGCGACTGGTTTATTAAGAACTGAAAATAAGACAGTTAAATCAGGAATTGATAATTCTATTTTTGATGTAGAAGGTCCCTCACAACTATATGCTACAGTTCCTCCTATCATGGCTTCAAGTAGTCTATCAGGCATGACATTTGATTATGAGATGGAATTGGGCGTGACCTTAGGAATGGTCACAGGAACTGGATATGTTGAAGGTGCAGCCTATACTAAAGATATGATAACCGTGACAGGAACTCTATCTGGTGGTACCAGCGGAGATGCATCGGGAAGTATTAATATATTAGAGACTGCACTTGTTAAAGGAGTGGGCGCTGCTACTTCGGGAAATACCTTGGTAAACCAAGTTCTTAGCGTTAAATATAAAAATCCCAAAAGAATAACAGATGATTTTAACCTGTTAAATGATATGAACAAAATTAAAATATTTATAGTGGCTTCCTCTTCAGTAGATGATTTTATGCATCCTATCACATATGTCTCTCCCGGCGCACCTATTAAAAAGGTTGAGGATAAAGACAGAAACGTAACATTAGATTTTACTCAAAGTAGAGCTATGGCCTCGAATGTAGGAATAAAACAATATAGATACGATTTAGGGAAATCATGGTTCAATCCAAGTTTTCAATGGGGCGTAACAGGTAATTATTTCAATGATAATACAGTAGCTACGGGGAGTTTGCATGATGTGTCATATACCTTCATGCCAAATCCCTATGGATATGGACGGCTATTCACAACCCCTGTATCGAATGCCTCGGGTTCATTTAATTCTGCTGCACCATGGGCTTCTGGCAACAGAACTGCTTATGCTGGTACTTATATAGACACAGACACCTTTGCGTTGGATGATTTTGGTAGATTTCCTGACCAATATCATTTAGCTAGAATGTCGGTTCAGCCCTCTAGTGCAGCCAATTTATCAGGAACTCAGGTTAGTTCGATAGCTGATAATAAACCCCTTATATTCAGAATAAATCCTCAAGGAGAAAACTATGGAGCACCAGTAGAGCGCGTAAAAGTGAGCCATCAACCAAGATTTGGCGAATATACGAGCGGTTCTTGGTATAATGGAAGCGGAAATAGGATAAATATAGACGATATCACAGGAATTGATAGTTCTGATTACCTTGATTTATCTATGGACCCTTATCATGGTGGGCTCGGGAGTATAAGTGAAAGCTTATTATTACTATTCGCTAAGAAAACCAATAAAATATTCCTTAATGTGAGTCCCAATGCTCCTACTTGGTCTAATTTTGATAAAGATGCTTTCTCAAGGAACAATTTTTCTCTTTTTTATATGGCTATAGAGAATCCTAACAGTATTAAACAAAAAGCATTGTGGAAACCTCTCAAATATAAGAACACTACTAATATCTCAAGGGAATATTATAATACAGGCTCTTCCAAGTACGAAGACCAAACTGCTTCATATGCTAAATCAGGATATATAACATTTGATACGCCTTCTGATTGGGCTTCTACAACAATGAATAATTTATGTGGGGGCAGATTCAAAGTTTCTACAGAGAATAGCACTTCTACACCTAGCACCAACGATTTAGAATTAGTAGTTTCAGGTACAAGTAGTGCTTTTGGCGACATGGGTTCACCTTATGGTTATGGTTGGAACCTAAGTGGTTCAGACGTAGCCGCAGCTTTAGCTTCTGGTAATCTAAACGCTGAAGATATAGGAGCATATAGATATACATTTACAGTTTTTAGTGAATTCGTAAGTGGTGTTGATGTTAATGGTCCTTCAGTGGGCAATACCTACTGGGTAGCTTCAGGAGCAGCTAATGCTTATGATAGTGCCACTACTTCTTTGAGGATGATGTATGGAGATGCTACTGGTTCATTCGTAAAACCAGTTACCACAAAGGCAGTCAATGGAGTTCTCAGGCGTATAAATGTCTACGATATAGTGGATGGAATGTCTAAAGTGGTTCCAGCTTCAGGTACTGCAGCTGGTGGGGACCTTGTTTTTAATAGTCCAACTCCAGAACGTTTTTGGCCGGTAGATTACGTAGAAATGAATGTCGATGCAACATTTCCTAATACATTTGTTCAGGCTTCGGGAGCTACCACCTTTGATAATTGGAGTGGCTCTGCTAAATATCCCTTGAAGATAGTTATGTCCCCCGTTGGCGCTTCCGACCAATATGTAGAACTTTGGGATATGTTTGATGCCAAGAATGGTTACTCAGCAATAATCAAAGAGGAGGACGATTCTGCTTATAACTTGAATTCATTGTCTATCACTAGCGATATAGGTTATGGGAGGTCAGGTAAGTATTATGAAGCTATTACACGTAAAGGTAAAGTTTATATTATTCAAACCGGTATAGATATGCATGAGATTAATTTCCAGTCAGCTGCTACAGGAGATGAGAATGCAGCGAATGCATTTACAGCAAATGGAGCTCATTCTTCAATGTATGGTCATTTACACACGCTGAGGAGAATTCAAAGTGAAGTTGTTAGGGTGTATTGGGATGAAATACAAAAGGATGGAACCTATGTAAGGTTTTGGGGAATTATTAAAGATATAAATGAGACTCATGGAGCAGCTGGACCTAGTGCTATACGGAGTTTTAATTTTTCTATGGGTATAGAAAATATAGCCTTACTTGATTCCACAGGAACTTTAATGACAGATATATTCCCATTAGGAGGAATTTCGGATGAGAAAGATTTCACCTAGAATAGCCATAGAAGGCAGAGGAGTTGATTTTTTAAAAGGAAGCTACAAGATAGATGGCGGATTAAAATCTGCCACTTTAACTTTTTCAATACCTTCCGAATTAAATTCCAAACGTAAATTATGGAACAAAGAAGTTACTTTCTTTCTAAATTCTGAAGATACTGCGCCTATTTTTCGTGGCTGGATTAAAAGATTAAAAGAAGATTACGACGAGCTTCAAATACACGCTGAAGATGCACTAGGATACCTTCTCAAGGGAGGAGAAGAATCCGAAGCCATAGTAGCACTCACAAGGGATTCCAATATAGATGGCCTCACGGTGGGGGCAGCTGTTAAAAAGTTATTTGAATTGGGAAAACTGGACACCAAGCTCGGAACTAGCATGATTGGTGATACCACTCCTGTAATAGGCGTCACTCAGGCTGAGCCCATTCGGGGAACAAAGAAAATCATGGAGGTCATTAAAGCATTACTTAGTAGAGTAGTGGATAATAGTGGTACTATACCTAGGCCTAATATAGCACGCTTAATAGATGATGGCTCTATGTCCCAATTCATAATAGAGCTTGAGAGCGATATAGATAATGACCCTATAGTGCATACTTATAACGAATGGGATAATATAATAGAAGTATCTATACTGAAAAGGAAGGTCCCTACAGTGATAGTGGTTAATGGAGCTGATGGTGTCAAGGGAACATTCACTCACGATACTGCCATAGCTGCTTTTGACAGGACCTATCTGGAAGTGTCTAATGACGATTTGAAATCAGGAGCTGAATGTAAGGATTTCGCTCAAAAGCTGTTCAGGGCCAACTTGAAGAACCAGTATGAATACAAGCTGACTACAATGGAAGGAGCATATCTCAGTGAAAATGATGTTATAAGTATCAATACGGACAATGATGAATTCAGTGGAACATATAGAGTGATAGGTAAGCAGATAGCCTTTTCGCCTTCAGAGTATAAAGTCGGTATATCCATCAATAGGAAGCCGCCGACTCTCGCTGAATATATATCAAGCAGAGATAACTAGCTTGTATATTCGGGGTTTTTACCTCTAGGCCATAGAGTTGGGTTCAACACGTCAGTTCCCGCTTGATTCATGGGTCCGCGTGGTTTCTCGTAATAGTCGCCAGCGTTGGCTCCTCCACCTGCAGATTCTGAATTTGCTGGAACGAGGGTCCTGTAGGACACTGTGCCCTTTATCATACGTTCCCCTTGGAGAACTACTACATCATCTACGCGTCCATCTATACCGTTAGCGTCTTTTCCCATTTTACGTCCATAACCGGTTATATCTGTTTCTACCATAGTAAACCTTATATACTAGCCCACTATATAAAGATATTGTCGATTGCGTTATAGTGGCGCACAAGAAATGCTGGATAGAGTTGACTTCGACACAAGGAGATATATAAATGGCACTTAAAGATGGTATGCAAGGTCGTGAATACGACAAATTTCTCGCTGATGCGAGCGGTAATACAGCAGTCCGCGTTATGACTACGATAGGTTCAGGTTCTGAATCTTTAGCGTATGCTACAGGGACTTATACAGATATAGGAGCAACAGAGTTAGCAATTACTGGCTTAAATAATGTGGCTTTAGATGGTAAGATAGGTTCATGGTTTGTATTTAACTCAGGAGCCACGTCTGCCATAACTTATAAAATGTATGCATCTTATATATCTGGAGCTAGTGACTGGACTTTAGCAGATACTGCTGGTGAATGGGACCAAGTAGGTTCTGACATTTCTGTTTCAGCTGGGTCTACTAAACATATACCTTGGCAAAATACATACCGTAACGTTACTTTGACTTCGGTTGCGGCTGGTGCGACAACTTCTGTTACTCACGCTCAACTTTACGCTGTTAACTAAAGATGGTTAATACTTTTTCTGCGCTTACTAATTCGGATTTTAACAATAATACTAATTGGACTTCTGGCTCGCTTCCCGCAGCTTCCGAAACTTTCTATATACAGGCCGACGCTGTTCTTTCTGATGATATCGCGGTAGGTGCCTTCACTATTTATGATGGTTATACTTTAGATTTAAATGGTTATCATCTGGATGCTAGTTCCGGTACTGGTACAACCTATATAGGCAATTCTACGACTGCTACTAATACTACCAAATTGTTAATTAATGCAGGAGAGTTAACAGCTCCCGCCTCTATTGCTTCGCGTGGTACTCCCGATTTACATATCACTACTGGTCGTATAGTCAGTTGCGATGATTTTAATTGGGGCAACGATACTTATGATGCCAAGATGTATATAGATAATGGTGGTGGTTATACTGAGGCTATGTCTTATTGTAATCAGTTTGCTGGTGCTCATTTGACTATCTCTGGCTCAGTTGAAGACCAAAACGACGGTGTTTCCAATAGAGCTACTATTATATGTAAAAGGACTAGTTGGCAGAGGATGGAGCCCGGTAACGGAAGATTTAGATTCAGGGACGGGGAAGCTATTGACGCTGAGGGTGGTAGCGCATTCACATATCTTGCGAGTGGGATGTTTTATGAACTATGGTACGATAATTTAAATGATAGTGCTACTCATTACCACACACTTGTAGGAGATATCTCCTGCGTAAATATAATTAATGTTTCTTCTTCAGCTTCAGCGCCGTATCACCCGGTACTTCGCTGCTTAGGCCAGAAAGATGTTTATGACGATATAAATACATATAAACAGACTATTACATGCAGTGGACAGCAAGACTTGTATGGCGGTAACTTCTCGGACTTGTGGATTCAAGCAGATTGTACAGTTTCGGGCGGATACGCTGATTGGGACTTGGGTTCACATAATCAGCCGACTCACGCTGCTTATGTTAATCGACATTGGGGTTTAAATTCTGCTGGTGATGACGCACTTTTTCACGCTTCAGGTGCACACGCAGGGCTATTTCTACCTGCGGTAGAGAGTTATATTGTAACACCGCATGACACTGATGCGAGCGACGCGGTAAATATGACGGAAACTTTAACAATATCTGTTTGGATTAAATATGGCAATACAAGCAATCGCCAGTATATCATCACAAGAGGAGACCTTACTAATTCAGCGCCAGATAAGAAAACCTATGAACTCGCTGTAAAGTCTGGAGGTTTTCGATTTCGGTCTGCTGGTTCAGAGATATTTCAGACTGGTACAGCTGTCGCAGATACGTGGCAGCACGTTGGCGTAGTTTTTGATAATGGACTTGCGGGAGACGATTCTTTATTGTATATTGATGGTGTTTTGGTGGGTAGTGGCAATCGTGGTTCTGCGCTTGATAGTGTGACAGCGGGTGTTACGATTGGTAATAACACAAGTGCAGTAGATTTCACTTCAGCTTTTACAGGTTCTATAGCAGATTTAAGACTATTTGATGAAGCAAAAAGTGCAGCTGATATGGTTGTATTAGCTGCTACAAATCCAGCTACAAGCGCAATGGATACTTATGCAGCGTCCTCGGGGTCTTCTGGTGTAGAGCCAGCTGCTTGGTGGAAGCTGAATACTACTGGAAGAACTGTAGACGACGGAACGCGCGCTCTGAATGTTACTAATTATGGCACGAGCGGCTCTGTTGCTGATGGCACAAATAATAATGTAGAAAGTGCTGAACCGTGGATAACTATGTCCAGCTGGAGGGCAAATGGGTCTATAACAATTAATAGCGGTTATATAGAATGGAAAGGAAGACACTCAACTGGTGCCTACGGAGAATGGGGACACGCAGGAGCAACGGTGGATTTCGGAGATACCTATATGGACCAAATGCTACCGGGTTCTCATATTTATCAAGTTATGGGTGGAGTAGTTAATAATGGTATAATTGCTAAAGAATGGAATATATGGTCTAAGACTGGTTACAGTTATAATGCTAAGATATATGGAGGTAGCGCTGGGACCGATTACGTTGGCCTTGTGGACGTTACGGGTAATTTGATTATTAATGGTAATGCTAGTAATTATGCTACTTTGGAACCTTATGAAATAGGACCAAGGAAATATTTCGCACTTACAGCAGATAATATTTATGTATCAGGTACCCTTGATTGGGCTGACTCAATATATACACCGGCGAGTGGCTCTGACTGGGCTACAGTACTAGAAAAACAGACAGTGACTGCCCGAGATAGTATTCATATTGGTGAGTATGGCACTTATATAGCAACGCCCGGATTAACCCATGTTAACGATGCTCCATTTTTTGTGAATGAAGGAACCTTTATTACTTCGAGTGGGACAGTCTTAATAGATGATGCGGCGACTGGAGGTTTTGCTTTCTCTGGTGCTGATAGTCCCCTCACTTTCTATAATTTAACTATTTCTGGGAGTAAAGTTACTAAGGGTAATATCATAGTAGAGATTGAAAACGACCTTGAAATGAAAAATTGTACGGGCGCTGGACCTCATTGGCGGCCTTATGGGATTGCCACTCCAACGTATGTAGGTGGTAATGTTATAGTAGGAGATGGATGTGGTATAGCGCCGGGATATTTGAATAGGGCTTCTTATACTTCTCCTATACATATTTCAGGCTCACTTATATTAAATTCAGGAAGTGAATTATGGCTTCCTAATATTGACTATTTAGGAGCAGATGTTCCTAAGCCAGATTTCTGGATTTATGGGAGCCTCATTAATAATGGCGGCGAAATTATTGAAACGGTGGGTGATTGGCCGTGACCACGCCTATAGTCTTTAAAGGACGCGGCGCCAATGTGGTCGGTTCGCTCGGCAGTGGCTCGTTGGTTCAGGATATGCCCGTTGTGTGGGCTAATTATGACTTTCTTAACCAAAGTACGAAAGGATGCTACGCAGCTAATGAAACCGATTGGGACGCTTTAAATACGACAGGAACGTGGGAATTTTGGATAAAACAGGCCATAGGCGGTGAGTATAACAATGGTTTGGTTTTTAACAAACCGGGAAGCTGGAGCCTTCAGATGAATGCTGGCCGTGAATCTGGATATGTATTTCAATTAAGAGGATATCAACCGGGCGAAACCACAATATCTGCACCTGCGGAGTATACTATACCACGAGGGTCAGCAGTACATTGTGCTGTAACTTATGATGAAGACACAGGTGGTGGAGTAGGTGAAACTAAGTTATATATTAATGGAAGTTTGATTACATCGAGTACTGATATGAGTGGACCTTTAGATACTACAACAGGTTTATTATACTTTCCTAAAGAGGGAAGTACGGTTCCTCAAGGAGCGGTGTGGGATGGCCGTCTATGGGGCCGAGTTTTACCACAATCTGAAATTCAATATAACTTTGCTAATAGACCTACCACTACGGGTAGTCTTTATGATAATACTGATTTACTAGGATGGTGGCCTTTACAGGGAGATGCTGATGATATTAGCGGTAAAGGGTACGATTTAACTGAGAGCGCTAACATTCAGTATTCCGCAGAAGGTTTCAATTTAAAACAAATCGGCTCGGGCAGCGTGACGGGTTCTCTGAATGCTGCTGGAGATACAAGCGCACAGTTTACTCTTAGTGGTGGTACTTGGAACCTGCGAGATTCTTCTTATGCTACTTTCAACGGAAGTAGTGATTATATAGATTTAGGTGATGACCCCTCAGTAGGTGAGTTAGAATTAACTACCTTTTCTATTTCAGCTTGGATAAAGCCTGTTTCTGATACAGGGGATAATGTTCTTTTTTATAATGGCGATTTAACAGCTAATCGTACAGGATGGGGGGTGGTATTACGGCGTAATGACCACGGCACCTATCCTAATCAAATATATCTTGAAACGGCTGCTGATGCTTCCCCAACAGTGGTTTATGGTGATGCTGTAACATATGGGGAATGGCAACATATTACTATAACTTTTGATGAAAGCACACAAACTACAAAAATTTATCAAAATGGGGTGCTTACTACTACTGATGTTGGAACTTGTGATGTTCCTACATTTACAGGAGTTAATTACGTTAGAATTGGGGCTATTGGTCAAACTGGCGGAAGTGAAGCTGGTTTTTGGAATGGAGATGTATTTGATGTGCGTCTTACAGCCTATGTTATGTGCGCTGAGGAAGTAGCTGCAATGTATGGTGGGTGGGCTGACCCTGCTGCTTTAGGATGGTGGATTGGTATTGGTGAATCGAAAGCTGTTCAAGCAACAGATTCAACGACCATACCAGATATGGGTAACGCAAACAATGATGGAACGATGAGTTCTAATCTGTGGGTGAACCCGACATACACTAAAGCTACAGAGACAGCGCAGCACTTAACGATAATAAGTGGTGCTGTACTATCTGCTCCACGAGGTATTTTGGAAGTATCTTCATCTTCAGTTGCAAGTAATTTGACTTTGCGTGGACCTAGTACAGGTTTTGTACATAATGATGGCACTGTTCTAAATAATAGTACTGTTTCGTATTCTGCTACAAATGCTATCGATGTAGCTGAGGGCGAACAAGGATGGATTTTTCATAAGTGGATAAGTGATACGAATCGGTCCTTGTGGGGTACAGCAGGTAATGCTGGTTCTATAGTCGCTACTTTTGAAGATAGTATGACACTAGACGGGGCAAATGCGATATTTTTCAATAGACTGACGAGTGGTACTTATCAGATAGGAACTCAAACGTCAAGTGGTTCTGTTTTGGGTAGTGGTAAGATAAGACCTGATGACCAGAAGACGATGATTTTCCAAGGGGCTAATAAATTATATCCAGCTAATATGACTGTTGGTGTACAAACTTATAGCACTACTCCAATGAGATTGTCAGATACCGATTGGTCTAGTTATAATAACCCCTTTAATGCGGGAACTTACGCAATACCTTTAACACTGTTTGGAGATACTAAATGGGGTGATTTGACTATTAGGGATGGCGATTATGGTGTTAGCGGTATGAATATAAATGGACAGAGGATGGAATGTGGCATTTTTACTAATTCAGGTACTACAAATTACAGTGGCAGTATTTACGCTGAAGGATTGGTTAGCGGCATTTCTGGAACAGCAAATAATAGAGACAAATGTTCTTTTACCTTGACTAGTGGTACAAATACAACTACTGATATTTACGAAGCGGGAGGTTCTTCATTCAGAAACCTTAATATTAATATGGGAGATGATGAAACGATTACAGGTACTTCAGCAATAAGAAACTTGGGCGGTGATGTAAGATTTATGTCGGGCGACTTTACAATATCTACAGGATTGAATGATGCAGATAATGTTACAGTAGCAACGGATGCAACACTTAACGGAAGCGACCTCACACTTTCTTGTGCAGGAGATTTCAATATGGCCGGTGGCTTCATAGGAAGGAATGCGCTGGACTTGGACGAATCGGAAAAAGAAAGAGTAACTATAGGAGATGGAATG